>Ga0256405_10010249_pt1 | contig 12460 bp, 7 predicted proteins | sample RumenRJG_02DNA_FD_189096 | JGI IMG/M metagenome (GOLD analysis project Ga0256405, IMG submission 189096) | Bovine rumen microbial communities from Lethbridge, Alberta, Canada - RJG_02 | ecosystem: Host-associated > Mammals > Digestive system > Stomach > Rumen | place: Canada: Alberta | collected...
TATTTTGCCTAGAGCCTTACTGGCTCCCGCCTTGATTACTGCATCGGTGGCACTTGAAGCAGCCAGCGGGCAGACCCAGGCCAGCATGGCACCTGAAGCTGCTGCAACCGCCACCTTACCCCATTGGACGTTATCCAGCGTTTTATTCTCAACGACTACCTGCATGAACACATCGATGGCTCCGCCCATTATGGCGCCGCTTAGAGGACGTGCCGCCGGAACGAACACCTCAAGGGCAACACTACCTGCCACCATGATCAGGCAGCCTGCCCCGACGAGCCATTTCGTCAGTTGTTCCGCTGTTGTCGGCGTTCTGTCGATATCAATGACCACAAAGCCCTCAGCTGTGATTCGGATACACTGCATCGGATCCAACTGAGAAGCGGCTTCAATCAGCTCCGAAACTTTGTAACCAAGAAAGGTTTCCGCTTGCATTGACAGAAAATAAGACGTTACCGCTTCCTGAGCGATATGAACGGAAGAAACCACTTCCTGGTGAGAAAAGTTGGTATTTTGGTCCGCAATGATCTGATTGATTTGCGCTTCAACATCATCGTAATCGATCTTCTCGAACAGCGAAACGCCACTTATCCGGATGTAATTACCTACGTCCGGGTCGAATACAAATCGGTTTACATCATATGAGTACAGAGCACCAAGGCTTTCGTCGCATACCCCACGTTCGTATACGTTCGTCTCATAAGTTATGGCACTATGGTCATTAACGCCGTACTTCAGATACTGCCCATCTTTCACACAATGTTCCATGAACGGCGTTGTCTCATAATCGTAAACGAATTGATGCGCTTCGTCAGTAAAATCCAGATTCTCAATAACAAGGCCTTTTTCTACTTCTGTGTCCGGTATTTCATATCCAAAGTCGGCAATAAAACCGGCAGGGAAAAAGCCGACAGTGCCATCTTCGGCTTCATAATAGGTGGAATAATCCGAGAAGCCGATACCAGTGATCTCTGAGCCATCCTCAAGTACGATCGCCGCATTGAAAGTATCGTATATCAGGGAATACTGCCTGAACAGTTCCTGCCGGATAAAGACTTCCGTCAGAACAGAAGAAGTGTTATCCTCATTTGCGCAGCAGGTGAGGACGGCGGACACAGCCAGTACAACTGTCAGGAGCAGTGAGACCAGTTTTTTAATCATGCCTGTCTTCCCCCTTGCCCTTCATATTATTAGTCATTCGTGAGAATAGTCTGATTCGCCTGTAAGCGAATACGATGAGAGCGATAATTAGCGTCAGACCAACAATGCCCCCTACAAGGATAAGCACGCGCTTGTTGCTCCAAATGTTCTTTTCTTCATCTGACTTTTCTGCAGGAGTCTTCGTAAGTGCTTCGGAGGCTTCATTCTCATCCGGAGAATGGGGTTGCGCCGATTGTTCGGTCGTGACGCCGGCGCTGACCGGCTGTGCAGCAGAACCAGACTGATCGCCGGCTTCCAGCGTGATTAGCCCAGTGGCAGATTCTTCATCCGTACCTTCAACCGTAATGTTGACCTTATAGCCGTATCCCATGCGATTGACACAGGTAATGCTATACTCGCCAGGTTTCGACCATTCGGTTTCGATTGCGTCCTTTGCTGTATAGAATTGCTTATCATATTTGTTATGATTCACGATCACCAAGGTATAAGGATCCAGAGGATCGCGGACTTCCGAAATCTTGAAAGAATCCGCGACAATATCCCGTGGTAAATCGGAGCCTTTGATAATCACCGTTTTCCGCTCATCATCATACGTATAAGTCAGCACTATCTCCGTCTGGTTTTCCTCCGGAGCAATGTATACGGCTTGATATTGAGCAGCGTCGCCATACATGGTCTCCTCCCGGATCGTCACAATGCCGCTAGGGCAATTATCCGCCTCCAACTGCTGCCCGACGCTTTCCGAATAGCGGATTTTATGCTGTCCGCCTTTACTGTCGGTTATTGTTACGCGATTTGAATCAATGCCGCCGTACTGATCGGTAACGAATTCAAACGTAGAGACGCCACGATTGTCTTTTCCTGTTTCCAGATCGAGATAAGCGTACGGTTTGTCATTCAGCAATGGAAGTGTATCCAGTTCGGTAAGACGTTCTTTCTGGCCATCGGCAAAGATCGTGATACTCCGGGGCAGTTCCAGCTTCCGCAGATTGGAATACTCTTCGGTATGCTCTTCGGGATACTGTTCAAGAGCTTCAGGTGACAGAGTAAGATACGTGAACTCATCCGACATATCAAAATAATGCAGCTGTACTGCAGCTTCGGCAAAGAAGTTCATCGCTTCCGTCAGATCCCAGGCGGAGTCGAATTTGAGTTTTTGGTTCACGATGATCGATCCGATATATCTGTACTCGCCGTTGTCCTGCTTCTCGACCGATCCTCTTTCATAGTTATAGGCATACTCGCGAGCCGCTTCCTTGTCGGCAAACGCCACCGTGATGTTTCCCTTGCCTGCGCTTTGATAGGTCAAACCATAATATACCGGTGTGCTGTCACTGACGGTTGTGTGGCTGTAATCCTCAAGCAACTTCTGATTCACCACAGGCCCGGGCGCAGTGCCTTTTGGAATAAGCTGGAAGTGGAATGTAAATATGCGGTTGTCGCCGGATTCGATTTCATCCCCACACGTCGAAAAAACCGCTTCATAAAAGCCGGGAGCGAGAATGGTTCCTATTCTCACTTCGCTAGAAGCTTCTATTGCGATCGATTCCCCTGTAGTAGTGTTTTTTAGATAGCCACTCAGCGGCAGGTGATTATCGTCTGTCCCCTTTAATTGGTAGTCCGCAAGCCCGGCTTCGTAAACAGGATACTGACCTTCAGAGTAAATGCGCTTCCCGGTGATGAAAGATTCTCCGAAGTAATAGGAGAGCGCTTCATTGGTCGCCATTCGATCGACATACAGCGTTACTGTTTTTTTGCTGTCAACGGCGCTGGTCAGGGTGATGACATATTTCCCCGTTTCTGTGATCTCCTTGTTTGCGGGAATTGAGTAAGCCCTTCCATCTTTTTCCACTTGTATGGAGGCTGTTGTGTTCAAGGATTGGTCAATTTTGAACCCCTGTGTTGTATAAGCACCGTCCAACATCGTTTCCGTTTTACGATATATTTCGGCAGTTGTCTCATCACTTTCTCCACACAGTTCTTCCACCCGCTCATTGACGGTCAGATTATGGAAGGTGACAGCGTCGAGGTTGTCGCTGCAAAGGTAGAAGGTATACTTTTCAAGGTACCGATAGTCTTCCTTGCCGCCCTTTTTCCTGACTTCATATGCATAAATCACCCTGATGTAAACACCGTTTATTATGTCTTTCCCATCCGGAATATAGACGGCTACATTACCCCGATTGCCGTAGTGGGTCTCGAAATCCGTCGTATAAAGCCCGTTGGCGTATTTGGCTCTGCCTATATCTTCCCAAGTGCTGTTGTTCCTTGATTTCTGGATCACAATGGCACCTTTATCGATCTGGCCTGTAGAGACATTGCTTATCTTTTCTGCCGACTTCTTCCCCCAGGAATCCGCGGCGATCTCCCAGCCCCTGCGCTCAAATTCCTGTGGATCCCGAATGCGCAGGAAGATAAATACTTTATCCCCGTTGAGCCCGTATTTGTTGGCTGCCTTGTGCTTGATCCCGGTATTGGCACTTTGCCCAATTGTAAGAACCGTATGTGACGACTGCCCGAAATCGGGTCTGGTGACCCGGTTCTCCTCTGTGTACTTATTCTTTTTCTCGTTCTGGTATACCACCGGTTCAAGCTCTTCGGTTTTCAGGCCCGTAGTCACCGTTATTTGATTGGTATAAGCCTTCCCGATCTGGTCTTCCACGCGTATGGTATATGCGCCTGGCTCGGTAATCGTTTCATAGTTGTTGGCCGTATGCTCAGAACCTTTGCCTTTGGATACTGTGACCTTATTTGAGGTACCGTTCTTGTCTATGACAAAGCCATAATCCACGGTTGCGTTGGCGGAGCACGAACGCCCGGAAATCAGGTCTCTACAGATGATTGGGTTTTCTCCATAATATGCGTAGAACGAATACACCTCCAAGCAGTACTTGGATGTATTCTCATCATATGGAATCCAGAGAAATCCCGTTCCGGTGCCTGTTTTTCTTTCGATTTTATATGCACAAATAACCCGGTAGAACATCCCTGTTTTCAAATCTTCGATTGGGGTTTTGTACAACTTTGATCGGTCCAGCTTCTTATCAACGAAAGCATTATAAGCAATTTTGACATCTTCCCAGTGGGAAGCGTCTGTCGACTTCTGTATGATTATGGTGCCTTCCTGAACCTTACTCTTCAATTTTTGGCCGTTTATAGACTTGCCTGAATCAGATACGATGTGCCATGCTTCTTTCTTTTTGTTATGTAGTACCCCATCATATTTATAACCGATCGTAATGCCACTTGAGGAAGCGCAGGCAATATATCCTTTTTTATTTGAATCATGCCTTGTCGTTCCTGAAAGAGAGAAAGTCCCCGCTGTTTTCTGACCAAACGACATTTTGCTTACGATATACTTGCTTGAGAGCTGATAACCAGCATTATCCCGGCTTTCATATGTTTCTGCATTTACATAGTTTTGTTTGCTGTCTGCGTAAGCAATATCATGCGTATATAAAGCAGCCAATATACAGCAAAAGCTGAGTATCGCAGCACAAAGCAATAGGGCCGCTTTCATCAGTTCCTTGTGATTCGCAGGATGATGCCTCAACAATTCCGTTCCCATCCTTTCAATGACAACTGAGATAGTGTATCTTGTAGATTCTGGATTGTCGTCTATTGGTAAACAAGCGGTCCGCTATCAGCCTACTATTCTGGCTGGTATTTGTTGCTGCTCCCAAAATTGATGCACGAAAAACGGAGAATTGGGTTAATCCATAGAAGCATCCAACGTAATCTCGCATTATTAACTGCCGCAATACCAGAAAAACCCGTATAGTAGACCCAGATTAAGACCCAATTACAGCATACCAAGGCATTTCTGCATATTGGTTTTTGTAATGCCTGCCTAATATACCAAATATCGATAGCATTATATCACATTTTGCCTCATTCTGCCAGTATTTCTTCATGTGATTGTCTTTTCGACATAGATTCATAACATAGCAAAGATCTTGCCGGGCATCATCACTTCCAACGGTACTGAGAACGATTCCGAAGCCAAGCTAGCAGAGGTCTGGGAGTTCGCCAGGAATCTGTATATACCCCTACTTGATCCATATTTACCCTGCTATCCATATCGGATGTCGGGGCTTTTTTATGCCTTAGGGGGGTGCAAAGTATTCACCTTGCAAGACAACTCCCACGAGCCGATCATCGACATGGAGACCTTCCAGTACGTGCAGGACGAGATGGCCAGACGCCGGGAGCTCGGTGCCCTTGCCAACAAGAGCCTGAACATCACCTGCTTCACCGGCAAAATCAAATGCGGCTGCTGCGGAAAGAGCTTCATGCATAACACCCGAAAGAACCGAGCGCAGTTCACCACGACCTACACCGACGAGGACGGCATGTACACCACATGGGTGTGCGGCTCCCGTAAGCAAAAACAGAAAGGCGATCCCTGCAAGGCCAAGGAGATCCCGGACAAGATTCTGAAAGCCTGCTGCGCTGATGTGCTGGGTTTAGATGAATTCGACGATGAGGTTTTTGCCGAGCGCGTCGAGCGGATCGACGTACCGGACGGCGGCATTCTGGTCTTCCACTTTTATGACGGCACCGAGGTCACGAAGGAATGGAAGTCAACCGCCAAGCAGGACTGCTGGACGGATGAATACAAGGACCGCCAGCGCGAATGGGTCCGCAACTACATGGCCAAGGGTGATGGCCGGTTCTCGCCATTCACCACCCGGATTAAGTGCGGCTGCTGCGGTGGCTCCTGCAGGCGGCAGGTCCAAGGCTCCTCGGATGGCAAGATTGCCTACTGGCGATGCTCCGGAGGCGGTGCCACCAACTGCGGCATCAAGGGCATCCGGGAACCGGACCTCATGGAGATTGCCGCTGGCCTGATGGGCCTTCCCAAATTTGACGGTGATGCCTTTCGGGAGCAGGTGGACCACATCACGATGGTGAAAAGCGGCCTGCTGGAATTCACTTTCGCGGACGGTCACACCGAGGAAGCGGAATACTCCACAAAGCGTAAGATGCCGGGATGGACCGCTGAGCGACGCGCCGCTTTTGAGTCCAGACCCAAGCGGCAGGTCTCCGAAGAGCAGCGGAAAGCCATGAGCGAAAGAATGAAACAGATAAGGAGGGAGCGGTATTGGAACAGCAAAGGAAAGTCCAAACAATCCCAGCAACCCTGACGCGGTTTACGGCCACACCGCTTTCCGCGCAGAAGAAACGGAAGGTCGCCGGGTATGCTCGCGTCTCCACTGATCACGACGATCAGTTCACGAGCTATGAGGCGCAGATCGATTACTACACCAACTACATCAAGGGCCGGGACGATTGGGAATTCGTGTCCGTGTACACCGACGAGGGCATCACGGGCACCAGCACCAAGCACCGCGAGGGCTTCAAACGCATGATCGCGGATGCGATGGACGGCAAGATCGATCTGATCGTCACCAAGTCCGTTAGCCGCTTTGCGCGGAACACGGTCGACTCCCTGACTACCATCCGGCAGCTAAAGGAAAACGGCATCGAGGTCTATTTCGAGAAGGAAAACATCTGGACCTTCGACGGCAAAGGCGAAGTTCTGCTGACCATCATGTCGAGCCTCGCACAGGAAGAAAGCCGGTCCATTTCCGAGAACTGCACATGGGGCCAGAGAAAGCGTTTTGCAGACGGCAAGGTCACGGTTCCGTTTAAGCGCTTCCTCGGCTACGACCGAGGCGAGGATGGCAACCTCGTGATCAACCGGGAGCAGGCCGAAGTGGTCAAGCGCATCTATGGGATGTTCCTCAAGGGCATGACGCCTCACGGCATCGCCAAGACGCTGACCGACGAAGGCGTCCCGACACCGGCAGGCAAGCACCAGTGGGGCCAGACCACCATCAAGAGCATCCTGTCAAACGAGAAGTACAAAGGCGATGCCCTGCTGCAGAAGACCTTCTGCGAGGACTTCCTGACCAAGAAGATGAGAACCAATCAGGGTGAGGTCCCGCAGTACTACGTGGAGAACAACCATGAAGCGATCATCGACCCGGAGACCTTCGAGATGGTCCAGCGGGAACTGGCCAGACGGACCAAGGGCAAGAATCGCCACAGCGGTGTCCACCTGCTCTCCGGCAGAATCAAGTGCGGTGACTGCGGCGGATGGTACGGCTCAAAGGTCTGGCACTCGCCGGAAAAATGCAAGCGGACCGTCTGGCAGTGCAATCAGAAATACAAAAACGAGGTCCGCTGCACCACGCCTTACCTCGACGAGGCATCGGTGAAAGAGCGCTTCACGGTTGCAGTCAACCAGCTGCTGGCCGGACGGGATGCCGCCATCGCCGCCTACGAACAGGGCATGGCGCTGACGCTCGACACCACCGAGCTGGAGACCCAGCAGCAGGAGCTCCTTTCGGAGATGGAAGTGCTCAACGGCATGATCCAGCAGATGATCCGGCAAAACGCTACGGTCGCGCAGGACCAGAACGAGTATAACCAGCGCTTCGATGCCCTCAGCCAGAAGTTCAAGGAGGCCGAGGCCAAGAAGGATGCGGTCGCACAGCAGATCAGCGACATTCGGGACCGGCGCGGCACAATGGAGGACTTCCTCCGGATTCTGAAACAGCAGGACGGCGAGGTCACTACTTTCAGTGAAAAGCTCTGGTGCGGTCTGCTGGACTACGCCACGGCCTACGCGGATGGCCGCCTGACCTTCACCTTCAAAAACGGCTCCACCTTCGAGGGCTGAGCCGCACATAAAGCAAGCTCCCGATCATCGGTTTTTATGCCGGTGACCGGGAGCTCTTTTTCAGTCTTCATACATTACCCAAGCATATCCCATGTTAGGAGCTCTTTTTGAATGAAGAATTCCGATGGTAGAATGTCACGATCTTTCAATCGAAGTATCGGATTATCTTCATCGAACAAATATTTACTTTTTGTATTACTGTACTGAAGCAATCTCTCTAAAACACAGTACACAATTTGTTGTTTCTTCCGGGAACAGGAAAAATCATCATGGCCATCGAATATTACCCTATCGATTGGTACTTTGTATTCGAAACAATAGTATGAGCTATTCTCCATATAATCGCTTTCTAAGCTCTTACATCCAAGGCATTCAGCGAGTTGGCCTATTATTTCAGGAGCACCATATAGGTGCCTTGCATACTGGTTTTTGTAAAGAAGATCTTTGAGTGCAAATCCATTAAAACAATAATCCTCCCGGCCTTTGAAGTAACCCAGACGTAGTTTCATATAGGCGCTATTACCGTGCCAACACTTATCCCAATCAACCTCCTGCCCTTTATAATAGGTGATTATGTTTTGCTCCCCTTTGGTAAATTCAATTTGATGCTCCCTTAGAAAATCGCTGAGGGCATTCCTTGTGGTAAGAAGATTCTCCAAATTACGTCCCGAAGAATCATCTTCTGTTCCATGTAGTCTACGAGACAAATGAAAGAACAGCAATTCATCAATCTCTATCTCAGGCTGAAGGTCTGAAATAATAGTTCCCAACTCCTCAAAGAAAACATCGATGTTAAATGCCCTCTGATCTTTTTGAGCTTTTTCTGCTGCATAATTAATATACTGGTACAGCTCGTCTACTGGAATATCCAAGTATGTAGACATGCTGCTTTCCATGCTTTCTCTTGACCGTGTATCTATAAACATCCGTTGTCACCTCGCGGAAAAACTTCACTATTCAATAAGGCCTTCATTTCTGAACTTTGCCAGCATCTCCAGCATGTGGATGCCTATCTTCTCCGGGTCATTATCCAAACCGGCACAGATGACACGGAGGCCGTCTGGTGTCAGTATCCGGCCATGCAGCTTGTCGGTCTGGTACTGCTGGTACTTCTCATATTCCTTATTCGATATCTGCTTCATGGGAACCCCCAATCGTGTTCTATAACCGGAATCTACCAGCGCTTCATATTCTTTTCGAATTTGCTGATGTAAGACTGCTTCAGTTCTTCTGTCGATATCCCGTAGCAGAGGAGGATGTCATTATAATACATAAGGACATCTGCCATTTCCTCAACGAGCTGCCTCCGCAATTCCACGTCCTGACTCGCAGCTTCACCGCCATGTTTTTTGATAATATCGATAACTTCACCTATTTCCCCGATCATCCACAGCAGCTGATCTTGCCCACGGTCAGGACATATCGGTTTCCATTTATCCTTGTATTTTTCCTGCAAAGCCCTCTGCATCTCAAGCATTTCATTGATTCCAAAATCATCCATTGTTCAACCTCACATCTCAGTTTTAATCCGTCTCATAAATATAGCCGGGTCCGCACCCGACTTCAACATCTTTCTGTTAACTTCACAGGAGGGCTCGAACGAGCCCTTTTTGCTCGAAAAACGAGCCCTCGCTACTATGCCACCGCAATCCGTATCAAAGACGTAGTGCAGTTTTCTGTGACCAGAGCAACTTTGATACAAAGGAATATGGACAATGCTTGTAAATCAAAGGGTTTCAGCACCCTGGTCATCTCCTTTCTGCTGGTCTGATAGTCGGCTCCATACCGTCAATTCCGGATCGTTTCACTCCCCAACGTTACTCCCGGGTTTCGTTGGGGAGTGTAGTTTCGTTGGTGAGTTCGGAGTTTCGTTGAGATAATAAGAGTGGGAGCTCTGTGTTAATTACGAATATACTTTTTCCGCCTGAGCTCAAATGCATCTCTTCCACCCTCAAGAATGTCACAGATTTGTTCTTGAATTCCTTTTTGATTCAATACGCCGGGTAAACATTCGCCATGATCGTCAAGAACGGGTGTAGTATTCTCAATGGCTCCAGTCCGATATTCAAATCTTTTTTCACGGTTGGGTGATTCCTTCCCATGCTGATTAGCAATAATTACTTCTTCAGCATCAGCTCCTACCACAACATTGGCATTGTGGGTTACAACGATGATTTGTCGTTCATGTTTTTTTGATTTCAAGTAGGCTACTAAGTCCGTGTAAATTGATCTGTTGTCCAAATCATCTTCAGGCTGATCTATTAATATCGGGCATTTGCTTTTTTCGAGATTAACAATCATTTCTAGCAGTACTAATGCTTTTTTGCCAGGCGACATATTATTGATGGTATCATTGCCGCTCTTTACCGTATAGTGAATGTACATCCAGTCTGAAAAGAGCTTCTCGAGAGCTGTTTGAAGCGTATTTCCACCTTTGAAAGATAATACTTTTTCTGTCATAGCCATCCACAGCGCTTCAAATAGTCCATCATCGATAATAAGCTCATCCTTATCAAGAATATTGTACTTGTATTTTTCTTTGAACGAGCGCATGTTCCGGTTATCAAAAAGCCCACTAATAGCATCAAATAGATTCTGCCTCTCGTCACGAACTTCTGCTTCAAAGTCTAAATCTGATTCAGGAGTATTCGCTGCGGAAACTATAGATGCAAATTCTTCATATGCTTGCCGAAGTGTCTGCCTAGATGAAAGGATTTGCTTTCTGATTTCATCTGCTCTTATTACATTCTCAGCCTTTGTGTCTTCAACAGCTTTTGACTTGCGTAGTTTTTCCTTTTCTTCCTGTAGTTGCACTTCTAACTTCTTCAATTGATCATTGACCGCGACAATCTGTTGTAGAGGTGAGAATGCCGTTTGTAATTCTGATAACGATGCTTGTGCAGATGTTATCTTCTGGGCTATAAGCTGATGTATATCCCGAATTGCAGGATCCCAAATTTCAAGGATCGCATCATTCATTTTCTTAATGGTTTCAGCCATTTTTTCTTTGACCGTTGGTACACTGTCTAAAGCATATTGCGGAGTGCCATTATTATCTATTGTCGTTATACGTGGCAAATATACAAACGGAGAAAGTTGGAATTCTATTTGCGGCTCCTCCTTTTTAATTGCTTCCAAAGCATCGTTGTGCTCCGTCATCTGCCTTGAAAGGTCAGAATATCTCTGCAGTATTTCATCAGTTATTCCGGCCTCAGCAGAAAGAGTCGCTCTCTGATTCTCTAATTTATCAATCGCTGATTGGAACGCATCGCTTCGACCAAATTCTCGAAGGAAGTGCTCACACTCATCCACCTTATCGCAGGCAGAAATATAATCGAGAATGTTATGTTTCAAAGATGAAATTATTTCAGCTGTTTTGGTTTTCAACAGAGTATTTGCACTGTTAATTTCATCTTGCTGAAGCATAATATCACGCAGCATTGTATTCAGCTGCGAGTCTCCTGAGGTTTCATCGACTATACGATTCAGCCAAGATTGGGGGATGTAGATGATTTTTCTTTCACCTGATGCTCCATCTCTCCAAACCGTTTTAGAAAGTACATCCAGTTTCGAATTTGTCCCAGCCGCTTTGGCTTCTCTTTCAGATACTAGTTTGGGATCAATACCTTTTGCAATGTGCCGTAGAAGTATTGATTTTCCAGTGGATTTCCCTCCTATTATGGTTGTCAACCCTTCGCTAAGAAATATCGGGGTACTTGGAAACGATGCATCTTCAAAGATGATATGATCTATTATTTGATGGTCATCTTTTTCTTCTGGCCTATCTTTTTGAATTCTTACTCTGTCCTCCGGTTCATATAAAACCTGCTGAAGCCCTTCAAATGTTGCACTTGCTTTAATCCAGCAAAACCTATCTTCAGACGGGCAAAACATCCGATCATATGAATGCGCATCAGACCCCCAGATACATGGCTTTATTGAGCCAAATTCAGATATTTGCTCTTCCTCATGGCCTTTGGCCAGAGCCCATTCCCTTGTGCGAGGATTCGATGTCATCAACAATTGACATTGTTGGTATAACACTTTTCTTGTCTGGTAATCTCGACCGTTCCAATCGATTTCCGACAGGTTTTCATCAACCGGAATAGATATGAGATATTTACCAGCAAGGACAGTATTACCAGCAAGCACATCCAACATCTGTGAATGACGCACTGTGATTTGTTCAAGACCCACAAGATAATTGGTACGAGTTTCCTTAGGATTATGCATCTTATACTCTTGACCTATGCGCTCGATGTTATTCTTGGTCAGGGTCAGGGTGCTATTAGCAGCATTAATCAATTCAAGCCTTTGCAGAAAGTTCTCTTCAATATCTGTTACGGAGACTGTGTCTGAAAAGAAAACATGATAGTTTACGGAGTTGCTACCTCTTCCAACAAACGTATCTATACGAAATTCTATGTTTGGAAATACAAGGATGCTAACAATCTTCTCACGTAACGTGTCATCAGGAAACAGCTCGGCCATTTTTTCAGCATTTTCCAGATAATCTTGTCTTATACGTTTGTAAAGTACAGTTTACAAGGGACTACACAGGGTAGGTATCTGACGGGAGGGGTGCCGCCAGTCAGATTTTCCATGTGCTGT
>Ga0256405_10010252_pt1 | contig 12454 bp, 11 predicted proteins | sample RumenRJG_02DNA_FD_189096 | JGI IMG/M metagenome (GOLD analysis project Ga0256405, IMG submission 189096) | Bovine rumen microbial communities from Lethbridge, Alberta, Canada - RJG_02 | ecosystem: Host-associated > Mammals > Digestive system > Stomach > Rumen | place: Canada: Alberta...
AGCGTGATATTCTCCAGCACCGTCTTGTTGTTGAAGAGGTTGAAGTTCTGGAAGACCATGCCCATCTTCTGGCGGCCGAGGTTGATGTCGATCCCGTTTTCGTCATAGATCTTTTTCAGCAGCGCCGCGTATTCGGGGCCCTCTGTCCTGGGATGCTTTTCCTTCAGCAGGTCCTCGTCCTTGATCTTATGAATTGCCGCATCGTCGTCAAGGCCGCTTTCGATGAGCTTTTTATACGTCTTCGACGCGCGGATCACGTCAAAGTGCAGGTAGGGGTCGGGCGGCGTCATCAGCCTGCCCTCCATCCATACCTCGCCGAAGGTCGGCTCCTCAAGCAGGTTCATGCAGCGCAGCAGCGTCGATTTACCCGAGCCGGATACGCCGATGATCACAATGACCTCGCCCTTTTCCACGTGGGTGGAGACGCCCTTGAGCACATGAAGGTCGCCGAAGTTCTTGTAGATATTTTTGATATCAAGCATGCGCCTTCATCCGCCTTTCAAACGCTTTGAGGATCTTCGAGAGGATATAGGTCAGCGCGAAGTACAGCACGCCGACGATCGCGAGACATTCCATCGTCAGATAGGTATAGCCCTTGACCTTGAGATACGCCGTCATCAGCTCGCCGACAAAGAAGGTCGAGGCCAGCGAGGTCTCCTTGACGACCATGATGAACTCGTTGCCGAGCGCGGGGAGGATGTTTTTCACCGCCTGCGGCAGGATGATGGAGAGCATCGCCGTGCTGTGGGTAAGCCCCAGCGAGCGCGCCGCCTCCATCTGGCCGACGTCCACGGCCTCGATGCCGGAGCGGATGATCTCGGAGACGTAGGCGCTGGAGTTGATGATCAGGACGATCGACACGGAATAGATGTACGGCAGGGACGAGAGCTTCGGGATGATCATCGGGAATACGAACACGCCGATGTAGAGCTGCAGCAGGACAGGCGTCCCCCGGACGACCTCGACCAGGATCGCGGCAAGTGCTTTTAAGATCTTGAGTTTTGAGCGCTTGGCAAGCGCCAGCAGCGAGCCGAAGAAGGCGCCGCCGGCCACCGCGATGACGGACAGCAGCAGCGTATAGCCGATGCCCTGGATCAGAAAGACCTGCCAGTATTTCGCCAGGATGTTGGCGATGTTCGTAAGAAATGTCATGGACGGAAGCTCCCTTGTGTGATGTGGCTGTGGGAAAAATTACTCGGTGATCTTGTTGCCCTCGTCGTCAAAGCCCAGCTCGTCGAGCGTGGAGACGCCGGCGTAGACCTTGCAGGCGTCGTACCAGCCGGAGTAGTAGTCGTTCTCAAGCGCCTTGGCCAAAGCGGTGTTGACCTTTTCCAGCAGCTCGGTATTGCCCTTCTGGAGCAGGCAGACGTTGTTTTTATAGATCTCGTCCACCTCGAAATCAAAGCCGGTGAAAGCGATCGAATCGCTTGCGCTGGCGATGATGGACTCGCCGTTGCCGTGCGCGACAGCCAGGAAGTCGATCTGCTTGGCCTTGAGCGCCTCGACAGCGGTGCCGAGATCACTGAAGACGTTGCTGATGTCAACGTCCATCTCCCCAAAGGTCTCCTCGACCAGCACCTGCTGGAGCGAGGCGCCCTGATAGCCGATCTTGGCGCCGACAAAGTCCTCGGGCTTGGTGAACTTGCCTTCGTTCTCCTTCAGGCAGATGATGGACTGCTCGGTCTCGTTATCGCCGGCAACATACCAGTCGGAAAGCTCATAGTTCTGCGAACGCTCATAGGTCCAGGAGAAGCCGGAGATCGCAATATCAACGTTGCCGGTCTGTACCGCGGCCTGGCAGGCGTCAAAGGACATGGGCTTTAAGACAAGGTTCATGTCGAGCTCCTGGGCCAGATAATTGGCCAGCAGCACGTCAAAGCCGACGATCGCGGCGTCGCCGCTCTTGGCCACGTCATAGAACTCCATCGGCGCGAAGTCGGGCGACAGGGCGACCGTCAGCGTTCCGTTCGTGCCGTTCGTGCTGAAGCCGGCAAGATACTTGTCATACGCGGCGGCGAGATTGGCTTCGCCTTTTGCGGCCGTGCTCGCGCTGCTTCCGCAGGCAGCCAGGCTCAGCAGCATGGCGACACTCAGCAGCATACACAAAATTTTACTCATCTTTTTCATCGCTTTGTTCCTCACTTTCGTCAGATGCCATAAGAATTGTTCTTGACGTTTGTGAGAATAGCACAAGCGCAGGGCGAAGTCAAGTAATTTTTGAAAAAATATTCTTATTTTTCTTGTTTTTATTTATTTTTATTCATTTAATTGTGAATATTCGCTTTTATAACGTTGTTTTATGCAAATATCCGGGGCAAAGCGGACGCTTTGCCCCGGATATTTTGGTTTGTTTTTATTTTCGATTGGCAAAAAGCGAGCAGAAACCGAACGCGATAAGGTCTGCGATAACGACGCTCGCGCCGCTTGGCGTTTCGAAAACATAGGATGCCATCATGCCGAAGAGGAAGCACACGACGGAGATCACCGCCGCGCAGATCACGACGCCGCGGAAGCTGCGGCAGATCTTCATCGCGCCGAGCGCCGGGAAGATGATCAGGCTGGAGATCAGCAGCGCGCCCATCATGCGCATGCCCAGTACGACCGTCACCGCCGTCAGCACAGCGAGCAGCGTGTTGTAAAGGTCGGCGCGCGTCCCGGTGGCGCGGGCAAAGGTCTCGTCAAAGGTTACGGCGAAAAGCCGCGGATACAGCAGCAGGAACACCGCCAGCACCGCGAGGGAAAGCACAACGCTTAAAACCGTGTCTCCCCGGCTCAGCGAGAGGATACTGCCGAAGAGGTAGCTCGTCACCTCGGTGTTCATGCCACGCGTGACGGACACGACGACAACGCCGATCGCAAGCGCGCTTGAGGAGATGATCGCGATCGCGGCGTCGCCCTTGACGCGTCCGTCGCTGCGCAGGCGCAGCAGCAGGATAGCGGCGATCACAACGACGGGCACCGTCACGGCCAGCGGCGCGAGATGAAAGGCCGAGGCGATCGCGAGCGCACCGAAGCCGACGTGGGAAAGGCCGTCGCCGATCATCGAATAGCGCTTTAACACCAGTGAAACGCCAAGCAGCGCCGCGCACAGGCTGACCAGCACGCCGACGAGCAGCGCCCGCTGCATAAAATGATAGGAAAACAGGGAAAGAAGTCCGTTCATATCCCGCTCCCTCCCAGAAACCGGCGCCCAAGAGCGCTCTTTTTATACTCCGCGGCCGTGCCGAAGAAGAGCTGCCGGTGGCCGAGATGGAGGATGTGCGTGGCATAGCGCACCGCCTCGTGGATATCGTGCGTGACCATGATGACGGAGATATCGTCGCAGAGGTTGACAAGCTTGATCAGGTTGTACATCTCCCCGGCCGCGACGGGGTCGAGCCCGGTCACCGGCTCGTCGAGCAGCAGGAGCTTCTTCGTCGCGCACAGCGCCCGCGCCAGGAGCACGCGCTGCTGCTGGCCGCCGGAGAGGGCCTGATAGCTTTTGTCCTTCAGCTCCTCGATGCCCATGCGTTCGAGGTTGGCCGCCGCGCGCTTTTTGTCCTCGGCACTGTAAGTAAGACGCGAGCCGAGGGAATTGAGGCAGCCGGAGAGCACGACCTCCCACACGCTTGCGGGAAAGTCGCGCTGGATGTTCGTCTGCTGCGGGAGATAGCCGATCTCGGTCTTTTTCAGCCCGTCGCCGAGCGTGATCCTGCCCTTTGAGGGCGCTTTGAGCGACAAAAGCCCGCGGATCAAGGTCGACTTGCCCGAGCCGTTTTCGCCCACGACGCAGAGATAGTCCCCCGCCTTGAGCGAGAAATCGACGCCCTCGAGCACCGTCACGCCGTCGTAGGAGAACGACGCGTTTTCACATGTCAAGATCGCCATCAGCCGAGCGCCTCCCTCACGCTTTCGGTATTGGCCCACATCAGGCTCAGATAGGTTTCGCCGCGCGCAAGATCTCCGGCGCTGAGTGTATGGCAGGAGTGGAACAGCAGCTTTCCGCAGCCGGTATCCTCGCAGATCACATCCGCCATCTTTTCGTTTGAATACTCGATCGTGAAAACCGCGGGGACCTTTTCCTCCCGCACGCGGTCGATCAGAAAGGCGACCGTGCGGGCGGACGGCTCGGCGTCGTCGGCGCAGCCGGGAAAGGCCGCATAATAGTCAAGGCCGTATTCCTCGACAAAGTAGCGTACCGGGAAGCGGTCAGCAAAGATCAGGCAGTCGAGCCTTCCCTGCGCGACGATCTCGCGGAAGGCGGCGTCGAGCTTTTCGAGCTCCGCGCAGTAGCCGTCGCAGTTTTGCCGGTAATACGCAGCGCCGTCCGCGTCGATCGTGCAAAGCTCGTCACAGATCGCCCGGCAGATCGCCATGGCGTTGCGCGGCGAGGTCCAGACGTGCTCGTCGTATTCGATCTCGTCCTCATGCTCTTCCTCGTGGAGATCCTGCATGCCCTCTTTTTCCTCTTCCTCCAGGGGGTCGACACACGCGAGCATATACAGCACCGGGACTTCGCCGTCGATCCCGTCCAACATGGTCTCGAGCCATTCCTCCGATTCGCCGCCGTTTGCGACAAGCAGATCGCAGTCCGCGATCCGCCTTAGGTCGCGCGGCGTAGGCTCGAAGCTGTGCGCCTCCGTCCCAGGCGGGACGAGCAGCGACACCTCGCACCGCTCGCCGGCGATCGTGCGCGCAAAGTCATAGGCGGGGAAAAGCGTCGTGACGACGACGGGCTTTGTATTTGGTTTTTCCTTCGCCGTATCCGCCGCGGCGGCGCCGCAGGCGGCCAAAGAGAACAGCAGCGCCGCGGCGAGCAGCGCAGTGAGCAATCGTTTCATGCCAAACATCTTACAACAAGCCGCCGCCCTTTGCAAGGAAATCTTCGTTGACAGCGCCCGCGGCGGCGGATTAAAATAATTTTATTCAAAATCATGCGGGAAAGCGGGCAGTTGGGATGAATATCTGTATTTTCGGCGCCTCGAGCGACAGGTTGGAAAAGGAATACTACGACGCGGCGCGCCGTCTCGGCGTGCTGATCGGGCGCGGCGGGCATACGCTTGTGTACGGCGGCGGACGCGACGGGCTGATGGGCGCCTGTGCCGAGGGCGTGATCGCTTCCGGCGGCAGTCTTGTCGGCATCGCGCCGCGGTTTTTTGACGAGGGCGACGTCCTTCTAAAGGAACACGGCGCGTTTATCTTTACCGATACGATGGCCGAGCGCAAGAGCAAAATGGAAGAGCTCGCGGACGCCTTTATCGTTCTGCCCGGCGGCGTGGGGACGCTGGAGGAATTCTTTGAGGTGTTCACGCTGCGCCTCCTTGGCCGGCACGGGAAAAACATCGTGCTGCTCAACACCCTCGGGTATTTCGACGGTCTCTATGCTCTGATCGCCGGGTCGATCGAAAAGGGCTTTACGGCGCGGGACGCTCTGGGCTGTCTCCCGCTGTGCACCACGGAGGAAGAAGCGCTCGCCGCCGCGCTCGCACCGACGAGGCACGAAACGCGCGCGATCAAAAACTGGAGCAAATGACGGCAGCTGCGCCCCGGAGCATCGGTCTCCGGGGCGTTTTCCGTCTCGGAGGGGCAAACTATTGAAATATCGGGAAAATTTTGGTATGATAAGTTATTAATAAAAATAAGGTAAAGAAAGCTGTTATGAATCGAAAAGAATGGAAGATCCCCTATGACAGGCCGTCCTTCCCGCAGGAGCTGCTGGACGCGGGCTGCCCGCGGCTGCTTGCCGCGGTGCTGGCGCTGCGCGGCATTTCTTCCCGGGCGGAGATGGACACGCTGCTGCGCGGCGGAGAGGAGCTGCTGCACGACCCCATGCTCCTCACGGACATGCCCAAGGCGGTCGCGCGCGTTCACCGCGCCATCGAGGCCGGCGAGACGGTGGCTGTATACGGCGACTATGATGTTGACGGCATCACCTCGACCTGTCTGCTGACGGACTATCTGCGCTACAAGGGGCTCAGATGTCTCTCCTATATCCCGGACCGCAGCGAGGAAGGCTACGGTCTGAACGACAGCGCCGTGGACATTCTCCACAGTCAGGGCGTGAGTCTCATCATCACGGTCGACTGCGGCATCACCGCGCACGAGGAGGCGCGCTATGCCGCCACGCTCGGCGTCGACATGATCATCACCGACCACCACGAGTGCGGCGATCCTCCCCTGCCGGACGCAGCCGCGGTCGTCGACTGCAAGCGGCCGGACGAGCCCTATCCCAACCATTATCTCGCCGGCGTCGGCGTCGCGCTCAAGCTCGTCTGCGCCTGCGAAGGGAAGAGCCGCGAGATGGTAGAGCGCTACTGCGATCTTGCCGCCGTCGGCACGGTCGCGGACGTTATGCCGCTTGTGGGTGAAAACCGGTATCTCGTCCGCAGGGGTCTTGAAAAGATCGAGCGTGCGCCGCGCCCCGGCATCGCCGCGATGCTGCGTGAGGCCGGCGTCGACAACCGCAAGCTCACTGCCGCGACGATCGGCTTTTCGCTTGCCCCGCGTCTGAACGCCGCAGGGCGGCTCGGCTGCCCCGCCACGGCGGAAAAGCTGCTGATGAGCAGCGATCCGGCCGAGGCCACCGCTCTGGCTGTGGAGCTGTGCGAGCTCAACCGCAAGCGTCAGAGCATCGAGACCGACATCTGGCGCGAGGCGAACGAGATGCTCGCCGAGACCGAGCCGGACACGCCGATCGTATTGGCCAGCGACAAATGGCATCAGGGCGTGATCGGCATCGCCGCCTCAAGGCTTGCCGAGCAGTATTCGCTGCCCGCGATCATGGTCTGTCTCAGCGGCGAGGTGGGTAAGGGCTCGTGCCGCAGCTATGGCGGGTTCAACCTCTTTGACGCGCTCTCCGCCTGCTCGGAGCACCTGATCGGCTTCGGCGGCCACGCGCTCGCCGCGGGGCTGAACATCCGCAGCGACAAGCTGGACGATTTTCGCGCCGCCCTTGCGCGGTACTACCGTGAAAACAAGCCGGCTCCCGTGCCGGAGGTGCAGCCGGATCTGCTGATCTGCGACCCGGAGCTTTTGAGCATCGATAACGTCAAGGCGCTCGACCTGCTCGAGCCGTTCGGCAACGCCAATCCCCGTCCGACGATGTGTCTGTGCGGCGTCAAGCTGGAAAACGCATCCGACGTCGGCGGCGGCAAGCATCTGCGCATCCGCGTCCGGCTTGGGCGCGAGAGCTTTGAGGGGATCTTCTTCTCCCACACCGCGGCGGAGCTTTCGCTGCGCAGCGGTGAGACGGTGGACGTCGCCTTTACCCCGCAGATCAACGAATTCCACGGCCATGTCTCGGTCCAGCTGCTTGTCAGCGCGCTGCGTCAGCATGACGGAGGCGCGCTCTGCAAGCGGATCCTGGACGGCGAGCGCGGCGCTCTCTGGGCCGCGGCCGCCTACTGTCCAGAGCGGAGCGACTTTATCCGCGTGTGGCATATGGCCGAACAGGACGGCTTCCGTCTTGCCCCGACGGCGGAGGGGATCCTCTCCTCCGCGCCGGCCGGCATGGCGGAGGAGACCTATTGTCTGTGTCTGGCCGTGCTGCGGGAGGTCGGGCTCCTCTCCTCCCCTGACGGCGCGATCTACGGCGCCGAAAAGGCGGAGATCAAGGGGAAGGCCGATCTGGAAAACACCGAGATCATCCGCGCACTGAAATCGATTTGAGGATAACAGCCATGGAGAAAGAAGCCGAAAAAGGAAAGCTGCAAAACACACCTCTCGACCCCGACGAAATGTATGCCGAGCTGGAGGAGAAGATCCGCGCCAACTGTCACGGCGTCGATCTCGCGCGCGTCCGCGCCGCCTATGAGATGGCGCGCAGCGCGCATGCTGGCCAGCTGCGCAAGGACGGCTGCTCGCCCTATGTGACGCACTGCGTCGCGGCGGCCGACATCACGGTGGACATGGGGCTCGACGAGGATTCGATCGTCGCCGCGCTGCTGCACGACGTGATCGAGGACACCGCGCTGACCCATGCCGACATCGCGCGCCAGTTCGGAACGGCTGTCGCCGACATCGTCGAGGGTGTCACCAAGCTGACGCGTGTGCAGTACACCAGCGTCGAGGACGAGCAGATGGAAAACATCCGCAAGATGCTCATGGCCATGGCCAAGGACATCCGCGTCATCCTCATCAAGATCGCCGACCGGCTGCACAACATGCGCACGATGGCCTATCAGTCCACGGAAAAGCAGCGCGCCAAGTCCCTTGAAACCATGGAGATCTACGCCCCCATCGCGCACCGGCTCGGTATCCAGCGCGTCAAGTGGGAGCTTGAGGACCTCTCGCTGCAGTATCTCGATCCCGCCGGATATAAAGAGATCACCGACTCGCTCGAGAGCCGCATGCCCCAATTTGAGGCCTTTATGTCCGCCGTTGAGGAAAAGATCCAGTGCCGTCTCGACGAGGAGGGCATCCGCGCGACGATCTACAGCCGCATCAAGCACGTCTACAGCATTTACCGCAAGATGTACGCCCAGAAGCTGGACATCAGCGGCATCTTCGATCTGTGCGCCTTCCGCGTGATCGTTGACACGATCCCGGACTGCTACAATGTGCTGGGCGTCATCCACGACATGTTCAAGCCCGTTCCCGGGCGCTTTAAGGACTATATCTCCACGCCGAAGCCAAACATGTACCAGAGCGTCCACACCACCGTCATCGGCAGCGAGGGCATTCCCTTCGAGGTGCAGATCCGCACCTGGGAGATGCACCACACGGCCGAATACGGCATCGCGGCGCACTGGAAATACAAGATGGGCGACAGCAGCGCCGTGCTGCGCGCCGGCGACGAGGACCGCTTCGCCTGGGTCCGCCGTCTGCTTGAAAGCCAGCAGGAATCCGACGCGCAGGACTTTTTCCACAATCTCAAGATCGACATGTTCGCCGACGAGGTGTTCGTCTTCTCCCCCAAGGGAGACGTCATCAACCTGCCCGCCGGTGCGACGCCGATCGACTTTGCCTATATGATCCACTCCGACGTCGGCAACCACATGGTCTCCGCCAGCGTCAACGGCAGGATCGTGACCTTTGACTATGTGCTGCAGAACGGCGACATTGTCGAGATCCGCACCTCCAAGTCGGCTCCCGGCCCCAGCCGCGACTGGCTGAATATCGCCAAGAGCGGCAGCGCCCGCACCAAGATCAAGCAGTGGTACAAGCGCGAGCGGCGCGAGGAGAATGTCATCCGTGGCCGCGAGATGCTCGACGACGAGCTCAAGCATAACGGATTGAGCCTTGACGACGTGCTCGACGAGGCGATCATGTCCCCGATCCTGCGCAGGCTTTCCTACTCCAGCGTCGAGGATCTGTATGCCGCGATCGGCTATGGCGGCATGACCGCCACGCGGGCGGCCAACCGGCTGAAGGACGAGTATGCCCGCGTACAGAAGCCCGACCGCAAGACCACCGTCGACAAGCTGACCGAGGCCGCCGAGCGGCGCGAGCAGGCCGCTGCCAAGCAGACCGGCAAGCCCATCCACGGCGTGCTCGTGGCGGGGCTGGACAACTGTCTGGTCAAATTCTCCCGCTGCTGTACGCCCGTGCCCGGCGACGACATCGTCGGCTTCATCACGCGCGGCCAGGGCGTTTCGATCCACCGCCGCGACTGTGAGAACTATCGAAGCAGCATCGCAAGCCCCGAAAACGACGGCCGCTGGATCGACGTTTCGTGGTCTGACCACATCACCGACAGCTATGTCACGACGCTGACGATCATCGCCAAGGACCGCTCGGGTCTTGTCATGGACATCGCGACGGTGCTCAATTCGCTCAACGCCAAGGTGCGGACGCTCTCGGCGCGCGACAACGCCGGAACGGCCATCACCACGATCACGCTGGAGATCAAGAATCTGGCCGAGCTGAAGTACGTCATGGGGCGACTTTCCTCGATTCCCGGCGTATCCGAGGTCGTAAGAAACGGAAAGTAAGGAGTTTTCAATATGAGAGCTGTCGTGACACGCGTTCTGAGCGCGTCCGTCGAGATCGGCGGAGAGATCGCCGGCGAGATCGGAAAGGGCTTTCTGATCCTGCTTGGCGTGCATGAGGACGACACCGAGGCGGAGGCGAAGAAGATCGCCGACAAGATATGCGGTCTGCGCGTCTTTGAGGACGAGCAGGGCAAGATGAACATCGCCCCCGGGTCGGCCGGTGCGGAGATGCTGATCATCAGCCAGTTTACGCTCTTTGCCGACTGCCGCTCCCGGCGTCCCGGCTTTTCCCACGCGGCGCGCCCGGAAAAGGCGATCCCGCTTTATGAGCTGGTCATCCGCGAGTGCCGCGCGCGCGGCTTCAAGGTGGAGACCGGGCGGTTCGGCGCGGAGATGTTCGTTGCCTCCGTCAACGACGGCCCCATCACGATCATTCTCGATACAAAGGAGCTTTGAAAGATGCTGATCAAAACTCTGCCCGTCGGGCAGCTGGAGGAAAACTGCTATGTCGTCACGAACGAGAAGACGCTTGAGTGCGTCGTCATCGATCCCGGCGACGAGAGCAACACGATCCTCGATTACATCGAGAGCAATCATCTCAAATGCCGCGCGATCATGATCACACACGGCCATTATGACCACGTCGGCGCGGCCGATGCCGTCGCCGAGGAGACGGGAGCCACCGTCTATATGAACACCCGCGACGACAAGGGCGGGCGGTCGTATCATCTGCCCTACCGCCTGCCGCAGGGCGGGATCGACTATGACGACGGCGACGTGATCGACGAGGCGGGGCTGCGCTTTGAGATCATCGCCACCCCAGGCCACACGCCCGGCGGCGTGACGATCCGGTGTGAGAACGCGCTTTTCACCGGCGACACGCTCTTCCGCGGCAGCTGCGGCCGCGTCGATCTCGAGGGCGGCGACGCGCACGAGGAGATGCTTTCGCTCAAGCGGATCTGCTCGCTTCCCGGCGATTATGAGGTCTATCCGGGGCACATGGACGCCACCACGCTCGAGCGCGAGCGCATGTTCAACTACTATTGCCGCGAGGCTATGAAACTGTAAACACTATAAAAAAAGAAAACAGAGGATCGAGACATGCAGGAACCTACCCTTGTCATTTTGGCCGCCGGTATGGGCAGCCGCTTTGGCGGACTCAAACAGATCAAGGCCGTGGACGAGCACGGACACGCCATCATCGACTTTTCGCTCTTCGACGCCTACCGCGCCGGATTCCGCAAGGTCGCCTTCGTGATCAAGCATGAGATCGAGGAGGATTTCAAGAACGCCGTCGGCCGCCGGATGGAGAAGTATTTTGACGTAAAATACGTCTTCCAGCAGCTGGAGAAGCTGCCGGAGGGCTGCACCGTTCCCGAGGGGCGCGTCAAGCCCTGGGGCACAGGGCACGCCGTGGCCTGCTGCGCCGGCGTGGTCGATGGCCCCTTCGCCGTGATCAACGCCGACGATTTTTACGGCCCCGGCGCCTACCAGGCGCTCTATGACTATCTTGTCAGTGAGCGGCCGGAGAACGAGCACGCCATGGTCGCCTATCTCCTGCGCAACACCGTGACGGAAAACGGCTCGGTCGCACGCGGCGTCTGCCGGGTGGAGGACGGCTTCCTCGCCGGCGTGACCGAGCGCACGCACATCGAAAAGCGCGGCAGCGACGCGGCCTATACCGAGGACGGCGAGACCTTTGTCCCCCTCTCCGGCGACAGCCCCGTGAGCATGAACTTCTGGGGCTTTGGCCAGCAGATGCTCCACGAGCTCGTCGCCCGCTTCCCCGCGTGGTACGCCGAGAACGTCGCGCGCAACCCGCTTAAGTGCGAATACTTCCTTCCCTCCGTTGCCAACGCGCTGATCGAAGAGGGCAAGGCCGCGGTGCGCGTCCTGCCCTGCCACGAGATCTGGCACGGCATCACCTATCAGGAAGACCTCCCCGACGTGGTCGCCTACATCGCCTCCCTGCGCGAGCGCGGTATTTATCCCGAAACACTTTTGGATTAATGAAAAGGAGAAAGTAAGAGCATGAATGTACTCGTCACCGGCGGCGCCGGCTATATCGGCAGCCATACCTGCGTAGAACTGCTCGAGCGCGGGCACAACGTCATCGTCATCGACAACCTCGTCAACTCCAGCCACAAGGCCGTGGAGCGCGTCGAGCAGATCACGGGCAAGCCTGTCGCTTTTTATGAAAACGACGTGCGCGACCGAGCGGCGCTTGACCGGATCTTTGAAAAGCATGACATCGACTGCGCGATCCACTTCGCCGGGCTCAAGGCCGTGGGCGAATCGGTCGCGATGCCGCTGGAATACTATGACAACAACCTCTTTTCCACTGTGCGCCTGTGTGAGGCGATGCGCGACCACGGCGTGAAGAACATTGTGTTCTCCTCCTCCGCCACGGTTTACTCCGGCGACAACGAGATGCCGCTGCGCGAGGATTCCAACACCGGGCACTGCACCAACCCCTATGGCTGGACCAAGTATATGTCCGAGCAGATCCTGCGCGACACCGCCCACGCGGTGGACGATTTCTC
>Ga0256405_10010255_pt1 | contig 12452 bp, 6 predicted proteins | sample RumenRJG_02DNA_FD_189096 | JGI IMG/M metagenome (GOLD analysis project Ga0256405, IMG submission 189096) | Bovine rumen microbial communities from Lethbridge, Alberta, Canada - RJG_02 | ecosystem: Host-associated > Mammals > Digestive system > Stomach > Rumen | place: Canada: Alberta | collected...
AAACTCACCTTCGAGACCTGTTCGATAAGACTAATTTCAACGATGTCAAAGATCAATTTGGTCCCCTCATTCCGGGGCTATTTGATTAATATTTAAACTCGTCCCATTTTAACGGGACACTAATGAATTAATATAATAAATAGAGACAGAAACTTAATAAGAAGAAAGCGATGAAAAAAAGCCACTTTTCTATTCTTCCCGGATGTATAACTAAAGGAAGAAGACTTTTCTTAGTACTCGCACTCGTATGCTGTTCACTCCATACCGCATGGTCACAGCAACAGCGCTTTTCGGGTACCTACAATAATGTAGATGTATTTCACGTACTTGAGTCTGTACAAGGAAAAACAAAGTTTACGTATGTTTACAATGCCGATTTACTCAAAGGCAAAAAAGTAACCATTAGTGCAAAGAACGAAACTGTAGCCTCATTTATGTCTCGACTGTGTAAACAGTTAGGACTTGAAGTTGTATGGGATGGTGATTGCGCCATCATACGTAAGAAAAACACTAATGCTAAAAAGATTGTTGTTGTGGGACACGTTACCGATGAAGGCACAGAACCCTTACCGGGTGTAGCCATAACCGTTATGGGCAAAAAGGGAACAGCAGTAACAAATAGTGAAGGAAACTATCGCATAGAAGTTAACGAACAAGATGTGCTTTGTTTCAGTTTCATTGGTATGAAGCAGAAGAAAGTTATTGTTGACAGGTCAAATATCAACATTGTAATGCATGAAAATGTTGCTGCTTTGAACGATGTTATTGTTACCGGTTATCAAACTATCGACCGCTCTAAACTAACATCTGCTGTAACAACCTTAAAAATGGACGACATAAACAATCCTGGTATGAACACCATAGACCAGATGCTTGAGGGAAAGGTTCCGGGTATGATATTCACATCCAACAGCGGTCAATTAGGCGCAGCCCCCAAACTGCGAATCCGTGGTACATCAACTATCGTTGGTAATCGTGAACCTCTTTGGGTTCTTGATGGTATTGTGCTTTCAGACCCTGTGAATGTTGATCCACAGACTATTAACGACCCAGATTTCGTTAATCTTTTGGGAAATGCCATATCGGGTTTGAATCCTAACGATATAGAGCAGATTGATGTACTGAAAGATGCGTCGGCAACAGCACTATATGGTGCAAAGGCAGGCAATGGAGTTATTGTAATTACAACAAAGAAAGGAAAGATTGGCAAACCTTCTGTAAGCTATAATGGCAGTTTCACATATACACAACGTCCACGCTACTCAGACAACGATATATATATGATGAATGCCGCAGAACGCATGGATGTGAGCAAGGAACTTATTGAACGTAATATGTATTACAACAATGTTACGCAATGGTCAGGCTACGAAGAGGCATTACTTAATTACTATAGTGGCAAGATTGATTATCAAACATTCAAGGAACAAGCCGACTATTACAGTAGCATCAACACTGACTGGCTTGGACTACTCATGAACGACTCTTTCTCACATAATCACACCATAAGTCTGTCTGGAGGTTCACCTAACATAAAGTATTATGCCTCATTAGGTTATAATCAGCAGAATGGAGTAATAAAGAAAGAAAAGAATGATCGCTACTCTGCCATGTTGAACCTTTCGGCTAACTATCGAAAGTTCAATGCACAATTTCAGCTTTCTGCAAACACAACAGAGCGCAACTATACCCCATCAGGCATAAATGTTATGGACTATGCCTACAACATGAGTCGAACTATGCCTGCATATAACACCGATGGTTCGCTATTCTATTATCCACGTGTAAATATGTATGGACTAAGATACAACTATAACATCCTCAACGAAATAGCTAATTCTGGTGACACAACAGATGGAAATGCTGTTAGTCTACGTGCACAGATGCGCTATGAGATACTTCCATGTTTGAATATCGACGCATTGCTGGCTTATGGCATTCAAAACACTACTCATGAAGAATATTACACCAAAGACACATATTATATCTTTAATCTACGTTCTGACCAGAGTTTCAGAAACGACATGTGTCCTGTTGGCGGACAGCTCAAAAGAGAAGAAACTCGTAATACCGATTACACAGCCCGTTTACAAGCTAATTTCATGAAGACACTCGGCACCAATGGAAGTCACCTAATCACTGCTTCTGCCGGTATAGAAGCAAAATCAACAGAATATAAAGGATTTAATATTACGCGTCGCGGATATTTCACTGAGTTTGGTGGCTATTTCGATCAGATACCTACAGACTACAACATGTACTATGCCCAATTCATGTCATCAAAAGAAGGATTAGGACATCGCACACGTTTGCTCACAAACGAACTGGCATGGTATGCTACAGCTGGATATGGATATAAAGACACCTACCTACTTAACGTGCATATAAGAGGAGAACGCTCTAACCTTTTTGGAACACGCGCCAACGAGGAGTTCTCTCCTATATGGGCTTTGTCTGGACGCTGGAACATGAAGAAAGATATTCTAAAGAATACCACATGGGTTGACGATGCCTCACTGCGCCTCTCATGGGGATGGCAAGGTAATATGTTACCTGGTCAAACTGCCAGAATGATAATTCAGGCATCACAGCTCACCAGTTACGACTTTAATGAAAACTATGCTACTATATATAAATATCCAAACCCAGATTTGAAATGGGAGAAGACAGCATCATACAATGCTGGTCTCGACTTTGTTCTGCTCAACAATAAGATCCGTGGTACCGTTTCTTATTTCTACAAGCACACCACTGATGCCTTCCTTACCAAAACTGTTTCTGAAATAAATGGTATCAATCAGTATGTTGTAAACGGAGGTACACTTGATAATCAAGGTATTGAGGTATCGCTGAGTTTTACACCTATCAACAATGCGACCAATGTAGGTGGAACCTCAAAACGCGGATTTGTATGGCGTATTGACCCACAGATAGGTGAAGTGATAAACAAAGTGGTAAACCGAGCCATCAACAACAAAACAAATACCTTACATGATGTTGTTACATATAATGACTATCTCAATGGTTCGCTCGAGTTTGCGGGTAAACCAATTGGTACGTTCTATTCATATAAATTCAAAGGACTTGATCCCCAAAACGGTTCCCCCATGTTCTATGGAACAGAAGAGGAGAACAAAACTGAGCTAATGGCAAAATATGCCAACATGACAAAAGAAGAAGTGTTTGAGGATGTTATGGAAGAGTCGGGCTCACGCGAACCATATATTCAAGGTAGCATCAACAACTACTTTGGATGGAGAAACTTCGGATTGTCATTAAACTTCACCTATTCATTGGGAAATAAGATAAGACTAATGAAGATCGCATCAGGATATGCTACAAATATCATATACCCTCAGCAAAATCTTAGAAAAGAATATGTTCAGCGTTGGCGACGCCCTGGAGATGAAGCATATACAAACATTCCTGGTCTTGTTGTTGACCAAAATAATATAACTCCTTGGTGGCAACAGTATCCTGCAACAGCATACACCTTTGGTGGTAATATCTATGAGATGTATGACAATTCAAATATTCGTGTTGTAAGCGGTGACTATCTGAAGCTACAATCGCTGTCGTTCAGATATAATTTTGACGATAAACTGGTTAGAAAATTCGGACTGCAATCTATGTATATCAGTTTAACAGGAAATAATCTCTTTACAATTTGCAGTAAAGAACTAAAAGGACAGGATCCAACACAGAACGGTACTACTCCATCGATAAATCTGTCAACCCGTCCTACATATACACTCAACATTAATCTCACAATCTAAATTCGAATAATATGAAAAGAATATCAATATATGCACTCTTGCTAACATTGCTGTTTTCTTCGTGTGGGAACTTCCTTGATGAATATTCTACCGACCAGCGCTATTGCGAAACTGCCGATGATCTTGAGGCATTGATGATAGGCGAAGGTTTCTTAGGATTTAAGAAAGGACTTCCATCATCACAAGAAACAATGAGTAAATCAGAACTGGAATCTGAAGCCAATCAAAGTTTATATTTCCCTTGGATACACGTGGTTGACGATGATGCAGAGGCTTTTCTTGTTGATTATGTTTCTGAAGACCAAGGAACACCATATTATATGCTAAACAAACTTGCAAATTGGCATGCCGATCCATTTAGCAGCATACAGAACATTCAATGGCAAGATAAAGACTGGACAAAACTTTATAAACATATTGGAGCCTTGAACTCTATTATCTATCAAGCACAAGAGATAAAAGGTAAGGATAACAGAAACGACAAGGTAGCATTGCTCAAACATGTAAATGGCGAGGCTCATTTCCTTCGTGCCTTCTATTATTTCTATCTTGCCAACGCCTACGGACTTCCATATTCAACTTCCTCAGCATCAACCGATTTCTGTGTTCCGTTAAAGGTTTCCGAAGTAATAGAAGACAAGCATTTCACACGTGCCACTTGCGAAGAAGTGTATCAACAAATATGGAACGATTTAGAAGTAGCAGAGAGCGAACTTGAAGGCTACACACCTGATATGAAACTTCGTGTGGGTATAGGTGCAGTGAAGGCTTTCAAATCACGTGTAGCTCTGTATATGGAGCGCTACCAAGATGCAGTTGATGCAGCCAACGCATTCACAAACCTAAACTATAAGCTTGTAGATTTAAAAAAGCATGACATCAACAATAGTTTCAACAACAGAAACTCAAGCGAGATAATCTTCACAACAGGAACGTATAACACTTATTATATTTTTATTAACGATTCCACAATGCAATGGAATGGCTACGATAATCGCGCAAGCTGTTTTAAAGCAAGCAGTAGTCTTATGGATAATTATACTGCATCAGATCTGCGTTTAACAAGCTACTTCAAGAAAAGCACCAAGAACAAAGCACCAATACCTAACAAATATTTCCCCGTTGAAGGCGATGGAAACTTCACAGATATTGTTTCCGATATATTCTCTATTCGATATGCCGAAGTAGTGCTCAACAAGGCAGAAGCTCAGGCTATGTTGAATAAAACCGAAGAAGCACGTTCTACTTTGCAACAGCTAAGAGATACACGAGTTATAGATGCTAAGCTATCGGATATTCCCACAGACAACCAGCAATTGATTGAGTTCATTCGTAATGAACGACGAATGGAACTGTGTTTCGAGGGACATAGATGGTTCGACCTACGCCGTTACTCTGTAAATAGCAAATATCCACTTCAAGAAAGTTTCAGCATCACCCATCCTGCATATACCTACGATGCAGTTGCAAATATGTACTATCTCACAGGCTATTATCGTCTCGAATCATACAAGAAAGATTCTGCAGCATGGGTTATTCCTATTCCAAATACAACCATCACTTTCAATGAAGGAACTCTAACAAATCTTGAACGTCAGACACGTACAATCATAAATAAGCAGTAAAAAATGAAAAAGATCAAATATATCTTAGGCATATTTCTTGCTGGCATTGCACTATCGGCATGTCAGAGCGAAGAAACAACAGATTTTCCAGACTATAGCAAGAACTGGTTTGAACTTCAGGACAACCCTTCTGATTCTGTTGATCATGCAATGTATCAATTTTATCAAGATTATAATATCCCTGTTTTTGCCAACGATACCATTGGTTCGCAGCAACGTATTGATGTATTTGGCAAAGAATACACTCACTATGAGAAGCTTACACTAAGCTACTCTATGGGGGGAGGCTTATCCGCAAATTCTTCACCCATTGTCACCATAAACACATTTGCTACACGAAAGAACATACCTGCGTTTCTACGCTTCCTACGTGAGAATGTCATGCCAGCCGTTCCAAAAGGCATACACATACATAGCATTCTACTTGTTGACAAAATGACAAGTCAGGCTTTCGGAAACGATGCTTTCAAAGGATTAAATACATTAGTTCTCTCTAATGTATCAGACCTCCCAGGCATGGACGATAATCAGAAAAAGGCAATTAGAGGCTCTATCCTGCGTATGCTGTATAGCGACTACATTACCAATAGTGAAGACTACACCTCACAATTGGAGAAATTCTATAATGTTTCGCGAGCATTATGTGTTGAGAAGGACATATATAACATGTACACTGGCTATCTTAGATATTATGTAACTGGTGCCGATCCTTCTAACTGGGGACACCCCACCGTGCAGGAGGTAGGATTTCTTAATGCTGATCCCACAAACTCATATTACACACCATCATCACCTTTCATGGATGTAATGATGTATTGCGAAGCTATTCTCACATACAGCGAGAACGAATTTCAAGAACTATATGGACAGTATCCATATATCATGGAGAAATATAATATTCTTAAGGAAATACTAAACACAATAAGATAATGAAGAAACAACTCTTTTTAATGGGACTCTTGCTGTCTGCGCTTACAGCAACTGCTCAAAACGCAAGCCTTAAAGGTGTGTTCCTCAAAGATGCTATGGGCAGAAAAAGTAACACCATTTTTATTGCACAAAACGAAAATGGGCGACTTGTTCCAAAGACATCTGCTGCTCTACGAAGCAGCGACCGATCCTTCCAAGTAAACATTACCCCAAACATGGGGATAATCGGTAAGGTGAATTATGTTGGTGCAGATGGAGAATTCTACCCTATCTATTTCAAGAAGAATGAAACAATAGAGATCAACGTTAAAGACGGAGAGATAAGCTTCAATGGCACGCTCAGCAAAGAGAATCAGTTCTTTGCTAAATGGTTTGAGCTATTAAATCCTTTGCGCAAACTCGACTATACACCCATAGGACGAACTGTAGGTTCAGGCAGATACCAAGAACTTGTTGATAGTATCGCACCATTAGCAGAAAAGATGATAGCAAGTGTAAAAACTGATAACACCTATTTCAACAACTGGGTGAAGAAAGCAATGCCTTTCTGTCTGCAATACGACATCATGAGCATTTTCATGAATGGAGTTGATTTTGGTAAAAAAGCCGACTACCCCCAATGGATACAAAATCACTTCAACAACTATACTTTTAATAGTATGGATGTGTGGAACTATAGCCCTTTGCCATTTGACTTGATTATCAATCACACCTTTGCACGTGCCTGGGCATACAATTTTATCATGGGACCTACACTCCCCATATCAATGAATTACATATCTAATCCCGAATTACGTGGAGAAGTACTCATTGAAGCAATGAATCGCCATCTGCTCGATAGTTGTGATGTGAGATGCAAGAAATACGAGAGCAGTTTTGTTACTGCTGATCAGAAAACACGTCGCAACCAGTTGCTTCGTAGATGGAAGGTAAACCAGCCTGGTAATCCGTATATCGACTTTGCCTATGAAGACATTAATGGAAAGGATGCAAAACTTTCTGATTACAAAGGCAAAGTAGTAGTAGTTGACGTGTGGGCAACATGGTGCCCTCCATGCAAGAAAGAGATTCCTTATCTTGAAGAACTGCAACAGAAATTCAAAGGTCAAGATGTTGTGTTCATAAGTGTCTCTTTTGACACCGACCACGCTGCATGGAAGAAAATGATTCTGGAGAAACAAATGGGTGGCGTGCAGCTCATCAGCTACCGTAAAGGCACACTCGTTGACGACTATGAGATTACAGAAGTGCCACGATTCATGGTTTTCGACAAAAAAGGAAACGTGGTAAGCACTAATGCTCCACGTCCTTCAGAGCCAAAGCTAAAGAGAATAATAGAAGATGAACTCCATAAGAAATAAAAATAGATTATGAAAAGAAACATATTGATAGCAATATTACTTTTAACTGTTACATTCGGATATGCACAGGGTATTGCTTTCACAACAGGCTTGAAATTCAAACAAGCAGTTGACAAAGCTAAGAAAGAGAACAAAATGCTCTTCATGGATTGCTACACATCATGGTGTATACCATGTGCTAAGATGGCAAAGGAGATATTCCCACTCAAAGAATGTGGCGATTATTTTAATTCCCGATTTGTAAGCATACAGGTTGATATGCAGAAAGGTGAAGGTATAGAACTCATGAAGAAATATCAGGTTCAATCCTTTCCAACCTTTATCATCTTCGATGGAAACGGAAATGAAATAAATCGCATTACTGGTGGTTCACCCGATGTGGACGATTTCCTTAAACGTGTGGAAGAAGCACAGAAGCCAGACAATTCTGTTCCCATGATGACAAAGAAATTCTTTGAAAATCCTGAATATGAACTTGGCATGAAACTCATCAAGGCTATGATGGATCATGGACAAGACCCTGTACCTATACTTGATGAAATGTACAAGAATAAATGGGAGTCTCAACGCTACGATCGAGCTTTCATAGAACTTTATTTGGCAAACACAGATTTCCGCTCACCACGTTTTGACAAGCTATTACTTGATATTGACAAGATGTATAAGCATCTTGGTACAGAACAAACACGACGCATGATTCTTGACACATATCGTGTTGGAATGTATCTGGTTGCAGCAGGCAAAGAACACGACTATACCGTTGACGATGTGCGAAAAGCAGCTCTCATCACAGCAATGCTTGACTTCCCCTCAACAGAGGGAATTGCTATGGTTCCACGAATAGCACTCTACGTTATGGAGAAAGACTACGACAAACTCATCGACTATTACGACGAGGTAGTACGCTATGTTCCATCTAATGATGCATTCAAAGTAATATTGAATAGCTTGCTGCAAATACAATATCCCAAGATGAATAATGCACAAAAAACAAAATACGAAACCTTTGTCACCAACTTCATTAAATCAACAACCTACGAGGCAAAGAGTTTTGAAGAAGCATTTAAGTCGATGAAAGCGAATGATGTCACAAAAACAAAGAATTAAATGAATAGATTACAATAACTTTTTGTATGAGGAAATTAGGTTTACTACTCGTATTTTTCCTGAGCCTAAATATAAAGGCTCAGAATCTTGAGACAGACTCTCTGCTGAATACTCTGAAAAGAGAACTCCAGTACAACATGAGTCAACTCAAAAAACAAACAAACAACATTCCATATTTCATGAGTCTGCGCATGATTGATGAGAAAAGCACTATCATAAAGAGTAATTTAGGTGCTGCAACCATCAATACAGGTCATAGCCGGATAATAACACCACAGATACGCCTTGGCGACGAGAAACTTGATAATTTTAAATATCAGAATCAAGGCTCTGGTGGAACACAACGTAATGGATATGGCATAAACATTCCAATAACAGGCAGCATCATTCCTTCTATGCGCCAGGCTATATGGCACGAAGTACTACGACGCTATCAAATTGCTGTTAACAACTATAATTCAGCAAAGGCACAAGCCTTCACAAACACAGAAGATGAGGATAAAGCATCTTGTTTCTCACAAGCCCCTGTTGAACGCTATTATGAGCAGCCAATACCAAACAAAGAAACAACTATTGATGTAAACAAATGGAAGACACGACTGAATGAGATTACACGAGTGCTACGTTCATACAAAGATATTGAGTCGGGGGATGCCGAACTTACTTTTCAAGCTATTCGCAGCTATTTTACTAATTCAGAAGGAAGTGAAATAGTGCAAAATCGCAAATCAGCAAGAATCCTTGTTCAAGCATCAGTGAGAGCCAACGATGGCATGTCGTGTCCTTTGCACATTGACTATTTTGCTTACGAACTTGACAAAATGCCTTCTCAAGAACAAATGATACAAGATGCCCAAAATATGATTGAGCGACTGAAAGCATTGAAAAAAGCACCTGTTGCCGATCCATACACAGGTCCTGCCATCCTGTCAGGTCCTGCAAGTGGTGTTTTCTTTCACGAGATATTCGGACACCGTCTTGAGGGACATCGTCTAAAAAAAGGCGGACAAACATTCAAGAAGATGGTTGGTGAAAAAGTTCTGCCATCAACATTCAACGTTTACTGCAACCCGACACTTAAGAATTACAAAGGTGCAGCACTTAATGGCTACTACTTATATGATGACGAAGGGGTGCGTGCGCGTCGTGTTGACTGCGTAAGCAATGGTATTCTTAAGAGTTTTCTCATGAGCCGTGTTCCTTTAGATGGATTTCCTGAAAGTAACGGACATGGACGTACAACAGGAGGTAACGACCCTGTATCACGCCAATCAAACCTCATTGTCGAAACATCTAAGCCATATACCGAACAGCAGTTGCGTTCTATGCTCATTACCGAAGCTAAGAAACAAGGTAAAAACTATGGTTACTTTTTCAAGAGTGTAACAAGCGGTTACACATTAACTGGCGAAGGCGGAAGTCTGAACTCATTCAATGTCACTCCTCTTGAAGTATATCGTGTATTCACTGATGGACGCCCTGACGAACTCGTTCGTGGAGTTGATATGATAGGAACACCTTTATCTATGTTCTCTAATATAACAGCAGCGGGAAACGAAAGTAGTACCTTTACTGGTATGTGCGGAGCAGAATCAGGCTGGGTGCCAGTATCAGCAACCTCACCAATGATTTATGTTTCTAAAATTGAAACACAGCGTCGTCAAGAGAATCTTCAAAAACTTGAAATTCTTCCATCACCAGAGATAAACGAGAATATAAGCCGTTTGTCTGAAGATGATATAATTTTTCAGGCAATGAACGACGAGATGCAACGCACCACCCATTTGTCATACCCAGGATACCCTACCCCTTTTCTTGTAAGCTATAATATCTGTCGTAATCATAGTGCTTACATCCGCTCTTCTTTAGGTGGAAACATACAGGAAACCTATCAGCCTGCAACAACTACAGGTAGCATGAATCTGTCTATTGGTGACTCTATGCACATCAGCGACATGCAACCAGGTCAGGTAGTACCAATTGATTTCACCGACGAAGTGGATTACAACAATATCCGTCATGGTTTCTGGGCTGCATCAGATTATCTGTATAAATACGGATTAAGCGGAATGGCACAGAAAAAGAACTATCTTGCAAACAATCCACAATCAGAAGAAGAAAAGAATGTTCCAGATATTCTAATCATGAAAGCCACTGAGATTATAGAGCCAACAAACAACGACACTATCAGCTATAGTAAACTGAAGAAAGCGGCTATGGAACTCTCTGCTATCTTCAAGAACTATCCTGATATCTATAATTCGAATGTAAATCTGTTTACCAGAAACAGCACTCTTTACAGACTTACTTCTGAAAACATTAAAATCAAATCTAATCATGGGTATGCAGAAATTCAGGTAAATGCCAGCATCCGCACTCTTGATGGAAATGAATATCATGATGTATTTAAGAAAGTTCTTTGCTCTGATAGCGAACTTGAGTCGGCAACGCTTCATAACGAGGTACAAAATTTTGCAGACCGTCTAATGCAGATTCGTCAATCAAAAGCCATCAACGAATACTATTGCGGTCCTGTAATGGTTGAAGGCTCTGCTGTCAGCGAAATTGTTGTCTCAAAGGTATTACCTTTGTTAACAGCAAAGCGCACCATGAATGAGGGTAGCAGTCTTTCAAGTATGCTTATTGGAAAGCGTATCCTTGATTCACATCTAACAATAACGCATTGCACCAATATGCCATCATATAAGTCAACAAAGCTTATAGGCAACTACACTTATGATTTCGACGGCATCAAACCAACAAAAGAACTTACACTATTAGAGAATGGTTTTGTGCGTCAATTACTTTGTGGAAGATATCCTGCCCTTAACAGTTTAGCCTCTACAGGCAACAACCGTTTCATGAATGCCTCTCAAACTGTTGGTGCAACTGTTGTTCCGGGTATATTAAAGGTTTCTGTTGATAATGCTAAACCTGCATCTATGATGAAAGAAATCCTCTGCAAGACAGCAAAGAGTCAAGGACTAAAAACAACTTTCATTATTCGACAGCCTGAGGGTGGTAATCCAAAACTTTATTGTGTAGATGTAGCAACAGGGAAAGAAGAATTAGTTCGTTCAAGCAAAATTCCTGATGTAACCAAAAGCGATTTGCTTCACATCCTTGCGGCATCAAAGGAAGATAATGTAACAAACACCGTGATAAATGGTGCAACTGCATCTATAATCACTCCAGCAAGTATGATTCTTGAAAACATGGAGTTCTTCCTCAAGAAGCCAAAACAAGACATGCCATTCCCTGTAGATATACCAAAATAAAGAACCAATAAAACTCTCTCTAAACGCTTTGCAGAGGCGAAGCAGAAACAAAAATCAACAAAACCCCTCCTATCCTTGAGATATGGAGGGGTTGTTACTTATTATTAATGACTCATTACACATTCATTTACGCTTTGTCTCCCTTCAGTATCGGAAGGGAAATATGGTATTTTACAGCAAGGAAACGAATAAGGCATATAACAATAAATACTGTTATTGCCGTTATTGGAACATCTATCCCCAACTCTATCATTCCCCAATAAATAAATCCACCAGCAACACTTGCCATAGCATAGATGTCTCGCTGAAGAATAACAGGTTCCTGATTTAAAAGGATATCACGAATAACTCCACCTGCGGCTCCTGTAATAGCAC
>Ga0256405_10010256_pt1 | contig 12450 bp, 14 predicted proteins | sample RumenRJG_02DNA_FD_189096 | JGI IMG/M metagenome (GOLD analysis project Ga0256405, IMG submission 189096) | Bovine rumen microbial communities from Lethbridge, Alberta, Canada - RJG_02 | ecosystem: Host-associated > Mammals > Digestive system > Stomach > Rumen | place: Canada: Alberta...
GCGCGGTTCTCGGGATTGTTGCTTGCCCTTTCGACACGGAGAAGCTGTGATGCGGATCATGTCGGCGGAACGTGTTTCTAAATCGGGGCATTCATGTTGCCGGGAATGAGCTTGAAGCTGATGCAAAAATGTCAGTCCTGCTCTTTACCTCCGCTTTTGACCGAGCGTGGTAGCAAGGATTATACGGTTCTTGGGTTATCGGTTCGAGATTTTATTAAACCTCGAAACTCGGTTCTAGAGTGCCAAATGTTCATGAACTAGTCGCTGTTTCGCGCCTCACGCGTTTAACCTTCACTTCGCAGAGCAGAGCATAGATAAATAGCTGTATTTGTCGATACTTGTAACGCAGTACACATGAATTTGCATGCGCAAAGCCATATCGATGGTATAAAAACGGCTCTAGACTGGCATTGTTTTAGAATTGCCAACAATCTTCGTCTTTGTGATTAAATCTGAACTCACATTCTTTCAAATGCAAGACAGAAGATCAGCTCGCCAATCTGTTGAATTTTGCAAGAAGTCACAGTTTTGTAAAACTACAAAGACATTCGATGGGATTTACATTGTGTCTTTTGCCACACGCAAATTCATTCTGACTGTGGTAATGTGCCCAAATAAAATAAATCATACGCTCTCCAGCCGTCGGTGTGAATTGCCGAATCTTCCAGTATCTTGCCCTAGTTCCTCTTTTGAACAATTCGGCATGAATGTTTTTACCCTCGTTTTAGCAAGTCAAAAACAGGAGTTTGTCAACCGCTCCTCGCCCCTTTTTCAACGAATCCATGAACACCGAAGTAAGTATCATCAATTTCAAATCCTCCACATTCTTCGTTTGAACAATTTTGTGCAACTGTAATGAGCTCATTTCTACTTGGTTTAAGCAAACTAGGAATTGGGGATTAGAAACTCTAGTCTCCCACGAACCGCATGCTCAAAAACACCAAATTCTTTGCTATGTTCTTTGAAAGACCTAGTTAATACGCATTAATTATGTTTCAATTTATGGGCAAAATTTTAGCTGTCGTGCTTGCTGTTAAATCGTCACAAAAGCGCTTCATAATTTTTTTACCTTGTAATCGCTCAAACGCCTGTATTTTATACTCTCTCACCATATCTCTTTCAAAGATGCTAGTCAAGAGCTATTGCAGTTATCAATATATCAAGATGCCCCCCTCTCTTAAAAATAAGATTTTTGCATTAGTACAGCTTATCGGAGAGAGTCACACGGGCAGAAGAAGCTCTATCGTAGTTACAAATTCCCTTCAATAGCAATACCCAGAGCGCTCTTTGCTAGATTTCACATCAAGTGCTCTATCGATGGTCTGATTGATTGCTAACGTGAAACTCTCATTAAATCAGATAGCTGGACATAAGTGAATAAGGAGCGATATTCTTATCGTATTGGTTTACATCTATATGAGTTCCGAAATACTAAAAAACATAGCACGTAACATTTTTTTATATGCCCGGGTGTCTAGGGTGCACGTCCTAGTAATGCCTATATTACTGGTAATCTGCGCATATCTATACACGCGACACCATTATAAGGTATGCAGTATGAATTCTTTTTGGTGTGTATCTTTGTCAATTTTACTGTATAATCTGGCTGTAAACACTATTTCTGAATACAGAGATTGCGAACGTGGAGTGGATGACTCTCATTCGACTGGAACGAGATATCGGCTGATAACGGGTATAGTTCCCAGAAAACATGTTTTATACATAGGCGTTACGGCATTTTTGCTTGCATCAATTTCGGGAGTGAGTGCACTGATATTCCAACCTTATACCTTGATATTTCCCGGCATTTTCGCTGCTTTTATCACACTTTTTTATAGTGAACAGCCTTTCGGATTTAAATACAATGCACTTGCCGAAGTTTGTGTGTTCATCGTGTATAGTTTTTTGGTTTTTTCCGCTTGTATATTGTCCTTAACTCATACACTTTGCTTGAAGGATCTATTTTTTTCAATACCTTTTGGGCTTCTCACAACATGCGTTGTATTGGCGAATAACATACGAGATTACAAATTTGAACAAGGAAAAACAACGACCATACCAACAAAATATGGACTTAAATTTGCTTATACTCTTTTGTTTCTGATGGTTCATCTGGCATTCTTGTGTGTGCCATTTTTGGTTTATTTTAATATAATGCCAAAATCTGGCTTTATTTCCTTGTTCTCTTACTTATTTATTTTTCCATCAATAAAAAAAATAAATTCGCCGGCATTTATTAACTGCTTTGGTTTGATGCAGACAACTTTTTCCTGTCTAAATATTCTGGCTTTCTTTGATGCTCAATAAAACTGCTATCTCTTCGAATTAATAATCCATACGTAATTTACGTGTGATACTTGTACAATCGGAGTCGCACGTATTTCTGCTTTGTTGGAACCTACGTTTATAATTTTTGCCACCGGAATGCCTTTTTCATAAAATCCCCCCTCTCCTGAGGTATACAAAATATCACCAACTGTTAATTTTGAAATTGCGTCATCTTGCTTTATTTCTACAGCAACCATTTCATTTTGATCCGTTCCTTTAATAATCAAATGTATTCCAGAATTTGTCTTTACGGGTATAGCGGTTAGAGAATTTGTTAATGGCAAAACTTTCGCGCTTTTCTCATAAACTGCGTTAATTACACCAACAAGACCATCAGGCGTGATTACTATGCTGTCGTCAACTATATTCTCATGTGTTCTTGATATTATTATACAAGAGTTGTAAATTGATGCTTCAAATCCTAAAACTTTTTCAGCTAAATCAAACCGTTCAGAACTGTATTTTATATTTAGATTTTTTTTTATTTCATCCAGTTCTTGAATTTGTTCATTGGCTTTTATATTTTCAATTTTTAAGATATCCAGCTCTTGTCTTAGCAATTCATTTTCATGCTTAATATCTAAAAAATTTTTCACTAATTTAGGTATCTGTATCAATTGATGGGCTTTGATTTTAAGTGGAGCTACAGACTTTTCTAAAGAAGTGCGGATAGAATGAACATGGAACTCAGACATGTAGTCTAGCCCAGCACTCAAAGCGCAAAGCACAAAACAAAAAACCATTAAATGGCTTCTGGAAATGCCATTATGTGACATAAACTTAGCAAACAAGACTTGTGTCGAATTACTCGTATTATTATTTTTCATCAATCGCTATGTCCATTTGCAAATCTTGTATCTTCTTGGTCAGGGTATTCCTACTTATTCCTAAAATTTTTGCTGCCTTGGTTTTGTTTCTAGATGCCCAATTCATAACTTTTTGAATCATAGCAACTTCGACCTCCCTTATCACAACGGAGTGCAAATTGTTTACCATATTGATATCCTTTTGTATTAAGAAAAAATCATCTAAGAGCGCCCCTATTGCATCGGCTATATTCCTTGATTTCACGGTCATTCCTCCACAAGCGGAACTAGAATATCAATGTCATATCCATTTTCGCACCACTGTTTAACAGTATCATAATTGGCTTTGAACATAATATCCATTTCTGTAAGCCTGGAAAATGTCCCATCTTTTTTTCTTATCAGTGGATCAATTCCTCTGAATTTTGGCAAGAATTTCTCCTTCTTATACTTTTGTTCTGGAAGTCTATTCAGTGGGTTTTGGCATTGTTGTAGATTCAATTGTATGATTCTATCATCGCTTTTTGCCAGTTTGTCCATAACAATTTTGTCAGTGGAAAATAAGTCATCTTTCTCTATTATCTTAAGTTTCAGTGCTCTTTTTAAAGCATTCGCGAAATGTATATTCATTGTTGTATTCCATTTTGCCCCCCAAAAATTCTGCGTGAAATAGATTGATAAATTTGCAAATTTCCTTGCTATATCCAGATTTTTAAAGAACCATTTATTATCCTTAAATTCAAGATCTTCCATTATTTCCTTTATTTCTTTCTGCGTTATCATTTTCATTATGAAGCCTGTATGAATGTTGTATTGTATTCTATCTGCACACATATCTGGGAGATGTTGTTCGAGCGCCTTGTAGTCATTTTTGTTAATATCAGCATCATCAAGAGTAATGTTTATCGAGTTGAGAATTGTTTCCATCTTATTTCTGTGCAAATACTCGCGGTGAGTCTTGTCTTGATAGCTTTCCTTGGTGTATTCATTCACGTCATCAGTCCAGATATAATCTCCAACGTGAGAAAAAACTGTATGCGACGCATCGTGAAGCAATCCTGCTACTAATTCCTTTTTCGAGACTCCAGCTTTTTTCAAAATTGCGTATACTCCAATAGAATGTTCATAGCGAGAAAATGCTGGTAATTTAGGTGAAAAATATCTTGCTCCACCTGATTGATCTATGTGTTTTAAACGTTGCATGACATCTGAATTTATCACAGGAGCGATATCATCACATTCAATTTTTTCATTCCAGACAGTAATGTAACTTCCGGTATGTTGCAGATGATAATATATGCCCTCTGCTATGATTAGCGTTACGGCGCAACCTAAGGCAATCTTCAATCTCAGTGATTTCATATCGTTATCCAACATCCTACGGCTCCATCATATGTTATCAAAATCGGAACGAATTAGAAACAAAGCAAGTCTTGATTTTAGGTGTTCCTAACCTATTATCGAATAAAGAAGTTCCTAATTAAACAGCAAAAGCAAAGAGGCGGCAATCATATCTATCGCCTTTGAGTGACAACTTGTTCGCCGGTGAAACCGTGCCAGGCGCCTTCGTATAACTGAATTTTTACTTTCAGCCAAACAAGTTTCAGACTTGCTTATTACGTTATTAGCTAGACGCTGTCATCAAAGATGCTAAAAAGTGATAGAATAGCCTTGAAAATATCTGAAGTGAAATATAAAGATGTTGCATAGGAATGATATAAATGATGAGATTTTGCACAAAATTAATGTAAATCTTCCGGGAAATATTGGGTATACGGGCAGATTATTAATGCTGTGTTCTGGATTTTGAGAATTGCAGCACGCTGACGGGAGCGCCATGGCAGGACTTGCCGAAGGAGTATGGAGATTGGAAAAATACGCGTCGGTGATTTACGAGGTGGCGAGACCGCGGAATTTGGGACAAAATATTGAAATCAGTGATGGATGAGCCGGATTTGAACAGTATTATGATTGATGCGACGTACGTGAAATGTCATATGAAAGCAAGTGGTGCGAAATGTGGAAATCAAGGCATATATCGCTGTAGATGCTCGCGGAATGCCTTTGAAGATACTCATATCCGACAGAAATGTGCACGATAGCCAGCGTGCAGAGGAATTGAACAAGGATTTTAAAGCAAAATACCTGACAGCTGATAAGGGTTATGACAGTAAAAGTATAGTTGAATTTGTCGCAAAAACTGGAATGAATGCTGTAATTCCATCGCGGAGCAACGCAAAAATGCAGAGGAATTATGATAAAGAATTGTATAAAAAGAGGCATATTGTTGAAAATTTTTTCTAAAAATTAAAAAATTTAGGGGTATTTCAACACGATATACCAAAAATATCTCATCCTTCCAAGCTTACCTCACAATCGCCTCCATCATGCTCTACCGCAATTCCTTTTGACGACAGCATCTAGTAGGAGCTTGGTATAATGGTGCTTTTCTGCGAATCTATTTTAACGCGTCTGTAAATTGAATGTGCCCGTAACAACAACCCTTAATCGCTTATTTAAAGAATACTCTTCATACCATTCATTATCTGATGTTACAGCAGCATCCTCTGCAGAAATGGAAAATTTACCACTAGTGAAATTACGTAATCCTATTATTTTTGCACCGAATGTTTCGGCTATTTTTTGCGCTCTGGTCTCAGAATCCTTCGCAGCTTCCTGCAACATTTCGATACGTAACTGGTCAATTTTTGTGTATACATACTTTACTTCATCGTTAATATTTATACCTTGCTCTTGTAATTGTGAAAATTTTGATTTTATTGCCCTAACTTTATTTATATCATTTGTTCTTATTTTTATCTTTCCTTTTAAGTCAAATCTCTTAGTGCGTGTATTGTCACGTTCACACCCATAGTAAAATTTATCACGAGTTTTGGAATAAGTATCCGTTACCTCCGTATCCATTATGCCTTCTGTTTTTAGAAATTTTGTCACGATATCCATATCTTTATTCATCTTTTCCTGCGCTTCTTTGATGGTGTTCGCTTCTGTAACCACTGTTATTTTCCACATGGCGCAGTCAGCCACTACATTGCGATCCGAAAGCCCTTTAACAGAGATATATGAATTGTTTTTCTCAATCACATTTAATGTCTTTAGCCCAACGCCACCAATTATTGCAACAGCGAGTAACCCGGTTATCATATTTTGAATATTCATTACTTATCCTCCAAATCTTCCCCTAGTATCAGAATAGCATGTAATTCACATTTTGGGGAAACATTTGTAAGTAGCATAATTGACAAATAAATGCACAAAAATGCGTTCTGCTATACTTCTTGTTTTTTGAGCAACTTAGCAATGCCTTTCGCCCAACTGAATCATATTTTTCGAGCAAATATCAGATATGCTACCGCCTCTTGTTTTTCATAATCATTCGCTCAGACTTTATTTAAACAGGGCAATTTTAAGATTATTTTTGCATATTTTATTAATTGATTTTCTCGAAAAAAACTTTTCCTACCGCCATTACACCTACAGCATTCTTTTTTCAAAAAAAAATCACTTTGCCATTATTTATCTTTCAGCAAATTGTTTTTTATCACGCATGCATGCATGTATATTTATATGGTTAGCATTTCTTATTTACCTCTTCTATATCATGCAGAAAAAAAATAGATGATGGGACTTTTTAATGCTTGACGTTTTGTATTGTTATTGTGCTAGACTGAGAATAGGTCATATGAGCCCTTCGAATTATTCATTCGAAAAATTTGTTGCAAAATATGAATTTGCGGCAACAAACATCAGACGTTATATTTTATTTTTTTCCAAAAGGACGAAAAAAATTTGCCTGATTGAGCGAACGCGTGTCAAGGTTTTTGGACAATATCTGTTTGGATATGTCCAAAAGCGAGCGAATAGCGAAGCGTACCTTGATAGGCGGAAGCGAAATCAGTATAATTCGGATACCTTTTGAAAAAAATAATAAAACAATACAAATTTTTCTCTCCCGCTGAGTAAAACGAAGCGTTGGAGAGAACCGGGGCGCGCGATATGATAGGCTTGTAATCTTATCATATCGCGCGCCCCTGGAGTCACAAAAGGCGTTGCAAAAGCCTTTTGTGACTCAAATGAGAAATATTTTTTTTAGAAAGGAAACCAAAATGAATTTAATAGTGCAACAATCTGATAAACAAGTTTTAGATATCAAAATTCTAAAAGAACACCTTAGAATTGATCACAATCATGAAGATACATATTTAAAAGAAATAATTTCTATGGCAACGGATATTTTAGAAAAAAACATTGAAAAGCCAATACTCAAAAAAACATACCGCTATACATTTTATGGAAATGAGTTGAGCCCCACACGATGTATTCCAATTCCAGTCAGTCATGTGATTAGGGTGATTTCAGTACAAAGAATCATTAACGATAAAGATAAAGAAAATGTATCTTATTCTGTAAAGAGCGAACGAGGAAAAACTCTGATTATCACGAATGACACAAAATTTCCAATTGAAATCACTTACACTGCAGGAATAACAGATAATGAAAAAGAAATTCCAAAAGATCTTCAATTTGCTGTATTGCAAATTGCAAAAAATATATATGAGTGTTCTGAAGAAGATGTTTTGGAATCGAAATATATAAAACACATCATAAATTCAAATAGAACGTTATATATTAACTAGAGGAGAAAAGTTATGAAATCAATTATGCCAAAATTAACGGAAAGAATAACACTACTAAAAAATTCCAGAGACACAGATACAACAACAGTAAATCGGTTTGAACCACTGATAAAAACTCGCGCTTATATCCGTGCGATTCGCCCCAAATCATTTGAAGTAATCATCCCCATGATTCCGGTGCACGTCAAGAACATACCAATTTCCGCGATTGAGTGGAATAATGCTGAATACATCTATACTTCCCCGGCAGTAGAATACAAAGGAAAATTTCTCAAAGGCAAGATTATATTGTGGAGGTCGAAATTAGTGCCTCTACGAGGTTAACAATTCGTTCTTTAACCTTGTCGTTTTCAACTGTTCTGAATGCATTAAGTAATCTTGCCTCCATATCGCTATTGCGATCACTTTCTTGCATTTCGGCAAAAGTGAAATCTGACAAAAATCTTGTGGGATGAGCGCGCAAAGCTTGACATACTCTAAAAAGAATAGGAATAGTCATCTTAGAAATCCCAGATTCATATTTCTGGATTTGTTGCGCCGTACATCCCACAAATTCGGCAACTTGTCCTTGAGTCATGTTCAGCTCTTTGCGTCGTGCTCGTATTTGCAAGCCTACAGTGTCTTCATTTTTCCCGATTATTCTTTTAGTCAATTTCATTAGAACATCCATTTTTTATACACTCTACATACAAGATATCCTCGGTAGCTTTCTGCTCATATCTTGTTTTAGCCCAAACAGCAACATCTGGTCTGGTTTTTCTATCAAAAGTGTTAATTGTAAAACAATTTCTGAATTTTTCTTGGTTGAACAATTTCAAAATCCAATTTTTGTAATCATTGTGATCTGAAGCTAATCTCCAGAAACCACCAACCTTTAATTTATTGTATATGTCAGTGATTGTGTTCTCTTGTAAAAATCGCCTTTTTATGTGTTTTCTTTTTGGCCAAGGATCGGGAAACAGCAAGAAAACTCCTGATAACGAACAACAGGGAATACTCCTGATAAATGTTCTGGCGTCAGCTGGATAAATTTTTATATTTTTTATATCACTTGTATCGATTTTTACCAGAAGTGAGGCAATTCCATTAACAAATGGCTCGCAGCCGATGAATAAATCTCTGGGGCTATTTATCGCCATCTGAGCTATATGTTCTCCACTGCCAAAACCTATCTCTAGATAGATGTTGGAAAATTTTGAGATATCGATATCAGCAAATGATTTTGTTTCAATTTCCGGCATTAATGTTTTGTATAGCAATTCCTGCCTGTGTGTTAAATTGCGTGTTTTTATCCGACCGTAGAATTTTTCATCAAATCTATTTATTAATTCCATATCACAACCTGATTTGAGCTCTCTTCTAACCTAATTTTGTAACCTTCCAAACTAGCTATGTTTTTGGCATAATTTATAAGGATATTGATCACATTGCTTGGAAGTGTTCCGGATAAGGCATTATTCACTTCAGTTGGCAAATTTGTATTTTCTGGAATATTTATTACAAATTTATCCATGGCTCTTGAAACAGTTACGATATCTCCTGATTTTGATGATTTCATTGCGGTATATAAGATGCAACAAATCGCTTTCTGAACTCTATTAGGAAGAGAATACAGACCATTATCACTGGAAATAAAAAGATTGATATCTTTTAACAAATATATTTTTTTTAGGGCATTGATCTCAGCTTTTGAATCAGCGTTATCCGCATAGACGTTTCTAAAAAAATCCATAGTATAAGTGAGGAGATCAATAGTTTTACAAAGCTCCTCTATGTTACCTGTTGCATTACCTGCGATATCCTCCTTAATAAAACTTAATACACTTAGATAGTTTGCCATTTCGTGACAAATTTTTGCCACGGTCAGATTAATATCTTTGTCCACAGATGCCTTTTTGAAGACACTAACTTGTGAGTATTTTATAAAAAATTTCTCCTTTTTGGCTAGATATTCTTTGTCTAGGTATTCTTAATAAAAGCACGATGCATCAGAAAAACTTAAACAATTCCACTCAAAAGCTTGGCGGTGTAGTCCACCAAAGTAATTACTCTGCTGTAACTCATTCTGGATGAACCGATAACCCCTATTGCTCCAACAATATTTTTTTTAGCATTCTGATATGGAGAAATAATCATTGAACATCCCGACATTTCAAAAATTTTTGTTTCCGCCCCTATAAAAATTTGGATTCCTTGCCCTTCTATAGATTTATCTATTAGGTCTTTCAAAATTTTTTTCTCGTCCAGTTTCCATAGAAGCTCTTCCAAATCAGAAATTTCGCCAGCTTTGGAAATTAAATTCGTCTGTCCTTTAACTATAATCTTATTCTCGTTATCATCAGTGATTTCATTAGTTATATAACCTATTCCTTGTTCAACGACACCTTTGACAACCGCTTCTATTCCCTCTTTCTGGCAATCTAGTTCAGTCTGTAATTTGATTTGAATTTCTTTTAACGAGCAACCTGCAAGTTTTGTATTTATGTAGCGAGTTGCTTTTTCAAGAACGCTTGCAGAAACCCCAGGAGCAACGTCAATAAGCCTATTTTCCACGACCCCATTTTCATTCACGATAACAACAATGGCTCGTCCCGGACTGAGCAAAACAAAATCGATATGCCGTACTTCAGAATTCACTGTCGGCACCCTTATCAAGCTGGCACAATTCGCTAATTCGGACAAAACACCAGTTGCCTGTTCTAAAATTGATTCAAGACTTTTGCCTTTTGTATTTTGTACCACGCTTTCTAGTGCGTCTATTTCTAGTTCTGATACGCTGGCGGTTTCAACTAGCGTGTTTACAAAAAAACGCCAACCTTTTTCAGTCGGCTTCCTTCCCGCTGATGTGTGATCAGAACTAAGGATACCTAAATCTTCTAAATCAGCCATAACATTCCTTACGGTTGCAGGAGATAGACTGCTTTCTATTTGTTTCGCAATCGTCCTGGAGCCAACAGCCTCTCCGGTTTCAACGTATATTTCTACGAGTTTTTTAAAAATCTCTACATATCTTTCATTTTTACTTATATCGACCGTTCTCATCTCAAATTGTTGTGCTCATCTCCTTACTTTTATTTTATATAATTTCGCCTTTGCTGTGTACTGGATACTATTCACTATGGTGCATCACATACTCATTTATACAAAGCATATTGCTAATTTTCAGTTTTTAAAATGTCGCTTATTTCATAATAGTCGTTGAGCTGTATATCATACTTTTTACCCTTGCGGTTATCTTCTTGTATTTTTTTTATTGAGCCTTCCTTTATCACAAAATCAAAGTGATACGCAACCATATAGTCATTTCATTTTTGTATCGATGTTCTGTTATTTCTGTAGCGGAGCCCATTTCCGCGCTTATCAACATATTGCGTATGGTATCCGATATAGGGAACGTTGATTTCGTAACCTCTCTTTCTGGCAAAATAATTTTCTCTACTAACTACGATGTGTTTCAGGAATGTATATAGCTTAAGAGCGCTAAAGTAGCAATCAAGAGCCTTTACTGATTTTGTCTAAAAAAAACATGTAATGTTTGCTCATCCATCCTACCTTTGTATGCCTCTTCTACCTTTATTGCAACGTATTCTAAGTCGGCAATTTCCGGTTGCGTCGCATTACGATTTTTCTCATCCCCTTGCTTTTCTATCCAGCGGACATTAAAACGATCATTTATAATATATGACAAGTAGTTATACAACAATGCTGCATTCCAGTTGGACTGATTATAAGTTGCCACTATATTGTTCTGGAATTGTATTATTCCAGACTGTTTGGCCGCATCAATAGAAAGTTCATTTGTTTGTAACATGCAGTCCGCTAACGCTCGTGAGATTACCTGATATACACTATCTTTGTATCCAACAGTGGCTATCCATTTGTTATTATTATCTTCTTCCTCCCATATATTTGACATTTCTTCCGATACATGCGAGCGATACGAGGTATATATTAGAATTCGTTTTACTTCGCTGGTATATCCTTATATATCGTTAACACACATCGCAACATTGGCTGGTTCAGTAAGGCAAATTTGCAACAAAATGAACCAACTACTGAAAGCAGTACTTCAATGTCACCTTTACCGCCTTTCTGACTCATACCGGCGTAGAGCTACATTTGATTAGCACTACGCCAATTCCTGCAAGTTAAGCGACTTTTGAAAGTTTTACACAATCACAGTCACAGTGCTCTTTAAAATATTTCCTGTCCTTATATTCACTTTGCTTGCCTTTGTTAAAAGACGAAACTGGACGACAGTATCCCATCACCCTAGTCCAAATTTCGCAGTGCGTGCGCTCTTCGTTCCTAAGCTCCACAACCTTCTTGTCCATAAATCTTCACCACCAAATTCAACCCTAGCCTAATTATAACAAAAAATTTCCTTCCTTGCATACAACAACAATCCATGCCGTGATAAAGGTAAGGAAACATGGAACTCTCTTATTTAAATTAGCTTGCATAGCGCTTAGTTTTTCGCGGGCAATCTAGCGAGGTAGTTTTGTAAAACGGAATTATAATTTTCAACCGGTTCAATTGGTGAGTTTGTCATCCCCGAATTATTAGGCGGAGCAGATGCAGTGACATTTGGTCGAGTTCTATGGACTGAATTTTTCTCAAATCTTGATTGGACAATGGCCTGCGCGTTATCAATGAGC
>Ga0256405_10010257_pt1 | contig 12450 bp, 8 predicted proteins | sample RumenRJG_02DNA_FD_189096 | JGI IMG/M metagenome (GOLD analysis project Ga0256405, IMG submission 189096) | Bovine rumen microbial communities from Lethbridge, Alberta, Canada - RJG_02 | ecosystem: Host-associated > Mammals > Digestive system > Stomach > Rumen | place: Canada: Alberta | collected...
GGAAACATCAACAGCGCTGTGCTGAATTTTGAGGATCGGGGCTATGCTTCTGTCGAGGGAATCATTCTGAACCGGAGGAATGTCGAGTCGGAGCGCGAGAAGGTGGAGACATTCGCCCGCGAAAGGAAGTTGCGTATAGTGGCGGACATCCCGCGGGACAGGGCATTCCAGACAGCGGAGGACCAGGGCAGGACGATTGTCGAGCTGGATCCGGATGGCACGATTGCATTGAAGTTCTTCGATCTGGCAGACCGGCTGCTGGCGGAAGAAGCCGGCGGAATGACGAGCGGGACGGATACACCTCACGGATTTGGAAAACTGGAGGACTGCGGATGCCCGATGTGAGACAGGAGACAGGCGGCTGCAAGACAGAAGACCTGTTTCAGAAAGGTACTGGCGCCGGCTGCGGCGCGGTGCATAAGCCGGGCGGCTGTACGGTTGAGGAGCTCAACAGACTGGGGCCGGAGGGGATACCTGAGGAGTATGTGACATCCTCCCATCTGGTGTACAACTCACCGGCGACGCTGGCCTATAACTCTCCCGGAGCGGAGGGCTTCGGTGTCAAGCGGGCCGGGCTTGCGGTACCGGGCTCGATCATGCTGATTGTATCGCCGGGCTGCTGCGGACGGAACACGGCGGAGATCACAAAAATCAAGGGATATGAGGAACGCTTCTTCTATCTGGAGATCGGTGAGACCGACCTTGTGACCGGGCGCCACCTGAAGGTGATTCCGCAGGCAGTGGCGGAGATTGTAGAAAGCTGCCGTGTTCAGCCTTCTCTGGTGATGATCTGCATCACCTGCGTGGATGCGCTTCTCGGGACAGACATGGAGCGGGTTGCCCGGAAGGCGGAGACGCTGGTTCAGATCCCGGTGCGTCCCTGTTATATGTATGCGCTGACAAGGGAGGGGAGGCGGCCGCCGATGGTGGCGGTCCGTCAGTCGCTCTATTCGCTTCTGCCCAGTCAGAAGCGAATCCGGTCAAGTGTGAATCTGCTCGGCTTTTTTGCCCCTGTCGATCCAGACTGTGAGCTGTTTGGGATGCTTCGGGGGATTGGCGTGAAAACGATCCGGCAGATCTCTACCTGTGAGAACATCGGGGAATTCTACCGGATGGGTGAGGCCAACTTCAATCTGGTGCTGAACCCGGAGGCGCAGGATGCCGCGGATGATCTGAGCAGGAGGCTTGGCATCCCATCGGTTGCCCTGACCCGGTTCTATGGAGCAGACCGGATCGCGCGGCAGTACCGGGCGCTCTCAGCCGCACTTGGGGTAAAATGGAGCTGCGGGGAGGGCCGCCAGGAGGCAGAGGAGGCGCTTGCCAGTCTGAAGAGGCGCTATCCGAAGCTGGTTTTCTCGATCGGGGAAGTTGTGAATGCAAATCCATTTGAACTGGCCCTGGCCCTTTCGGAGACAGGCTTCTGTGTCCGGGAGATTTTCGCCAACCCGGCTCCGGAATATGCCTGGTACATCGGCAGGCTGGCAGAGCGCTCGCCTCAGACGATGGTATATTCCAACATGGAACCGACCATGATCTACTACGACATCGCGGAGGGCGGAGAGCTGCCCTATGCCGTGGCGGTCGGAAAGGATGCGGGGTACTACCACCCGGATGCAGCATTTGTTCCCTGGAATACAGATGAGCAGCCCTTCGGGTACGCAGGCCTCCGCAGGCTTGCCGAGGCGATCCTCTCGTCCTGCGAGGAACGATATGGCTGAGGCGCAGGCACCAGGCTGAAGGCGGCTTACGCAGCGGCCAGCCGGTGCAGTGGGAAAATGACTTTACAAAGCACAGTGAAGAAGGGAGGACAAGTACATGAGGGGACTGCGGAAAGTCCTGACGCCCTTTGCACCCGACCAGTCAGGGGCGGAGTCTGTCCTCTATGAGCTTGGCGGGATCATTGTCATCCTGGATGCCGGCGGCTGTGCCGGGAATATCTGCGGGTTCGACGAACCCAGGTGGTCCAGCAGAAAATCAGCGGTCTTCTCAGCAGGGCTGAGGGATATGGACGCCGTGATGGGACGGGACAGGCTTCTTGTGAAGAAGATCTGCCGGTGTGCAGAGAAGATCGACGCCCGTTTTATCGCGGTGATCGGCACGCCGGTTCCGGCTGTGATCGGAACAGATCTGAGCGCGGTCAAGCGAATGATCGAGGCACAGATCAGCCTGCCGGTCCTTACGATGGCAACGGATGGCATGCATCTGTACGACCGGGGCGTGCAGCTGGCGTACATGGCCCTTCTCAGAGAGCTGGACCGCCGGGGGATGCTTGAAGAACCAGGAAACTCGGACCAGAAACCTGACAGGGCGGCGGGACATGCGAACCAGAATCCGGACGGGGCAGCGAGAGACATGGAGCGGCAGCCTGACGGGGCGGCGGGACGCATGGAGTCGGCGGCGTTCCCGGATGGAAGAAGAACCAGGCGGGCAGGGGTCTTTGGCGTCACACCGCTTGATCTGCCGGATGGACAATGCGCGGAGCTGATCCGGCTGGCGCTTCAGGCAGAGGGCTATGACGAGGTGATTTTGTATGGAGACGGCGCGGCTCTGGAGGATTACAGGCGGGCCGGGGAAAATGACGTCAACATCGCCGCCTCACCGGACGGTTTGGAAGCCGTTCATTTTCTGAATCAGCGGTTTGGGACGCCGGTTGAGGTGCGTTTTCCGGGTGCGGTGCGCATGCTGGAAAGAGCAGAGCGTGAAAGGTCAGACCGTGAAAAAGCAGACTATAACAGACCAGACTGTGAAAGGCCAGAGAGACAAGGAAAGTCCTGCACGCTGATTGTCCAGAGCCAGATTCTGGGATGCTCCATCCGTGAGGCACTCATAAAGCAGGAGCCTGGACAGAGAATTGTGGTGGCAAGCTGGTTTGAAATGGACCAGGGGCTGATGCAGCCGGGGGATGTCCGCCTGCGGGAGGAAGATGACTTCACGCACCTGGTTCAGATGCTTAAGCCAGACAGGATGATCGCAGACCGTGTGATGGAGAGACTGATCCCGGTGTTTGAAGGGACATTTGTTCATCTGCCGCAGTTTGCCGTCTCCGGAAAGAGCGAGGCAGCCGTCTGAAGTTGATCCGCCGGCGCCGTCAGCCCGACCGCAGGGGGCGGACAAGAGGCCGGTGGCCGGGCTGAAACAGGCAGGGCTGAACAAAACAAACAGAGGCGAGAGAACCAAACTGCAGCAGGAAGGCTGGATGGACAGGCACAGGGATGGAGAAGACCGAGAGAAGACAGATCAGAGTATACGGAATCGTTCAGGGGGTTGGGTTTCGGCCTGCCGTTGACCGCCATGCTCATGCGCTTGGAATCCGGGGGACGGTGGCCAACCGGGGAAGCTTTGTGGAAATCAACGCGGAGGGTGTGCCCTCTGTTCTCGATGAATTTGAGAAGCGTGTGAAGGAACAGCCGCCGGAGCGGGCGGTCATCCTGAAAATGGATGTGAAGCTGCTGGAACAAAGCCCTGCCGCCGGATTCGGGGACATAGCGGGACAGAGCCAGGGGTCGGATGGCTTCCGGATCGTCGAGAGTGAGAAAACCTCTGGGGAGATTTTCATATCGCCGGACATTGCCATCTGTGATACCTGCAAGGCGGAACTCTTTGACAAAAACAGCAGGCGGTATCTTCACCCTTTCATCAACTGTACATGCTGCGGGCCGCGTTTCTCGCTTCTGGAGGCGCTTCCCTATGACCGGGAACGCACATCGATGAAAAAGTTTCCGATGTGCCCGCAGTGCCGCCGGGAATACTTTGACCCAAAGTCACGTTTCTATGATGCACAGCCGGTCTGCTGCAACGACTGTGGACCGCAGGTGTATCTGATCGAGCGAGCAGGAGAGACTGACAGGAGGATTTCTGTCCGAGGCGCCGCGGCCATCAGCCGGGCACGGCAGATTCTGGTGCAGGGCGGAATCATTGCTGTGAAGGGAATTGGCGGCTTTCATCTCGCATGCAATGCAGCAGACGAGGATGCGGTGACGCGCCTCAGAAGGCTGAAGAGACGGCCGATGAAACCGTTTGCCGTCATGGCGAGAGATGAGGCGGTTTGCAGGCGGGAGTGTGAAGTTTCCCCTGAGCAGCACCAGATTCTGACAGGTCATCAGAAACCGATCCTTCTGCTTCCAAAGAAGGCAGGAGGCCGGATCTGCAGCGCTGTGGCACCGGACATCCCGACCATCGGCATGATGCTTCCGTATGCGCCGATTCAGCTTCTGCTTTTCACCTATGAGGACGCTTGGCAGGAACGAATGCCGGATGTGCTCGTCATGACGAGCGGTAATGCGTCCGGTGCCCCGATTGCCTCAAACGATGCGGAGGCACTGGATGAGATCGCAGGCTTCTGCGACGCCATCCTGTCCAACAACCGGGACATCCGGATCCGGACGGACGATTCGGTCATGGATTTTTACGACCATGCGCCGTATATGATTCGCCGTTCAAGAGGATACGCGCCGCTCCCATTTCTGGTGAGCCGGCCGTATCAGGGACAGGTGCTCGGGATTGGCGGAGAGCTGAAGAACACGTTCTGTCTTGGAAAGGATCAGATTTTCTACCCGTCTGCCTATGTCGGAGATCTGGCGGACCTGCGGACGGTGAAGGCGCTTGAGGACGCGGTCAAAAAGACAGAGACGCTTCTGGAAATGAAGCCGCAGGTCATCGCGGCGGATCTTCACCCGAAGTATAACTCGACCCTGGTGGCGGAGAAGCTGGCGGAGGAGCGCGGGATTCCGCTTCTGCGCGTGCAGCATCACTATGCACATGTGCTCTCCTGCATGGCCGAAAATGACTATCTGGAGCCTGTCATCGGTGTTTCATTTGACGGAACCGGATTCGGGACGGATGGTACCATCTGGGGCGGCGAGTTCCTGCTGTCGGATATCGGACACTTTGAGCGGGGCGGTCACATCGCGCCGTTCTGGCAGATCGGCGGCGACACGGCGGCAAGGGAAGGCTGGCGGATTGCGGTATCCATGCTGCAACAGATCTTCGGCGCCGGGGCAGATGACCTCATCCGCCGCCTCGGGCTGTGTGACGAAATGGCAGCAGGCGCCTTGAAGGTACTCTTTACCCGGAAAATCAACGCGGTACAGTCTACCAGTGCGGGCAGGCTGTTTGATGCCGTCAGCGCAATCCTGGGAATCCGGCGGGCATCCACATATGAGGGGGAGGCAGCCACGGCGCTGATGTACAGCGCCATGCGGGGGAGAGCGCATGCAGCCGGCAGCCTGGCTTCTCTACCGGGGCTCTGCAGGGACAGAGACAGTCTGGCGCATAGCCGGCAGGCAGTAGAAGCGGGTGGACAGCCGCAGCCGGATGTCCTGCCGACTGATTCACTCGTGCGGGCGCTTGTCCTGGCAAAGCTGGACGGAGCCGGAAGCGAAGAACTGGCATATGAATTCCACAGGGGGCTGGCACAGATGATTGTGCGGGAAACAGTTTCGCTCAGCGAAAGAACGGGCGTGAAGACGGCGGCTCTGACAGGGGGCGTTTTCCAGAACCGGCTCCTTCTGGAGCTTGTGGAGAAAGGGCTTCAGGCAGAAAAGATTCAGGTGCTGCGCCACCATCTGGTTCCCCCGAATGACGGCGGCATCGCGCTGGGACAGGCACTCTATGCGATGGCGGCGCTGGGACAGGAAAACGGCGTGTAGCCGCCTGCTTAGCAGCGATCATAACATAGCTGGAGACAACAGGAAGGAAGAGAAAGAGATGTGTGTAGGGTTATCGGCAAAGGTTGTCAGTGTGAAGGATGATGTGGCGATTGTGGATGCCAGTGGTGCCAGACGAAAAGTCTCAGCGGCATTGCTTTCGGATCTGGAACCGGGCGACTTTGTGATGGTGCATGCGGGGACGGCGATCGCGAAGATTACGGACGATGACGAGGAAGAATCGGGGGCACTGCTCGACTTACTGTGAGCGTACCACGTCGTATGACAGGGAGGAAGCTGTGAACCAGACGATTGAGCGGGCAAAGGAAATTCTGACACGGTACGACGGGCCGCACTGCCGGATCATGGAGGTCTGCGGAACCCATACCCATGAGATTTTCCGGCAGGGAATCCGCCGGATTCTGCCCGAACAGATTGAATTGATATCCGGACCGGGATGCCCTGTCTGTGTGACACCAGTAGGCTTCATCGATGAAGCCATCTGGCTGGCGCTTGAGAAGGGTGTGACGGTCTGTACATTTGGCGACCTCGTCCGGGTGCCGGGTACAGAAGCTTCGCTTCAAACCGCGAGGGGGAAAGGCGCAGCCGTCAAGGTGGTCTACACACCACTCGATGCAGAGCGGTACGCTGCAGAGCACCCTGATAAGCAGGTTGTGTTTCTGTCGGTTGGTTTTGAGACGACAACGCCGTCTGCCTGTCTGGCGGTCCGGAAGGCACAGCAGGACGGGATCCGGAATTTTTCACTTCTGACGGCCAACAAGACAATGCCCGGTGCCTATGAGGCGATGAAGGACTCCACCGATCTGTTTCTGTATCCGGGACATGTCCATGCCATTACCGGAACCGGAATCTGTGAAAAGCTGGCAGAGGAAGGCGTGAGCGGCGTCTGTGCCGGGTTCACGGCGAGCGAACTGCTGGCCGCGCTGGCGGTGGCGGTTACCCGTTATCAGGAAGGAAAACCGTTCTTTGTGAACTGCTATCCGAGGGTCGTCCGGCCGGAGGGAAGTCCGAAGGCACAGTCGCTTGTGGCGGCGATGATGGAGCCGTGCGATGAGGAATGGCGGGGAATCGGCGTCATTCCAGGCTCCGGCATGAGACTGAAGGAGTCCTGTCAGATGTATGACGCAAGAGTCAGGTTCCGGGTTCCGGAGATGGCAGGCCGTGCGAACCCGGCCTGCCGGTGCGGGCAGGTGCTGAAGGGTGAACTTCTTCCGCCCCAGTGCAAGGTGTTCGGGAAAGCCTGCACACCGGAGCACCCGGTCGGCGCCTGCATGGTATCGTCGGAAGGCGCCTGCTCCGCCTGGTATCTGTATGGGCAGAATCTGTGAAAAACCGAATCTTCGGATGAAGGGAGCAAGTATGACAGATACGATCACGATGGCGCACGGCGCCGGTGGGAAACAGACATCGGAGCTGATTCACGGCATCTTTGAAAAGCACCTTGGCAATGAATATTTCACGGCAGACGATGCGGCTGTGCTGCCGCCAGTCTGCGGCCGCCTTGCAATGACAACGGACGGTTTCATCGTGTCGCCGCAGTTTTTCCCCGGCGGGAACATCGGAAAGCTCAGCATCTGCGGCACGGTCAACGATCTCTCCTGCATGGGGGCCCGTCCGCTGTACATGACCTGTGCCTTTGTGATTGAAGAAGGGTTCCGGATTGACGAGCTGGATCAGATTGCGGCAGCAATGGCAAAGACAGCCGGTGAGGCAGGCGTCCGGCTGGTGGCGGGAGATACGAAGGTCGCCGGAAAGGGACAGTGCGGCGGTGTCTTCATCACGACAACCGGCGTCGGGGAGATTGTGGAAGGTGTACGGATGTCCGGCGCCTGCGCCAGACCAGGGGATGCCGTGATTGTGACAGGGGATATCGGCCGCCATGGGACAGCGATCCTGCTGGCGCGGGATGATTACGGCATAGAGGCAGAGGTGACAAGCGACTGTGCTCCGCTCTGGAAACCGGTCGAGGCTGTTTTGTCATCTGGTCTCAGACCGCATGTCATTCGTGATGCGACCAGAGGCGGTGTCGGGACTGTGCTCTACGAGATCGCGGCAGAGTCGGGTGTCGGTATCCGGCTGGAGACCGAGAAGATCCCGGTTCAGCCGGCTGTCCGGGGTGTGACAGGCATGCTGGGGCTGGAGCCGCTCTACCTTGCCTGTGAGGGGCGGCTTGTGATTATCTGCCCACAGGAAGAGACCGGAAGATTGATGGAAATTCTTCACGGCCAGACCTGCACCGAGGGCGCTGCTGTGATCGGCTGTATCACGGCGGAGAACAAAGGACGGGTCGTCATGACGACCCAGATCGGGGCACAGACCCTGCTGCCGGAGCCGGGAAATGAGCTTCTCCCCCGGATCTGCTGAATGGCGGGGTATTGAAGGCGGGATGATCGAGAGTTTCTCCGGTATCCTTGACTTCGAACCTGACAGAAATGGCGGGGTATTGAAGGCATGATGATGGGGAGAGCAGAGCCCCGGGACAGACGAACCGTAAAGCAGAAGGAAGCAGGAAGGAGGGACAGGATGCTGACCAGAATCGGACCGCAGGAAGAGCAGGTATGCTGCCAAAAGTCAGGCTGCGGAAATCCGGAGCGTCCGGCTCACTGCACATCTGAGGCACTGGTGCGGATCGGCGATGCCTGCTTCCCGAGGCCGTTCCCATGGCGGCTGGAATACAACTGCCCGGTTCATGAGAACTGGAACATTGTCCACACCGGCATGCTGATCCCACAGACGCGCCAGATCTATGTCTGCTCGCAGAACTGCCTGCGGGGCGTCATCATGACAGCCGGGGAGATGGACTGTGCGGGCCGCATTTCCTCGGTGATGCCGACAGAGCGGGAAGTCGTCGGCGGAAGGCTTGAGAAAGTCACGATTGAGGGGACAAGCGATCTGATAGACCGCCTGCAGGAGCGGCCAAGAGCAGTGGAGCTGTTTCTGGTCTGTATGCATCATCTGTGCGGAGCCGATGAACGGTACATTCTGAAGGAGCTTCGAAGAAGGTTTCCGGATATTGACTTCATGGGCTGCTGGATGGACCCGATCATGCAGAAGGTGTCACTGACGCCGGAGCAGAAACAGAGAAAAAGCATGATGGCGGTGATTCCGAAGAGGCCGGTGAACCGCCGGTCTGTCAGTGTTTTCGGGGACAACCTTCGCCTTCCGCAGACATCCGACCTCACCAGAGTGCTGGGAAGGCTAGGCATCCATGTGCGGCAGGTCATGGACTGCAGAAACTATGATGCCTACCTGGACATGGGGGACAGCTTTCTCTATCTCACCCGCTCGGCGTTGTCTGTCTATGGTCTTCAGGCGCTTGCCGGGAAAAATGAACGTCCCTGTCTCTATCTTCCGCCGGTGGCGCTGGACGGCCAGATCAGGGAAGCCCTCCGGAGTCTGCTGACAGCAGCCGGACAGGAAGGCGGGGCGCCGGATGAGAAGCTTTCTGCATTTTTAAAGCAGGAACAGTCGTCGGCCAGACAGGCGTTTTCCCGGGCCAGGGCCGTGATCGGAAACACGGAGGTGTGGCTGGACTATCTTGCATGTCCGCGTCCGCTGAGCATGGCGAGGCGCCTGCTGGAGGAAGGTTTTCGTGTGACGAGAATCTGTCTCGACAGCATCAGCCCGGAGGAACAGGAGGATTTTGACTGGCTGAAAGCGCAGGCGCCCGACCTTCTGCTGCAGTCAACCAGCCAGGTCGAGGCCAGGCAGAGAGCGCGCATTGCGCCAGGCATGCTGCAGGGGAAACCGGAAGAGTGCCGTATTCTGGCGATCGGACCCAAGGCGGCATTCTTTGCTGCTACGCCCTTCTTTGTGAACTGGATTGAATATGACGGGAATTGGGGCTACGATGGCCTGAGAAAACTTGCATCGGCAATGATCGATGCATATCAAAGGCCGAAGGACCTGCGCGATACGGTTCAGCGGAAGGGGCTCGGCCTGCCGTCGCTCCCGGGAAGGGAGGAGGACAGAGACCATGCCTGTGCGCCTTCTTCCTCGGACATAACTGCTTCCGCCAAAGGGAGGGGAGGAGTCCGATGAAGGAAGCGTACAGAATTCTGCCGGTCTGCGCCGGGGATGTTTCAGGAATCGCCTCTGCCCTCTATGAGCTGGGCGGGATGGTTGTGATTCATGACCCCTCCGGTTGCAACTCAACCTACAATACACATGATGAGATCCGCTGGTACGACCAGGAAAGCTACATCTTCATATCCGGTCTCAATATGCGGGATGCCATCCTTGGAAATGACCGGAAGTTCATCGACGATATCGTGGAGGCGGCGGGGGAGCTGGACCCAAAGCCCTGTTTTATTGCGATCTGCAACTCTCCGGTTCCTTATCTGAACGGGACTGATTTTAGTGGGATCTGTAGAATTGTAGAGGCGCGGTGCGGAATCAAAACGTTCTATGTGCCCGGGAACGGGATGCACGATTATGTCAGAGGAGCGGGGCGTGCCTTCCTGGAATACGCGCGTCGGATGCTGCCAGCACCCGGTCAGGGAACTGGCAGCAGCGCAGAGCTGGCTGTCAGCCTGAAGGCCACTTGTTGCACTGATTCGGTTTCGGGCCAGAAAGCCGACCGTGGCGCACAATTGCCAGTCAGTGAAAGGGTGTCCTGTGGATCAGAGTCTTCAGTCAGATTGCAGGCCGTGCGTGATATGGATTCTCAGGGTTTTGTACCGGGGACCGGACAGTCCCGCAGGCCAAGAGTGTGTGTGCTGGGAGCAACACCGCTGACATATGGAAACCGAAAGACGATTCCGCACCTGAGGTGTATCCTTCAAAAGGCTGGATTCGATGTGACGGCGGTCTGGGCGATGGGCAGTACGCCGCAGGAAATTTACAGATCGACAGATGCAGATGTAAATCTGGTTATCTCTGACACGGGCATCCTGGCTGCAAGGTATTTGAAGGAAACGTATGGGATCCCGTTCGTTGCGGGGGCGCCTGTCACGCGGAAACTGTGGGCAGAGCTGGCGAGAAAACTGATGGAAGCGGCAGAGCGGCCCCTCCAGCGTCAGCAGGATGAAACCGCCTTCCTGATGCGGTTAGATGCGGCGGGGACGCGTAACGGCGGAAAATCTGTTTCCATCTTAATCGGAGAGGCCGTTCTGTCTGCTTCGCTGGCAGCGTCTGCGAGGGGGACAGCGATGATCCTGTGCCCATTTCCGGACAGCAAGTCCTTGCTTGGACCCGAAGACCGGTTCTTTGATGGCGAAGAAGAGCTGACCGAATGCATCAGCGATGTCCGGCGGGATCATCCGGATACTGAGATTGGCATCTGGGCAGATCCTATGTACAAATCCGTTCTTCCGGCAGACTTGGTATTCCATCCCCTTCCTGCACTGGCATGTTCAGGGCGCCTGTACAGGACAGAGTTTCCGGATTATTTTGACTGGGTCGAAGAGGATGGCATGCAGGATAACCTGTGAAGGATACATGGGAACAGACAATAAACAGACAATATTTGAAATGTCGGTGCATACGGAAATGGGAGGAAAGGACCATGGGTATGATGAGCGAGGCGCCATCTTCAGAGCGGGTGCAGATCGGATTCTTCGGCATCCGGAACGCGGGAAAATCCAGTGTGGTGAATGCGGTGACCGGGCAGAATCTGTCTGTGATCTCCGACACGCCGGGGACGACTACGGATCCGGTCCGAAAGGCGATGGAAATCTCCCCCATCGGGCCGGTGGTGGTTATCGATACGCCAGGCTTTGATGATGAAGGGGAGCTTGGGACAATGCGTGTCGCGAAGACGAAGGAAACGCTGAGACGGGTGGACGTTGCGGTCCTGGTGGTGGACGGAACACGCGGGATGAGAGCAAAGGACAGAGAGCTTCTGGATATCTTTGAAAAGCTGCGCATTCCGTATGTTGTCGCGCTGAACAAGGCCGATCTGATGCAGCAGGGACAGGAAACGCAGCCGGAGCTGACCGGTGCTATGCAGCAGGGGCAGGAGCCACAGGCGGAAATGGCTGGCGCAATCTACCAGATTGAATCATCGGCGGGAGCAGCGGAAGCCCGGCAGCCGGCCGGCAGGGAGGCGGAACAGCTGACTGTGTCTCACGCGGAGCTTGCGGTCAGCGCGAAAACGGGCTGGCATATCCGGGAGCTGAAGGATCTGATCGGAAGGCTGGGGAAGGCTAAGATCAGCTCGCTCGGACTCCTTGATGGCCTGATTGAGCCGGGCGATCTGTTTGTGCTGGTCATCCCGCAGGATGCCTCCGCACCGAAGGGACGGCTGATTCTGCCGGAGCAGATGGTGATTCATGAGATTCTGGATCATGCCAGCATGGCGCTCTGCTGTCAGCCGCCGCAGCTTCGGCAGACACTCGCCTTTCTTGCGCAGTCCGGGAAGAAGATCCGGATGGTGATCACTGATTCGCAGGCTTTCTCTGAGGTGTCAAAGGCTGTGCCGGAGGAGATCCCGCTTGCGTCCTTCTCCATTCTGATGGCACGCTACAAGGGTATCCTGGAGGAAGCAGCCAGAGGCGTGAAGGCGGTAGACATGCTTCAGGATGGCGACAAGGTTCTGATGTCAGAAGGCTGCACACATCACAGGCAGTGTCAGGACATCGGTACCGTGAAGATTCCGGCCTGGCTGCGGGCGTACACGAAGAAGAGCATTTCCATTGAGACCTCCAGCGGCTTCGGCTTCCCGGAGGATCTGAGCCCGTACCGCATGGTGATCCACTGCGGCGGCTGTATGCTGAATGAGAGGGAAGTACAGAGCCGGATGCGGCAGGCGAGGGAGCAGGGTGTTCCATTTACAAACTATGGC
>Ga0256405_10010258_pt1 | contig 12448 bp, 14 predicted proteins | sample RumenRJG_02DNA_FD_189096 | JGI IMG/M metagenome (GOLD analysis project Ga0256405, IMG submission 189096) | Bovine rumen microbial communities from Lethbridge, Alberta, Canada - RJG_02 | ecosystem: Host-associated > Mammals > Digestive system > Stomach > Rumen | place: Canada: Alberta...
CAAGAGGCGGCCGTGATATCACCTTTGGCAAGAGTGACAACAAGATCAATTACATCGCCCATCATTTCTCGCGCTATACAAAGCGAGTAGGTTATACCAGCAAAGACCTGTACGTCAAGAACGGGGAGGCTATCGAAAGCAACCTGAGAAACTGGCTGAGAAATACGGATAACTGCGTCCTGATGTCTATGAATATTGATTTTGACTTGAATAACGACAAGAAGGATCAGATTCTGAAACTCTTTGATGAGACCATCAATAAGTTGGCACTATCAGATGAAGAGATTGCAGAATTCGAGAAAAACAATGTCAGCTACACCACCAGTTTCCTGCTTTTTGAGCCATGTATCCCACAGATCTGGCGTGGCATCGCATTAAGAAACAGTCCTGAGGTTCTTGCAGACATTTGCACTCGATTCCAGGAAGTGGGCTATAAGGAGCTATCCAATTTCGTCATTAAGGACAATCTGGGTGTCACTTCGTCATTCCTGGCTCAACAGATTATGGAGAATCTCATTGAATCCAACAAAGGCTATGACACCAGCAGCGCAGAGAAGATCGATCCTGAGGGGAAGACGACAGTTATCGAGACCAAAATAGGACTCCTGACCAGTGGCGAAGGTTTGTTTTCGCCAGCCGTCTATATCGAGCAATATCCATACGCCAGCTTCACATTCAAATCCTATCAGGATCGTGGTTATCTGAATTATAAGAGCCATGGCGATGGATGGGTTATTCACTTCCTGATACCCAAATCAGAGTTCTCGAAATACACCAATTTCACCATCGAACAAAGAAAATAACCACATAATATTGAGATTCTTCAAAGGTGTGCCCTTTATCGGCACACCTTTATTCTATCTTTGCATCGTGAACAATAAATGACGTAAAGATGGAAGCAAGAAAAGTACAAGAAATCTTCAACTCTACTGTCATCAAGGACATAGAGATTGAGATATTATCAACTCAGCATGAAGTTGAAAAGAGACATTTCGAATATGAAGCTGGCGAAGAGGTCATCAAGTGCTTACTGGGCACAAGAAAGTCTTTGCTGAATAAGATATTCGTGATGGATGAGGAGAGCAAGCAGCTCTTATCCGGCTTCAATGAGGCCCTAAAAGCCCAACTGGTAGAGATGAGAAAGCGCGCCTTATCAATCTATGCATCCAATGTCAACAGTGGTCTTCTTCCTAGTTTCAGTCTTCAAGGAAAGTGCTTCCTGGGTTATAATTACTCTAAGATTCATCCTGTCCAGACGATGAGAGCCAAGAAAATGTGGGCTGTATTAAATGGTTCACTCTCCGACTACATGCCCTTGTATATGGATGGAGTAGCTAATTTCGATTTATATTACGTAGCAGGAAGAGAAAACGATATTCCATCAGAAAACCAGCTACTCTATCTGGATGAGAAGATTGACAACTGGAATGACGAGTTGGATCAGGAAATGACTAAGGACATGCACCTGATACATCCCTTCCACAACCTCTACAGTCACATGGATTTCTCCATCTTCGACCTCTTATGGGTACGCGACTTCAATATCGGGATCAGTCTCGAATCAGATTACAACACTTACCCCCAAGACACCCCAGGCGATGACCTCGATTGGTCTAATTATGATTTTTATGATTAAAATTCGAACCTCTGCCTCAAAGTGGCACACCCCTCTCGTATCTTTGCAACGTGAAATTAATAGTAATAACAAAACAGTAAGATTATGGCAACAAAAGTATTAAGCAACGAATTCATGCAGAACATCGCAACAGAAGAGGCATGGAAAGAGTTATCAAGCAACTTCAGCTGGACAGAGGCTATGCTGGAGAAGTACCAGGACAAAGTAAATTGGGACGAGATTTCTGAGAACAGAAACATCCGTTGGACGCTCCCAATGATTCAAAAGTTCCAAAAGAAGATCAACTGGGACAGATTCTCTGAGTATGCTGACGAGCACGTCCTCACAGAACCCATCATCGAGGCATTCAAAGACAAGTGGAACTGGCGCGAGCTTTCAGGCAATAGTGATGTGGAGTTAACATACGAGCGCCTCGAGAAGTATGCCGACTATTGGGACTGGGAAGTTATTATCGATAGTTACAGACATAGCATCTATGAAAAGTATGCTATTGAGTTCTACGAGAAGTTCAAGGATTATATCCCTGTTTCCAAGCTTCAGAACACAAACCTCTGGACCAGCATTGTCCAGCAGAGATCAAAACAACTCGCTGCAGAAATATGTATGTAGAAGACACCACATCCAAAGAACAGATGCTCAGGGAAATCATTCTCTGGGCATCTGAGGTTAAGCAGAAATCAATAGAAATTCAAACGAAATATGCGCTGGAATTCTCTGAAGAATTAGATAAGAACATACCTCGTACATGCAATGCAATAGCCTACAGTATATATCACATCAGTTGGGCTACAAGCGAATTGATAGAAAAATGTAAGGATGCAGGAATCTTTATGAAGGACGAACATCGAATTATAATTGGATCATTATAAATATGAGTTTTTTCTTGCGTCTTTCAATAATAATCCTTATATTTGCAATCGAAACTAAAAACAATATAGATATGACTGATTTTGACATAGAATTCTGTCCTTTTTGCGGAGAAGAAGTAGAAGAGGAAAGAAGAAAGGATCTAGAACAACATAAAAACAGTATAGATCAAGATGAAGCGTTGATTAATGAGGTCACTGATTTCATCAAATCACATATTTCATTTGATTGCAAGTTGAAAATCTCGCTCACTCTTACTTACATCGAGATACAGGCGAAAATCGTTGATACAGGCTACTCACTCTCTGCAAGAATCCCGCAGAAAGACATAGCCACTGCCCTACCCAAATTCGTTAAAGCACTGATTGCGACACATGAGGTCGTGAGAAAACAATTTTGTTATCTATGAGTTAGAATAAATAGAACATGTATGGATATACTTGATAAATATAACTTATGGAATAAGAACCTTCAGGAAAAGTACGAGAAATTATGGCCTGAGGCAAATTATCATATCTGGGATGGTGTAATCTCTCCAGCAGATTACTACAAAGCACCAGTCAAGATATTGTTTTTAAATAAAGAAGCATATGATGAAGATTCTTATGATTTAAGTAAAGCCTTAAAAGAAGAATTGGATTCAAATAAGCCTATCTTCAAGAACTACCCAATAAAGTATAACATCAAAAACAGAATGTCTGTGCTGAGATTTCTTGGCAGATCAGATTTCTCAAGGCTTCAAGATGATGATTTTTGTAACTATTCTGAAAACGACTTCTATAAAGACTTACTAAAGACGGCTTATTGCAATATTAAGAAATCAGATGGATTTGGAAGATCAAATAAAAGAAACTTAAGAAAGTGCTTTTTAAGGAATAAAAAGATATTAGAAGAACAAATCTCATTTTATAATCCAACTCTTATTGTTGGAGGAAATGTTGTAGAAGGCATTATTGAAAATGATCTTGAGTGGGGTGAGAATTTATATATCTCAGAATCACGTTTTATCAATATCTATCAATTGAAAATCAAAGATAGAATATATCCGTTTTTGGATATGTATCATCCTGCAAATTCTATAGACCATTCTATCGATAGAACAGAGTTGTTCAAGGCCCTAAAACATCTGGAAGAAGACTCTCCAGGTTATTGGGAAAAGAGATGTGGCAGTAATTGTTTCAATCTTGTAGGGGAAGATTAGGAGATCCAGGAGCAATACATGCGCATGTTCCAATTCGATTATAAACGCGCCAACTGCTCCAAGTATGATTTTGATTTCGTTAAGTTGAACTAAATTATTGAATTATGGAAAAGAAAATCCCCACATGGCTATCACACACGCCATTATTAGTTGTTGATTATTCAGATATTGATGCAGAATCTGGTGCAGGTGATGCAAAGTTTCTTTCATTAGGTAAAGCCACATGGAATCAAGAAGATTGTAGTGCAAAAGTTTGGCGTTACTCTGATGAGAATGACAAATGGCAACGAGGTAGTGAGGAACTCCCATTATGGAGAGTATTGGATCTTGCCAAGTTCGTTGTCGCTAGAATCTGTGGAATAGAGAGTGGCATGGAAGAGGAACCTGTAGAGAATCAAGATACACTATTTCTAAAAGACTACATAAAAGACAATATGTCTTTATATATTCCTAGAATTCAGAAACTAAAAGAGATCTTAAATTATTCAGAGTCAATCGCTGAATCTAACAAAAAAGCCCCCAACATATTCTCTTTTGCCACATCGGAATTAAGCCAAGATGCGATGTTCGCCTATCTTATTAAATGGGCTGATCCCCAAAACATGGATATAGATAAAGAAATGTGTCAGTTAGGACAATCATTCTTGAAGTTACTAACATCTCCCGAAGAACTTATCTTTAACTCAGTAGAGGTAGGTAGGCAATGGAGAAACATTGATATATGGGTAGAGATTAATAACGATACTATTCTCATCATTGAGGATAAAACAAACACATCTATACATGATAATCAATTAGATCGATATAGAGCTATTATAGAGGAAGAGTATAAAGGAAAGCGCAATATACAGCTATTTTCTTATGTAAAAACTGGTAATGAACCAAAAGCAGTTATAGAAGAAATAAAGAAAAAGGGATATAAAACAATAAATCGCGCTCAAATTCTAGCTGTTCTGAATACATATAGAGGTAATAACCCCATAGTTTTAAATTACAAAGATTCTTTGCAAGCCCTTGAGGACGCCACAAACTCATATATTTATTTTCCAATAGACAAATGGAATGGTGATGCATGGCAGGGCTTTTATATGGAAATAGAGAAACATTGTAATGATATTAAATGGGGATATGTTCCCAATCCATCAGGAGGTTTCTGGGGAGCTTGGTGGCATTTCAAGGACCCCAAAAATAATAAGAATTTAGAGATGTACTTACAATTTGAAGAGGCCAAAATGTGCATAAAGATATGTTACGATGGTCCAGAAAGCAAAACTGTTATAAGGAATTTATGTTTTGAAGCTCTGATGGAAACTGCCGCTATATCAGCTCCAGAGATTGTAAGGCCAGACAGGTTTGGTGCTGGTACATATATGACAATTGGAGTTGTTAATCCTGAGCATTTGTTTGGTGATAATATAATTAATGTACAGGAAATACTAACAAAACTAAGCAAATACGAAGAAATTGTAGATACAACTATCAAGAATCTTGAACCACGTTTATAATGCTCACCTAAATCTCCAACTCCGCCCACTACAAAGAAGAGCAGATATCAAGGAACTGTAGAAATAGGCGAAATTAATAGATCTCAATCATTTTCTTTTTAGGTGTGCCCTCATATGGCGCACCTTTCTTGTATATTTGCAGCGTTCATCAACAAAATCAAAGAAAGGAATATGAAGGTTTCGTTAGATATACGCGTGTTCAATTGGTTACTCAGTGTGGATATTAAAAAAAGTCGCATCGCAGAGTATGAAAAAGCGGCTTATCATGCTTGGGATAGATACAGGCTATATAATCAGTATTATAAGGATTGTAAAACAGAGCATCAGATTGCACTCATGACGATGCTTGACATATCAGTACACCCGTTTATAAATTATTGGAGCAAGGATGAAGAGAAAGTAACGATAGAATTACCTGTATTTGATGAAATTTTAACAGTCACAGTCAATAAGAAAGAGCAAAGACTGTACGAGGATGCTGCTCATTTTATAACCAAACGTTATTCCTGGTATTATAAAACTTATGAAAAGGTTAAGAGTGAGCCAGAGATCTCAAGGATGGCTTTGGTGGATATCTGCATTGAGAAATTCTATTCACCCACTCCAGATGACACGTCTGAGGAAAAGAGTTAATCACCTTATACATCTACTTTTTATGGATGTCTTCTTGCAGATTTCAATAATAATCCTTATATTTGCACACTAATAAAATAGCTAAAAGCCAATGAGTAAAGTATTTCGTATCACGCCAAAGCGTATTAAACGAGCCAATGGCACAGTGTTGACCCCTGACATGGTCATCACAGTTACCACTCGCCAGCATACCACAGACCCATTCTCCAATGGTGCAGTGGAGATTCAGGAGCAATACATGCGCATGTTCCAATTCGACTATAAACGCGCCAATTGCTCCAAGTATGATTTTGATTTCGTGAAGTTGGACTAAAACAATAATATAAACAGATTTATGGAAGAATATAAACTTAATGACCTTCTGAGACTTTCAGAAGAAGAGATGCGAGAATACAAATTGCATCTTGCTAAGTTTAACGGTGAGACACAGCCCCTTGATGTGTTTGCGCGTGATTTTGAAGAATGGAAATATTGGAATGAGTGGAGAGGCAAGGGTACCAAAGATGTCTTTAACCGTAAATACATTTTGGGACTAATCCACGACTATCATAGATCTAACAAATACATCTTCGGAGGAATATTTGAGGTAAAGAATCGTTTAGAGGATTATAACGAAACCAATGTTGGATATGAAATTGAATTATCAGATAAATTAAAGCCTTTGATTGGTCGTCTTGTAATTCATTTCGAGAGTTATCAAGGAATGAGAGGGCGCGCTTTCTTGTTGGAGAATTACATTGATTCGTGTAGCGTAAGTGAAATTGCCGAAAAGTGTTATGAAGGAATTGATTTCCCAGGATACGATAATGTACTACTGGATTTCTCCACTTTAGAAGTACTTGCTCATAATGAAAAGACAGACTGGAAAGTCGCATTGGAAAATATGAAAGGTGTATATCTTATAGCTGACAAAAACAACGGGAAAAAGTATGTAGGTTCCGCATATGGAGAATACGGAATTTGGTCTAGATGGTGTACATATGCTGGAACAGCGCACGGTGGCAATGATCAACTTGTTGATTTGATAGAGAAAGAGGGCTTCGATTATGCGCGAAAATTCTTCCAATTGTCATTATTGGAAATATGGCCTATGCGCACAGATGACGAGACAATCATAAATAGAGAATCTCATTGGAAGAATGTTTTGCTTACGAGAGGTGATTTCGGCTATAACAAGAATTGATAATGCTCACTTATATTTCTAACTCCGCCCACTACAAAGAAGTGCTTTCACGTGTTTTGCATGTGAAGGAATCTTTGTGGATTGGTACGGCTGATATCAAGGATTTATATATCGAGGATGGGAAAACGAAAAAGCCATTCTTGGAGGTATTGGCTAAGCTTATTAAGAAAGGTGTGGCTGTGAGGCTGATTCATGCTAAGGAGCCTGGGCCAAACTTCAGGGAGGACTTTGACAGGTTCCCCATTCTGTATGATGGGCTGGAGAGGGTGCTTTGCCCAAGGGTGCATTTCAAGATGATGATCTTTGATGGCAAGGAGGCATATATTGGTAGTGCCAATCTCACAGGTGCTGGCATTGGCATGAAGGCTGATGGTACGCGCAACTTTGAGGCTGGCATCCTGACTGATGAGCCTGAAATCGTAGCGCAAGCGATGGACCAGTTTGATGAGGTTTGGATTGGTAAACACTGCAAGACCTGCAAGCGCAAAGACTTCTGCCCAGACCCCATATTAGCGTAATAAATAGTCTATTCCAACAGGCCCAATACAGTCTCAGGAGTTGTCTGCATTTTGGTGATGGCACATAAGCCGATGCCCATGTCCTTCACACTGGCACCAAGTAGATAGACCTCATCATCGATGATCAGGAACCTGTCATGATTCCTATGGGGTAACTGTGTGAACTTGATTTCGCGTTGCTGGGCATTATGCTTCTGGAGATCAGTCTGGAAAGACTCGCTATATCTGGAATAGATCATCGCCTCTACCCCATCGCCACGTTTATCTAATAACGACAGGACGCGATCATCTACAAAGTTATCGATCAGCACAATGCGCTGTTTGGCGCTCCTCACCAGATCAGAGACGTATGCCCAGGCATCCCAAACGCAGCCTGTAGCGAATATCTGTTCTGTCAGAAGCTTGGGGGAGTTGGCATCCATCTTATCAAGAATGAGGTCAATCTTCTCGTCTGTTTGTTCCTTCCATTTCTTGTTCTCAAGTTGTTGCATTTCCAAATGATCAAGGCGCTGAAAGATGTGAGCATTTGAAGACAGATAGCGACGCATACCAACGAAAGCATCCATAATTCTGATACTTGTATCAACAGCCTTTTGACTGGGCAGAACAGCAGAAAGCATAGATAATCCCTGTTCTGTGAAGGCATATGATGGAGAAGTTGAATGTTTTAAGCTTTTGAACCGGTCACAATTTGTGACCAGTTCCTGCATTTCATCTTTAGTCAGCTGGAATCTATACCTTTCTGGGAAACGTGCAATATTTCTTTTAACTTTTTGATTTAGAGCTTTTGTTTCTACATGGTATAGCATCGCTAAATCCCTGTCTATCAGCACTTGTTGGCCTCTGACGACAACTATTAACTTTGCGATATCAATCTTCTCAATTGGCATGATTTCTACTTCATTATTTAACTGGTCGCAAATTGCGACCACCTTGTTGGACTGGTCACATTTTGTGACCACTTCACTTGCTTTTTTACCAGCATTCTTCTTTGGGGGCTTTTCCATATTACCAAATTTGTAATTAACTGGCTACAAAGGTAATCATTATCTATGATACCACAAAATTTTGTGGCAAGAAAATAGAAAAAATCAATTTCTTCTAACCTCTGCCCCAATACGGCACACCTTTCTTGTATCTTTGCAACGTAATCAATGGAAGAAAAAATAAGAATGGATATAGATCAGCATGTAAGTGAACTGTTAAAGGCGATGGCAGAGGGGGTGTATGAGAAGGAACACATCCTAGCCATGACGCTGTTGAGTGCTGTGGCTGGTGAGAGCATCTTCCTGCTTGGGCCTCCAGGCACAGCCAAGAGCCTTGTGGCCCGTAGGTTGAAAATGATATTCAAGGATGGTCGTGCCTTTGAATACCTGATGTCTCGATTCAGTACACCTGATGAGATCTTTGGACCAGTTTCCATCTCTCTGCTGAAGAGTGAAGACAGATACGAGCGCGTTGTAGATGGTTTCCTGCCATCAGCAACAGTGGTATTCCTCGATGAGATTTGGAAAGCTGGTCCCTCCATACAAAACGCTTTGCTGACTGCTATCAATGAGCGTATCTATCAAAACGGACGCACCACTTTGCAATTGCCCATGAAGGCTCTGATTGCAGCCAGTAATGAGTTGCCTGCAGAAAACGAGGGACTTGAAGCACTCTGGGATCGTTTCTTAGTACGAATGGTGTCCAACTGTATTCAGAGCGAGAACGTATTCTACAAGATGATTCGTCAGAAGAATACCAAACCCAAGCCTATTCCTGAATACCTATTGATCACAGAGGCGCAATATGAGGAATGGCAGCAGAAGATTGAAGAAGTGGAGATCACCAATGAGGTGTGCACTGTGATTACCCATATCAGGAAGAACCTTAAAACTGAGGCAAAGAAGGAAGAGGTGGAGGAAATGGATTTTTATATTTCAGATCGTAGGTGGAAGAAATGTGTTCATCTGTTGCAGGCCTCAGCATTCATGAATGGGCGTAGATGTGTAGATCTGACTGACATCCCCATCCTGATACATTGTCTATGGAACAAGTCGGATATCATCCCCACCATCATTGATGCGGTATGCGCCAGTCTTACTGCCCCAATAGACGAACGGATCGCCAAATTGGGAAAGGCTATCGATATGGAACTCAAGAACGTGAGAAAAGGACAGGCAAATACAAACACGACAGAGTCTGATGAAGACAACTACGTTCTCATCAACTTCTTCTATTTTAATGTCTTGAAGTATCATGCAGGAAGCACCTTGTTCTACAAGATGGATTATAGTCATGTGCCCTCAGGACAGACCTGTGATGGTGTCATCTACTACGACGATGCCAAGAAATCATATATCATTCACGCTATCTATACAGGAGAATTATACGACTATAAGATCAAGAACACGAAAGAGGCTAGAAGAATCAAACTTTCCAAATGTCATGGTGGCATCATTATCGACAACGTACCTTACGCTTTCCAAACCAAAAAGGCTAATCCAGAGCCTACGATATTCAATATACCTGGAAGCCCAAGTCCAAACTTGGCATTGGAAGCACTTAATGAAATAAGGAATGACCTTTTCACCAAGTTATCCAACTTGCAAAGGCAGTTTAATGATTATCGTAACCTTTTCCTATCTGACGATGACATGAAGATTGTCTCAAAATACCTCGCCCAGTGTGAAAAGAGTCTGAAGGAAATGGAGGTTAAAGCACAAAACGCCAGTTTGCTGTTATGACGAAAGACGAGATCATCACCCAAAGGCTGACTGCTTATGATGAGGCATTCGACTTCTATATGGATAGAGGAAGAATGCCTGATGCTGTGCCGTCTAACGACTTGTTAGGTGGTTTTATGCAACAGGCTATCAATGAGAATCCTCAGTTAGACAGTCAGGATCCTCTATGGAAGGAGATCATGAAAGAGGAAATCCTGAAGTTTATTGAGGCCATGCTGAAACTCTTCGAGCCTGCGGAAAAACAATACCAGAAGGAGAAGTCGCTTATCAGGGTTTTCTCATTAGGAAAAATTGAGAAGAAAAGGGAGTTGTGGCCCAAAGTTTATGGAACCATCAAGCAACAGTATAAGCCAGAAGAGGTGAATATTGATGGATATGTGCAACAATTCAAGGAGTCTGCACCAGAATCAGTGTTTGGTCCCCTGATAAGGGATTGGAATGCAGCCTGTGACAATCAGTTAAAGGAATATGAAGCTGCCTGTATCGAAAGGAATAAAAGTTACTGGGAACAGAACATTCGTGAGTGCGGATATAATGACTATAAGGAGAGGAAGAAGATTCTGAGGATGTATTATAGTTTTCCTCAGATGGTGGAGATCGTAAATATGATAGGCAGGGAGAAACCCAAGAGAGAGGACGAGAAAGACGAAACCATCAGAAGGTATATCCCTTTATTGCCATCGCCCCCTACCCCTGCAGTCGAAATTGAAGAGGTGACGAATGGAAATGATTTGCAACACCTACTTCCCATAGAGACCACTATCCTCGCAGACCACCAGACGGAAAGTCTGTTCTATTACAAATACGCGATGAGCCAACTACAACTATTTGCTAATAAGCCAAAGTTGGAGAGTGTGATGAAGGTGGAACATGCCAAGAAGAAAGAGCCACGATTGGAGAAAGGTCCCATCATCGTCAGCATTGATACCAGTGGTTCTATGTATGGGCGTCCTCTGGAGTTAGCCACCTGTCTGCTCAGGCAATTATTGTTAATGGCAAAGAAACAAAAACGGAATTGTTTTCTGATCTCCTTCTCTGTGAGAGCCAAAAGATTAGACTTGGCAAAGCCTGGTGCATGGAAGAAGTTGGAATCCTTTCTCAATGATCGTTATACTGGTGGTACGGATGGTAATGAGATGCTGAGAGGTGGCATCCGGATGCTAAAAACTCAGATGTATGCGATGGCAGACATGCTCATCATCAGTGATTTCATCTTTGAGCCACCAGAAGACCATGTCAGAAAACTAATGGAAGAAGAGCACCAGAAAGGCACTCGTTTCTACGGCCTGCAGATAGGCAGGTATTCTCATGATTATGATACAATCTTAGATAAAGTATGGCGGATAGAAAACTAGAACCACTGTTTTGGATTAATCCAAACTTCAGACTTCAGTTTCCATATTTCAGCATCAAGTGGTATCAGATTGACCATCAGGTGCTGCTTCAGGAGGCTTTGCAGAAAGGCAAGGGTAAGATGGTTTATCAAACTAAAAAGAACCTCATGATGATCATGTTACGTGATGACCATTCAGGACTAGATTTACTATATTCAGAAAGCACCCAGTTTGAAAATCTTAGACTACAGAGTTGGTTGCGTATCAATATACGTGACCAGATCGTCATTAGGGCAAAAGAGGTACTACCACGACGATTCCATGAGATAGAGACCATCAAGCACATTAAAGCAAAAGATGTCAGGGTAAGGAAATTGAGAAAGAGAATTCTAGGGCAATGTAATACCTTTAAGATCATCAGTCTATCACCAGTTCTGGTAATCTTTCCCATAGACTTCCTGGATATGGTTATCCTGCATGAGATGGCCCACCTAAAGTATATGCACCATAGAAAAACCTTCTGGGCATATCTGTCTCAACTCATCAACGACGATGCCAAGCAACAGAATGAGTTAAGAGACATCGTACTTTCAAAATACATTGATCTCTATGATTTTCTGATGAAATAGAAGAAAATTCTAACCTATGCCTCGAAATGACATACCTTTTTTGTATCTTTGCAGAAAATTATAATTATGGGAAAGAAAGAAATAGAACACATTTATCCGCTGACTATTGTTAAGGACAGGTATGGTGGTGGTTATTCTAAAGGGCATTATCTTGCCTTCAACCTAGAACCTTGGGATGTGCCAGAGGACATCAATGGGAGCGATGTTGATTGC
>Ga0256405_10010259_pt1 | contig 12447 bp, 10 predicted proteins | sample RumenRJG_02DNA_FD_189096 | JGI IMG/M metagenome (GOLD analysis project Ga0256405, IMG submission 189096) | Bovine rumen microbial communities from Lethbridge, Alberta, Canada - RJG_02 | ecosystem: Host-associated > Mammals > Digestive system > Stomach > Rumen | place: Canada: Alberta...
ATCTCTTCAGACATTCCTATGCCTCTGCTAAGACAGAACTCTCCGACACTCAGCAGTATCAGGCTTCCAAGAATGCTGTTGAACTCTTAGCTTTACAGCTTTACGAACAGTCCATCGCTTCTGAAACTGCAGAAGAAGCAGCTGAGAGAATGGGTAAGACTCAGGCTGAAGTTGCAGCTGACATTAAGAAGGCATATCTTGATATGCAGAAGGGTGTTGAAGAAACTCTTAAGAGTCAGCTCAACATGTATGAAAAGTTTGAGTCAAAATCTGCTCTTAAAGGCGGAGAACTGGCTAGCAATATTCAGACTAATACTGATGCTCTTAAAGCTTGGGATAACTTATTAGGACGCTTCTCTAAGAGACTAGAAGGTGTTGAAGGCGGCTTACAGATTTACAACGACTTAGTCATTAAAGGTATGGATGCTATGCCTATAATTAAGGGCTGGCTCGATATGACCGACGAAGAGTTTGAAAAGTCGGTTAAGAACATCAACGAAATGCCTGAAAACATTCATTTCGCTAGTTCTCATGCTATGGCTGGAGCTGCCAATGTCGCATACTCTTTGGCTGATGGTTTCAAAGAGGTTCTAAATGCCGATGAAGGAACCGAAACCGGTGGTATTTATGGTAACGCTGTTCTTGATGGATTAAGGCAGTCTCTCCTTGGCGGTGGTAATCTTCAGGGCGAAGCTGCCCCTGTTAAAGCCGTTGCTGAAGAAGTAGCTGCTGCTATGAAAGAAGGTCTTGATCCAAAGACTAGTGAAGCTAAAGAAACACAATCGGCAGCGAGCGAACTCGGTGAAAATGTAACCAAAGCAGTCGATTCTACTGTATCTAGCAGTAGTGCTGAGGAAATCGGTAAGAATCTTGTTGAGGGAATTGCTAAAGGTATTCGCGATAATACCTCTACTGCAATCGAAGCTGCTGTTGATATGGCTATGTCAACACTCTTAGCTGCTAAGAGTGTACTCGGTATTGCTTCTCCTTCTAAAGCTTTCATGGAGCTAGGTTACTATTCTGACGAAGGTTTAGCTCAGGGCTTCTCAAAATACGGCACTGTCGTTAGAGAGGCTGCTGCAGAATCTGCGCTTGGAGCAGTAGACGAGATGTCTGGTGTCTTTGGACGTATCGCAGATATTGTTGATGGTACACTCGAGCTTGACCCGACTATCAGACCGGTCCTTGACCTTAGTAGTATTCAGTACGGTGCGTCTCAGATTGGCTCACTTCTTGGACTTAATGACCCGTATGCACTTAATGCTGTAGGGACAATTTCAGGAATTCAAAATGACGCTAGTTTGATGGCTAGTTTCACCAGTTCTCTTACTGATGCTATTAATGGTTTGAAGCCTGATAACGACCTTCCGCCTGTAACTATTAACATTTATCCGACAGAGAACCAGTCTGCTGAAGAAATCGCAGATGCGGTCTCTTGGAAACTTAATCATGACGTGTTAAAGCGTCGAGCTGTGTATGGAGGTACCTGATGCTAGAGGGTGGAAATTACTATGATGTAATGAGACATTGGCTCCTTATTGACGGGAAGCCGACTAAGGATTTCGGTGTCTACCTCTCTGGCGATGGCACCTTTAAAGCGGCAGAAAAGAACTTGGAAGAGTTCACTATCCCTGGTCGTAACGGGACTTTCCACTATAAGTCCGATACTTATAAGAATGTGATTGTCCCTTACGACTGCTTTATATTTAAAGACTTCAAGCGTAACGTAGCTGCTCTCAGGTCCTTCCTCCTTTCCCGAGAAGGTTACGTGCGGATCGAGGACACGCATCATCCGGACGAATTCCGAATGGGTATCTACCACGAAGAGTTCGCTCCGGATGTGTTCGACGATCTAACGGCAGCACAGTTTACGTTGAACTTTGATTGCAAGCCTGAAAGATGGCTGAAAGACGGCGAAAAGGTTAAGACTTTCACAGCCGCCGGTACGATTATTAATAAAACTTATTTCACTGCTAAACCGCTTATCCGATGCTACGGTAGCAGTGGGACTGTCACTGTGAATGGAGTCAGTGTTACTGTCACAGGGGTCAGTTCCTACGTAGATCTTGACTGTGAAGAGCAGGAATCTCATAAGGGAACTGACTATACCCCTAATTCTAGAACTACTCTTGTGAATGGTCAGTATCCGACATTAAAGCCGGGGTCTAATTCAGTGTCGTTCACGGGGTTTACCAGAATTGACATTACTCCTCGTTGGTGGACACTTTAAGGAGGTAATATGGTACCAATCCTATTTGCACCCTCTGCTACCTCCTTTACCACTAACGGTTTAGGGAGACTAGCTGATACAATAAGCTACAAAGTAATAGAAGAACTCAACGGTCAGTACGAGTTAGAGCTTACTTATCCAAAAGATGGTAGGCTCTTTTCTTCTATTTGCTATTCAGCGATTATTGTCGCTAAGCCATTTCAAAATGGCAGTCTTCAGGCTTTTAGAATCTACAAGATTACTAAGCCGATGAAGGGTGCTGTTACAATTTATGCACGTCACATTACTTATCAATTGAATCATATTCCGTGCTCTGCATTCAGTGGTCAGACTGCTGCTCAAGTACTTGCTGCGATTCCTACAGCAGTTGCGGAATACTGTCCATTTACTTTTACAACGGATGTTATCACACAGAAATATTCTGTATCTAAGAATTTACTTGCAAACTTAGATACTTCAGAAGAATCGGAATGGACAGCTCCTGCTTATAACTCCAGCAGTACTTACGCCGTAGGAGAATACTGTTCATATGAGAGTAAGAACTACCGGTGTATTGTAACTATTAGTACGCCAGAAGCTTGGAATGCTAGTCACTGGGAACGGATTACTATTCCTCCGGTAGGATACATTAATGCACGAATTGAGAACGGATACTTAGTAGAAGACGAGCATGCTGTTACAGTTTGGGTTAAGTGCGAGAAAAGTAAAAAGTATCAGGTAAGCAAGATGCTTGGACGATGCTTCTCAATTGGCACTTTACCGCAGCCTCCGTCTGAAGGAAAAGCTGTTCAAAATGTCGTTTCAGATCCTACACAGAGGAAGCTTGAGTACACAACAAATGCTACGGCTGAGTATATGGCTGTGTACATCTATAGAGAAAGTCTTGACGGTGCTAGTACGTATGAAGCAATGATTAATTCAGCTTCTATTCGAGCAATCGGGACTTACACATGGATGTTATACGAGCCTAAGTGTATTAGGACGTTCCTTCTTGGTGAAGATGACAATTCCATCCAGGCTATCTATGGCGGTGAATACGAATGGGACAACTACCACGTAATTCTTCATCAAAATAGAGGTTCTAATAAAGGCGTTAAGATTCGATACGGTAAGAATTTAATCGACTTAACGCAGGAGGAAAACATAGAGAATACCATTACTGGCATTTATCCTATCTGGAAATCAGAAGGAACTATTGTAGAGCTGCCCGAAAAGGTGGTTCATGCAGCAAATGCTAGTAATTATCCATATTTAAGAACTGTAATTCAGGATTTTACATCAGAGTTCGATGCTATGCCTACTGAAGAAGAGCTTCGTGAGTATGCGAACCTTTATATTCAGAAGGAAGAAATCGGAGTTCCTGATGTTTGTCTTACAGTTAATTTCGTAAACTTAGCTGATACGATGGAGTATTCAGGTGTCGAGGCGCTCCAGACAGTAAATTTAGGCGATACAGTTACTGTCGAATTTCCTGACCTTGGTGTATCAGCTGAGCAGAAAGTAACAAAGACTGAATACGACGGTCTTAACGAGCGTTACACGTCAATCACTATTGGTAATATCGAGAAAACGGTTGACGTTACTCTCGAAGACCAGATGAATCAGATTCAGCAGAAGGTTTCTCAGGAAGAAGCTCAAAATGCCATCGACAGAGCGACTGGTGTCATGAACGCTGGTGTAAGAGGGCACGTTATTATAGGAAGAAACGACCAAGGCTTTGCTAATGAGATGTTCTTCCTTGACAATCAAAATGTGGCTCTTGCTAAGAATGTTCTTCGTATAAATGTTAATGGTATTGGCTTCAGTTCTAATGGTCTTCGTGGTCCTTATTATCAGGCATGGACACTTGACGGACATTTGAGCCTCGGTGGTGTTAATAACTCTCATGGAACACTGACTATCTTAGATTCAAAAGGAAGTATTTTAGGTCAGTGGGATAATAATGGTGTCGTCATTAAAGAAGGTCGCATTGAGTCTACAGATATCAGAACATCTAATGGGGCCTTCCAGGTTATTGAAGAGGGTGAAGATAGTGAAGGTAACCCGAGTGTTACAGTAATTCTTGGCGGTTTTATTATTGACGGAGAAAACATCAGGACAGACTCTCTTGGATGGCAGTCGAATAACCATGTAAATCCTGCTGATCAGTCATCTGCTTCTGCCGTTATTAATGGCGGATTCGAGTCATCAGGCGGGTCTAGTTCTGACGGTTATGCTGCTTTTAGAAAACTATGGCTTGATGACTCTTGGTATTACGGAGATACATCGGTACATGGCGAGTCAGGCAATCATCTTTGGGACATAACCGAAGTTCTTAAATGGCTTGATGATAGAATCGCTTGGCTTGAAAGTCATCAAGGTGGCGGCGGAGGTGGAGGAGATGGTAGCTGCTGTAGTGGAGAAGGCGGTGGCAGTGATGGCGCTTCCTGCGGTACTATTCCAGATACTGACGTTACGCCTTGCAGCGATGGATATAGTTGCGGATCTGATGGAGCAGCTTGTGGCGATACTGATGGGTCATCGTGTGATGGCGGTGACGGAAGCTGCTGTAGTGGAGAAGGCGGAGGTGGCGACGGAAGTTGCTGTAGTGCTCAGGATGGACCCGGTTGCTAAAAGGTGGAAGTATGAAGATTATTAACGGTGCCGATAAATTTGTTAAAAGTACAATCGGAACTCAGGAAATAGAAACAGATTTAGAATACGTGAAGAGTCCATATTTAGTTAAGGATGGTGACGCATTATTTAACACTCTTACAAGAGAAGCTATCCTTGTAGAAGACATAAACACTGACATTTCGTATTTAATTAAACACTGGTTTTATATTCCAAAAAGTTTTGACGCTTCAATACTTCATCATCTTATTAGACAAAGACGCCTTAAAATTGAAAACGGACCTGGTTCAAACTTAAAGCATTCTTACACTATATTTACCACCACTGCTTGTAATGCTGCTTGTTCTTATTGCTTCGAGAAGGGTTTTGATATTTTAACAATGTCCGAGAAAACCGCTGAGGATGTTGCTGCTTACATTCTAAGAACTAGAGATAGGAAACAAACAACAAATCTCGAATGGTTTGGCGGAGAACCTCTTTGTAATAAGAAAGTCATCAACATAATCTGTGATATTCTGAAGGAAAATGGTGTTAAGTATACAAGCGGTTTGACAACTAATGGCTCACTTTTACCGAAATGCACTGACGAAGAGTTAAAAGATATCTGGAATGTAACACACATTCAATTGACTTTTGACGATGTTGGCACTGGATATGACAAAGTAAAGAATCTTCCAGATGGCTCTTTTGATGAACTCATTAAAACAATGGAGCGACTTGAAAAGTTAAAGATATTTACTTATGTGCGCATCCACTATAATCCGGAAAAAGGAAAAGAGCCTTGTATTAAAGTTATTGATGCTGTTTCTAGATTTAATAACATTCGTCCGTATGCGAAACTACTCTATAACGAAGGTGGTTTAGAATACTATAAAGATGTTCTAGAGTTAAACGACTATATCGGATCAAAAGGAAAAGGGTATTACGTATTTCCAGCTGTTACAAAAACAAACCACTGCATGGCAGATACTAATACGATAATTGCTATAACGCCAGACGGTAATCTTACCCCATGTGGACACTATGCTTTTGGCGAGAATCTTTTCGGAAGTATTTACTCTAAGTATGTTAATGAGAATATTTTAAGGACGTGGAAGACAAGAGAAAAAGCAGTCATACCAAAATGCAAATCTTGTCCTCTCTATCCCTCATGCCGAAAGATAGTCATGTGTCCAGCAGAAGGTAAATGCTCCGAAGGCTACCAGTATTACCAGATTGAAACTATTAAAAGAGCTCTAAGAAAGAAGGTGGAAGAGCTTGGTTACCAAAATAATTGATCTGGATCTAAAAGATCCTAATATAGTACCAGCAATTCATGTGTCGAAACTCGACTCTGGTCTTAGAGCTTTTGAGTTTCATTTGTATGATGGAGATGCTATTTATCAGATTCCGTCAAATGTATCTATAACGATTCAAGGTACTAAGCCAGATAAAAACGGATTCGTTTACGGTTGTAACTACACACAGTCAACGGGAGTAGTTATTGCAAATTGTGCTGAGCAAATGACCACTGTTGTTGGAGATGTAGTTTGTCAGTTAGTATTAGTTGATACGAATAATAAAAGAGTGGCTTCATTTGTATTTATTTTAGTTGTGCATAAAAGTGCTACTGATAGTGATACTGTATATTCTGAATCTGACTTAGCGTATGCAAATGAGGTATTGAATAACTTACAGTCGGTTGGGGCATATGCTGATGCTTTAAATAATTTAAATGCTAAAGTTAATAGAATCCAGATGACATATATTTCTTCTGAAGAGCGTATTAACTTTAACAATCCTGCGTAAGGAGATAATATATGGCTGATGTTTCAAAATTAAGTATTGACAATAATGTATATAATGTAAAGGATAGCGTCGCTAGATCTGGTGTCGCGTCGAATGCTAGTAATATTGCAACAAATGCTAGTAATATTGCAACAAATGCTAGTAATATTGCAACTCAAACAGCGAGAATCGATCAAATCACCAATCTTCCTTCCGGCTCTACTTCTGGAGATGCCGAACTTATTGATATTCGTGTTGGTGCCGATGGAATCACTTATACATCAGCAGGCTCCGCAGTGAGGGCAAACGATTCCAAACTAAAGGATGTAGTTGATTTTAGCTTGTTCAATGTGATTCGTAAACCGTCAAAAATAAATTATCAGATTACTGCGAACGCGTGGCGATATAGTACTATTAACTACGGAATGCTGGTTCCAGTAAAGGCAAACGATATTTTGACTATTGTTACACCGGCGTCAAATCTAACTATCATTGCGTTTTTGAAAAGTTTAAACAGAATGACAAGCGAAGGACAGCCTGATTTTTCGTCTTCGTATCAGGGATATCGAGGTGTAGCGGCCGACAAACATGAATTTTATGTAGTGCCGAGTGATACAAATTATATCTATGTTTATCTGAGCGAAAACAATCAAAGCAGAGCGCCTGAGAGGGTTTATGTAAATAGTGAATGCGTTTATGGAACTGATACCAAATTAATGTATTCAAAGTATTCTGACCTTAATGTCCTAACGTTTGGAAATCTGTTAGAACCCGGTGGCTATATGGCCAGCTCGTTTGGATTTAATAACCATGACACGACCTTTGTTTCTTCAAAGTTTCCGTTAAGAGCAGATAGAACATTTTATCTGCACACAGATGGGACGCTGAATGTTTTAGTTATCAAGCTTGAGACTGGAAATAATATCTCAAATAAAGAGGTGATTGCACCACCTACATATGGTTCGCCGTATAATGCTCCGTATGACGTCCGTATCGATGCTGGTGATCTATTCGTGATCAGCATTCAGACATCTTCAATATCATCAGCAGTATCTTCGCTGAAGTTTTATGAAACACTTCCGAGGGAATCAGCGACATCGTATAAATCGTTTTATTCCATAAGGCTCTCCGATAGTAAATTCTCAGTCGAGAGAGCGAAAAAAACCATTATAGTACCAGTAAAAGGCGGTGACGTCATTGATTTATGTACGGCACATGCGCTGTGGTATAGTTTCGTGTCAAACGAAGAGATTACATACTACGAAGATGCCACTTTCGTGGACGGTGCTGGAAATACAGAATTGACTATGTCAATGGCATCATTAACAGTACCATCCGGCAGTAATTATGCTGTGATTCAGTATCCCGGCCATGCAGAGCCAGTGTATGTGGTTCTGAACAAAACATATGATGCTATTAACGAGAGAGATCTAGATAATGACGACTATATCTGGAAAGCAAGCGGCGATTTATATGAGGTAGAAAACTCTACCGGAATACAAAAATCCGTCTTCTCACCAAAGAATATACTTAACAATGGTATCCCAAAGCGCATTATTGCGGTAAATCATGACGACCTTGCAGAAGAGGACTGGGAATATATAAGAAAGGTTTATAATAAATATGGTTTTACCGCAAACTTCAGTGTACTTATAAACCCATTCGCCTCAGTTGATGAACGGGAGCGAAAAACGAAGGCTATTAAGCAGATGGTAAAAGATGGCCATCACTTTGGTCTGCATGGGTTTTTTAACACTTCGTACTGGCTGGCAAATAAGCTGTGGGACATGAGGCCAAATACAACACAGACATTTGCACCGTCACTGAGTTTATTGCGCGAACATTACAATAGTGAGTACTTCAGTAAACAGTATAATGCATCTTCCACATTTGGTGAACTTGGATATTTACAGCCAGGAAACACGCAAAATGTCGGTTCCATCGGTGATCTTACGTTTATAGCCATGTCGCTGTCGTATTCACTGGCGTATGGATCGAATAAAGTATCCGGGCTGGATCTAAATGGTAATGTGGTTACCATGACACATGGATTATGGCTTGAGCATTGGTATAACTTACTGATTGATGATACTATGGGATACTCTTATCCTACTACCGAAGTGCTCACTTATTTCATAAATAATTATGACGTTCCAGCTGGAACGCCACAAACGGCGGAAGCATATGATGTATATTATCCCGACGCGGAGCATCTTCTGAGTGGAAAGATCGTGTTTTTTGATGATACATCCAATCCCAATTTTAATAATTCTGAATATCAGAAGGTTGGACGATTCAACAAGGGTCTGTTTAAAGGCCACGCATCGTGCTGCAATTACGAGGCTGAAGATGTCTGTCTCAAGATAGCAAAGGCATTCTGCAAACACTATTATGGTTTTGAAAATATTACCGCATACGACCGTCATGGGCAGAAGTTTGTTGAGCTTTATTTTGTAGGAGATGATGGTTTTAGTATTTATGATGATTCAGGACATGAGTGCGTAGTCGGTGAATTTGGAAGAGTATATGACACAAAAAGAGGGGTGTTTGAAACACAGCAGGACATTCTTCTGAGAAACGGTATAACGTGCGAGACCCATTCTACACCATGGCCTTTAGTTATTGATGGACAGAACGGAATCTATTACGGAATGTGGGGCAATAAACAGCCTTATTTCTGGACGGCAGAAGGATTTGGTAATGCTATCAACTATCTCGATCTCATAGGGAGTAGGCCGGTTTGGAAAGACAATGAAACGTATACCATGAATGATATATATAATGTCATGAATGGGCATGGTGACTGGATCAAGTATGCTTATGAGAACGCGGGGAAGCAGATAGATAATGGTGCTGGTGGAACAGTCTATATGCATTCTTATCTGAAAAAACTTATAGATGGTATAAGGGCTTCAGAGGGTACTAATATGATTCCAACGCTTTCGCTCGATACAATCACGGTAAGTGCAAATAGTAGTGCCGCTGTTGAACTTTTATGTCAATATTGTGTAAAGAATAGTTACACGATTGTTCCACTTGAAGTTGCAAGACGCGCTGCTATTAGTTTTAATCCTGATTTTAAGCACAATTACTTCCCAAATCCGGCGTTTAATCGGCGGTTGCTTAACATGTTCGGTGGCGAATCTACAACGCCTTATGCATATATTCCTGAGGCTTTTGAACCGTGGGGGGCAGATAATGATCTGACCGGTCTGGATATAGACGTCGTTACGGAGTCAGGAAAACGAGTAATGCGCGTGAGTAATCCGCAAAGTACAGTTACGCTCTTAACAAGGATTTACGGTCTTGTTCCCGGTAATTATGAGTTTTCTATGTATGGCAAAAAAGATCTTTCAGCCAATAGAGCGATAAGTGTTGATGTTTATCTTCTTAAAAATAGTGATCCGTATGTATTTAGTCACTTATATGCTGATAATTTGTTATCATCTATATACACTTACAATTTTACTGGCACAGACTATGAAAAGGCATCTACTACGTTCACAATCCCAGAATTAATTGAGGAAACATATATCTATAATGATTATAGAGATGCTTTGACAAAAGGATATGGTGAAAACATTAGTTCTGTTATGATTATCATTAAATTTCCAGCAGGAACAGTTGGAAGTATTCACAGTCCATCTATAGTAAGACAACTAAATTAACTTAAAGAAAGCGAGGTATCCTCCGTTGTTTCATTTACTTTAATCCTAACCCAGAAGGTAAATCGGTTGGTGATTGCGTACTTAGGGCACTCTCCAAAGCCTTGTCTAAACCGTGGGAGTATGTGTATCTCGCTCTCACGGTGCAAGGCTTTATGATGGCTGACTGGGGCAATTCCAATTCGGTTTGGGGAGCGTATTTAAAACACTTAGGTTACCGAAAATATTCTATTCCCGATTCATGTCCTGACTGCTACACGGTTAAAGACTTTTGCCGTGATTACCCAGTCGGGACTTTTATTTTGGGAACAGGAGATCATGTCGTCTGCGTAAAGGATGGAGACTATTACGACGCCTGGGATTCAGGTCGTGAGGTTCCTGTCTTTTATTATGCGGCGAATTGAAAGGAGAGCTAAACCACTATGTATCCTTATGACAACTCTTATACAGGATTTACGCCAAGCCCATACTATTTCCAAAACGTACCTACTCAAAGGTCTGTAGCACAGAATCAAAATAACACTTTCCAGTGGGTTCAGGGACAGGCTGGAGCAGAAGCGTATCCAGTAGCACCCGGAGCGTCAGTCATCTTAATGGACTCGAATGCTCCGGTTATTTATTACAAGTCCGCAGATCAGAGCGGAAGATATTTACCAATGAAAACATACGACCTTGTTGAAAGAACAGAGCCAGTTCAGGGCCCGAATGAAGCTCCAAGTATCGACACATCGTCGTTTGTTAAAAGAGATGAGATAGATGGTTTGATTGCTAAAGCGGTGCTTAATTACTTAAACGCCCCTGCAAAGGAGGGAAAGTAAACCATGGGAAATCCTTTCTTTAACCAGAATCAGCCAACTAATAACCCGATGATGAACATGATCCAGCAGTTTCAGCAGTTCAAGGCGAACTTTCAGGGTGACCCGAGACAGAGGGTTCAGGAACTTCTTAATTCTGGTCAGATGAGTCAGCAGCAGTTTAACTATCTTTCGAATCTCGCTCAGCAGTTTCAATCTATGTTTAATAGAAAGTGAGGTTTGTTTATGGCATTGACAGACAATGGCAACGGACTTAGTGCGGCTGATGTGGCTGCAGTAGTCGGAAACGGCAATGGTGGTTTTGGAAACTGGGCAGATGGCTCTTTCTGGATCATCATTCTGTTCCTTTTCGCTTTCATGGGTAACGGATGGGGAGGTTTCGGAGGAAATGCCGGTATGTTTCCTTACATGATGAATAACAATACCAACGCAGATGTTCAGCGCGGCTTCGATCAGCAGGCTCTTATTGGTGGTATTAACGGCATTAACGCTTCTATTGCTTCTCTCGCTCAGGGTCAGTGTAATGGCTTCAACAACGTAGTCAACGCTGTTACTAACTCTCAGTTCGCAACAGCTCAGGGTATGAATTCTCTTGCAATGGGACTTCAGAACTGCTGCTGTGAAAATAGAGCTGCTGTTGCAGATCTTAAGTATACCGTTGCGACCGAAGCATGTGCAGATAGAGCTGCAGTAAACGATGCACTTAACGCGCTTACCAATGTTGTTAACGCTGGCTTCACTGGAATTCATAATGAGCTTTGTCAGGATAGGCTTGAGGCAAAGGATCTTCGGATTCGTGAGCTTGAGAATCAGCTTAATGTTGCAGCATTCAACACCTCTCAGGTTGCACAGACTGCACAGCTTGAGGCGTTTATCAGAGCTAATCAGACGACCCCGGCTACAACTGCTGGTTGATGGAGGTATTAAATGGAAAGACTTTACTATGACGTAAAGGAGCTCCTCCATAAAGAAATCTCTAAGATTGTAGAAAAGGGATCTCTTACGCCTCAGGAGCTCGACAATCTTTACAAGGCGATTGATGTGTTAAAAGATATTTGTGAAATCACTTCTATGGAAGGTGATGACGGAGGGTATTCTGAGCGTGGTTACTCTATGTGGGGACCGAACCACGACAGATACTATGATATTCATGCTTATAGAAATAGAGATTCGATGGGCAGATATTCCCGGACCGATGCCAAAGAGCGTATGGTAAATGGTCTCTATTCTATGATGGGTGACGCCACTTCTGAGGCTGAAAGAGGCGCCATTCAGGATTGTATTAATAGGCTTAAAACCTAAATGAACGCTTATCAGGCTGGCCAGAGGGTGCTGTGCGGGGACTATTCTCAGTACA
>Ga0256405_10010260_pt1 | contig 12446 bp, 11 predicted proteins | sample RumenRJG_02DNA_FD_189096 | JGI IMG/M metagenome (GOLD analysis project Ga0256405, IMG submission 189096) | Bovine rumen microbial communities from Lethbridge, Alberta, Canada - RJG_02 | ecosystem: Host-associated > Mammals > Digestive system > Stomach > Rumen | place: Canada: Alberta...
CTGCTGAAGATCTGGACGATGACGCAGAAACAGAACGCCAGATAAAAGACGCTGCCGATCGCAGTCAGCACTTCCGTGTAGCACTTGACCAGCTTGTCAAAACCGCTTTCGTTTTTCATACTCTCTCATCTAATAAAGTAGGGTAAAACGTCGTTTTCATTAATACACCTGCTTTACTAGAACTCCTTTCTTTTCTATTTCATTCTATTCGTGTCCCTGCTCCCATTTGTTCATACCGGGTCAGACTTGTTAAGTACTCTCCCAGTTGAATATAATGTTTCTGTTGGTCATTCCCCATATCCCGGAACATCTGAATAAGTTTCTTCTCTGTTTCTGTTATCGTTTCCCAGTCTATGTCATCCATTGTGCCTTCCAGCAAATACTCTTTTGTCACTCCCAAGAATTGTGCGATCTCATCGATCCTCTTTTTATAGGATTTTACATTGGCAAATTTCCACGCAGAAAATGTTCCATTAGAAAGTCCTAAGTGCTTTTCAAGTTCTTTTCCTGTCTTTCCCTGAAGTTTCAGCTGGTCCATAATCCTTAAAACTGATGGATCTTCAGTCATTTTCCGTACTGCTTCTCTCATAGTGTCCTTCTCCTAAAAATTATATTGACATTTCTATTAAATTATATTATTCTGAAGATGCGTTTTACAACGCGTCAGAGCCCGTCACACTCATTAACGTCTTTGAACGTTCTCAGAGGAGCCTGGGCCTGCGGTATCTGCGAGATGCGACATGTTGCCTTGAGAGTACCTGGATGAGAGTTGTCTACACCATACCGCATTTATGGTGATCATAAGACACTTGCTGTTTATAGCAATTGGTTTGATACCTGCAACAAGTACTTTTTGCATACCGCAATATAATTATAATAGAAAAAGGAGAAGGATGTAATATCCTTTTTATTCCCTATGGTCGAAATCAATGAAAACATTATCCTTGAGGACGGCGTGGAAGTCCAGGATACAAAATCTTTCGGAATTGGCATCGATTGCCACTCGAAATTCATCCAGGTCAGCGTTTATGTCAGACGGCAGATGAAGTTCTTTGAATACCGGAAAGAATTCCATACGGACTGGGATTCCCTTGTGCGGTCAAAGCAATGGGCAGTCAACGTGATTAGATCCTGCTCGGATCCTGTTCCTGATGTGGATTCTGTTCCCTTACATTATTGCATTGAATCAACTTCTACCTACCATATGCCAGTGCTGCTTGCCTGGGAGGGAACTCCAAGCGTGATCAATCCCACGATCGCAGGTGCCACAAAAAGGAAGACGGATGTCCTGGATGCGAAAATGCTTGCCCTGCATGACCTTACCGGCGTGTGGCCACAGTCATTTGTTCCATCTGCCGATGTCAAAACACTTCGTGTTATGATCTCCGAACGGGATCGTTACGTCCGTGAATCCACATCTGCTGCAAATCGCATTAACAACATCGTAACACGTTTTGGAATCACCATAGGCCGCAGTGGCAGTGTCGTGAAAGATCCGTCCATTCGCGAACTGGTCGAGGTTCTGATTTCTGACAAACCTCCCGAGACAACAAACTTAAATATCTGCCCTTTCGGCATTCCTGCTGAAGTTAAAAGTATCATAAAAAACGAATACGATAAGTATGACCTTGCCATGGCGTGTGCAAACGTCATGAAAGCGAAAATCCGCGAAAAAGCCATTTCCATGCAGTGGGAAACCGGCTCGGAAACTCTGTCGGGGGAAGAGATGCTGAACATCCTGACATCTGCCCCTCAGATCGGTGATGTTACCGCCATCACCTGGCTTGCACACATCATCACACCACGGCGTTTCTATAACGCCAAAGCACTTGCCGCTTACTGTGGGCTTGACCCAAGCCTCAAAGTCAGCGCCGGCCACATTACCAGCACCGTAAAACGCGGGGGCTGTAAGGTACTTCACAAATCTCTTACATCATCTGCCGACCGGCTGATCCGGAACCATAGCGAAATGTTCGGACGCTGGGGATACATGCTCTACCAGCAGACCGGCAAATGGAAGAAAGCCGCAAATGCGGTTGCCAGGAAGCTTGCTGTTGCCCTTTACTACATGATGCTTACCGGACAACCATTTTCATATGAAAAATATAACCTCATAAAGAGCATGAACGTACTTGACATCCCGGTTGCAACACTTCCTTCTCTGAACCCTGGTTTTAAACGCTATGTCCGTCCACTCGAAGAAAGGGGGATCCTGTCAACTTCACAGATGGCCACAGCCTATCTTGCCTGTGAGCTTGGATCTGTCAAAGGACTTGGACGAAAGTTCTTTGCCCTCATCAAGGACTTTCTTACAAACCAGCAGAAATACAGGAAGATTTACAGTGAACTGCAGAAAAGCAAAGGAGGAGCCAGCCATGCCACGTCCGTCAACTAAAAGTGTTTCCCAACAAAAACCATGTGGTCTGTTCCTTATCGGTACTGTTGTAGACCGCACACGGCGGCATGTCCCGAAGGACAACCCAACCACGGAAATCGTTACATACACAGTCAGTGATGAAAACAACCGGAAATACTACGTGGACGATTATGCTCCGGAATCCTATCATGAACTTGGTACACACATCTCTGTTCCGGTTTATGTCAAACCTTATACAAAGAGAAACAAGGATGTTTCGTACAATCTCTGCATTCAGAAAGAAGCATCTGCCAAAGGAGAACACTTCTGACCTCTTGTTTCAAACACCCAAAAGAAAATATACCTGGAACATCTTCATTAATTCCTATATTCAGTTTTCAGTTCTGAGATCGCCTGCCTTCCTGCCGTTACAGTGTAACGGTTGTTTTTCATAATCCCTACTTTATTAACCGTCGCACCGGGCCGCCAATCGGCGGGTCAAATGGGCTCCTTATAAAAAATCACTCTGCTGTCTTAAAAAAGCGGCCGGTAAAACCGGCCGCCTTATTACCCATCTTATTACTTGTTCGGGTTCGCAGCCTCGATCTCCTCGTACAGAGCCTTCTGGCTGTCGGTCAGGATCGGAAGCACACCGGCGATCATAGCGTCAGCAAACTCCTTCTGATCGACATCGATGAAGGTCATTCCTTCTTCCTTAAGCTTGTTTTCGAACTCGGTCTCGTTCTTGAGGAACAGCTCGTGCTCGAAATCCTGAGCGTGCTTTCCTGCGTCAAGGACGACCTGCTGAAGATCTGCCGGCAGAGCGTCGAACTGTGCCTTACCCATCGCGATGTAGACCCATGCGCGAAGATGTGCTGTCTTAACAAGGTACTTCTGGACCTCGTAGAAGGACTGGTTCTGGATCATGGCAAGCGGGTTCTCCTGAGCTTCGATGGTGCCGGACTGCAGGGAGGTGAAGACCTCAGACAGCGCCATGGGAGTGGGCTTTGCGCCGATCGCGGAGAATGCAGCGACAGTCATCGGGGACTGGGGAGTTCTGATGATCAGGTTGTTGCAGTCCGCAATGCTGTGGATCTCTCTGTTGGAGGTGATGTAACGGGGACCTCTGGTGAAGTAGCCGAGGACCTTCATGCCGCTCTCTTCCATCAGGCTTTCCAGCTTCTTTCCGACTTCGCCTTCCAGAACTGCTGCCATGTGCTCGTCAGACTGGATGAGGTACGGCATACCGATCATGCCGAGGTCCGGCTGATAGGTCTGCATGGACTCGCCGGTGAAGGTCAGGTCGCAGCCGCCCTGCTGAAGGATGGACTGGATCATGTCGACCTCGGAGCCAAGCTGGGAGTTCGGATAGATCTCGACCTTGATCTGGCCGTTGGAGTTCTTTTCCACCTGCTCCTTGAAATCCAGGGAAGCCAGGTGCCAGGAGTCATTCTCCGCATTGATATGGCCGATGGAAATGGTGTAAGCAGCTTTGCTGGTATCCACTCCGCTGTCAGCTGCCGGAGCTGCTGCTTCAGCTGCCTTGGTCTCGGCCGCTGCCGGTGCCGCTGTTGTAGTCGTGCTGGAGGATCCGCCGCCGCAGGCTGCGAGGGAAACTGCCATAGCTGTGGTCAGAACGAGTGCCGCGATTCTTTTCTTCATAACTTTTCTCCTTTTTGTGATGTGAACTCCGTGCTGCATTTTAATATACTAATATATTACTATGCTTATGATAACATACATTTCCCGCATGTCAATACTGAATATGTCAATATTTTAGAATTTCAGTTCGTTAAATAATTAACATTTTGTGAATGTTGCATACAATTAAGGGGACGAGCTGAGGGGGACTGCCCTTTTCGGGTAAAACAGAAAGGGCCGGCCCATCTTCCGATGTGCCGGTCCTTTTGCATTCATGTATCCGTTTTAAAATACTCCGGGTGTTTCGCCCGGATCCGTCCTTCATTTCTGATTCCCCGCTCCAGATGCACCCGCATGATCTCCGCTGCCCTGTCTCCATCCTTCTGCCGCATGGCGTGTACCATATGGTCGTGATCCTCCACGGCTTCACGGTAGCTTTCGTCTTCCATCTCCAGAGTCCGCACCCGGTCGTAGTGGATCATCATCCCCCGGATAAAGTGATAAATATGGCTGCAATCAGCGATATCGTACAGTTTTTTATGGAATTCATTATCCAGCTGCATAGTCTGCTCCGGGTGCTTCCTTTCCAGGAAGAACTGCTGCATCGCGACCGAATCCTCAAACCATTTCAGGTCCGTCTCCTCCGCCATCCGGCAGCAGATCCGGATCATTTCCATCTCAAGGACAGTCCGGAAATGGCGCACTTCCCGGATCATGCCCAGGTCGATCAAAGCGACCTTCATCCCCCTCTGGGGATAGATCTCAATGATCTCGGACTCACTTTTCAGCTGGTTGATTGCTTCCCGTACCGGTGTTCTGCTGATCCCCAGTGCCTCAGCGATCTCCACATCGTTCAATATGCTCCCGGGAGCCAGATTCAGGCTGACGAGATTCTCCCTGATCACCGTATAGGCGTAATCCCTGGCAGTCGATCCCGCAGCGCGTTCCGCAACATCAAGTTTCATGGGCCACTCTTTCTGAACTATCAGTAATATATTACTGGTATTGTACTAGAACAGCTCATTCCGCGTCAAGTTTCAGATGTTACTGTCTCTGCTTCTTTTCGATCAATCCGCTGATCTGCTTTGACACCTGGACAGGATCCAGGTCCTCTCTTTCCTCTGCTGCCTGTTCCTTCAGCTCCGCCAGAAAATCGTGAAGCGTCCGAACCGGGGTTCCGTCACCCACTGCCAGCACCGCGTGCCGGTTGGTAAAGACCCCGGCGACCCGGCAGGGTATGCCGCTCATCCCGTTCCGGTCCAAGGCTTTCCTCACAAGCCTCTCCTGCTTTTTGTCCAGGGCCACCGGATTGGGGATCGCGATATCCGCCTCATTCATGTGCTGGTTCCAGGGGCCTTCCCCTTTTCCGGCAGTAATGGTGCCTGCAAACCCGAAACAGTTGATACCGATGACCTCCGACTTCATGATTAGAAACGCCAGCAGCGTCGTCAGCTCCCCGTCCACACGGATGGTGCCGGGATAAACGATCCCCACCTTGTGCCGTCTCGCGAAGGTCATCAGCTGGGACAGTGTCTCCAGCATTTCATGTTTTCCGCCGTTGGAAAGATGCGGCTCCCGCTTTTTCACTCCGGAGCGGATCCGTTTTTCTTCCTCTGCAGCATTGTGATCCTTTTTCCAGATACCCCCGGTCAGCCGGGAGAACAGGTCGCTCCAGTCCCAGCCGTACCGCCGCATCATCATCGGCAGAATAAAAATAAGAAGGATCGCGAGCAGGAACGGAAGGATCTGCTCATAAGTAAACGCCGCATATTTGATCTGCATCATCCGGGTCCTCCTTTTTCTGTCCGTGCCTCGCAGCGCGGCCGTTCATTCCGTAGTGACCACTACTTTCATATAATTGCCCGGATTTTTTTCGATGTCCCGGATGGTTTCGGAAGCATCCTCCAGTGTGACTGTCTTTGTCAGAAGTTTCGTCATGTCGACCTTCCGGGTCCGGATCAGTTCCAGCGCTTCTTCAAACTCGCCGGCGCTGGTACGCGCCCCGCGGATATCGATCTCTTTCCTGGTGATCAGGTCGGTGGGCAGCGGAGTCTCTTTCTTCGGCCACCCTGTCAGGGTGATCCTGCCCGCGTGGCTCACGTAGTCCAGCGCAGCCCGGATCGCGGGATTCGCGCCGCTGCACTCCATGACCAGCTGCGCCATGTCGCCTCCCGTGATCTCCGAGATCGCCGCAGCAGCGTGGTCTTCTCCCGAATGGATGGTATATTCGATCCCGAGGGACTTTGCGAAGTCCAGCCGCTCCTGCACCAGGTCAAGGAGAATGGCGTGGGCGCCGTACGCCTGTGCCGCCAGGCCGGCCGCCAGACCAATAGGCCCGGCGCCGATGATGGCGCAGTATTCACCTGCCTTCAGGCCGCCTCTGTGGATCCCGTGAAGAGAGATGGTCAGCGGCTCTGCCAGTGCCGCCTGGATATCCGTCATGTCGTCCGGCACCGGGACCAGCATGTCCGCCGGGTGACAGAAATACTCCGCCATGCCGCCGTCCACATGGACTCCCAGCACGTGCAGATCCGTGCAGCAGTTGGTGCGGCCGATGCTGCAGGGATAACAGTGACCGCAGTAAAGATACGGGTCCACCACAACCCGGTCTCCCGGCTTCAGCCCCTTCGGATTATGCTCGGGGATGGAGATGATCTCTCCTGCAAGCTCGTGCCCGATCACTCTGGGGTAGCTGACCAGTCCGTTGGTCCCTCGGAATGCGCCGATGTCGCTTCCGCAGATCCCTGCCGCGTGGATTTTGAGAAGCGCTTCTCCGGCCTCCGGTTCCGGCATCGGAAGATCTGTACATCCAACGATCCACGGCTCATCCAGTTTTACTGCTTTCATGGTGTACCTCCCCTCTCTGGGCGTGTTTAATATTCTAATATATCACCGTATTAATAATATACTAACCCGCATGTCATAATCAAGGGGAAACGAAGAATTTCCTTCACTGCTGCTTTGGATAATCCGGCAGCAGGACGGCCAGCATCACCAGGCCCGCCAGCGCGTAAAACACATATGCCGGAGCATAGCTGCCGGTCAGGTCCGCTGCCATGCCGTTCACGGTGCTGAACATCAGCCCGCCCAGGGCGTAGAAGAACTGGCAGTTTTTCAGGGTGCGGGCATAGGCTGCCTGCGGCGCGTAATCACCCGCAATGATGGAGATACCCACCGAGCTCTCCGAGATTCCCAGCGCATACACCAGTAGGACAAAATACAGTACAGGGTACGGCAGAAAAGCCGTCAGGCTGAACAGGAACAGCGTCGCGGCCACAAGAAGTGTGCAGTCCCGGAGCATCCTTCTCCCGCCGAAACGGTCGGCGAATTTTCCCACCAGGATCTTTGAGGGGATCAGAAAGAAGCCCATGGCCGAGACAAGCAGCGCCACCTTCCCCATCTCATAGCCGCTGGTGCGGAACAGCATGGAGAAGCCTGCCGCAGGCTGGAACGCCAGGAGGCCCATGAGGACCATGCCGATAAGCAGCCGCGGATGATCCGTCAGGCGGAAATCATCGGATATTGCTCCGGAACGATTGCCTGAACTGCCGCCGACCGCGGTCTCCACTTCTTCCCGACCACATTCTGCTGCTTTGGCTTCCTTTAGGGTGCGCTCTGTATCTTTCACTCCCTCCCCGCTGCACACTCCGGCCATCTCCTCTTCCGCCGGATGATCCTTCACAAAAAGGAGCAGCGGGACACAAAGCAGCAGGATCACCGCGCCCTGGAAAGCAAAGGCAGCGGAGAGCCCGTATCCCTCCACCATCCTTGTGGCGAGCACAGGGATGATCATTCCCGCCAGACCGCTGCCGGCAGCCGCGATGCCGATGGCGGTGCCGCTGTGCCGCGGGTACCATCGTCTGAGAAGGATCGACGCCGGGATCATCCCGCCGAGGCCATAGGCCACGCCGAAGAGGGATGTCGCAAGAAAATACAGCCTGGCGTCCGGCGTGAACGCGAGAATGCCAAAGGCCGCTGCCGCCACAAGAAAGGTCAGGACGCATCCCTTCCTGATATCCAGCGCGCGGAAGTACCGGTCCGACTGCGTCATGACGATCATGGCGAAGATCTGCCGCATGGTGGTGAGCAGGAAGACCTGGGTGTTAGTAAAGCCCTTCATCTCCCGGATATACGGAAAATACACGGAAAAGGCCGTGCTAAGTACTCCCATGTTCACAAAGAGCATGAGGACGCTGCAGAAGCAGTTCAGCATTCTGTCACGACGCAGTTCCATATACATTTCTCCTCTTGAAAATAATGATCGATGATTTTCCATGCAATACATACTATAGCATAATCCGGCAGAATGACTCCTGCCGGATTTTACTGCAGTTTCGCTGCAAAAAACTCCCCGCCGGTCGTATCTCCGGCGGGGTCCTGCGCTGATCCTTCAAAGAGTCCTGCGCTGCTCTGCAGCAGCCCGGCTGGTTATTTCAGAATATCCTGGATGGTCTTGAAGATCCCGTGTACTTCCTGGCTGTACTCTTCCGCCGCCATGTAAGAAGGCTTCAGTCCCAGCTCCGCAAGTTCTTTCTGATACTCCGGATCCTTTGCGATCTGCTCCGCAAGTCCTGCCCAGTACCAGAGGATGCGGACGTCGGTCCCTGCCCGGAGGCTGATGCCGCGGCTGGTGCTCCAGACAGCGTCGTACCCGAGTTCCCGGAAGGTGGGCGCGTCAGGAATCGCCTCGACCTTCTCTTCACTGAGGATGCCGACGATCATCAGTTTTCCGTCCGGCAGCAGCTTGTACACGTCAGAGACGGTGAGTGCACCGCCGTCCAGCGCGCCGGAAAGCACCTGCTCCCTGACGGCTCCGGAGCCGTTGCAGGCAACTGCGTTGAGGTCAAGTCCCGCCCGTTTCAGAAGCTCCACCGCCATGCCGCCGTCGGTGTACTCGCCCGGCGTTCCGATCTTCAGCTCGCCCGGATGCGCTTTCGCGTAGTCGACAAATTCCTGCGGCGTCTTGAAAGGCGAGTGCTCCGTGCTGACCGCGATGAGACGGCTGTCGACGTTGATCCGCGCCGCGGGAACCATCGCCACCTCAAAGTCGAAGGGCACCTGGTTCGCTCCTGTTCTCACAAAGCCGGGGCCCGGATCGGAAAGGAACAGGGTGTATCCGTCCGTATTCGTGGTCATCAGGTATTTTGCGCCTTCAAAACCGGAGCCGCCTGAGACGTTGTTGATGCTGATGGACTGGCCGGTGTACTTCTCCGCGTACTTCGCGAAAATACGTCCTGTGCTGTCCATGGCGCCGCCGGCAGCGTAGGGAATGACAAGCTCTATCCCCTTTGAAGGATAATTCAGGCTCTCCAGCTTCTGCGGCGTGGCGCCCGGTCCTCCTTCAGCAAAGGAGACACCCGGGAGAACAAGCGAAACAGTTACTGCAAGTGCTAAAACGATCCCTTTTTTCATAACGATTCTCCTTTCTGCGCTGTGCGGCCCTTCCCGGTCTCCGGAGCTTTCGATAATTCAGTATTTTTCCGCGGGAAGGCTTGTATTTTCTGTGATTTCAGAGTAACATCTCTTCATCACATACACAATCAGTTAAAATCTGTTGTTTCCACAACCATACGCTTGTATCAGGAGAAAAATATGAACCGGCTTCTGGAATACTTCGTCGTCTGCGCGGAGGAGCTGAACTTTTCCCATGCGGCACAAAAACTTCATATCAGCCAGCAGGCACTGAGCAGCAGTATTCAGAAACTGGAGAAGGAATATCAGGTGCAGCTGTTTGAACGGAAGCCCCGGGTGAAGCCCACGGAGGCGGGACGGCAGCTGCTGATCCGGGCACGGTATATTCTTTCCGCGGAGGAGGATCTCAGGACTACGCTGTCCGCCCTCTCGGACAGTGCCTCCGGAAGCATCACCATCGGCAGTTCCGTTCTTCGCGCCAGAATGTTCATGCCCTCCCTCTGGCCTTCCTATCACAGCCAGTACCCGAAGGTACACATCTCCCTGAAGACCAGCAACAGCAGTCTGATGACGGACGAACTGCTGGATGGAGACATCGACCTCTACATCGGGCAGTGTTACCAGACCCTCCCGGCGTTCAATGTACAGCTGCTGGCGGAGGAGCCTTCTTTCTGCATCGCCTCCCGGAAACTGCTGGAACAGTACCTGACAGAAAAAAACCTCCGGGATCTGAAGGCGCGGTCCGCGGAGGGTATTTTCCTGGAAGAGCTGTTCAGGTTCGCTGACTTTCCCTATATTCTGGTCGCCGGATCGCGGGCAAGGAAAAATATGGATCACTACTGCCATGAGCACCGGCTTCTGCCGCGCGTCATTTTTGAGAGCCCCAGCACATCTCTCGTGTGTGAACTCAGCGGCGCGGGCCACGGCGTCGGCATCGCTGCCCAGATCGCGATCCCGGATTCCTGGTATGCCCGGGAGGATCTTCTGCTTCTTCCCCTGAAGGACGAGATCCTTTCCGCCCGGATCGGCCTGGTCTCCCTGAAGGAACGGCAGTATGCCCCGTTCATAACGGATTTCATGAAGACCGCGGTCTCATCGATCAGGGACACTTACAAAAGGATCGACGCCCTGCGCGGGAGATGACTGCTGAAGACAAAAAACAAGGCCGTTTATCGTGCGGCTCAGAGAAAGGCTTTGGGATATTTTCGGGATGTCTCTGGGATGTCTTTGAGATGTCTTTGAGATGTCTTTGTTACGGTTTTTCATGCTGACATATGCATTAACTGATTTTATAGATTGCATATGTCATTTAAGCATGTCCTGAGCACGAAGATCCGGTTTTATCAGGAGATTGACATACGAATTCACATATTTTACTGATTTCATATGTCGCCTGAGGGCGCCCAACTCTCTGAGATCCGGTTTTCATATCATTTTTGACATATGCATTGCTGCTTTTTTGGGAATGCGTATGTCATCTGAGCATATATGGCTTCCTGAAAGCGGATTGTTATCTGTGTTTTGACATATGCATTTTCACATTTCAGGGATTTCATATGTCACCGGACGAAATATAAGGGGCCGCCGCGTCTTTTTATGACACGGCAGCCCCGTTTCTTTGCCTCTTTTTATATCGTTCTGTCAGAACGTCACGTCCCGGTACACCATCTCACCGTTCTTCACGGTCAGCACCGGCTGGTACACCCGGTGTCCCACAATGGTGTGCTGGTTCTCCGCACCATAAGGCCGGTCTCCGTGGACTGTCTCCATGTCCACCGGGCGGAACACGGCGATGTCCGCCGGATGGCCCGCGGTGAGGGAGCCTGCGGAGTCAAGGAGTCCCAGCTGTCCCGCGGGATTCACGGTCGCGCACTCGATCACCTTCTCAAAAGGAATGCCCAGCGCCGTATACTTCGCGATCTGCATCGCCATGCTGAAGGCGGTGGGACGGAGGTTCATGCTGAGCTTCGTGGTGTCGGTGGCGATGAAATCCGGAAGGAAGCCCTGGGCGATGGCCGCCTGGGCCACCGGCATTCCGAAGTGGGCCCTGGCATCGGCCGCCTCGAAATACACGCCTCTTTCTCTCGCTTCCCAGGCTTCCTTGATGACCTCTCCCTTTTCATCGATGAGATCCGGGCCGATGTTCATGTACATGTGGGTGATGGTATCGCCCTTCCTCAGGATCTTCAGGAGATCCGCCAGCGGTCCCGGCGGGTTCGTGCAGTGAACCATGACAGAGACGCCCAGTTCCTCGCCGAGCTTCACCGTCTCCTCCAGTACCTTGTAGCCCAGATCCTTCACGATGGGCGCGCTGGTGCGGAGCTTCAGTCCCACAAGGCGGCCGCCGGCCTTCTTCCCGAAGCGGTCAAAGCACTCTTTGATGCTCGCCCGGTCCCAGTGGGCCGGATTCACGTCCTCAAGGCACCCCGGCAGGCTGTCCAGTCCGGTGGTGCAGACGTTCAGATAGGCCTGCACATTCACCCGCAGCCGCTCCAGGATCCCCTGATGATAAATATAGTTGGCGCAGCCGGTGCTGCCCGCGTCCACGACCGTCGTCACTCCGGAGGCGAAGCAGCTGGCTTCCGTCGGCAGGCCGATCTTCGCCAGGGGCTGCACATGGGCGTGATGGTCGATAAGTCCCGGCACCACATAGCACCCGGAGGCATCGATCACATTGTCCTTCGCTGTGCAGGGAAGATCCTTCCCGATCTCCTTTATCACAGCGCCCTCCGCCGCGATGTCAAATACTCCGTCCGTCCTGTTCATCGGGTCGACGATATGTCCGTTCTTAATAACAAGCATGGATAAACCTCCCGTTTTATCTCATTGGAAGAAAGCCCCCACTTCGGAGACACAGAACCGTCCCCTGTCTCCTTCTCCATTATACAGGAAGCCCCGGACGTTTTGAGACGCCCGGGGTTCCGAACCATATGGCAAGTCCCTCTCGGAACCAAACCGACGACACAACAGCCTGTTCTAAGCTCATACTTCGCCTTTGGCTCGTATTCGCTAAGAACGTCTGTATGGAACGCACTAA
>Ga0256405_10010261_pt1 | contig 12446 bp, 9 predicted proteins | sample RumenRJG_02DNA_FD_189096 | JGI IMG/M metagenome (GOLD analysis project Ga0256405, IMG submission 189096) | Bovine rumen microbial communities from Lethbridge, Alberta, Canada - RJG_02 | ecosystem: Host-associated > Mammals > Digestive system > Stomach > Rumen | place: Canada: Alberta | collected...
TAAAGTTTGTTGAGACTTCACCACTAGTTACAGACTATGACGAAGAGTACAAATACACATGTATGCTGAGAGCGATGCTTTCGAGATATGAGTTGGTTTGGCTATATTATAATGGATTATCTTACGGAAAAGAAAAACTGAAGCCATTGATTGAGCGCTATGCAATGTTGAATAATCTGCGAGGTGAACTATTGGCTGATTTAAAAGATAAGTTTGGCAAGTATGAAGCATCTGCTTGGCGGAAAATAACCCCAGTTCAATAAGCAATGCTTGAATTTTTTTAGGAATTCTTCAAGGCTGTGATTAAGCGATTATAGTTCCGAATTCATTCGATAACAGTCGAGTGCGAGCAGATTCAATTAATAATCAAGGCTATCATGCAGGGAAGAAACGGTTATGAGCGCTCTGTTTAGCCGCTTTCATTAAGCGTAGCGACTGAAAGAATATATTACCGATGGCCATCGTTATTAAAAATATTTAAAGTATAATTAAAATATACGCTTCAGGTGGCGAAAGCAACTCCTAAAGGATGTTTTCATGCCTGGACGTTAAAATTGACAGCTTACGATGAGAATTCTTGGTGTCTTAGTAAAACCAATGCATCCAGCAATCATGAAGACTTTGAAGACTGGATGGTATCCCTTTGGGGAAGTCCCAGCTCCAAATGCGAACCGGTATATGCCCGTACCCCAAATAACAAAGACTCAAAGGGATCTTTATCAGGTATACGATGGACTTCCGGAGATATCTGTTTCTGCAATAGTCGGAAAGAATGGATCAGGAAAGTCTACAATTCTAGACATTATGCTTCGGATAATAAACAATTTCGCTTATCGTGTATTGGTAAATGGTAATGTGAACAGGAAAAGTAGAATCATGAGGTCGGAAGGCATTCGCGCCGATCTATATTATGAACTTGAAGGAGAGGTGTATTGTATTGGATGTAAGGACAAGGATGTGACATTACATATAGCATCAAAAGAATCATTTGAAAATTTGCTAGAAAAACATGGTCCTGATTTTAAAAAATTACTAGAACCATTCTTTTATACAGTGATATCAAATTATAGTGCTTATGCCTTTAATGATGATGAATATTATACTAGTAAAACAAATACTGGCGAATGGTTGACTAGACTGTTCCATAAGAATGATGCCTATCTTTGTCCGCTGGTATTAGTACCCTACAGAGTGAAGGGACAAATAGACACGGCCAATGAATATGACTTAGCCAAACAGAGAATTATGGCATTGGCTGTTTTGAGCTATGCGAAAGGTGAGCAGTTTATTGAAGGTTATACCCCCAATAGCATCTCCTTTATGTTTAATCCCCAGTATAAAGATGTCATTGACAAGGAAAGAGAACAGAATCCATATTTTGATGAACATGAAGTACCGGTGGACGTGCAGGATAAAATGATGTATCACATTCGTAGGGCATGGGAGAAAAAAATTGTGTAAAGAATTGCGAAATCTTAAGAAGATGAATGCTATAGTCATGCTGCGTTATTTCCTCACTCAGAAAACTATGAAGATAGCGTCTACTTATACAGATTATGGTAAGGTGCTCAAAATTGAGGAAGTAATTCAAAAAATGAATAATTGGGTGCCGGATTCAAAAACAGGCATTAAAACTGGAAAAGAATATTTCTCAAAAAGAATGCCAGATCTGGCAGAAGACCTTATTGATAAAATTCTTGGAGAGAATAACCATATCACGGCTAAGATATTTCAGGCGATAAACTTCTATGAGCGTATCTATCTGGGAAATGTACATATAAGACAAATTATAGATAATCAAGCCGAAGCTGAGCAGAAAGAAAACTTGAAGCCGATTGAGATGTCGTTATATAATTACTTGAAGGGGGTTGATATCTGGGGCTATATGGAAGCTGTGGAAGCACTACCGCCATCTTTCTTTGATAGTGATTTTTCCTTTATGAAATCTAATAATGAGAGCATGCAGAAGAAAAATGAACCGGAAAAGATTATGCTGTCGAAAATGAGTAGCGGTGAACGTCAGCTTCTTTATAGCTTCTCATATATTCTTTATCATATGATGAATATACAGAGTATCGTGGATGATGATAATAGAATCCCCTATAAACATATAAATCTTGTGTTTGATGAGGCGGAATTGTATTATCATCCGAAGTATCAGCGTGATTTTTTGGATATGCTGCTTAGATGTTTGACATGGTGTAAGAATAAAGGGAAAGATCCTATGAAATCTATTCATATTCTGATAGCAACCCATTCGCCATTCCTTCTGTCAGACATCCTAAGAGAGAATACATTGTATATGAGGGAGGGGAAGCCGGATCAAAATGACAAGCCTCAGACATTCGGTGCAAACTTATATGACATGATGAAGAGTAGTTTTTTTCTAGAAGCCAATGCTATGGGGGCTGTTTCTTCGAATAAGATAGAAAAGATGATTGAAAAAGCCAACAAACATCAAGTTGTTAAAGACGAGGAACTTGATGTCGTGGGGGACCAGCTGATTAAAGAATATTTGACTGAGAAAAGAAGAAATAGGTAAAGATGTATAGGTTAAGTGAACCACCAGAAACAAGGTTGGAAGTTTTTTTTGATCAAGCCAAGAAACCTATTATGGATAGGATTGACGCATGGTTGAATAATCAGATTAATAATGTAGAGATTCCTTGCAGGTCGAAGTATTTGAAGCTGAAAGCCAAGATAGAGCCAGGCAGCTTAACAGACCAATTCCTTCGGTATTATCAGACGGATGAACATCTGAAAGAGTTGTTACTTGGAAAGATGGATGATTTTATCAGGATAATCAGGAATTTGAAAGATAATTCTACCGCATTGGGATATCCCGAGGAGTATATTTTCTCGAGTATGAAAGTGAAAGATTATGAGAGATACGAGAACCATGGTGCAAAACTGATAGCAACGGTTGTTAAGGACTTTGATCATTTTAATACTATAGTTTCAGATATATTTATTAATAATGGTTATGATGGGAAGGATAATGATGGAAACGCGGTGTTTGACAAGAGTGATTTTGTGAATATGCTAAACCTGAGAATCTGTCCTTATTGTGGAAGAGCTTTTATTTATAGTGTTCAACAATCAGGGCGCAAAACGGTAGTAAAACCTCAGATAGATCATTTCCTGCCCAAAAGTATTTATCCATTCTTTGCTTTGAGTTTTATGAACCTGATACCTTCATGTCAGACATGTAATATGAAGGACTGCAAGGGAAACCATGATACTGTTCAGGTGACTCCAGAAGATGTGAGATACTTCATTCAATATCCTTATGACTTTGATGAAAGTAAGATAAATTTTGAGTATTTGCTGGATGGGACTGCCTACAACAAGGATGATAACTTTAAGGTAAGTGTGGACTATCTCGGAGATAAGTTTTTGAAGAAAGGCTATAATGACTTTTTAAAAACTGAGGAGTTTTATAAGTTCCATCATGTCGAGGTGGCAGGTTTGTACAGACAAATGATGATACTTTCATCTAAGGCAAGGCATTTTTATAAAGAATTGGGTATTAAGAAAGTATGGCTTAAGCCTACTCCTATGATGATGCTGGGATTCAACTTTAGTGACGAAAATGAAGGGAAGTATATGCTCTATAAATTCAAAAAGGATATATTTTTACAGATGATGAATGGAGAAGTAGGGAAGATGTTTCGGTAGAAAAAATCTTCTAAGCTGCCAATAAAATATCTCTATGAATGAACTTTTTTGTTATTTGTGTGATTTTCTTACATGCGATTGGTGGAAAAATAGGATGGTTTAATGTGGAATGGAGAATATAAGTACTGTAATTAAAGCTCTTTTTGAGAAAGTTGATGGTGATGAGGTCTTGAAAAAGGCGGGGTATGGAAAGGAAAAGGATGAGGATTCTTGTAGAATGGATTCTGATATGATAGAGTCTGTCATCGTCAATAAGTTACTTCAAGTAGATAAGGAGAGTACTATTGATCAGGTATCGATGCTTGAACAGATAGTGCAGTTTAAGTGGATGGAACCTGATGATTCGTGCATGTCGCTAATATTCAGGAGAAAATCTTCTGTGTTTAATATTCTTCTTTATTTCTCCTCTAAGTGCTTGCGTGTGAGGGATGGTGAACCATTATGCATCTATAGACATCTATTGAGATGGCATGGAATAACTGCTTTGGTCGGGGAAGATTTACTGACCACATCGTATATGGCATCAAGGGATTTACAGTTAGGTAAAGAAAGAAAAAATTTCGACTGGGACGCATTTCTTGGTCATGACTGTAAGGAACTGAACAGCCTTTTCGATCAGCCTATGGCAGAACTACATATGCATTTAAAAGGATCTTCGTATAATTTTGATTTGAGTTGGATATGTATGATGAACCATATTGGTATCATGCAACACAATTTTGAGGTTGAGCATCCCTTACATAAATACAAAAATCCAGATAAGAATCTATATGAGAAAATGAAAAGGGCAGCCGCTATTAGATTCTATTTGGCTGGAGCTGTAGGATGTCTGTCAGAATCTATATCATTGAGTCAATTGCATGAAGTTCTAAAAAATGACATAGACGATCTAAAGAAGAAGAAAAAGAAAGAAGAATTAAAGGATGTGCCTATTGTTGATATTCAGAGCCTGATAGATGAGAATAGAAAAAGAACACAGATAAGTACCAAAGAGAAATTCGAAATTATTAGGGCGGCTCAGAATTTTAAAGACAAGTTAGACGACAAAGATATAGTAGATTATATACCAGTTAGTCATTATGGTAATGAACTTGTTGAGAATAAAGCATTGGCTCCAGAAAGAGCCTTTATGTATGCAGTATTCAGAAAGATTTATGGTGGCAACAGTGAAGATACTAAGGATATAGCTACACTATTTTATGCATATCTATTATATAAAAACTATTTTAGAAACGAGATTCTGCAATTAAATGAGCGGGTCGGTTTTGCCAATTTTGCCAGCTATGAGGAGAGAAAAACAGATTACCTTTTGAAGGACTATGATCATTTGCTCTATAAAGCAGCGATTGAAGGGTTTCTCCAGAAAAATGATAATAGGTTTATAGAGGCCAGAATCGTTCCTAAAGATACAGAAGAAGGAATAGTTAAAACATTGCAGGAGATATGCAATGATGTAGATAAGAAGTATGAAGAAAGATTTGATTTTATTTTTCATTTCATAAAAAAGAGAGACGAGCCCAAAGAGACGGATTTGTATCGCCATTATTCTCTAAGAAATGAAATTAAGAAGCAAGCTTTTGCGATATATAAATTCAGATGTAATCGCAATAACTGGGATGTGAACAATAATTTAGTAGGAAGAGTAGTTGGAATAGATGCTGCCAATTCGGAGATTTTTTGTAGGCCAGAGGTATATGCTCAGGCATTTAGATTTCTGCGAGGTCATGAAGTTAAAATAGATGACGAACTAGATGATTATCCCTATGATTTGAATGTTACTTATCATGTGGGTGAAGACTTTATGGATATAGCAGATGGTCTTCGGGCTGTAGAGGAGGCCCTGATTTTTTTGAACCTTAGAAATGGTGATCGATTGGGACATGCTTTGGTCCTTGGAACTGATGTCCGGAAATACTATGAGAAAAGATATTATGTGATTTGTGCAAGTAAACAGGTCATACTTGATAACTTGGCTTGGCTACATCATAAGTGTATCAGACTAACGGGATATACACAGTTGTGTGGCTGGTTAGAGATAATGTTTATTAAGTATTTCACCGATATTTACCGTTTAGAACAGAAAGAAGGAGAAAATATAATAGATTCTTACTTTAATACAAGTGTGGATAATGAGCTGACATGTGATATTAATGATTATTATCTGTCCTGGTTATTAAGAGGAGATTCTCCTGTTATTGGAAAGGAATTGGATTCTGAAAGTTTGAAAAAACTGACTTGTACTATTGATAAGGAGTGGGCCCATGCAGGCTTAAATACTCACTTATGTGCAGAGGTGGCTCTTAGAAATGAGAATGCAAGGGAGCTCTTTGATGCTTATCATTCTTATAAATATGCTAAGCGCGGCTATTATGGGGATACTCTAACTATACCCCCTATGTATAGAGAAGAATGGTATTCATTACTAGAGAAGATCCAGCAACAACTTCTTGGGAAAATAGAGAACAGGCATATTGCTATTGAATGTAATCCTTCATCGAACTTTAAGATAGGTGAGATGTCAAGATATGATGAACATCCGATTTTGAAGTTCTTTAATTATGGATTGGATACACCATTCCCACGACATGATGTTGCAGTATCGATTAATACGGATGATCAAGGCGTCTTCTCAACTTCGCTAGAAAGAGAGTATTCGTTGATGGCCTTGGCCATAGAACGGAATAAGACGGAGGAACATCAAAACTCCCCAAGAGCAATTGTGGATTGGCTGAATAGAGTTCGAGAAATGTCATTGGAACAGAGATTTAAGTATAATAAAAAAATTAAGTGATTATGGATAAGTTTATTAATGAATGCTACCTTCAGAAAACAAATCAGTTTGATGCTCTAGATGTATGGAATAAAATTAATAAAATTGGAGTTAAAATTGCATTGTCTTTAGATAATAAAGGAGAGAATGTTATTGCAAGATTAAATAGTGATAATTCCAAAATCATTGGGGTTATCTCGGATGAGGATTCAAAGACATTGAAACCATTTTTTGAGGCAGGCTGGAATGAGTATGATAAAGATACTAAGAAGATAAATAATCCTTTATTTGTTGGTTCTATAAGTAAGGTTGATGATAAAGCTGATGAGAATAAAAGGATAGGTATATGTGTTTTTGTTAAGGGCTGCAAGTAGAAATGGCTTTGCAAATTTGCTAATAAAGCAAAATAATCCTTAATAGATTAATTGTTATTCAAATAGAATAATTAACTTTGCATGGCATATTGAAACAAGTTTATGAGAAGACTGGTAATTAGGAATGTTGGTCCTATTAAAAGTGTGGACATTCGTTTGAATAAGGTGAATGCCTTTATAGGCCCGCAAGGTAGTGGTAAAAGTACCATTGCCAAAATCATCAGTTTCTGCTCATGGTTGGAGAAAGCTAATGAGGCAACTCATCGAGTAGCTGGCGAAGGATTGATAAAGCGCTTGGGCTCATTTCACCATATGGAGGAGTATTTTTCTGATAAGTCAGTTATACTGTATGAAGGTGACAATGTGGTATTTGCGTATAATTGGAAAGACACCATCCCGGTTTCGAAGAGTATTCGTAATCATAATATTGATCATTATCACGATAAGGAACTCTTATTTAATACTGTAAATAAGGTAGTGAATCCCAAAGTTGTATATATACCTGCAGAACGCAACTTCGTGTCGGCTGTACCTACTTTAAAGAATTACTCTGACAAGAACGATAACCTACAGAGTTTCGTGAATGACTGGTTTGATGCCAAGCGGCATTATACTAAGGAAAAACCGATGCCTGTCACAAATCTTGGTCTAGGCTATTATTATAACCAGGGCATAGATCGTGATTTTTTGACATTGGGCTCAAATGGGGTTATCCCGTTAACATCGGCCTCTAGCGGATTCCAGTCTATTGTGCCTTTAGCAGTATTAGTGAAGTGGTTGTCTTCTGGTATTTACGAGGAGAATAAGCCTTTTTCTCCTGCAGAATATGAGCGCGTGCGTGACATCTTAGCGCATCTTTCTGGTACAGCAAATGATAATGAAGCTGAATTGATAGAAAGACTTCGAGGCTTTGTACAAGGTCGAGTATATACTCATACTCAGTTTATTATAGAAGAACCTGAGCAGAATCTTTTCCCGCAGACTCAGATGGATTTGCTGTATCACTTCATTTCTGAAATTAACCACGGCAGGAATCATCGTCTTGTGCTGACCACCCATAGCCCCTACATATTATATGCACTCAATAACTGTCTGATGGCTTACTTGGTGAAGGATAAGATAGACGGGGAAACTGCATCCAAGATAGATAGCACAAAATATGCTCTTAAGCCTGAAGATGTATCTGTGTGGTCAATCAAAGAAGGGTATCTCAGAAATGACAAGAATGAACCTCATAAGACTATTCAGGACGAGAGAGGGCTCATCAGGAAGAATTATTTCAATGAAGTGATGCGACAAGTGATGAGTGATTTCAACAAACTGCTGGAATTCGATGATTAGTGAGGCTTATTCTGAGACTGTTTATGTGGCAGACTTTACTGATTATGTCAGTAAGAAGGGTAAGGATGCTGCGCCATGTTCTGGTGTTTTGATTAGAACGAAAGAGAACGGAATCATCCCATCGTTTGTACTAACGGATGATCATTCTTATCCTTTCGTGGTTGTCAATAACGAGAAAAATGGGGCTCTCTATTCCAAGGATGATGGAACTAAAGTGTCGCAATGTGAATGCATTATCTATGCAGAGCGCCACGATAATCGCAAGGGATGGATGATTTTCTTGGAATTGAAGTATTGTGAGGAAAAGAATCTCTATGGTAATATGTTGGATGGAATTGGACAGTTAAAAGCTACGTGCAAATACATCATGGAGGAAAAGGAAGTGTTCGATACAAAGTTGTACAAAAAATATCTTGTCATATCTTCACCAGGTGTAACCCCACTGGATCCGTTTGATGCTTTCTATTTTGATCAAGATTTCATGCTTTCTCTTAAGAAAGAGACAGGTGGTGGAATATTAAAGGCTACCAATGTGGCACATATTCAGACCCCAAGCGTGGTTGTCTTTTAATAATTCATCTTGTGGCTAGCCGATCAGCTGCTTTATTTCCTCTAATGTAATCTTTTCGTTAGTGGTGTTGAATTGATCAACGGTTAGGCGTTTCTGATCTTGTAGCTGGAGGATCTTTTCTTCGACGGTATCCTTGCAAACAAGGCGCAGAACAAGGACATTATGACGCTGACCAATGCGATGGGCACGACTCATGGCCTGATCCTCGACAGCAGGATTCCACCAATCATCAAGGAGAATAACTCGATCGGCAGAGGTGAGATTGAGACCAAAACCGCCAGCCTTCAGGCTGATGAGGAAAACGGTAATGGAACTATCTGACTGGAATCTTGAGACAGGGGTTTTGCGGTCGGAGGTTTCCCCATAGAGTGAGACAAATTGAATGTCCTCTGATTGTAAGAGATGCTCCATTTCGTGAAGGGCACTGACAAATTGAGAAAAGACCAGCACTTGGCGATGCTCAGACTTGAAACTGGCGATCATATCAAGGGCCGTCTGGAGCTTGGTGCTGACAATGGGCTCATGACTAGTGATGGCCTGTGGCAAAAGGTTCGGTGAGACGCAAGCTTGACGAAGACGAAGCAAGGCTTCTAATGCGATACTGTTGACACGACCACTGACGCCTGTGGCTAAGGCATGAACTATTGCTGTATGGACTTGGCGATAGATGGCACGTTCTGTTTCTGAAAGTTCGATATATATAGTCTTCTCTGTTCGCTCGGGCAAGTCGGTAAGTACCTGTTTTTTCTCGCGTCGGAGAATAAAGGGCTTGAGCAACCTACTGGACAAAGCGATATAAGCTTCCGACACAGAGGGGAGGCCTAGCGACTGTAACTTGTGGTACAACCCCTTGATGTGGGGCATGAGTATCATGAAGTGGGACCAGAGCTCGTCAATGGAATTCTCGATGGGGGTACCTGTCAGGATAATGCGATGCAGACAGTGAAGCTGGCTGACTGCCTGATATTTTTTTGTCTGGCGATTCTTAATGGCCTGTGCCTCGTCGATAATGATGGTATCGAATGACTGGTGGAGGTAATCTTCCAGATGGAGACGCAACATGTCATAGCTGACCAAGGTGAGTTGAGGCAATAACAGAGGGGCAAAGCGAAGAACCTCGTTCTGCCAATTATATATTAAAGAGGTGGGAGCAATAATAAGATGCTGCTTGTCATGGCCAAGACAACAGAGATGGGCAATGACCTGGATAGTTTTGCCAAGGCCCATCTCATCGGCCAAAAGGCATCCATGGCCGTTCTTCCGCTGCTGCTGAAGCCATAAAACGCCTTCGCGTTGATAGGGATAGAGCGTGGCATGAAACTCCCGAGATAATGATTGATGGATGAGCTGCTTTTCGGATTCGGAAAGTGGCTCTTCTTTTTTGTATAGCGTAAGAGCCTCCTTCGGGGCTCCTAATTGAGTGACAATGGTGTCGTCTTCGGCTTTTAAAGCATCCTGCCTTTTGAAAAATGTGATTCTGCCATCAGACTCGACGTAATCTCTGGAAAACATGAAACCTTCGAGAAGTTGCTGGGCAAATTCATCTTGTTTTGGAGATTCGTCGGTGGAGAACCATATGATGCCTGAGGATGACCTGTGGGCATAAACCTGACTGTGGGACTTCTGCTGATTGGTAACGTAAATGCGCCATCCTTGATGGGTCAGATTTTCAGAAGTGTCGGTGTCTGAACTGTCAAGGGTAAGGGACGTCGTGACAGGATCGTAATTATTGCCCAAGGTCATGAGAAGTTGTTCTTCTGCCATTTTGTCGCGTTGCATCATTTGACCTGTGCGAGTCAGGAAAGGTATGGCAGAATATGTGGGATAAAAGGCCATCTGCGCATCCTGGTATCTCAGACGGACTTTAATTTGGCGATGCCAGGTGGCCAGATGATCGATATAGAGTTCGCCTCCGATGAGGTGGCCAATGGGGTAGGTGTCTTTGGATAAGGAATTGGGTAATGGACAACCGGCTTTCCGGACAGAACCTTTCGCATTGGGCTGAATATAAGAATAGGTCTGCCTCTGAAGGTGTGCTCTTAAAATGTCAGATTGAAGGAAGCGCTTGCTGATGCGGAAAGGCTGATGCTCTAAGCCTGCATGGTTCAGAAGAGGCAGGAGATCGGCTCCGGCTGTTACTCCATCATGATAGAGGTCGCTAAGTGTTACCTTTCTTTGGAAGGGTGATAACGAACGACTTTTGATATCCAGGCACACTTCTATACGCAAATCTGGAAGGATTTGGTTGTCGGATGTCTCGTATATGCAAATCAACCGGTATGCCATAGCTTTAGAAATGATAGTGGTAATTATAACTATCGATCATCTTACGTTCCAAACGAGCAATTGCTTCTTCCGTACAATTGATTTGGAGTAGTGGCCCTTGATGATTTTGGAGTTTACCTTGGAAATTGCAGTCGTCAATTCTACAGCCGCCAAAACAGATGTAGCGAAGGTGACAGTCCTTACACGGCGAGATGTGGTCAACTGATGTCTGGAGGTGTAGCTGATGTCCCTGTTGCATAAATGGTCCCAGAGACTTACCTTGGATATTCCCATATGACTCTACTTCTGAGACACGGTTGCAGTAATAAACCTCTCCATCGGCCCCAATGGAAATGCCACCAAAACCGCAATTCCGATCTGCCTGATTGGGAGTGTGGCCCTCCATGAAGTTCTGATGTTGAGCATGAGGGTCAATACTGCGCTCAATATCGAGAATGCGTTGATAGAATGTCTGATTTTCTGCCTCGGAGTAATGGGTGTTGCGACCTTGAAGAATCTTCTTGCTGAGTTTGAAAAACACAGGATATTGACACTGCTGCTTGATATCACGAACCATCTGGGCATAACGTTCCGGGGTGTCGTCTTGCAGATTCTGGAAGGTAAAGGTTGTCGCAACAGATGTCCTAATGCCTTGATTGGCCATGAGGATAACATTTCGGACCACTCGCTCGAAATGACCAGCTCCTCGGATAATGGCATTGGAAGACTCATCAAATCCATCTATACTTATCTGGATCTCGCTAATATAGGGTGCTAGAGTCTCGATGCGTTCCTTGGTCCAAAGAATGCCATTAGAAAGAACTGTTGTGGCTAGACCAATAGAAGAAGCATGGTGCAGGATAGCATCGAAATCACGGTTCATAAGAGGCTCTCCACCAGAAAAGGTAACACTCTGGCCACCTTCAGATTTGAATTCTGTGAGGATGCGTAGCCATTCTTCTTTTGGCAATTCGTTTGCCAAAGGTTGACCGGAACGCATGAAACAATGGGTGCACTGTAAGTTGCAAGCATTGGTTAGGTAGATATTGAGCATGCGGTAACCTTCGTGGTAGAGTGGTTGGGGTGGGGCTGATGTTGAAGCAAAAGTTCTGGCTGTGATGGCCGCCAAGAGGCGCTTTAACTCATTTGCCTGTTTTTGCTGATCAGCAAGTGCATACACTTCTCCGATCGTCTTTCCTTGCATCAATTGCTCCAGAAACTGCTTTTGGAGGTTGTTGGGCAGGACCATCCAGTTGGCTGTAGGTATAGCTATCACAAGCCATCCTTCATCGCATGGACGAAAGGTGATATCCTGCGGAAAGAATAACAGATCAGTGGATTTAAGTGCTGCTTTTTGCTTCATATGACTGCTCTTTAAACAATTGTGTTCCAAGGCTCCCAGCCTTGGAACACAACCCAATTGGGATATTGCCGTTAGTAATACTAA
>Ga0256405_10010262_pt1 | contig 12446 bp, 10 predicted proteins | sample RumenRJG_02DNA_FD_189096 | JGI IMG/M metagenome (GOLD analysis project Ga0256405, IMG submission 189096) | Bovine rumen microbial communities from Lethbridge, Alberta, Canada - RJG_02 | ecosystem: Host-associated > Mammals > Digestive system > Stomach > Rumen | place: Canada: Alberta...
GTTTGCCATTATCGGCGTCATGGCCTGGCAGTTTACCCCGTTTTACATGGTCTACTTCATTGCCGGTTATTCCAATATTTCCCCCTCGCTCTACGAGGCGGCGATTATCGACGGCGCCACACGGCGGCAGTACCTGTTCAAGATCGCGATCCCGCTCCTGGGACCCATCTTCAAGACGGCCTGCACCATGTCCATGATCGGCTCACTCAAATACTTCGACATGATCTGGAACATGACACAGGGCGGTCCAGCAGGCGGGACGGAGCTGATGGCCACCTATATGTACAAGCTCTCCTTCCAGAAATTCAACATGGGCTATGGTTCCTGCGTGGCTGCCGGCATGTTCATTCTGATTACCGTTATCGCACTGCTGTTCCAGAAAATCTTTGTGGTAAAGGAGGATTACTGAGATGGACAAGGAAAAACTGAAAAGCCGCATTTCATGGACTGTTGTGTTCATTCTGGCGCTGTTCTGGGTGTTTGTGACCCTGGTCCCCTTCCTTTTCATGATCATCAACTCCTTCCGCAAGCAGTTTGACATGCTCTCCCAGGGCGTTTTCCATTTCCCGAATCCCTGGTATTTTGACAACTATCCCCATATCGTGCAGAACGGATTTTTCGGGTACTTTGGCCGTTCCGTCTTCATCGTGGCCATTTCCCTGGTGGTCATGCTGATCTTCTCGGCTTTTGCCGCCTATCCGCTTTCCCGCATGAAATTCAGGTTCCGCAACCTGATCTATGCGGGCATTGTGGCCATGATGTCCATCCCGATGCACGTCACCCTGATCCCGATTTTCAAAATGACCACCAGCATGGGTCTCTACGACAAGCTGATTTCGCTGCTGGGCCCCTATGTGGCCTTTGCACTGCCCATGTCCGTGTTCATCCTGACCGGCTTCATGATGACGATTCCCAAGGAAATTGAGGAATCGGCCGAGATTGACGGCTGCAACAAGTACAACAACTTCTTCCAGATTATTCTGCCCCTGGCAAAATCAGGTCTTTCCACACTGGCCATTTACAACGGCGTTTCCATGTGGAATGAATTTGCCTTTGCCAACACGCTGCTGCAGTCCCCTGCACAGAAAACACTGCCGCTGGCTCTGGGCCAGTTCAAGGGCGAGCATTCACTGGACATGCCGATGATTCTGGCGGTTCTGGTTCTCTCTGCGCTGCCCATGATCATCCTGTTCATCATCTTCCAGGACAAACTGGTCAAGGGCATGATGGCAGGCGCCGTAAAGGGTTAACTGAGCCTGAAACAGAGCGGCCCTGCCGCACTGCGGCAGGCCAATAAGCAATGCTGAGGGCTGAAAAAAGAGGGGGAAAAATGAGATATTATGTGAACGCGTCCGTTTTCAGAAGCGGCTGCGGAACAGAGGAGTATCCGTTCAAACGGATTCAGGAGGCGGCCAATGTGGCCCTGCCGGGGGATGAGATCTTTGTCGCCCCGGGCATTTACCGGGAATATGTGGATCCCAAACATGCAGGAACGGAAGAAGCACGGATAACTTACCGGGCCGTGCCCGGAACGGCGGTCATCACCGGCGCGGAAGTGGTCAAAGGGTGGACAAATGTTGAGGGAAATACCTATCTGGCCCGCATCCCCAACAGCCTGTTTGGAAACTATAATCCCTATACAACCCGTGTGGAGGGCGACTGGTACATTGCGCACTATATCGCCCATACCGGTGAGGTCTATCTGAACGGGAAATCCATGTATGAGGTCACAAGCCTTGAGGATGTACGGAACCCGAAGGTCTACAAAAAGTCCTGGGATCCGGAATTCTCGGTCTATACCTGGTACACCGAGCAGGATGAGGCCAGGGATGAGACGCTGATCTATGCGAATTTCCAGGGGGAGGATCCCAACGAGGAAACCGTGGAAATCAATGTCCGCCGCAACTGCTTCTATCCCTCACGGGAGGGAATCGGCTATATCACCCTTTCCGGCTTTACCGTGTGCAAGGCGGCAACGCAGTGGGCGCCGCCGACGGCTTATCAGGAGGGGATGATCGGGCCGCACTGGTCCAAAGGCTGGATCATTGAGGACTGCGAGGTGTCCGATTCCAAGTGCTCCGGCATCTCCCTGGGCAAATACCTGCAGCCGGAAAATGACAACCGCTGGCTGTTTCACAAACTGAAACACGGCACACAGACGGAGAGAGACTGCATCATCCAGGCACAGCGCGAGGGATGGACAAAGGAGAACATCGGCTCTCATATCATCCGCCGCTGCAACATTCACGACTGCGGACAGACCGGCATCGTGGGTCATCTGGGCGGAGTCTTCTCCATCATTGAGGACAACCACATTCACCACATCAACAACAAGCAGAATCTGGCGGGCGCGGAAATCGGAGGCATCAAGATGCATGCGGCCATTGATGTCATTTACCGCCGGAATCACATTCACCACTGCACCCGCGGTCTCTGGCTGGACTGGCAGGCGCAGGGAACCCGCGTGACGCAGAATCTGTTCCATGACAATACGCTTCCGGATGACCGGAATGCCAATCCCGACTGTATTGACGGTCTCGGGGAGGATATCTTCATTGAGGTCAGCCACGGTCCGACGCTGGTGGACAACAACATTCTGCTCTCGGATCATGCGCTGAAACTGCCGACCCAGGGCGTGGCACTGGTCCACAACCTGATTGCCGGTTCCTTTACGGCCGTGGGTCTGGGCGTTGACAACGGTTCCGGCAAAATCCCCTGTCCCCGGTATACTCCGTATCACCTTCCGCACCGGACAGAGGTGGCCGGCTTCATGACCATCCTCCACGGCGACATGCGTTTTTACAACAATATCTTCATTCAGCGCCCCATCCGGCCGGGAATGATGTCCATCTATGAGAGCATGAAAGACTCTCCCTGGAGCGACGGAAATCCCTACGTGGGTACCTTTAAGTATGAGGGTTATCCGGACTGGGAGCAGTACCTGTCCATGTTTGAGGGCTACTGCGGCATGGGTGCCGCGGGTGACCGGGACAAGTACTATTACAAGCTTCCCGTCTGGGCCGCGGGCAACGTCTATTTCGGCGGTGCCAGACCCATGTCCTGTGAAAAGGATGCGGTCAGTAAGCAGGAAATCGTGCTGAAGCTGACGGAGGAGGACGATGAGGTTTTCCTTGAAACCAACCTGGGCGAGGCCCTGAAAGCCGGAAACCAGGCCATTGTCTCCACCGCGACGCTGGGCGAGGCGTTTGAACCGGAGGAAAAATTCGAGAACCCGGATGGTTCGCCGATTGTCTTTGATGAGGACTACTTTGGCGCCCACCGGGAGATCCGTCCGCTGGCAGGCCCCTTTGCCTGTGCGGAGGACTGGATGCGCGTTTACTGAGAAAGAAAAACCAAATAAATCCCTCTCACGACAAGGTGAGAGGGATTTTTGGCTGTTCACAGAGCGCTGGCGGAGTAGGTGTCCAGATAAAGCAGGCACTGGGTGTAGATTTCCGCAAAGACCTTTTCATACGAAGTTTCAAAGGCAGGGTTGCGGATGCCGAAGAAGTAGCGGCTGATGGGGACGTAGCGCTTGGACGGGAGGTCCAGGAGGGCAATCCTGTCCGCCGCCTTGTCCGAAAAAACGGCAAACTGTGTGAAATGGTGCACGTCGTCATCCGTCAGGTAGCGGACGGTGTGATCGCTGTGGGCGCAGGGAATGCCGTAGTTCATCAGCATATGCCAGACCGGCTCCGGAACCGACTGGCCGGCGGTGCCGGGTGTGGCAGAGCGTGCCTCCGCATAGAGAGGGAGGCCGCGCTGGGCAGCGAGATGATTAAAAATGCTGGCCGCCATGACGCTGCGGCTGAGACCGTCATCACAGATAAAGCAGATGCGCTCCGCGATGTCGGTGTATTCCGCCAGATTCCGGTACATCCGGACCCGGAGGTCGGAAATCGGGAAATCAATGACCATGGGCGGATCATCCTGAATCTGAACGGCGTCGATGATCTGTCCCAGGGCGTCTGCATTGATATTGCCGGGACGGAAATAGGCGAGCGTGATGTGCGGCGTCGGGGGATAGTCAAAGGTGGCCACCGGGTCAAAGGCGCGGTAAAGGGCCATGAAGCGTTCAAAATCCTGCTCGGTCTCCGGCCGCAGGAGCAGAACGAGGGATTTGGAGAGCAGATTGACAATCCGGTCTGCCCGCATGCGGATATGCAGCCCGAGGTGTTCCCGCCGGACATTCTTGAGAATGCTGAGGGCCTGCGTGATGTCCTCCGTGATTTCGTGCCGGAACCCCTCCGAGAGATTCCCGTCCGATCCGAGCATCTCATGCACCGTGCAGTATTCGGGGGAGACCAGATCATGCAAAACCATGTGCAGGGCCGACTCGGGGAGCCGCTCCGCCAGCTGAGAGGCGCTCTCCGGGTGAGCGTACAGACAGTCCTGAATATTCAGTACCCGGCTGAGGAGATCATCTCTTATGTGGAACGCCACGGCTGCGCCGTTGTATGGCCGACACTGTCCACTGACTGTAATGGCATCCGGCAATTGGTAGTGAGTTGGGTATTGTCCGCAAAAAGGATTTTGCTTCCAGCTGGTGCGGTGTTCGTAATCCGACAGATAAGACATGAATTCCCCTCCTTTATGAGCCGCAGCTTGTTTTTTCGGCGCCGCGGCTTTTTTGATGCTCATATTTGACAAACTGCCGCTGTGGCGGCAGGCCCTCTCCTTTTATGTGCTATATTCTTGTCTCTGGGTACCGTTGGTTATCTCTGACGCCCTGCCCATGGCAGGGCCAGTCTGCAGGTTTCATCCTTGCCATATGCCCGAGCAGCTTTGTCCAAGGCCTGAGTCTGCAAACTGCCGCTTGCGCGGCAGGGCCAGTCTGCAGGTCTCACACTTGTCATATGCCAGAGCGTCTTTGTCGGAGATCTGAGTCTGCAAACTGCCGCTTGCGCGGCAGGGCCAGGATCATCCAAATTGTACGGATAATCCATACTATCAGAATTGGTTAAAACGTTCATATAATATGAAATCATTTTACACAAAATCGGTGAAATTGTCAAATTTATTCGAATAAAAATTATGTGATATTCGAAAAGCATACAGATAATAGGGAAAGCCACCTCAAAGCGATGGAGTGATGGAAGCGACATGCATTCCGGAATATGGGCGAAGGCTTAAGCAACAGGGCAAGTCCAGACCATGGCCGCTCTGCTGATTGCTTTCAGCATGATATGACCACTCCACTTTTTTTGCGGTGCATGGAGGTCGGGATCTTTATTTCAGGTTTCGACCTGCTTACTATCGATCTTGTCATGGACACCGAGATAAAAAACAAACCAACAATGACGCAAATGCGTCATGCGTGGTATAGGCAGGAATAGGGGAATAGGGGTATAATAGACCCGGAAAAGCAATGGAAGGAGATGGTGAGGTGTTCGATCCCAAACAATTTGACTCGTATCGTGAAGATAATCGCCTCGAAGCGAAATCTGCGAATGGAGGACTGCCCGGTTCTCTGTGGGATACTTACTCATCCTTTGCAAACTCTTATGGCGGCTGCATTGTCTGTGGTGCAGTTGAAAAGAAAGACGGCTCCTGGAAGACTACAGGCCTGAAAAATCTTGAAAAGATCAAGCAGTCCTTCTGGAATCAGATCCATGACAGAAAAAAGGTGTCATTGTGTCTTCTCCATGAAACAGATGTCGATGAATACGTAATTGAGGACGATGTGGTTCTTGTCATTCGGGTTCCACGTGCATCACGTTCACAAAAACCCATTTACATCAATAATGATGTGTTCGGTTCGACTTTCCGTCGAGATCATGAAGGTGATTATCACTGCACTGAGGCTGAAGTACGAGCAATGATTCGTGACGCAGCGGAGGAGACACCAGATCAGCGTGTGCTTGATACAGCACTCCGTTTTAACGAGGAAACTGTCAGGACGTACAGAACTCGTTATAATGTCAGGCATGAAGATTCTGCATGGACTGAATTGAATGACGAGGATTTTCTTGTCCAAATCGGCGCGGCAGATGATGAAAACGGTCTTCATCCGACGGCAGCCGGTCTTCTGATGTTCGGCACAGAGAGAAGAATTACAAAGGAATACCCGGAATACTTTCTGGACTACCGCGAACACATGGATCCGAACATCCGCTGGACAGATCGGTTGTATTCTCAGGAACCGGAATGGTCTGGGAATGTTTTTGATTTCTATAATCGGGTAAGCGTAAAATTGCTTCTTGATCTCAAGAAACCTTTCAAGTTGGTCGATCAGGTGAGAGTAGATGAGACTCCTCAGCATGACGCTGTAAGGGAAGCGCTCGTGAACTGTCTCGTTAATACGGACTTTTACCAGGGGTGGAGTGTCGTGATCGAAAAGTACCCGGATAAAATTGTCATGGCGAATCCCGGAACGATCATCACAGGCAAAAAGCAGATGCTCAAGGGCGGTATCTCGCAACCGAGAAATAAGGGGCTGTTCAAGATGTTTAACCTGATCGGCTTGGGTGAACACGCCGGTTCAGGAGTGCCAGACATATTTTATGCCTGGAAAGCGGTGGGGTTGGAGAACCCGATTGTTGAAGAGAAGTTTGGCAATCCTGATCGGACGATATTGACGTTGCCACTTGTGTCAAACGTAGGCTATGCCATAGGCACCAACACCACCACTGACATAACCACTAACACCACCACTGGTGGTGATGTTGAAGACAAACTTCAGGTCATCATCAGTTTCTGCGATCAACCTCGTTCAAGAGCAGAAATACAGGAGCGACTGGGGATTAAGTCTGATAGGTATGTTAGAGAAAAGCTGTTATCTGTGCTGCTTGAAGACGGAAGGCTGGCAAGAACCATACCTGACAAGCCCAAATCAGTAAAACAGAAATACATTGCCACAAGGACGGAATTAGAACGCGCCCAGGCTATAATGGACAACAACCCGGTATTGCAGCTATCTCCGGGCGATCTTTTCCGCAAAGGTCAGACTGTAGAAGAATACCTGAAGGCGTTCGGAGAGGATGAAAGGAAAAAGTATCTCGAGTATTATGAGGATGAGGTGTGAACTGATTGCTTCATAGTGGTCTATCCGCCACAAAAAATAAGAGCTCGTCACGGATTTTCAAGGTAAACGGTCTCGTTCGGATTGAAAAGGCGGGGGACGGAAACTGTGTTTGATAGGCTGGCGGAGACGACAAGTCGCCCATCATACACACCTTTGGTGTAAGTATGCCGCCATCCCTGACCTGGGGGATAATGCGACGAAAACGACACTCATTTCAAGAATTTCCGACACTTGTTCCATAATGACAAATATGGTGGATTTTACCCGCCTAACTTCAGAAAGAGGCTGAATATGGGTGTGTATGTGAATCCGGGCAATGTGAGTTTTACAAGGATTGCCGGACAAAAATATGTGGATAAGACCGGCCTGGTTAGTCTTATGAACGAGCGGATTGGGAAAGAAAACAGTCTGGTTTGTATCAGCCGTCCACGCCGCTTTGGGAAAACGTATGCGGCTAAGATGCTGACGGCATACTATGATTGTTCGTGTGATTCTCATGAGCTGTTTAAGGATAAGAAGATTGCGGATTCGAAAGACTTTGAGAAATACTTAAATCAGTTTAACGTCATTTGTCTGGATATTACGGGCTTTATTTCATCGGCAAAAGACTCTGGTATTTCTTTGCGCGAAGTGCCGGGCATGATCAAGAACGCTTTGTGGAAAGATCTTGTTGAAAGCGGGTTTGTGCCGAAAGAGGGCGATACACTGAATGATTTTCTCCTTCGATGTGCGGAATCAGAGGGCGGCAAACCGTTTATCTTCATTATCGATGAGTGGGATGCAGTGATCAGGGAGGCTATGGATGATGAAGTGGCACAGACAGCATACCTGAATTTGCTGAGAGGATGGTTCAAAAACGAGAACTTCACCCCGAAAGCGGTTGCTGCAGCGTATATGACAGGGATTCTTCCAATAAAAAAAGATGGCTTACAATCAGCCATTTCCGATTTCAATGAGTTTTCAGTAATAAAGCCGCGTAAATTCGGACCGTATGTGGGTTTTACGGAAGATGAAGTCAGACAGCTGTGTAAAACACATCAGATCGATTTTGAAAAAATGAAACAGTGATATGATGGATACCATTTCAAAGGTGTTGGGTCGGTTTACAATCCCACTTCTGTGATGGAAGCAATTGAAAACGACGATTTTGATTCCTATTGGGCAGAGAGCTCCGCAGCGGAACCTCTGATGGATTATATCAGCAGGGATTATCATGGACTGACCAGGACGATTGCAGAGCTTGTTGGCGGAATCGGGGTAAAAGTCAATCCGACAGGTTTCGCGAACGATCTTACAACCTTTAAGGGAAAGAACGATGTTCTGACATTGCTGATTCATCTGGGATATCTGTCATATGATGTTGAGACGAAAATGGCGAGAATCCCGAATGAGGAAATCAGGCAGGAGTTTCAGAAAACCATTCGTGAGGTAAAGCATGAAGCAACATTAAAACGCCTCGAAGAAAGCGAAAAACTCTTTAATGATACGATTCAGGGGGACGAAGAGGCTGTGGCGGCATAAATTGAAAAAGTGCATGCGGAAGAAACGACGCCGATTCATTATAATAAAGAGGACAGTCTTCGCAGTGTCATCAAGCTGGCTTATTATACGTACAACGATCATTACCTGCAGTTTGAGGAGCTCTCTGCAGGTGAAGGATTTGCGGATGTGGCGTATATTCCTCTGGCCGATTCTTCTCATTGAGTTGAAATGGAAAGAATCTGCAGAAAGTGCGATCGGCCAAATCATTAACAAGAAGTACACCTATGGACTGGAAAATTATGGCCGCCCTATCCTGCTGGTAAGCATTACATACGATAAAGATGCCGGGGCGGGAAAGAAGAAGCATAGGTGCAGGATCGTACAATATGCCTGGCAGAGTGTGAAAAAAGAATGAGTTCTCTCCGCACCCATTTCCGTTCAGAGGTGCGGAGGTTTTTCTTTGTCATTGCGTCTTATTGAATAGGAATTTGTTTGTGAAATTCATTGATGAACGATAATAATTACATACGTATATTGGTTATAAAGCTTGACTATTCTGCCGGATACAGTATAATTGTTCATGGAAGAATGCGTGTATGATCACGAATTTGGAACGACGGAGAGTTTTTTATGCAGGAGGGAAAGTTTTGAACGCGACGCGAAAGGAAACCATCTCTCAGAGAAGGTCTTTGCTGCAGGTACAGGTAAAACCGATGTACAGTGTCCTGATTGCAGCAACCCTGATGGTTTTCCTGATTTTTTTTGTTTACCGGTTTAATATCCCAAATCCCAACATGATCCTGATTGCCGGCCTGGTGATTTCCTCCGCCTTATTTGGTTATTCCGGAGGGATTGTCGCCGGCATTATCATGTTTCTTTATACGCTGTTTTTCTTTTCGATCGATCACAGTTTTATCCAGTTTACCGGGCAGAATATGGCAAAAGTTCTCGTTTCGCTGTTTGGCATTGTGGTTGATCTTGTATTTGTCTGTGAACTGAAGCATGCGGAGATGAGGGCATTCAAAGAGGTGCATAAGCTGACCCGGGATCTGAGCGAGGAGAATCAGCTGCTTCAGAAAGTGTCCATGTATGATCCGCTTACCGGGATCCGCAACCGCCTGGCGCTGCGTCAGGACTATTCGAGATACGAGGAAAAGAACATGACGGTGATCATGCTGGACCTGGATAATTTCAAGTCCATCAATGATCATTTCGGACACGATGAGGGTGACCGGGTGCTCAAGGAAACCGGAACAGATCTGATCAACTCCTTCGGGAGAGACCACTGCTACCGGTATGGCGGGGATGAATTCCTGGTTCTTCTGCCGGATGTGGAGGAGCAGGTGGTTGATCAGGAACTGAAAAAGCTGATGGCGAACCGCCCCTGGGTGAAGGAAGGGGGACGGAGTACCCAGGCAGGGTATTCCATCGGCGTTTTCCGGGCCCGGGAAGGGGAACGATACAGCCTGCGGGAGATGTTCCTGCTGGCGGACAACCGGATGTATCACGCAAAAGGAAGCGGGAAGAACCGGATTGTCGATACAAAAATCAGCGGGGAATAACCCCCGGACAAAGAAAGCCTGACATCACATTGATGTCAGGCTTTTTGCCGTAAAAGGAGGGATCAGGAGTCGCTTTCCTGATGGGAGGGAATGAGCTCAAGATCATACGGGGTGGTCTGATAAACGAAGTAGTTCAGCCAGTTGCAGAACAGCAGATTTGCGTGGGCACGCCAGGTGACCACAGGCTCCCGGGACGGATCATCATCCGGATAGTAATGTTCGGGAACATGAATCGGCTTATTCTGGGAAAGGTCACGCAGGTATTCCTGCTGCAGGGTGTCGGGATCGTATTCAGAGTGCCCCATGACAAAGAACTGCTTATGATGCTTTGCATAAACGGCATAGACGCCGGCCTTTGCGGAGGAGGCAAGGATCCGCAGGCTCGGGACAGCCTCAATATCCTCGCGGAAGACGGTGGTGTGCCGGGAATGGGGAGCGTAAAAGACATCGTCAAACCCGCGGAACAGAATGCTTTGCCGGTAGTCTACCGTATGCGGATAAACGCCGAACAGCTTTTCGGGAAGGGGGTGTTTCCGGATGCCGAATTTGTGATAAAGAGCTGCCTGTGCTCCCCAGCAGATATGAAACGTGCTGTGAACATGGGTTTCGGTCCAGTCCATCAGCTCGGTGAGTTCCTGCCAGTAATCCACCTCTTCAAATTCCAGATGTTCCACCGGCGCGCCGGTGATGATGCAGCCGTCGAAATTCCGGTGGCGGATTTCCTCAAAGGATTTGTAAAAGGCACTCAGGTGTTCGGGCGGGGTGTTGGCGGGAACGTGACTTCTGGGGGCAACCAGTTCCAGCTGAATCTGCAGGGGTGTATTCCCGAGGAGACGTGAAAACTGGGTCTCTGTCTGGATCTTTTTGGGCATCAGGTTGACAAGGAGAATCTGGAGCGGACGAATGTCCTGGGTACAGGCCCGCTGATGCTGCATGACGAAAATGTTTTCCCGGTGCAGGATTTCAATGGCGGGAAGCTGGTCAGGAATACAGATGGGCATTATTTCACCTCGGCTTCAACCTGAGAGAGCGCCTGGGCGACGTCCTCAATCAGATCATTTGTCTCCTCAAGTCCGCAGCTGATGCGGATGAGGCCGGCCGGAACACCGGCTTTTTTCAGCTGCTCGTCATTCATCTGACGATGCGTGCTGGTGGCAGGATTGAGACAGCAGGTCCGGGCATCCGCCACATGGGTTTCAATGGCCGCCAGCTTCAGGGAACGCATGAAGACGGAGGCCGCCTCGCGTCCGCCTTTCAGCTCAAAGCTGACGACGCCGCAGGACCCGTTCGGCAGGTATTTCTGAGCACGGGCATGGTAGGGATCCCCCGGGAGGCCGCAGTAGCTGACATGGGCAACCTTGGGGTGCGCAGCCAGGAATTCGGCCATGGCCTGACCGTTTTTACAGTGCTGAGCCATACGGACATGAAGGCTTTCAAGGCCCAGATTCAGATAGAAGGCGTTCTGCGGGGACTGCATGGAACCGAAATCACGCATCAGCTGGGCCGTGCATTTGGTAATGAACGCGCCGGCGTTTCCAAAGCGTTCCGCATAGGTAATGCCGTGATAGCTCTCATCCGGCTGACAGAGGCCCGGGAACCGATCTGCGTGCTTCATCCAGTCAAAGTGTCCGCTGTCAACGATGGCACCGCCCAGGGAGGCACCGTGCCCGTCCATGTATTTGGTCGTGGAATGGGTAACGATATCGGCGCCGAATTCAAAGGGACGGCAGTTGACCGGCGTTGCGAAGGTGTTGTCGACAATCAGGGGACAGCCGTGCCGGTGCGCTGCCGCGGCAAACTGTTCAATGTCAAGCACGGTCAGTGCGGGATTGGCAATGGTTTCACCGAAAACCGCTTTGGTATTTGGACGGAAGGCAGCATCCAGCTCTTCATCCGATACATCCGGCGGGACAAATGTGACGTCGATGCCCATGCGTTTCATTGTGACGGAAATCAGGTTGTAGGTGCCGCCGTAAATGCTGGATTCAGCGACAATATGATCACCGCAGCTGCAGAGATTGAACAGCGCGAAAAAATTGGCAGCCTGTCCGGAACTGGTCAGCATGGCGGCCGTTCCGCCTTCCAGCGCGCAGATTTTTGCCGCGACCAGATCGCAGGTCGGATTCTGCAGACGTGTGTAAAAATAGCCTTCTGCCTCGAGATCAAAGAGTTTTCCCATGTCCTCGCTGGTTTCATACCGGAATGTCGTGGACTGGATGATCGGGATCTGACGGGGCTCGCCGTTTCCCGGGGTATAACCGCCCTGAACACAGATGGTTGAGAGATGCATAAAGGGGACCTCCTCCTCAGCTTTGGTCATTTGACGGAGCGGCCCTGTCGCGCAGCCTGGACAGACCGTCGCTGCGCGACAGGGCCGC
>Ga0256405_10010263_pt1 | contig 12446 bp, 11 predicted proteins | sample RumenRJG_02DNA_FD_189096 | JGI IMG/M metagenome (GOLD analysis project Ga0256405, IMG submission 189096) | Bovine rumen microbial communities from Lethbridge, Alberta, Canada - RJG_02 | ecosystem: Host-associated > Mammals > Digestive system > Stomach > Rumen | place: Canada: Alberta...
GCTTGTGACAAATCGCATCGCCTCGTCTAAAAAAGGCGTTCTCAAATGTTGAATCAGATTTAAGATTTCAATTTCCAATGCTTTTTCTTCTTTCTTTTATTTTCTGCATTCCAAACAGATTTTTAAAATTTCGCTATCCATCTTTCCTAATTTGGCATATTTCTTCATTTTTCCTGCTCTTTAACGTCGAAAACGTTTATATTATATATTCAATTTAAGTTTTAGTCCATTGAAAAATGCAGAGCTTCAATCAACATTTTCTGCACTGCATTTTACAAGATCATATCTGATTTTCAACTTGAATGGAAGTCATGATAATGAACACGGACTGAATCGATTCTATGATTCGCTTGACGAGCTCAAAATTTCTGACATTCTTGAAGATGATTGCCTGTCAAAACGTTCAACTTGCGAATGACTTTGTCCGGCATTTTTTCATATGTGAGACTCTTTTGCCGAATGCAGTGCTGCGCATCGCATGAGCAATCATTGCGCCAAGTAAGGATTACGACCAAAGGCCCCATTTTTGATGATTCGCCCGTAAGCAAAAGAGATTTTGCCAAATAAAGCGCCAGCTCAATCAGTGACTGGAAGAAGAAATAATTTGCACAAAGCGGGAGTTGACTAGTTCTTCTGACAGCATCAAGCTATTACATATTTTTCCTTCAAATTATTCAACATATTGAATCTTATAATGCCTTCAACCTGCATCCTTCCGACGACAATCCCTGGAGCAATTCCTTGCTTTTGAGCAAATTGGAGCACGCTTTTTTCTGAATAATCATTCCCGTTCTTAAATCTTTCAAAATCATCGTTCGGTATAAGAATGTCTCTGGCCCACATATCAGCTTTTTTCTCGTCATCTTCAGTCGTTCCGTTCGGCTGACCTATATGACCAAGAACAATATGCGCCAATTCATGGAATAAGCTGAACCAAAATTTGTCAGCATCCTTCCCTCTTGCCGTCATTCCGACAACAATCTTCTTACCATCCCAAAAAGTAGCACCGTGCAAGAAGGATCCTTTTAGATGCGGAAGAAACACCAGGGCTATCCCACACTCGTTCAAAACACTCCGTAACAGCGGACAAAATTCTTTCGGTTTAAGCAAAGTCATCTTTCGTATCTCAGGCATCTCTGAAATCAGCTTCTTTATATTGATTGGGGAAGTCTGAACATGACATGCTTCTATCTTTGCTTCTTGAGCCCATGCCATCAAGGTCAAATCGCTTTTTTCCGTAATTGCAAGTCTCCTGCATGCAATTCTTGTAATCTGTTTGTTTTCAAGCAACGCAAGACTTACGACACCAAAATATTTCCTAAGATAAGATACTTTCTCACTAACTTTTCTGGTTTCAGGAACCCAGCCTAATTTTGCCATTTCACTGTAAGGGAAATTCCTGGCTATTTCAGCATCTGCATCTTTTGCATTTTCATCTTCTGCCTTAACGATCTTCTCACGGTATATCGCCTCAAGATTATTCCAGAACTTTGCCGGAATTCCTAAAACCATTTCCAACTTCAATGCAGTTTCAGGAGTAAGTGCCACTTCGCCATTTATAAGCCTGCTGATATGTTTTTCCGACATGTCCATTCTGACCGCAAACTCCTTTTGACTCATTCCTCTGTCATTTAATTGTTCTTTGATTGTTGCTCCAGGTGGCGTTGCAATATAGCTACGACTCCTCACCATAGTAACGACTACCTCCTCACCATGTTTCATCAATTCAATGATAATCAACTATTTCTAAAATATTGGCAATCTGAATTTCATTTCCTTGTTTTTCAAAGACCAGTCTATTCGGATGAACCAAATCCATGGCATACTGTCCCTTCCTGTTTGAAGTCAAGGAATGGCATCGTCCAATGTGAAATTGCACCATCATCTCTACCGTATCAGAAGCTGATATTTGATCTATGCGCTGATGTATTTTATCAGCCATTTCATTGCCATACTCTTTCTTCGCAAATTTTGCATTCGTACAAACCTTTTCGAGTTTCTTATTTCTGTACGTAATTTCCAAAGCATCACCTGCTTTATGAATTTACCTGTTAGGTAAATTTACTATAGCACAGGAACGTCTATCTGTCAAAAACAAAATTTACCTGATAGGTAAATTTTTTCTCAGTGAGTCGGTAGGCTATATGATTAAATGTGGAAAATATTTTAAATACAACACTTGAAAATCGATACGCTCAAATATTATAAAATGCCCCAGCAACAAGATGGATATTTGTTGTTGGAGCATTCTTTTTATGTTTTACGTTCGGTAGGATGTTGTAGAGAGCGGTTGTAAAATGTAGGAAATCGTCGGTTTAAAATTGTCGAATTGCTCACATTTTTTGTATACTCACTTTATTGATAATTTTAGGAGTGAGTATATTGAGAGAGGATATTATTAAAGCAATGCAGAGGTTCGTAAGACCAAATTGCAGTGCAATTGACAGTTGATCCTTGAACCTTCAATATGGTTATATCGGAAATTAAACCATCTGACGATAATAAATACACAAGAATATTCTTCAAAGGCCACAAAATCGGAAATACAATCTGACCGACGAGCTTTTTCTCTATAATCCTAACGACCAACGCAAAGTTTTGTGCTTCAAAAATTGATGTCTAATAACCTACATTTCAAACATCACATCGTCCAACGAGTAGCAACCAACGACCTACAATGCCGTTAAGATTAGGAACATATCCGAACAACTTCTTATTTTGTTTTTTCTCCATACCATCCTTATTCAAAAGTTCGTCTAAATATTAGGTGCAGCAATCAATATCCTCGATATTTATGCAACATATCCGACAACTCACAGTTCAAAATGATAAATTGACGCATATACTCCTCCGTAATATAAAACTGTCTACCTGTGCCACGTTCCTTGGTCGCAAGAATTTGTTCACCATCAGTTGATGTAATACGAAACCCATGAATAATACGGTTCCTCATCTCTACTATTTTACCGAACTTCTTTGCAATATTCGGACCAGCTTTTTTCGTAATCGTCTTATCCACGTCAGCGATCAGCCGTCCCGATTCTTTGTCAGTCAATTCATCCCACGAATAGGAATTGTCAGTGTGCAGAATGTTTTCAATTATAAATCCATTGTTTGAACTAAAAACGGATAATGACTTACCGAGAAGCAACATATAATTTTCTGTCGGCAACGATATCCACGTAAATGATTTATCACACATTACCTATTTTACCTCCTCACGCTTATCGAAAAATTCCAGATACTGCTTGTACTTTTGCATAATCATATTCTTGACATACTGCTTCATATAGTCGCAATCAGGTTCGCCATAATCATCGAAGGGAAACTTGAAGAAAATCAGCTTCACCACTAGTTTGTCCTTCCTTGTGTCGGATAATATCTCAACGCTCTCGATGTATTTTTTGCATATCTCCTACTCGCTGTAATTTGCCCACTTGCCGAGCATGTGTTTCTTATATATCACTTTGCGGTATCAACAGCCCATGATGCTCGTCATGTCTAGACCGTCCATATCATCCTAATGCCCTCAGTGGCAACGATGATTCTGAACCAGAACCGTTTGAAGACATGACGTAATCGACATACGATCCATCCTTGATTTACCTGAGCATCCGCTTGAACTTGGTGCATCCCTCAATTTACTTCTCACTACAACCTTCGTCCGAAATAGGCGGATATATCAGCTCGGTGTCCGCACAATAAAAGTGAATCTCACTGCTCATCCAACGAAAAAGCGTCAACCTGCGTCCCCGTACTCACACGGGTATAGCAATAGGAACTCTTTTTCTTCTTTGTTTCCTGTGTTTATGTTTGAGTTTTTCACTTAACTATGGCTAACCAATCAGTGACTTGATGGCTGTCTGAACAAACGGAAGTACAATGCTTGCGATTTCCGCCGAACTCTTGGCGATAGATGCCACCTTCTCTAGCTTTTCAGCAAACTTCTCCTTGTTTTTGTCTTTCGCCGCTTTTTCAAGATTTTTTACAGCCTCTTGGGCATCGTCCTTCAACTTCTGCTCTATATCGAGATCGAGAAGCGCCCCCACTGTTGCGCCTATGGTCACATCCCCTATCTCTGCTTCTGCATTTGCCGTTGCAGAAACGTTGTTATTTATGACTGGCGCAACACTTATACTCTGAATTCTTTCATCCATTCGTTCTTGGAACCATCCATTGGCATATATGCGTCCTTCATCCGTCACTGTGACCAAATATGGCGAATCATCTGCCCATTGTACATTCAGCAACCCACACCGTGAAAGTTCTGAATAGTACGTATCCTTGTCAAAATCAACTGACACGAATGCATGTCTATCTTCGGACTTCCTTTTTTCTTCATCTTGCACAGCGAGATACATCATCAGACCATCGGCTTCATCACTTACTGGTTTGAACCATCTTCTAGCTTTTCGTGCTTTATCGTAGTGTTCCGAACCTGCCGGAAGCATTGACTGGAACATAACAAGGCTATGCTCCCAGTCTGTCTGCATCTCAATCATCCTTTGATTTTTCAAGGCAATGAATGCCTCTGAAATTCCAAGGTTTGTAAAATCCCTTGTGTTTGAATCTTGATTCATCCATGCATAGGCAAGTGCAGCTTCTTGGATAAGGCTCAACCCATTCATGATTTTTACTCCTTCCCTCTCAGAAATGTTAGATACTGCTCGTACTTCCTGAGCATCATGTTCTTGGCGTATTGCTCCATGTATTCGTAATCAGGCTTGCCGTCATCGTCAATAGGAATCATTAGCTTTTGCCTGAGCATGCGTTTTTCCTTGAACTTATAGCCATAGCTATACTTGGTTCGTTGTTGCATAACAATTGTCTTGAAGAACAACAGTACGTATTCGTTATCTTCATGGTGAAGTAGATGAAGACGTTTTACATCATCCGTAAAAATACATTCATATGGGTGATAAAAAGCAATGCAAGGTGCACCGTTATAGTTCACACCCAGTATATTCTTGTCACAAGATGAGTTGCTGTTGCCAACAAACCCTGTGATGCCATTGCTATTGTCAGTTGCACCGATAAACGGCCTATTACCATCAATCTTATCTGCATTTGTCAAGCGCTTACCTGCACTAACAGAAAATAGCTTCTCAAGTGCATACTCTTTCCATTCTTTTTCATCCAGCTTCGGAATCTCAACGTATTCGCCCAGTTCCGCAATGCGTGCTTCGACATAGGCACGATATTTAGCAAGCATCGCATCACGCTTCTGCTGTGCATACTCCGCCATATACGCATAGTCAGGCTCACCGTCATTGTCAACAGGGAGCATGACCTTTGTCTTTGCCAATCTCTTGCCAGTCCAGCTATGGCCATGAGAAAAAAACGCTTTATTTGATGAAAGACATCGCTCTATAAACAATCCGTTGTAAACGTTAAGACATTCGGAATACCCAACTGAAGTTTTCCCAGACATACCAATAAAAGATATTGGCACATAATGCGCAAGCCCAGCGGCACCATCTCCAATCTGTACAAAGACCATTCCATTCCCATCAGAAGCCCATTCTCCGTTAGCTTCAGCAGAACATATTTTACAACCTATTATAGATTTCGCTGCCGCAATATAAGGAAGCCTATCGCCGTCAACCAAACCTGCTGTTGTCTTTCCTTTGGTTGCTTCAATCACAGGGAACAATGAATCAACACTAAATGCATTCCACGTCTTCTCACTCAGTTTCTTCATCATCAGCCCTCCCTTCCTCGAACAGGTACTCGCGATTCTGCATGACCATTGAGAACTCGAATGTCAGGTAGTCACCGATGGCCTTCTCGAAGTCGGAATCGGTCGGTATCTCATCGTTGAAGTAGTAGAAACTGTGCAGCCACTCATCCTCGGGTTTCACCGTAGACTCAACGCAGAACTTCGACGGTGCTTCAGCGCGTCCATTCCAAACGTCCAACAGGTGCTGCTTCTTATCCTTTGCAGAATCACCCTCGACAAGACCGACATGTGCGCGCACCTCGTACCCATCATCACGGAAGTCGATGAATTTGCACATCTTATCAGCATCGTGCGGCTCATGAGCCGTAAACACAGCAATAACCGGGTTCGTTCCCACGCCGTAGAACGTATCCGTGTTGCACGTGATGACGCCTTCCAGCGTGTGATTCTTCATAATGCTCTTCTTGAACGCTTTCTCAGCTTTCGATTTGCCAGTCATGGAGGACTGCGGAACAATGACTGCTGCACGTGCTCCGACTGTCAGGGAATCCAGCAGGTGCTCAATGAACGAAAGCTCATACTGCTCGGGGTCTGCTTGCGTGCCCTGCGAGTATGGCGGATTCATGAGACCGACTGTCGCACCTTTCAGCTGCACTTTCGCCGGATTTTTTGCGAGGAAATCGCAGCACTCAAGGTTACTGTTACCGTCACGGCGCAGAATCATGTTTGCGCATGCCACGGCGAACATATTGCTCTGAAGCTCGAACCCGTGAAGTTGCTTCTTTTTGATATTCTTGCGCTGCTGGTCAGAATCGGCCATAGACAGCATGCGATGCATCGCAGAAATCAGAAATCCTGCCGTTCCGCACGTCGGGTCGAGTACGGTATCGTTCGGCTGAACATCCACCAGCTCGCACATCAAATCGCAGATGTGACGGGGCGTCAAAATGATGCCGAGCGTCTGACCGTCGCCACCGGAATAGCTCATGAATTCGCCGTAAAAACGACCGATGAAGTCCTCGCTCGTCTTCTGGTATTTGATGTTCTTGAACACCTTCTCGTTCAAGAACTCCGTATAGTACTTGAGCGGCGTCTTTCCGAGCGTATCGTTCTTCTCGTTCAAACGGAAGCTTGTCTGGATGATGGAGAACTCTGACAGCAGCTTGTCCTTCTTCGCATCCGGGCCAACGTTCGAACGCGTCAGACGTCCCTTGATGGCATTCATCAGCTTGTCGCCATCGCGCATTCCCGGCGTCTGGTCACCGGTCAGGCTGTTGATACTTAAACCGCCATACTCAATTTCATCAAGCGCAAGCAGAATACCTGCAACGACAAGCGGCTTGTCTTGGTCCTTCAGCGTCCCATACGTGCGCAGGTACTCGTGTAGCTCGGCCGCGTCCTTTAGAATCTGCTCCGTAGTCTTCTCAACATCGGTCTCTTCCCCCAGAACATAACGCGTGTAATACTCGCGAATGTTATTAGGCGAGAATGACACGAACGATTCAAGGTTCGGTAGTTCCTTATATCCCTCGCGGTCATCAACGTATAGCGGTGTAATCTCATGATGTTTCTCGTTGCCAGACACGCCAACGGCAAACACCTTCTTAAACGAACTGTTTTGAGCGATGTGCTTCGCATAGAAATATGCACCGTTAACCGCATAATCCGTCACTGCCTTGACATCAACATCAATAATACCTTCCTTTGTCAACTTCTCCTGTTTATCAAGGTCGGCCTTGTCCTCGATGACAATCACATAATCATCTACGACAGACACGTACTCGGGATAGCCAGCCTTGCCAGTTCCGCGCTTCGATGCTGTTTTTAAAGTTTCGTCAAGTTCTTTTACATTGCTTCCCTGCGCATCATAAGAAATACCACACTCTTTGAGCTGAGATGCAACCCACAGGTCGGTATTCACTTCTTTCTTTGCCATTAATATATCCTCCCAATATTTAACGTTAGTAAAATTGTCAACTAAAATACTTAATATAATTCATGAATTGAATTATATATTTTTTCATTCTTTTCGTCAAAGTCAATAAAAAATTGACGTCTTAGCTTCAAGTTACTTTTAAACTCATATGCACTTCACATTTTAAGAATAACGCAAATAAAAATCTCCCCATCACCTTCCGCCCGATGATGAGAAGATTTACTTTAAAATCATGCTTTGCTTTTTCCAGAAAATATTTTCTTACTTTGTTTTCATTAATATGCTTTTGTCCGAACTCGAAAAAGAATCTCTACGATAAATCTCTATTTTGAAAAAGCTCCTTCTCCCACTCTTCTTGTTCCAGCAAGAAACCTTTCTTTTTCAGCGCTTCTTCGATCATATCCAATGTATTTTCACTATCTGCTTCTACCACATGATAATGATAATCGGATGTGATATTTTTCAATGGAGTTGATTTTCCGCTTCTGATATCATCAATGAATTCTGCTGCTTTTCGTCTGGAATCGACATTTAGTATGGCCTCAATATGTCCGTAGACTCTGTGATTCACCATCACGTTACGAACTCTTCCGCCGAGATCTACGATTGCGTAAAGCTCGTCCTTGATCTGTTCATCGGTGTGCTTCACTTTGAATGTTCTTTCCACTAAATGTGATTCGTGCAAAATATATCCTCTGTTCGTAGAGATAATATCGTGTCCTGCGGCACGAATGAGCGCAATATCCTGCACGATTACCTGACGGCTTACTCCAAAATGCGCAGCCAGTACCTTTCCCGGTACCGGCACTGAGCTTGTCTTTATCTGATTTATAATGTCAGTTCTTCTCTCTGGTCCTGTCATCATGCCGCTTCCTTTCTAAATTGAAATCTCTACTTGTAATTGTTATTTTATCGTCACATTTACTCTACAGCGTGAAGATTTTTCATAGAGATATCAAGTATCGGTGCGGAATGTGTCAGAGCACCGCTGGAAATATAATCAACACCAAGAGCTGTCAGGCGTCCGATATTTTCTTTTGTTACATTTCCGGAACATTCTACCTCGGCTTTTCCGTCAATGATCCTGATTGCTTCCTGCATCTCTTCTGTTGACATATTATCGAGCATGATGATGTCTGCACCGGCTTCTACTGCTTCTTTTACCATTTCAAGATTCTCAACTTCCACTTCGATTTTTCTTACAAATGGGGCATAGTCTTTTGCCATCTCAACAGCTTTCTTTACGCCTCCTGCTGCTCCGATATGGTTATCTTTCAGGAGCACTCCGTCGGAAAGATTATATCTATGGTTGTAACCACCACCAACACGAACTGCATATTTCTCAAAGATTCTCATGTTTGGCGTTGTCTTTCTTGTATCAAGAAGTTTTGTTTTGCTTCCTTCAAGAAGTCCTGCAACAGAATGCGTATACGTTGCGATTCCGCTCATTCTCTGAAGGTAGTTCAATGCTACGCGCTCACCGGAAAGAAGCACGCGAATATCTCCCGTTACTTTTCCCATCAGTTGCCCGTTTTTTACTTCATCTCCGTCTTTGCAGTACAGTTCTGTCTTTGTATCTGCATCTAACAGTTCGAATACTCTGCGGTATACTTCCAGTCCGGCAATCACTCCGTCCTGCTTACAGATCAGTTCTACTTCACCTTTCACGTAATCCTTCATAACGGAATTTGTTGTTACGTCTTCGCTTGAAATATCTTCTTTGAGCGCTTCAAGGATCAAATGATCTGCCTGAAGCGTCATTGTAATATCGTTCATCGTTTTTCTCCTGCTTTTATCTTTTTTATCATAACTATGTTTACATTTCACGCACTTTTACTTCATTCTCTGCTCCGGAAATCTTATTTGCTGCACGCTTTGCAAATACAAGACTCTCCAGAAGCGAGTTGCTTGCCAGACGGTTCGCACCATGCACGCCGTTGCAGCTTGTCTCTCCTACTGCATATAAATGTTCCATGGATGTTTTGCTGTCTGAATCAACCCAGACTCCTCCCATGAAATAATGCTGTGCCGGAACAACCGGAATACATTCTTTTGTCACATCATATCCTTCTTCCAGGCAATGCTGATAAATATTCGGGAAATGACCCATGATTGTTTCTTTTCCAAGCTTCTCCATGGACAACCAGACATGATCCGTGCCTTCCTTTTCCATCTCTTCTCTGATTGCCTTTGTCACAACATCTCGCGGAAGAAGTTCATTTACAAAACGTTCTTTCTTGCTGTTGAGAAGAACTGCACCTTCTCCTCGAACAGACTCGGAAATCAAGAAACGTCTGCCTGGTTTCTTTGAATACAACGTTGTCGGATGAATCTGTACATAGTCCAGATGTTCCAGACGAATTCCGTGTTTTTCAGAAATTGCAAGTGCATCTCCTGTCAAATGCGGGAAGTTTGTCGAATGTTTATAACGTCCACCGATTCCACCGCTCGCCCAGATCGTATTCTCTGCATGGATCTCGAATTCATTTCCTTCTTTATCCTGCACAAGAATTCCTTTACATTCCTCATTTTCTACAATAATATCTGTCATCGTTGTATATTCAAGCAGTGTTACATTTGAAAGATGTTTTACCTGTGCGAGCAGTTTACTTGTAATTTCTTTCCCGGTAATATCTGCATGGAACAAAATTCTTGGCCGAGAATGTGCCCCCTCGCGAGTAAATGCATAAATATCCTGAATCTCTGCATTTCCATCTTTACCTGCAGCTTTATTTTCATGATCATCTGTATCTTGTTTCTGGAAATCCACTCCGTAATCGATCAGGTCTTGGATAATTTCTCTTGAACTGCGAATCATAATATCAACAGATTCTTTTCTGTTTTCATAATGTCCCGCTTTCATTGTATCTTCAAAGTAACTATCATAGTCATCCTTGTCGTGCAGCATACAGATTCCTCCCTGAGCCAGGAATGAATCACTGCTCTCTAAATCTGACTTTGTAATCATAATGATCTTCTGATCTCTTGGAAGGCAAAGTGCGCTGAAAAGTCCTCCGACACCTGTTCCGACAATGACTGTATCTGCTTCCATTTTCATAATAAATATCTCCATTCCGACAGCGTCTGTCGCTTTGATTCACATTTTCTGTGATTTTCGATTGCCGTCAATCCTATCTGACCTCTGTTTACTTAGCCAACTCCAACATTCTCTCCAACGGCTTCTTGGATTCTTCACGAAGCTTATCATCTACGAACACTTCATTCTCACCCGTCTTTAATACATGAAGTACTTTTTCAAGCGTAACTTTCTTCATATCTTTGCAAATCGGAGTTGTCTTTGTAAAGTAGAATTTCTTTTCAGGGTTTCTCTTCTGAAGTTCATACAGAACTCCGCTTTCTGTACAGATGATGAATTCTTTCGCATCTGATTTTCCTGCCTGAGCAATAATTTCTGAAGTACTTCCGACAAAATCAGAGAGTTCCAAAACTTTTGCCGGACATTCCGGATGTGAAAGAACCTCTGCTTCCGGATGTGCTTCTTTCGCTGCTTTGATTTCTTCAAGCTCCATATGTTCGTGCACAACACAGAATCCTTCATTATATATGAAGTTCTTTTCCGGTACCAATCCTGCTATGTAATGTGCAAGGTTACGATCCGGGATAAAGAAGATGTTCTTATTTGGGAGTGCTTTTACGATTTTTACTGCATTGGATGAAGTCACACAAACATCAGAATGTCTTTTAAGTTCTGCTGTTGAATTGATGTAACAGACAACAGCAAGGTCATCATACTCAGAACGAATTTTCTCGATTGTCTCTGCTGATGCCATATGTGCCATTGGACAATCTGCTGCCATATCCGGCATAAGCACTGTCTTCTCAGGATTAAGGATTTTCGCACTCTCACCCATAAATGAAACACCACAAAATACGATTGTTTTCTCTTTCAGTCCAACTGCAACTTTGCTTAAGTAGAAAGAATCTCCTACATAATCTGCAATCTCCTGTACTTCCGGTCTCACATAATAATGTGCCAAAATTACGGCATCTTTTTCTTTCTTTAACTGTTCTATCTCTTCTCTGATTGTCATTGCACGTACCTCTGTTATTCTCTGCTGACATAGATTTCCGCCATTGTGCAACTCTATGTCAATCAAGCTGTTGTTACATTCTCGCCCATTATAACACTGTCGTTTACAGGTGACAAGACACTTGTTTTGCAAAAAACTTTACCCTAAATGGGCGAGGATGCCCCTTTAGGGTAAAAAAAGAGTTTCTTCCAACTAAATTAAGCCGGTATACATAGGTTCGTATACATTAATAGATTGAGTTTATCATCAAGAAACGCTATATTTCATATTATTCTAGCACATCTGCCAGAACCAACAACCACCATATCGTGTTTTTTCAAAAAGTTCATCAAAACTTTTAATTTCCATGATGCTGAAAAGCAAAGCCTGAAATTTGCATCTACCCGCAGGTGATGCCATCAAAGTACTGCATTTTCCATCCTAGGCCTTGACCTTGCTTTTTCTTTCACCGTTGATTCTGTCGATTTCCTCCTGAATGATGTTGCCAAAGGTCTTCTTGTCGACTTCGACCTTCTGGGCAGCAACGGACTTGTCCGCGAAGGCATCAAACACGGTCTGCTTTTCCTCGAGCAGGTCCGTGACACGCTCGTCGACGGTGTTGGACGCGAGAAGCCTGTAGACAAGGACGTTTCTGGCCTGGCCCATACGGTAGGCGCGGGAGATGGCCTGGCTCTCGATGGAAGGCTTCAGCTGGGGTTCGCAGATGATCACGACGCTGGCGGACTGAATGTTGAGACCTGTGCCGCCGGCGACAATCTGGGAGACAAGAACCTGACCG
>Ga0256405_10010264_pt1 | contig 12446 bp, 10 predicted proteins | sample RumenRJG_02DNA_FD_189096 | JGI IMG/M metagenome (GOLD analysis project Ga0256405, IMG submission 189096) | Bovine rumen microbial communities from Lethbridge, Alberta, Canada - RJG_02 | ecosystem: Host-associated > Mammals > Digestive system > Stomach > Rumen | place: Canada: Alberta...
ACACGGTCTTGCCCGAATGATCATTTCAGCTGCTTCTCCCTTATCACGGAATGTCATCCTCGGTATCCATAACCATTTGGAGCTTGTCTCTGAAATGTCATATAACTCATTTATCCCGCCATTATTTCCAAGTATCAGTATCGGATGGCTGTCCTTATCCAACTCAAAACCCATCCTCTTCCACATCTCTTCTGAATGAAGGAGTCTCGCATCCATATTCTGGCTGTAGATAAGAATCTTATTTCCGATATCATATTCTTTATGTCCTTTAGTCATAACAGATGTCATTACGAGAAAATCCTTAAAACAATCAGGATTTTCAATAAGCCATCTAGTCTGCTTATCCATAAAGTCAACCAGGTCTTCCCTGCTTTTTATTACTAATCTCTCAGATATTTCATCTCTTTCCATGGTTGCTCCTTTCCAACGTCTATTACTGATTTAAGTGCTTCTCTCTGAAGCTTATTCTCTTTGTTATCATCCTTATTTCCGTTTATGATCTTTGTAATTCTTTCTCTGACAGACGGTCTTTCCTCAAGTGGAATACCGTTCAGGATTATTCTCTCTTCAGATTCTTCCAAGGACGCGACGAACTGATTTTCTATGTCCGTCGCTATATGCCCCGGGATTTCTCCATCCTCCATCTGCATAATGGCTTTTTCCTGCGTTGTTGGTTCAAGCATCTTGTTTATGATTTCCCTTGCATCGCTGATTTCCTTCTCTCGGCCTTCCTTCTGACTTACGTCATTCTTACTGTTTTTTTCGGCTATAGTTTCAACCGCAACGCTTGCCATAAGACCAAATTTCTCGATCATTCTGTTAAGCTTCGATGCATCTTCCGCTTTGATGAGAACCTCATATATTTCACCTTTCTTATCAGCATCCGTTCTTCTGATTACGCTATATACCACGCCCCATTTTTTTGCTTCATTTGCAAACACTTTGAACTTGTCCTGTCCCTTCAGGGTAAACACCTTAAGTTCAGAACCGGATGCGAGCATCTTCTTAAGCCTCTGCCTTCCGCTTGACTTTGTCGCCTCACTCTTCTGAAGAGCTGCAAAGAACTCCAGAAGTTCATTTGTTACCTTTCCCGATACTTTAAGCATCAGCTGAATTCCATCCATCGTAAGTCTGATGACTTCTGATGCTTCCTTTGAGCCGTTATCCATTCAGTATCTCCTTCCTTATCTGTTCTCTGAATTAATATAAAAAGACGGTGGCGATAAATCTCAAATAAGATCAATCGCCGCCGTCTTGCAATTATTTAAATATAATTATTTCAAACTTCAATTAAAACAATCTTGTAAATAGTATGATTACCTTTTCCATAGATATTATATACATTTCTACATTTATTTAACTTTCATGTAGAATAAATCTACTTAACTTGATTTGCACCTAATACCTGTAATATTTTCAATAAAGTTAAGACTACCTAATCCAGTATAATACCATTATACACTTAAAACTAACTGAAAAAAGCATCTAATACTATTAATTCTAAATTATAAAACTTCTTCAAATGAAGATAAAATCAAATCTAGTATTTCTATTCCTAAAGAACTCTTTACATGAGATTTTACATAATTTCTCCATTCATCAATATTGATTTTGTTTTTATTCTCATCTTGCATTTTGTACATTATTGCCTGTATAAGCGAATCAATTTTATCTAGCTCCTTTGCTAATATTGCATTTATTGAAGTACCATTTTTAAAACTATCCAATAGCTTTTTTTTACTTCCTATTCCATATATTCTAGGGAATGTTTCATAATACATGATGATTTTTGCAATTTTCATTTCATATTCTTCATCAGCATTTGTCTTTTGGGGTGCCGGTATATCTCCTGTAATGGTTTCAGCTAAATCATGAATCAAGATTATATCCAAAATATCATTCTTAGAATAGTCCTTATATTTTTCATAATCTTCAAATTTATAATCTTTACAATTTGCTATATTTTCAGGTAAGAAGAATAACCCCAATAGATAAGTAGAATACATATGGTCAGCAATAGATTCGGGTTCACATATGTACCTATTAACCCATCCACTTCTTTTTACATTTTTAACATTATATAACTCTTGAATAATTGTCGCATATGTATTACCTTTGTGCTTCGTAAAATGATACTGCATCATCGTCAAATAATCACATACTATACTGTTTTTTCTCACCATATGGTTTTCAAGTAATTCTGGTATCAATCCGCTCAATTTACTTGCATAGTCAGTTTGCGTAGTTTTATTAATTCTATATTGATATAATGAAAATAGTGTTATTATATCTAACGACAATAATCTGTAATTTGATGCGTCATTAACAATAGTCCTTTTTATGTTTTCATATAAATGATTCATCGTCTTTTCAATATCTGAATCCAGTGGATCCTCATGCAAAGGGAGTGAACCATTTATATATGCTTTATCTTCATAATATGCCAAATGAAATCCTCTGTTTATATCACTCAACCTTTCATTTTCAAGTATACTCTTGAGAAAGAATTCCTTTTGCTCATTTGTCTCTTCATATTTCATTAGACTAACTGAAATTGTTCTATAAAGGAATAATGTAGGCTTAAATCTTTCAACTTTCTTAGTTGTCAATTTTGTTCCATTTTCAAATAACTGATTTCTTATTTCAGTCCATTTTTCCAACAAAAATTCTTTAGCTTCTTTGTCCTTCTTATCTATTGAATCACTTTTTATCATTCTTCCTAAAATATATGCTAGTTGCGATTGCATATATATAGAACTCACATCCCATATATGTGTTAGATTATTAATCAACTTTTTCACATCCGATTGATATTCATTTTCCATCAAATTCTTGATAAAATCATTAACTTGTGCTGTAAAGATTATTCGTTTTGAAACCATCTCCTTTCTTCTATTGTCTCTATACTCTTCTTTAGTTAAAACTTCTATAAAATAAATTGCCAAGAAGAAATCTCTAGTTATAGAATTTTTATAAAGAATTTCTGAGTGCTTATATGAATCCACCCTATCTCTTTCCTTAAGGATTTCATAATCATAAATTAGTTTTGCCGCTTCTATCATATTATCTTTTGATCCAAGACAATCCAAATAATATGCATAAAAACACCTTCCTATGCTTAATGTTTTTACATCATCCCTAGTTTGTTTATATACCTTAATAAACATAAGAATAGTTCTATAATCAACTTTGTTAATTGTATCTCTTTCAATTATCGCCTTAATAGTATCTCTTACATCCGCTTTTTTACCTACTTTTTTTGAACTTTTTAAGCCAACATAAGTACCAGCCTTCTCATCATCTTTTTTTGTCACACCATATATTTTACATAATGAAAAAATAAGCTTAGATAATTCCGTGGTTCCTTTCTTTAATCCATCTAATTTTACAGAAACAGAAGATTTTTTTGAATACTCTTCCATTTTAGAATGCGTTTTTTTCAAAGATTTTGGAATCTTATCAGCATAGCTTAAGCAAAATGCAAAATGCCCTCCTTTTAATTCCTCAATAAACTTAGCTAAAACATTTTCAAGCTCCGTCGTTTTCTTAATACTCTCATCACTTCCATCAATAAGAAAAATATATTTATCAAACTCTTTTTTATTGATTTCAGCCTTAATAAGTTTGAGTTCGGCATCAAACAATTCACGAAAATTATCTTCTTGACATTTTTCCCAATATTGTAAATCTACAATAATCGGACACACTTTTGTATCTTCTTTTTCCTTAAGCATCTCATAATATAAAAGTGAGAAGAATGTTGATTTTCCTGTTCCTTGCATTCCACTCACAGATAAAGCATATCTATCATTACCTGATTGTAAATACTGCTTGATACCATCATATGAAGCTTCGTTAAGCACATTTCGATCATCATTTATATCTATTAAATTTGAAATCATTTTTTTTGCTTCTAATAACAGCTTTTCATCATTCTTAATTAAGGTGACAGTCTCATCAATATATTTTTCTTGCGATTGCCAAAAAGATTCCTCTTCATTTTCGGCTATTATGTTGTTATGTTTTACTGCTGTATCTTTTATTCTATTTTTACTGTTTGTCCCTTCCTTCTTTCGATCATTACCAACAATATAATTCAGGAGTACTTCTATTGCTTCATATTCTCCCTTAGGATAATATATAGGTAAAATACCCATCTCATCAAATTTACGATTAAGATCAACTTTATCATTATCATTATCAGGTAATTCAATAATAGCATAATGATTTATCGATTCAATTCTATTAACACTTTCTGTCAAAGCATTTAAAGTATAATCATTTTGTAAACTGCACCCTAGAAACAAGAGCGTTGAACCTGAATATATTGCACATAATTGTTCAAATGTTTCGCTATGTTTATCTCCATCAATAGTATATAATTCACGATACTTTTGTTCAGTAATAACAATACTAGATGGATCTTTTACACAACCATGAACCTTAAAAATAAATTTATCTTTATTCTGATATGCTGATGTGATTTTAGATGACCTCGGAAGAATAATATCCCATTTACTCCTCTGAGATTTTATTGAATCTTCAAGAATAGTATCATAATTTGTTGTAATTATTTGCTTAGAGAAACCTTTAACTATAATTGATGGTAATGATGACAGTTTTTCTTTTTTATACTTACATAATTCAGCTACTTTCTTAGATAGTCTTTTATCACTAGTACATTGAACTATCTCTTCTGCATATTTTATTAAATCCACATTGTTTTCTTTATATTTTTCTCTTTCTTCCGGTTTTAAATATTGTTTTGCAAGTTCGTCTAAAAGCCCTTTCCAAGAATACAATCCGCAAGACATAGAAATCCCCGCCCCTACAAATGGCACAATATTCGCTCTTAGTTTTTTTACATCACTAAGTCTAATTGAATTCTGTTCGATTTTTAATAGTTCATCCAATGTTTTCATTTTTATTCTCACTTTCACCCCATAATACTGTGATAATCAAATACAGATTATAGTTCAATCTATATAAATGACACACATTGACAATATACCACAATACGAACAATGCAAACAACCTAATCTTATCTATAATGTTATTTCATGTAATCTACAGATTCATCTTTCTTAATGTATGCTCGGATTACATTTTTCTCTCTAATCTAACATTTCCATAACTTCTATCAGTCTCTCTCTGTATATCTCTTGCCTTTTCAACCTTCTCCTTCATCTCCTGGATACTCTTTTCAATATCGTTGAGATAATACACTGTCCTCCTTATATCTTTTATCTCTCTATTCATATCCGCAAGTTTTTCAAGCATCTCCGGAAGTTCTGTTTTCTCAGCTCGCCTTATCTTATTCCTTATCTTCTTTCTCGCCGTTTCCACCTCCGAAAGCCGTGTTTTTTCTATATTCTTTGTTGAGCTTAAGGTTGCTGCATTGGTTATATTCCTTGAAATTAAGAGATTATTCTCAGCTATATATCTATCGAGCTTTAACAGATCCTCTCTTAGAAGGTAATGTGTTCTCGCATTTCTTCTTACGGATCTTGCAGGATGTACTCCGAGAAGTATAAGGTATCTGTTATATATCCGCTGATAACCGGATACCTGTCTTGGCATTTTATAACCGAATTCTTTAAATGGTCTTATCATGTTTTCATACTCGAAATCATGATAATCTTCATCGTCTTCAGCCGGTTCTATAATATATCCCACACTCTCCACCTCCTCCGGAATTCTTAACATATCCTCCTCTGGTTTCTCATACCCTCCATCCAGTATATTATCCGCTATCATTTCTGCTATACCTGATAAAGAATAGTCCTTACCGTACTTAGCAAGAAACCTTCTGTCTACTCTGATACATTTCGAATGCCTATATGGAAATACCTTCAGATACTTTCCTGAAGGATCAATTCTATATCCCTTTCCTTTCATGAGTGCAAACCATTCATCCAGATTCTTTGAGCATTTAATACACGTATCAATGTCTTCTTTCACTATGCTCTCAATCGTATATCTTCCCTCTGATTCCGCTCTCATAGCACCTCTATGAACATGACCCGAAAATTCATTTTCACTGATTATTGAAAGCGCATTCTCTCGACACAGCCGGTCCGAAACCTCACGCATTTTCCTATATTCTTTGTCCCAGTCCAGCTTTTTACCATCTATAAATGATACGGAGTTTATCGCAAAATGATTATGTATATGCTCCCTGTCCAAATGTGTGGTAACTACCACCTCAAACCTACTTCCCCATAACTCTTTAGCAAGTTTGATTCCCAGCTGATGTGCAAGTTCCGGACTATTTCTGTCTATTTCACCCGGCTTAAAGCTCTGCACTCCGTGGTACATGATCCGCCTGCCCTTTTCATCATATCGCCGTTTGGTCATCAGCATTTCATCTATACACTTTTCTTCAGTACAGTTGATAGTCGTCACATATTTCTTCTCTCCGGTCTTTACGGAATTCGAAGTATAATTGATCACATTTGATATTTCCCCTCCGGAAAATGTTTTCGACGTCTTTATATTTGTATCTGCCTTAACCGTCTTAGCTTCATTTTTATCATATTTGATAACCTTTGAGACGATCATGCCGCTGCTGCTTAAGCTTCCGGTAATCGGCCACAGCTTTGTATATGCCAACTAATCACCTTCTTTCTTCCTTATAATTTCTTCAAAATACGAATTATCAAATGGCTTAGACTGTAATACTTCTTTCTTCATATCCACCATGATATTTCTGATCTCATAAACCAGACATATCAGGCTCTTAACATCCTGAGCGGTCATATATGACTCTGCTACAGCTTCATCTTTAAGTCTCATAATGTTATTCATGACCTTATTCACTTCTTCGTATATCTCATAGAATTTCTCCGGCGGAGCCTCTGTCGGACAGCATCCACATATAAGTTCCCTTACATATGCTGATCTGCTTAGTCCACATTTTTTTGACTTTAATCCAAGCATTTCATATTCATAATTATTCAGACCTATCCACAGCGCCTTCTTTCTCTTCCTATCATATCTATCTAATCCTTTCTTCATTCTGAAATACCACCCCCGCTTACCTGGACATTGCATTTTCATATTCTTCCTTCTTCTCCGCCACGTTATCAAACCAAGAGGTTTTCTCCACATCCAGATCCATATAATTTCCTTTAAAATCTATCAGGCTCATCTCTCTGAAGCTGTAATATGACTTTTCATTATTCCCGCCGATAATGATATGATCCAGCAACGGAATTCCGACAAGCTCGCAAACAAATATCATCTTCTTTGTTATCATCATGTCTATATCCGACGGTTCCAGACATCCGGACGGATGTGTATGGACCATGATCATATTAGCTGCATTACTTAGAACTGCTGTTTTGATCATATCCCCCGGAGCTACTAGTGAACGGTTCAACGTACCAACCGATACAATCGAACAATTGATCGGTTTTAAATCCGACGTAAGGTTGATAACGGCAACATGTTCTCTGTCACACTGACAAAGCTCTTCACCTATAAGTTTTATAGCCTTATCACAGCTATCAACTGTATATCCTTCCGATAGAATCGGTGTATCTTTCACAAGCCTTACAGCAACTTTCTCAAGTGATTGTCCCTTGAACTTATCTGACAGATTTTCGTATTTAAGAATCTGACTCATAAATGATCACCCTCTTTCTTACTGTTCTTTTACGATTCACATACGGTCTGAAGTCGAATGAAACTACGAATTCTATATCCGGATTCTTATTTATCATTTCTGCAAGTTCCTTTCCGGTCAGGGTCATTTCAATCGCTTCTCCCTTACATTCATATGGTTCTATTACTGCCATTTTTCTGTCTCCTTTATATTTTTTTGCAAACAAAAAACAGGAACTGTATATAAACACAATTCCCGATTTCTACGTATTTTATATTTAATTTTCATCACCTAAGTATAAACTATATCCGTTTATAAACGGTGAAGTAACGAATACTTCACCTTTATTTATTGAACGTTATGATTATTATTTCATGCTTTTTTATTAAAAGATATTCATCACAACTCCACATAATCTCCCGCACTATCTCTTATAAATCTTATAAGCCACTTAAAAAATTCATAAAAATTCTCATATATCGTTCCTTTTCCTTCAAAATACCTTATAAATTCGCCTGTTTTTCTTGAAAAACACAGATCTTCTCCATCTCCGATTAAATATGCAATGATAATATAGTCTTTCGGAAAATCAGCAGATTTGTGCCACTTGTCCATTTTTGATACTCCTATAGTGTTATCAAATTCAGCCGTATGTCCACATAATTGAGCTCCATTCGAAAATTGCAAGAATTCTTTATAGCCTGCCGGAAGAGAAACATTTAATTCCTTTTCCAAAGTATCAATCTCTTCCGGTGTGGCTGGCCGATTAAATTCAAACATAACCCTAAATCTATCATCTTCACTTATCTCTTCATCTTCATCTAATTTTTTTGCTATGTAAACTAGTTCCTCAAGCAGTGGTTTTAAATTATTTTCTGGAATCTCAGGAATATACATAAATAATCATCTCCTAAACACAATTTTCTAGAAATCAATCATCTATAAATAATATCTTAAATATACGTCCATATTATTTCCTTGCATATTTATATTTTAGATAATCCTGTCTAAATACATAAAATTATAACATCAGATTCACATTAAATTCAGGTATTCCGTTTGGCTTTCCTATAGTTTTGAGCACCTGTTCTGGCGAACCCATTTCTTTATTCATCCGGAATATCAATGTATATTCTATATTTCATATCATCTAAATTATCGTTATGAAATTCACGAATGGTAATCGCTTCTTTAATATACTTATAATACTTTCTCAAATCATCTGCTTTTTCGTGAGTTGGAAGCTTTTCACCATGTATACTAAGTATTTTCCATAAAACTTTAGAATAAGAATTTCTAAGTCTTTTATGTTCAAATTCCATTCTTATGACGATAGTTTCATCCATTTCAAATGAAACTAATACAAAATACTCAGGCGACCATAATTCCTCTCTGGCAAAGGATGAGTCATGACCACAGTTAAAAAAGTAAATTTTGTTTTCTCTATCAATTAATCCGACTACTCCTTCACAAAAATAATTATATTCGGTTCCGACAATAGAATTATCAGTTGATACTTTTTTCTTACCATAAGAAATATTTAATTCTCTAAACATTTCAATTTCATCTTGTGTTAAAACTGTGCTTCTAAAACTCACTTTGTTCTCCTAAACCAATCTTTTTATTGTACAGCGTAATTTTATCATAATACATAGAGATTGTAACCGAATAATAGATTACCTTTTCATTTATGATCTGATTTCTCCATAACTTCTATCAGTCTCTCTTTGTAGATTAAAATAATAACTAATTCCTTTCACCGCACTTAGAGCAGTACTGATAATCATTAACTTCAACATATTCGTCATATGCTTCTCTATCGGTTACTGTATACGTTCCATATTCTGCATCATGATGAATGTAGTGATCTATAACATCTTCATGTCCACAACTACCGCCACAATTATCATTATTGTAGTAATCTGTTGCATCATTATAATATGTGCCACATACAAAACATCTTACCTTTGTAACATATACACCCTCATCCCATGCATCACCGATAAGATATGTCTCTTCGTGTGTTACTGCATCGTGATGTACTGTTTCTGTATGTGTCTTCCATACCCAGTTATGTGAGCACTTCGGAGCTTCTGTTGGTGCCTCCGTCGGTGCTTGAGTTGGAGCTTCAGTCTTTCTCTCAGTAGGTGCTTCGGTACGCTGCTGTGTCGGAGCTTCTGTCTTCTTCTCAGTCAGAGCCTGAGTAGGAGCTTCTGTTTTTCTCTCAGTAGGTGCTTCGGTACGCTGTTGTGTAGGAACTTCGGCTCTCTGCTCAGTTGGTGCCTGAGTCGGAGTTTCAGTCTTCTTCTCAGTCTTTGCTTCTGTATTCTTCTCTATAAGCTTTTCAGTCTTAGCTTCTGTCTTAGCAGTAGTCTTCTTTTCTTTAGCTGATACATGATCTTTCCGGTCTGTCTTTGTTGAATCTGCTCCAATCTTGCCTGTAGTAGATTCATCTGTCTCGCCCTTTTCATTAACGGTACCTGCATCAGTTTCAGTCATGACAATATCAGTTACAGTTGAATTATCAACTGCCGTTTCCTCATTCTTTCCGGTATCATCGCATGCTACTATAGTGACCATCATCATTGCAGCAAGTATGTATGAAATTATAAGATTCAAACGTTTTTTCTTCATGCCTATCACCTTCAAACTTATTATTCCGTTGGATTCTTCTTACTCTGCTCCATTTCTATATAATAGCTTAGTAATCTCAATACATAATCCGGTGCCTTACGTGTACCTCTTTCCCATTCCGTTACAGTTCGATACGGAATATCTATATACTCACAAAACTCTTTTCTCGTCATCCCTGTTTTTTCACGAAGCATTTTGATTTTTTCTGAATTATCCATAGCTAGAACCTCCTTATTCACATGCTATAATATACACGTTGTGTACATTATAGCATGTGTTTAGGAATTACACAATGTGTAATTTTATCTTTCTTCTGATAATTAGAAATATACCTATTATCGATACCATACACACACCCGCAATAGGCATTATCGGAATTCTGTCACCTGTCTTCGGAACCGTATATATCGAAACAGTCTGATTCTTATCATTGATATCTCTATGAGATCCAACTAATATTTCAGTTTTCTTACCATCTATATCTCTGACTACATATAATTCCTCAAATACTACTACATCAAAGCTGCCTATATTCTTTGTGTCAAATGCGTATTCTAGTGTTACTGTTCCAGATGTATCCTTGGCAATAAATTCGGTTTCAGCTGTAGATTTCTTTCCATTTACTATGAAAGGTTTTCCTGTAGATTTATCCATAAGGATTCCCTTAATATGGTACGTTTCTCCGGCTATTACATTGCTGTAACCAACTTCATCAAATACAGTAACGATCTCACCGGCATTGTATGTCCTATTATTCTTAAGGGTTGCCTTGGTTGTAACCGATGGGTAGCTTATAGTTTCCTTCTCATCATCAATTCTATGATGGATAATAATCTCTTTATCTTTATAATAAATATCCTCAAATACCACTACCTTCTGACCTTTGAGAAGACTTGCATCAAACCTAAAAGGAACTACTATATGTCCACTTTCTTCTTTGGCAATAAACTTAACGGTACTTGTAATCTCATTTCCGTTCTGATCAAGAAATGGTTTATTTGTTGCCTTGTTCATTAACTTACCAACGCATGTATATTCCTTGTCAACTAATAAGCCATCATAAAATACATAATCGTAAATATGTGCTTCAGTTCCTGCATTTCCCATTCTTATCTGAGTTTTGCTGTCTTTTGCATCCGTATATCCCTTCGGAATTCTAACCGTCTGCTCGATGTCATTTATATCTGCATGATAAATCACAGGTATTTTTCCGTCTGATGGTACGCACTCCTCAAAGGCAACCAGTGATTCACCCTTAATATTTAGAACTGATGCATCAAATTTAAATTCAACATCTACTGTTCCTGTACCACCCTTTGCAGCTGTAAACGGCTTACTGGCTTTAATCTCTTTTCCATCCTTGTCAAGTAGTGGCTTATTTGTACTCTTTACCATAAGGATTCCTTTCATCACATAGTTGCGGTCTTCAATAAGATTTGAATAAGCAACTCTGTCAACAAGAACCGTTTCTTCTCCCGGATATGCTATGTGATCTTCGGTTTTCTTATCTGTAAGAGTGGTATGAATATCAGGAACTATAAGCTCCTGTCCGATATCATTGATATCATTATGAGTTGCAATAAGAGTACCTTTCTGATTATAAAGGGCCTCGAATATAACTATATCCTTACCTCTCAAGTCCTCATACTGATCCTCAGTCAGCTTAAATTCTAAATCCCATGTTCCTTCAGCTGTTCCGTTATCACGATTAGCCTTAACTGATGTGAATTCCTTTTCAGCCGTAACATTCTTTCCGTTAAGCACAAGCTTTTCACCTGTCTTCTTATCCATTGCTATTCCGACAAGCTTGTATAATGTTTCCGGTTCAAGGTTAGTATAGCTTACAGTATCAATGAATTTTCCCTGTGTATAAAGAAGCTCCTTTCGTCCATCTGTACCCTTCGCTGTAGTACCGATCTTCGGCTGATGTACTGACTGTGAATCATCTGATATATCTGTATGTGTCGCAAACTTTACCTTTCCACTCTTGTCATAAAGTGTCTCAAATACAACGTATGAAACAGCTTCTGTAGTTATATCTGATGCATCAAACTTAAATGTTACCGTTGTTTTGCCTTCAGAAGTATTCGGAGTAAATGGCTGCGATGCTGTAATGAAGTTACCATTCTTATCCTTAACAGCCATCGCTTCTATCTCAGCTTCTGTATACTGCTTTGTAAGATCAGCCGGCTGGCGATAGAGATTT
>Ga0256405_10010265_pt1 | contig 12443 bp, 9 predicted proteins | sample RumenRJG_02DNA_FD_189096 | JGI IMG/M metagenome (GOLD analysis project Ga0256405, IMG submission 189096) | Bovine rumen microbial communities from Lethbridge, Alberta, Canada - RJG_02 | ecosystem: Host-associated > Mammals > Digestive system > Stomach > Rumen | place: Canada: Alberta | collected...
AACAACGGCGAGGCGAAGGCGAAAGAGATTCTTGCCGAGATGATCGCCGCCGACGAGGCCGAGGCCGCCGAGAAGGCCGCGCTTGCCGCCGCCGCGAGGGGCGACTCGATCTTCCAGCGCAAGTACGTTCTGCCGTTCTGCATCTCGCTCGCCATCCTCATCTGCAACCAGGCGATCGGCTTCAACGCGATTCAGTACTTCTCCATCCCCATGTTCATGAAGGCCGGGCTGTCGCAGGCGACTTCCAACGCTGCGAACCTTGTCGTCTGGCTTGTGCCGATCCCCGTCACCGTCGTTGCGCTGTGGCTCGTGGACAGGAGCGGACGCAAGACGTTGCTCAAGATCGGGACCCTCGGCATGGTCGCCGCCCTCGTCGGCGTCGCGACGGTGTTCCTCCTGCTCGAGAAGGGTACCGTTTCAACGGGTCCGTTCGTCGGCTGGGCGACGGTTGCGGGCATCGCGCTTTTCGTCGCGTCGTTTTCCATCGGTCCCGGCGTGGTCGTCTGGCTCGCGCTTTCGGAACTCATGCCGAGCCGCATCCGCGCCAATGGCATGGCGATTGCGCTCTTCGCCAACCAGATGGTCGCTTTCGCCATAGCGGATGCGTTCCTGCCTTGGCAGAAGGCGTGCGGCTACGCGGTCGTGTTCTACTCGCTCGCGTTCTTCGCGTTCCTCTACTTTCTCGCGGCGGCCTTCCTGCTGCCCGAGACGAAGGGCAAGACGCTCGAGGAGATCGAACGCTCCTTCTCCCGCCGCGACTAAGCACTCGGCACTAAGCACTAAGCACTAAATTGTGGTATACTATCCGCACATTCCGCAGAATATGCTGTGGAGAAGCGAGAAGAGATCATGGTACGTATAGTTGAATGGGCGGCCGCGAAGCCGCAAAGCAAGATCGTCACGAAGTTCCTCGCGCGCAGCGCGTTCCCGGAGGAGGCCGAGAAGGCCGCCGCCGAGGTGCTCGCCGCCATCCGCGCGGAGGGCGACGCCGCAGTCGCGCGGTACGTCGCGAAGTTCGAGGGCGCGCATCTCACGCCAAAACGCTTCCGCGTGACGGAGAAGGAACTTGCCGCCGCCGAGGCGGTCGTCTCGCCGGATCTCAAGCGGGCGGTGAAGGACGCCTACGCGCGCGTGATGCGCTTTTCCAAGGCGTCGCTGCGCAAGCCCTGGACGATGAAGACGCCGAAGGGCGGCACGGCGGGCGAGTTCTTCTCGCCGATGGACCGCGTGGGCGTGTACGTGCCGGGCGGCACCGCGCCGCTCGCCTCGACGAGCGTGATGACCGTGACGCTCGCCGCCGCGGCCGGCGTGAAGGAGATCGTCGCCTGCACGCCCGCCGGACCCACCGGCACGCCGAACCCCGTCCTCCTCTACGCCCTCAAGCTGGCCGGCGCCACGGAAGTGTACCGCGTGGGCGGCATCCAGGCAATCGGCCTCATGGCGTTCGGCACGAAGACCGTGAAGAAGGTCCAGAAGATCGTGGGGCCCGGCAACGCCTACGTGACCGCCGCGAAGCGTCAGGTTTATGGTTTTGTGGGCATCGACCAGGTGGCGGGTCCGAGCGAGATCGCCGTCCTCGCGGACGGCACGGTCAGCGCGCAGTGGGTGGCCGCCGACCTCCTCAGCCAGGCCGAACACGGTAGCGGCTGGGAGAAGAGCCTGCTCGTCACGCAGTCGAAGGCATTTGCCGAAGAAGTGAAATGCGCGCTCCTCGCGCAGACCGCCATGCTGTCCCGCAAGGCGCTCATCCAGCGAGTCATCGACCGCGACGGCATCCTCTTCGCCGTCACGCCCACGGTGGAGGAGGGGCTGGAGCTTGTGAACCGCTTCGCGCCGGAGCACTTCGAGATCATGTGCAAAGATGCGACCAAACTGATGAAGGGCGTGCGCTCGGCGGGCGCGGTGTTCGCGGGGGCGTGGACGCCGGAGAGCGCTGGCGACTTCGTGGCCGGTCCCTCGCACGTGCTGCCCACGGGCGGCGCGGCGAACATGTTCAACGGCCTCACGCCGGACGACTTCCGTCGCCGCCACTCGTTCGTCGCGTTCACGAAGGGCGACCTCGCCCAGACGAAATCCACCATCGAGGCGTTTGCGCGCGTGGAGGGACTCGACGCGCACGGCCGTGCCGCGACCATCCGATTCGAGGGGCCGCAATGAAGACGCGCACGTTCATCGACCAGGTTGACGTAATTGTCCGCTCCGGCAAGGGGGGCGACGGTTCCGCCTCCTTCCGCCGCGAGGCGCTTGTTGCGTTCGGCGGGCCCGACGGCGGCGACGGCGGACGCGGCGGCGACGTGGTGCTGCGCGGTTCCACGCATGTCAACTCGCTCATCTCGCTCTACTTCGACCCGAAGCTCTTCGCCGAGGACGGCGTGCCGGGGTCAGGCAAGCGCTGTTTCGGACGGCGCGGGAAGGACCTCGTGGTGGACGTTCCGTGCGGCACGCTCGCGACGGACGCCGACACGGGTCTCGTGGTGGCGGACATCGTATCGCCCGGCCAGCGCGTAATCGTCGCGAAGGGCGGCGCGGGCGGATACGGCAACGTGCATTTCAAGAGCGCCGTCAACCAGGCCCCCACCGAGCACACGCCGGGCGGCCCGGCCGAGGAACTGCGCCTCCATCTTGAACTCAAGACGATTGCGGATGCTGGATTGCTCGGCTTCCCGAACGCGGGCAAAAGTTCCATCCTCACGGCGCTCTCGTCTGCCACGCCGAAGATCGCGTCCTATCCGTTCACGACGCTCAACCCCATCGTGGGCACGATCGAGTACGACGACTTCGCGCAGATCCGCATGGCGGACGTGCCCGGCATCATCGAGGGCGCGTCGCAGGGCGTGGGCCTCGGTCTCGCGTTCCTCAAGCACCTCGAACGTGCGCGCGTGCTCGTGTACATGATCGACATGGCGGGTACGGACAACCGCAAGCCGTGGGACGACTACCGCGTCCTCGCCGAGGAGATTTCCGCGTTCAACCCTGAACTCGCGGAGCGTCCGTTCCTCGTGGTCGCGAACAAAATGGATCAGGCGGCCGCCCGCAAGAACCTCAAGCGGTTCGTGAAGGAGACGGGCATCACGCCCATCGCGCTCAGCTGCGCGCCCACGCTCAAGGACTTGCGCGAGTACGCCGATCTCAAGGACTATCCCGGCGAGGTGGGACTTGACGCCTTCAAGGCCGAGCTCCGCAAGCTCGTGAACCCCAAGCCGCGCGCGCATCAGCACTTGGAATCGGCGCCGCCACCTCTCAGCGAAATGCCCGATACGACAGGCGACGAGATTCCCGCCGAGGCGCTCAAGTTCGCGACCTTCCTCAAGCTCGACGCGCCGAAGAAGAAGTCGCACCCCTCCCGCGGCAACATCCATTGATTTCTCAGCTGCACATTATTGACGGCTTAGGGGGTAATTTGGTACAATCCAAGTCGCAAACGGCTGTTTGGCAAATCGCCATTTGGCAAACGGCGGCAGAATGATGAACAAGATATTCTTCGATGATTCACAGCCGCTTTACGGGCGCGATACGGGGAGATTGCGCATCGCGCCTTTCTCCACGGCACTTGTGAAGAAGGTCTTACGCGACCACCGAGAACAGGCGACGAATAAGGATTTACTCGTCCTGTGGGCCCTGACGGGCGGCGTGGCGAGGTATGTCGAGTTGTTCATGGATGCTGGGGCATGGACCCGAAAGAGAATGCTGGAGACGGTGTTTTCCATCAGCTCGTCCTACATCGACGAGGGACGACTTGCGCTCAACAGAGAGTTCGGAAGGGATTTTGGCGTCTACTTCTCGATCCTTTCGGCCATCGCATCGGGAAGGACGTCCTTCTCAGAAATCTACAATATCATCGGCAAGGACGTTGGCGGCCAGCTGACACGGCTCGAGACCTATTATGCCTTTATCGCGAAGGTCTGTCCGGCATACGAAGTGCCCGGCACGCGCAACTGCCTGTACAGGATCGACGATTGCTTCTTCCGTTTTTGGTTCAGGTTCGTCTACAAGTACATGCATCTCGTTGAGCAGAGAAAGTTCGCGGGGCTGGTTGAATTGGTCGAAAAAGACCTCGAAAGTTTTCTCGGCGTGTCACTGGAACATTACTTCAGGACAAAGCTGCTTGAAGACGATTCCTATACGCGGGCGGCCAACTGGTGGGACCGAAAAGGGGAGAACGAGATCGACCTCGTCTGCGAGAATGAGTTCAAGGAGACGGTGGATTTCTTCGAGGTGAAGCTCGATGCGCGTCGGTACGACGAGAGCGCGCTTCGGAGCAAGGTCGAGGCTTTTCTGAGGAAACACCCGGATAAAAGGCGCGGCGATTCGCGGATCGGTCTTCTTTCCGTTGGGGACATGTGAAAGCGGCGCAACGGGGAATGTGGTATACTATGCAGCCATGAAAAATACATCGCCTGTAAAAGACATCGGTTTTGCGAAGCTCGACTTCGCGCGGCGCGCGCGGACCGGCTTTGGCGAGACCGTGTTCGGTCCCGGCAAGACGCCGGAGCAGATGGTCGGCATCTTCCGCGCGTTCCGCGAGAAGAAGCTGCCCGTGCTCGCAACACGCTGCACGGCCGAACAGGCGGAGGCACTCGCGGCGGCGGGCGTGCCCGTGCGCTACGATCCTGTCGCGCGCGCGATTGCGTCGACATGGGGACGCAACAAAAAGCTCAAAGGCCGCGTGGCCGTGCTGACGGGTGGTACGGCGGACATCCCCGTGGCGGAGGAGGCCGCGCAGTCGGCGGAGTTCTTCGGCGCGACCGTTGACCGGTTCTTCGACGTGGGCGTGGCGGGATTGCACCGGCTGCTGTCGCAGTTGGAGGCCATTCGCCGCGCCGATGTCGTCATTGCCGTGGCGGGCATGGAGGGCGCGCTGCCGAGCGTGGTGGCGGGGCTCGTGGCCGTGCCGGTGGTGGCGGTTCCCACTTCGGTGGGATACGGCGTGGGCGCGGGCGGCGTGGCCGCCGCGCTCGCGATGTTGAATTCGTGTGCGGAGGGCGTGTCGGTGGTGAACATCGACAACGGCTTCGGCGCGGCCGTGGTCGCGTGCCGCATGATCGCGCAAAGGAAATGAGGGTTGCCGTGAGCAGACTGACGGTTACATTTGATTCGGCATGGCTAGACGCTCGGCGCAGTGAAGGCGTGCGCGTGGTCCGTCAACTCGAGAAGTGGGTCGCCCGCGACGAGGCGGCCAAGCTCGTTTCGAGTTCGGCTTCGAGCCTGACGGTCGAGATGAAGCCGGCGCATCGCGCAGACTTCACGGAGGCGTTGGGGCGCGAGCTCGCCGAGACGTATGGCGAGAGGCCGCCCTGGCGCCATGTCACGTTCGCCGGCGACGTGGAGGGACTCGACGTGCCGAGCGCCAAGGCGGAACGGCCGCAACACCCGGGGGAACCGCCGCATCGCGATGCCGCTCCGGCGAAACGCACGGAGAACGAGTCCGCGCCCGCGGAGACGGCGCCCGATCCGGGGAAGGTGGTAGACGAAATCTGCGCGTCCGTTCCCGTGAAGCACAGCCGCGAGATGGCCGCGTACGTGCGTGAGACGGCGGCGATCATCCCGATGCTGCAGAAACTTGGCGTGACGTCCAACCTCTGGCACCAGCACCTCCTGCTTGCTTTGGACGAAGGGTACGGGCGGAGTGATTTCCTTGCCGGCTTGGCGCGCCTGTACGCCGCGTTTGGCCTGTTGAAGGACGACGTGGGCGAAAAGACGGTGCGCGAGATCGTCTTGTGCGCCGACCCCGATGAAAGTGACGGACGCTACCGCATGACGTGGCAGGAAGCGCTGGACGTCGCCCGCGACATGTCGCGCGCCAACGAGAAGAACGGACTGTCGCGCGCGGTGCTGTACCTTGACGTCTCGGCATGGCAGGGCAAGCTCGCCACCTCGGACGTCAAGCGGCACCTGCGCTGGCTCAACCGTTTTACCGGCAGTTTCCTCATCGTGTTCCGCGTGCCGTTTCTGGAGGCGCATGTGCTGCGGGAGATATCCGACGCGCTCAACGACATCCTCAACGTGCGCACGCTCGCCGTGCCGCCGTTGCCGATCGGCGACATGGCGGATTACGCGCGCACGGCGTTTGCGGAGCAGGGCTTTTCGCTCGCGCCCGAGGCGTCCGACGCCTTCGAGCAGTGGATTCTGCGCGAGAAGGGCGACGACAGTTTCTTCGGCTACAAGACGATGGACAAGATCGTCCAGCGCGCCATCTACGAGAAGGCGCGCGCGAACTGTGCCGCAGGCGCGGAAGACCGCACGCTGCGCGTCGAGGACGTCCGGCCGTTCGCGCAGAACAACACGGCCGGCGACGATCCGTCGGCGGAACTTGACGCCCTCGTCGGACTCGACGCCGTCAAGCAGCGCCTGCGCGAGATCATCGTCCAGATCCAGACGCAAAAGGCCCTCGCCTCGAAGGGGCGGAAGGTCAAGCGCCCCGCGATCCACATGGTCTTCACCGGCAACCCCGGCACCGGAAAGACCACTGTGGCGCGCCTCGTCGCGCGGATGATGCACGACGCCGGCATCCTCCGCAAGGGACACCTCTTCGAGGTGAAGGGGCGCGACCTCTGCGGGAAATACGTGGGGCACACCGCGCCGAAGACGAGCGCCTACTGCCGCGACGCCTACGGGTCCGTGCTCTTCATCGACGAGGCGTATGGGCTTTTCCGCGAGGACGGCTCCGGCGTCGACTACGGACGCGAGGCGCTTGACACGCTCGTCGCCGAGATGGAGAACCACCGTGACGACTTCTGCGTGATCATGGCCGGTTACAAGGACGACATGGAGACGATGCTTACGGGCAACCTCGGCCTCAAGAGCCGTATCCCGTTCGCGGTCGACTTCCCCAACTACTCGCGCGCGGAGCTCGAGCGGATATTCTTCTCCATGCTCGACGGGAACTTCGACTACGAGCGCGCGCTCAAGGGCGCCGTGAAGGATTTCTTCGCGAAGATTCCCGACGAGGCGCTGCGCGCGAAAGAGTTCAGCAATGCGCGTTTCGTGCGCAATCTCTATGAACGCGTATGGGGAAAGGCGGCCTACCGGCACAGCCTGCATGCGGACGAGCCTCTCCGCATCCTCGCGAGCGACCTCGCGGGCGCGGCGGAGGACCGCGAGTTCAAGCATTTGCTGACCGACCGCATCTCCGATCGTCGTATCGTCGGTTTCGGTATCCAGTAAAAGAAAAACCAAGGAGCATGATATGGAGACAGAGGCAATTGTCGACGCCGTTCGCGACTTCCTCGACGAGGATGACTGGCACTACGAGTACGATGCGGAACACAATGTCATCCGCGCGAGCGTGACGCTGAAGTGCAAGATGAAGAGCGCGCGCATGATCATCCGTTTCCGCAAGACCGACTACAACGTCTACATGATTGCGCCGATTTCCGCTGACCCCGAAAATCTTGGCGAAGTGCTCCGTTTCGCGGCACAGGCCAACTACGGCCTCGCCAGTGGCAATTTCGAGGTGGACGTGGGTGACGGAGAGATTCGCTACAAGAGCTATGTGGACTGTGACGGCCTCGAGACGCTTCCCAAGGAACTCTTTGACGACGGCATCAATGCATGTTGGGCGATGATGGATCGTTATGGCAACGGTTTCGCCGCCCTTGCCATGGGTTTCTCCGACGCCGACACGGAAATCAAGAAGGCCGAGGGTGACGAGGAATGAGACAGTCGCTCCTTACGGCAGGTGCGTTGGCCCTCTGTGCCTGCATCGCTGACGTGCAGGCGGCGGACGTGTCCGCCCGAAAGCCGAAGGCGCTGTTGATCATGCTGGACGGCGCGCGTGCGGACGCGGTAGCGGCGGCGCGGATGCCGGCCGTGCAGAGTCTGCGCGACGGCTCGTGGGCGCCCGGCTATTCCGGCGCGTGGTCCCTCTTCGGGCAGAACGTGCCCGACGCACGGCCCTCCAGCGCCGCCAACCACACCGCCATCTTCACCGCCGTCAACGCCGCGAAGTCGCGCGTGTTCAACTACGCCCACTGGCCCACCTGGCTCGCGCGCGTGACGGCCGCCGTGCCCGGCGCGAAGGGACTCTTCATCTTCTCGTGGGGCGAGGGCAAACAATACCCCTCCAGCCCGAACGTGCAGTTCATCCACGATTCCGACGCGAACAACGCTAAGAACCTTCCCAATATCCTGGCGGCCCCCGACGCGCCCGACGCGATCCAATACTTCATCGACCTCCCGGACCACGGCGGCCACTCGGAAGGCTTCTACCCGTTTAGCAAGGGCTACCTGCACGCGCTCTACACGAGCGACACGTACATTGCCGGCGCGCTCGCCGCCATCAAGGGACGCCCCACGTTCAAGGATGAGGACTGGCTCGTCATGGTGACGGCCGACCACGGTGGTTACGCGCGTTCACACGGCATGTGGGGCGGTCAGGCCTCCACCATCCCGGTCATCCTCTCCGGTCGCAACATCCCCTCTGGACGCTTGCAGGGTGCCCCGCGCCACTACGACCTCACGGCGACCGCGCTCGCCCACTTCGGCCTCGACCCCGTCGCGCTCAAGCTCGACGGACGTCCGCTCGCGAAAACCGTGCAGGATCGCCCGCGTCCGCTCAAGGACGGCCTCGCGGCACACTTGGTCGCCGTTGGGAAGAAACCGCTCGGCATTCGTAAGGTTGATGGCAGCGAGAACCTCACCTTCGAGAACGGCGGCGATTTCGCCGTGGCGCTCTGGGCACGGCTGCCGGCGAAGCAGAAGGGCGATCCCGTGCTGTTCTCCAACAAGGACTGGAAAAGCGGCGCCAACCCTGGCATCGCGCTTGTCGCCTCAAAGGCGACGGACGCCGTGAAGGTTCCTGGTATCTGTTTCAACGCCGGGCGTCCCGAGAAGGGGCGTATCGACATGGGTACGTATGATGTCGAGCCGGGGCAGTGGGTGTTCTACGCCGTCGTGCGCAACGCCGAGGGCGTGCTCACGGTCTATCAGGGACGCGCCGACGGCCGCTTCAACTGGTTCTGCGCGCCTGCGCCGGACATCCTCGTGAAGAGCGGACTGCCGTTCTACATCGGACAGGACGGTACGGGTGCCTACCCGCATCCGCTGAGCGGCGACGTGGATGACTTCGCGCTGTGGACGCGGGCCCTCTCGCATGACGACGTCCAGCGCATCTACGAGGCCGGTCGCCAGGGATTGCCCCTCGGCGAACTTCTCTGAAGGTTGCGGCCGCGCAGGAGCGCGGCCCTCCCGGTTGAGCGGATTACTGATTGGCCGAGCGTGAGAAGGTCTGGGCGTTCGGCGGGTAGTAGCCGTGCGTGGCGCCCTGTACCCACTTGATCTGCTTGGGGCAGGTGAGGTTGTTGTAGAACGCCGCCACGCCGGACGGCGGGCAGATGTAGTCGCCGAGTCCCGCCCACGTCACGTTCACGCGGCACGTTTTCGGAATCCGGCGGGCCATGTTCGCCGCGTCGTAGTAGCCGAGCGCCTCCACCCACGGGATGTGCCAGTCGCCGCGGGCGCGTCCGGCGGCCGGTCCTCCGATGTTGCAGTTCCACGGAATGAACGGACGGCACTCCGTCACGCCGGGGACGAGCGCGGCGGCCCAGATGGACTGCAGGCCGCCCTGGCTGCCGCCGTCGACGACGAGCGTCTTGCCGTCCCACTCCGGACGGCTCTTCACGTATTCGAGTCCGCGCATCACGCGGTAGGTCATGCCGCAGAAGTAGGCTTGCTCGGGATCGGTGTTCTGCGCGGGGTCGAACGCGTAGTCGTGTCCATTTGAACCGCACGCCTTGCGCAGGTCTTTGTAGTAGGCTTCGTCGCGGTTGAATTCGTAGCCATGGGCGGAAAGGTCAAGGACGATGCTGTCCGCGCTCAACGAGGTGGGCTTCGGCGTGTTGCGCGCGGCCGGCAACCAGCTGGCGTTGTAGCCGTGGAAATGCACGCGCGCCGGGTACTTGCCGGGTTTCGCGGGGATGGAGAGGAAGCCCGTTGAGGGACGCGGACCCGCGCAGGGGATCGACACTTCGTACAGCTTCACGTCATCGCGTCCGCTCGGCACCTCGCGGCACGTCGCGCCGTCCATCGGCACTTGCGCGAGCGTTGCCTTGTGTCGCGCCCAGAACGCGTCGAAGTCGTCCGGCTCGGGGTTGTCGGGACGGATCTTCTCCACGTCCACGCCGGCACCGCCGTCAAAGCGCGCGATCGTCTTGCCGGAGGCGTCGACGAGTTCCGCCACGAGGCGCACGAAGCCAGGGCGGTAGAGCGAGGTCTTCACGACGACGGGCGCATCGGCCGTCGCCTCGCCCTGTTCCACCTTCCCGTCGTCGCCCGTGCGCTTCCAGCGGATGGTCGTGCCGTTGCCGTGTGGGGTAAGCGTGAAAGCCATGGACTCGTTCGGACGGTATGTGAGTGGGTCTTTGTCGGTCATGCCCACGAGGTGCGGTTTGGGTTGTGCTGCCCCGTCTTGATTGCCGACGACCAACGTCGAGAGCACCGTCGATGCAAGTGCTGCAAACAAAAGTTTATACTTCATGGTTCATTTCCTCTCTATGACTTCTCACGCCCGTTAGTGTAACAAAAACACCGATGTGGCGCAAAGACTATTGTCGTTGCCCGCAAGGATTGATATACTATCAGCCCCCAAAGCGTACAAGGGGAAAATGTGAGAGTTGTGCCATGAAAACGACAGCCATCCCTGTCTTTGTTGCCGCCTTTGCGTTGTGTGCCGTGCGCGCGCTCATCGCCGAGGACGTAGTTGCCGACGAAGCAACGGAATTGATACCGACGGAACACAAGCTGTTCTCGTTCAACGCATTCGCCGATGTCGAAACCGCCTACATCTGCCGCGGCTACATCTGGGACACCCGACCGTATTCCGCCCAGTATGCGGCGGCAGAGGCCGACCTTGAGAAGTTCGGCATCCTCGAAGCCTCGATCTGGACGCAGTCGGCAATGTCGGGCGATGGGACTTCTTCTGAAATGAGTCGCTACGCATACGCGGAAGCCGACTATCTCCTGCGCTACTACTATGACATCGACATCGCGGAGGGCTGGCGGCTGCGGAACGGCGTCGGACGCCAGTGGGTGACGAATCCCGGCTACGTTGGCGGACGCACGCTCTGCGACTGGCAGGCGCTGCAGGTGCTGAACACTCCGTGGATTACGCCGTACTGGCGCCTGCGCGTCATCCGCCAGCCCATCGACGAGACGTTCTGGTGCATCGGCGTGAAGCACTCGATCGAGATCATCGACAATCTGACGTTCACCATCGACTTCTTCGGCGATCTTGGCGACCGTCGGCATTACCAGAACCTCTATGGACCGAAAGCCGAGGGCCGCGACTATCGTGGCGGACTGACGGACCTCGTGCTTGTCGGACGGCTGGACTACGCCGTCATGGAACACGTTGGCATCTTTGCGTTCGTCGGGCAGTTCTGCCTCGTCTCGGATGATGCCCGCGACGCGGTGAAGGGCATGCGCGTGCCGGAGGCGAGGCGAGACCTCACCTTTGGCGGCGTGGGCGTCTCCGTCGAATTCTAAACCGACCCGTCAGCGCCCGGGGAACATCGAGATGCGGAGCTTGGCGCAGCCGTAAGGAACGAGCTCAAGCGGCGAACCGTCGCCCGCCTTCGTCTTCAACTTCATCGGCGCGGCGAGCGGCCAGTCCCACTTCGCGGGCATCGGCGTGCGGACGACTTGCGCATCGGCGGCCGCGCGCATCGGGTCGAGCCGCCAATCGGTACGAGTACCCGGCGCGGGCGTATTCTCGTCCTGTTCCGGTAACCCGTACGCGAAAAGGAGTGGGCCGCACACAAGCGAACAGTACGGCTTGCCGCCGTCGTTGAAGTCGCGCATCGTTTCGACCTTCGGCGACATGGGGAATGTGAGCGACACGGTATCGCCGGCCTTCCACTCGCGCTTGATGACGGCGAAGCCGTCGGCGCCGACTGCAAGGTTCTGCATATCGCCGTTCACGGCGATGCTCGGGTTGGTGCACCACTCCGGCACGCGCAGGCGCAGGGGGAACGCGAGCGGCTTCGCGGGCGAGACGGTCATCGTCAGCGTCTCATTGAAGGGATAGGCTGTCTTCGTTTCGATGCGGATGGCAGAGCCATCCAACTCCGTCTCGAGCGTGTTCGGCGCGTAGAGCGTGGCGGCAAGTCCGCCGGCGGCGGGCTTCGTCCACATCCACTGCACGTAGCCGGGCAGGATGCGCGCGAGCGCGGCCGTGCAGCAGAGCGGCCAGTGCTTCGTCTTGTACAGGCCGCCCGTGCCGCCGGGGCCCGCGTGGAAGGTGCCGGTGCCGGTCGGGCGGTTGGGCGCCTGGAAGTAGACGTGGTGCATGAAGTCGCGCGAGGTGCAGGCCGCGCCCGCGTTGAAGAAGCTGCGCTCCACGTGGTCGGCGAAGCGCCCCTCGCCCGTCACGCCCGCGAGCGTGGCGTAGAGCAGGATGTCGCCCGCCACGGTGCACGTCTCGGTGCCGCGGTTCGGACCGGCCCAGC
>Ga0256405_10010266_pt1 | contig 12442 bp, 6 predicted proteins | sample RumenRJG_02DNA_FD_189096 | JGI IMG/M metagenome (GOLD analysis project Ga0256405, IMG submission 189096) | Bovine rumen microbial communities from Lethbridge, Alberta, Canada - RJG_02 | ecosystem: Host-associated > Mammals > Digestive system > Stomach > Rumen | place: Canada: Alberta | collected...
TGATAGGAAACGACGGGAATACTATGATATCTTTTCCTCAGCGTTTTTGTGTTTGGCAACTTTGATTATGAAACAAGTAAAACCCGAAATCCAGTTCTCCTGAATTTCGGGTTTTTCTACAGACTGAAAACCACCCTGTGGGTGGTTTTGTTTTTGTCCTTGCCGTACAAAAAAGATTTTTTTCGGCGATTTTATGTCAGGGACTCGAACCCCCGAAATTAATTATGTTTTGTAATCAATAGTATTAATCATAATAGTCAACTGCGAACTTCTGGATCATAAGAGCGTCAAGTACGTCGACTATGCCGTCGTCGTTTACATCGGCGATGTACAGCTGCTCATCGTCAAGCTGAACCTTGTCAACTGTGTACTTCTGGATCTCAAGAGCGTCGATTACGTCAACATTTCCGTCGCGGTTAACGTCGCCGAGGAGCACCTCTTGGTAATCGGGCGTATAGATACCGCTGTCGGCGGAAATGCCGTAGAGGAGGAAGGCGCGCTCGTAACGGTCGCTGTCCTCGATGAGATACCAAAGACCGTCCCGGGTCTCCACCGCCGACTGTGTGGTGAGGTTAGTGTCGACCGTGTCGTCAAGGTTGCAGTAGAAGGGTTCGAGCTCTCCCGTTGCGGCACGGAAGAGGAAAGTGTTGCCGCCGCCGATCGAGGAGGTGTTGAAGAACACCAAGCCTTCCTTCACTGCGCAGCAGGTGCCGTTCAAGCGCGAGATGTGTCCCGTCTCGTTGTTATTGGCGTCGTAAAAATAGGGGAAATCGCCGAGCCTGCGCCAGCCGTCGCCACGGGTGAAACAGAAAATCTCCGTGGACAGATCGTACAGGAGCTGGTTGTCGTCATCCATGCCGAGTGCCACACCGCATGCGGCGTAAAGCCTGCCGTTCCGCACGCGCAGCATCAGCTCGGCTTTGACGGCGGGCAAAGCCGCCTCGCGCGTCCATTCATCGTCGGCGACATCATAGCGGTACATCAGGGGAATAAGGGAGCGATTGTTCTCGTCATCATAGACAAACTTGTTGCCGAGGCAGTAGATGCTGCCGTCCATCCCCGCAAAGCTCAAATTGTAGAATTCCCTTATGCCGAACGCTTCCTCAAAGGTCGGCATGGGTCGGAATTCCCAGTGCGGAGACTTGGCGGTGTAGTGGATGGAGGCAAGGAAGAAATACTCCTCGTATTCTCCTTCGGAATGCGACATATATCTCGCGGACACGAATTGATAGAGGCGGTTGCCGGTGTCAATGACGTTGTCGGTATACTTCAGATCGATCTGGAAATCATGGCGCAGCTCATATTCGTTATACCCCTGTGCCCGGAAGTGATCCAGCAGTGTTTCCGACAAATCCGTATCTGCTATGGGGCAGAATTTATCGCCGTCATACCGCTGCAGCTTGCCTGTCTTGCTGTCGACGGTGTAAAGGTCCCTGCCGCTTTCATCGGTCAGCAGCGTGTTGTTCGGCAGCAGATAATATTGATTATCGATGGTGTTGGGGTCGCCGTCCTTGCGGATGAGCGGGAGGGCTCTTTGTCCCTTGACCAAATAATCGCAGATCTTGGCTTGAACGCCCGTGGCGTCCGAAAGCAAAAATTCGGTGTAGGTATTGAACAGCGGCTTGGCGTTCTGGATGACGATGGTCTTGCCGTCGTCAGAAGCGCTCGCGGTCATGCCGTTGGCGGGCAGCGCGATGACTTCGCTGCCGTCGCGGTATCGATCCCGGTAGCTGAGGGTATAGTCGCCGTTGAGGTTCGCGCCGTGGAGCACCAGCGCGTTTTTTTCCAAATCGCACTGCACGCTGACAAAGGATGGTGCGATCGCCTCGCACAGGCTCAGGTCGATGTAGCCGCCCGAGACGCAAAAGTCCTTCAGCTCGTCGGTTTTCCGGATGCAGGACATCAGCTTGGCACGGGTCTGCATGGCGTAGTCCGCGCCCGACTGTCCCTCCTGACGGGGATACAGCGAGGCGAGCACGGCGTAGGCGCCCGCCGCGGCGGGGGTCGCCATGGAGGTGCCCGACATCACCTCGTAGGAATCGTCGACGTCTATTTCGGCGTTGGGCTTGGAAACGCCGATGGAGTCGATATAAAAAATGACGTCTCCGCTTCCGGACGGACTGATGAACAGACCGATGCCGCATGTCCGGTCACCGAGCTCCTCGGCACTCGTCAGACAGTGGCTCACACACTTTGCCTTGGACATATGTACACTGATACCCTTGTCGCAGCTCCGGTTGATGTAGCCCGAGGCGCCGCCGCGGTAGATCTGGCAGCTGCCGTCCGCTTCCTCGATGATCTCGCCGCCCGAGAAGGTGGCGTCCGGATCGCCATCGCGGTAGCCGCGTGTGACGTAAAGGGAGAAATCGGTGTTTTCGCTGCCGGTCGTTTCGGAGTTCTTATCATAGGGGAAGTAAAAGGCGTACCGTTCATTCGGCTTGGCATTGCGGATGTGCAGCTTCAGCGAGCCGGGTCGTTCGGCTTTGGTGAAAAGCTCGTTTTGGCAGATGGAGAGCTCGCAGGTGGTCTCGGGCTGGCTCGGGTCGGATTCACCGTAACGCATGACGCGGAACACCGACGCGCCGAACGGCTTCACCTCTTCGCCGCAGCCCGTCAGAGAGGGCGTGACCCTGCCGTCGCTGATAACGGCGTTTTGGTCAAAAAGACCGTAGTATTCGGTCGTCTCATTGCGCTTATCTTCATCGTAGATATTCGGGAAGAAGCAGGGGTAGCCGACGGACGAGAGCACGTTGGCGCCAGGCGCGAACACATCGACGCTGCTTCTGCCGACGTTGCTGAAGCCCGCCAAGCTGCCGTCGAGCTGCGCTGCGCCGACGGTGACCAGATAGGGCGAGCTGCTGCCCGCGGGAGCCCACTGCAAATGGTCGAGATCGCGGTGATCGTTGCCCGAGGCGGCAAAGGAGATGACGCCTTCCTCGCCCAGACGGTTGATGACCGCGTCATAGATGTCGCTTTTGCCGGGCGAGCCCCAGGAATTGCTGGTGGCGACGATGTTGACGCCGCGCTGCTTCGCCTTCAGCGCGTAGTTGAATGCGCCCAGCTCGCGGTAAGAATTCATATCGTTGGATTCGGCGTCAGCCGAGGCGGTGGCAAGCATCATGATCTTCACGTTCGCCTTGGAGGCGATGCCGGCAATGCCCACCTCGTTGTTCGCCTGCGCGGCGATCACGCCGGCGCAGTGGGTGCCGTGACCGACGGTATCGGTGACGTCCTCGCTGTTGTCGGCAAAGTTAAAGCCGTGCTCACCCTGAAGCCCGATGTCGCCGGGATTCGTCCACAGCACCTCCGAAAGGTCTTCGTGGTAGGGGTCGACGCCCGAGTCGATGAGGGCGATAACGGCTTCATCCTCGTCGCCGCTGAGCTTGTTCCAGGCGTATCCCGCATTGATGGAAAGATACTCCGCCTGTTGTCTGCCCCTGTTACTGACGTTGTCGCCCGCCGTGTTGGCGTCGAGCGGAGTGTTGGTTTGGTAGTTGTAACAGTTCAGCGCGTCGTTCAGGGAATACTCGTAGCTTTTCGGCTCGGTCAGATAGTTGGGCTCCGCCGCGTACACATCCGGGTCGGCGGACAGTTTTTCGATCATTTCCTGCGTGTCGTAGACCGTTGAAGAGACCTTCGCGACGGTCAGATCGTCGTCAAAGGGGATGGAGTCCATCAGGGTGAAGTCATCGCCGAGGCTCCGCTTGAGGATGTCGACCTCGGACTGCGCGTCATTTGCCGCTTCGCCGGTCTCGCCCGTCGCGGCAAGCCCTTCGGCAAAATCGTCGTCCACCCTGTCCAGAGAACGCGCGGCATTTAATGAGTTGTTTTTGTCTTTCACGGCACTGCCGCGAAACATCACCGTCACCTCGCCGGGGACGTAGGCGCCCTCCTCCAAGGTCACGGCGGCGGGCTCTTCGGTGGTGGTCTCTGCCATCGCCGTCGGGCAGGAAACGCCGACGATCAGCAGGCTCAGCACCAGCGAAAGACTGTTTGCCAATCTTTTTTTCATAGTTTTCTCCTTTCCGGTTGCACTATTTTTGAACTCTCTGTCATCGAATCCGCAACTTTTTTATTCTCGTATTTTTGATTCATAACACAGTTGCTCCTTCTGTTTCAACTTTTTCTTTTATGATAACAGAATTATGTTCTTTTGTCTATCGAAAAGTTATGAAAATGCATTGCGGAAATTGACTTTTATTATCCGTGAAATTTTTACTTGTTGTATATAATAAAAATGATTGTACAAGGACTTTTCTCTGGTGGGCAGAAACTATACTGACTGTTCTTTACAAACGATAACTAATAGCTTATAATATTTTTATTATAAAAAAAGGAGTTGTTTTTTATGCTGTGCGAAGAAACTATTGCAAAACTAATATCTATATACAAGGATGATGATAAAATACTAAAAACTATCGAACAATCAATTACATCATTTGAAGAATACCATAGTGCTATATTTAAAATGGAATTATGGATGAAAGTATTTTCAAATACTGTTTCTGGTTCTGAGTATCAAGAAAATGTATCATTAATGGATAAATCAAGAACTACAAATCACAATTCTGTTCTTGGCAATGTTAACCTCTTAAACAGATTGGCTAATATGAATAACTTACCGCCTGTATATGACGGTATAGTATCACACGATAGACCCTATCGCAGAGAAGTTGCAAATGCAGTTCTTGAGTATGTTGAAAAGATAGTAAAAAGCAGGAGATAGACGGAGCTGGCTCAAAACTCAAAAGAGTTTTGGGTCAGTTTTTTGCAAAAAAATACGAGAGGCTATGAAACCTCTCGCAGTTGGTGTATAATTTAATTAGGACAAAAAAACCACACCCCAACATAAAGGATTGTACAGGACTAATAACACTAGATTAAAATATTAGTACAAACAAAGAAGAACATACAATTTCTATTTCGAAAGGAGGAAGTCATTCTATACAGCAAGAGAACTGTATAGGATGACAAGAGGGCCTCAAATAAATCCGTAATAAATCCGTATAATATGCACCTCTTAACTATCCCCCATTTTGAGGCTCTCCTGTCATCCTATAATACAATCTTACGCTTTATCGTTCAAAATATCGTTCTGAAAAAGAATTCAGAAAAGGTGTAGAGGAGTATATTCGGTTTTATAACGATGAGCGTCCTTACTCAAAGAACAAATACAAGACTCCGTCTCAGAAGGAAGCGGAATATTTCAGTAAACAAGCGGAAAATGCCGAGTAGAATCCGGACAAACAAGGGTTCGGATTCATTTATTTTACGTTTTTCGATTTCGTTTTTATGCGATTTTGGTTTTTGTGTCCAAATAAAAACTACGTAAGAGCTGTCAGAAAAGCCGCATAAAATCTGACAAAAATAAAACTTCCTGTTGATGTCCGAAACCTCTGGGGTTCAGATTTCAACAGGAAGTTCAGTTGGTGCGCCAACAGTATGTTTCAGCTTGCGAAAACTTCGTGCTCGCTTGCTGCGGCGTGATAAATTGGATATTGTGGGCTTGCCTCTCTCGCTAAAAACAGTGCACTGCACTGTTTTTGCCTTCGGCACGCTCGCCTTCGAGTCCCTGTCGGCGCTTTATACCAAAAACAAAAACCACCCTGTGGGTGGTTTTGTGCGCCAACGCAATAAAGGCAAGGTTTCTGCTCGTTACTTGCGGCGTGTGGAATTGGATATTGTGGGCTTGCCTCTCTCGCTAAAAACAGTGCACTGCACTGTTTTTGCCTTCGGCATGCTCGCCTTCGAGTCCCTGCCGGCGCTTTATACCAAAAACAAAAACCACCCTTGTGGGTGGTTTTGTTTTTGGTGCGCCAACAGGGACTCGAACCCCGGACCGACCGGTTATGAGCCGGTGGCTCTAACCAACTGAGCTATTGGCGCGTATTTCAGTTGCAAATGATATTATAGCAGAATTGCTTAAAACTGTCAATATCTTTGAAAAACAGGGCGGACAATTAATCCGCCCCGAATCATTATACCTATTATATAGCTTGATGATATCAGCCTATGCCCTCGGCGATGATTTCGGCAATCAGCTCGCGCTCGTCCATATGGTACTTAACGCCCTTGATTTCCTGATAATCCTCGTGGCCTTTGCCTGCGAGGACGATGATATCTCCGTCCTCGGCGTTCTGCATACAGTACCTTATCGCGTCCTTGCGGTTCGGCACTACAACATACTTGCCGTCGGTCTTGTGAAGTCCGGTCTTGATATCCTCGATGATGTCCATAACGTCCTCAAAGCGCGAGTTATCCTCGGTTATAACGCTCAGGTCGCTTAGCCTGCCCGAGGTTTCGCCCATCTCAAAGCGCCTTACCTTCGGGCGGTTTCCGCCTGCGCCGAACATCGTGATTAATCTGTGCGGCTTGTACTGCCTGAGCGTGGTCAGCACGTTTTCCATCGACAGCGCGTTGTGGGCGTAGTCGATTAGCAGGGAGTAGTTGCCCGGAACCTTCACCGGCTCAACCCTGCCCTTGACGTGGGCGACGCGCAGGCCTTCGATAATTGCTTTGTCGGGAATATCGAAGAACGACGCCGCGCTGATAGCCGCGAGAGCGTTGTAGGCGTTGAACTTGCCGGGTACGCCGACGTCGAGTGACAGCTCCTTAAGTCCCTCGGTCTCAAAGTGAACGCCGATAAATCCGCCGTCGCTTAGCAGGCGGTCGTTTTTGGCGCGGAGCATAGCGCTTTCGGAAAAGCCGTAGGTTAGGATTTCGCCCTTAAAGTCCTTAGTGATTTCCTTATAGCTTTTATCGTCAATATTCGCGGCGGCGTTTTTGCACTGGCGGAACAGCAGGCTCTTGCAGTAGAGGTACTCCGCCATATCCTTATGCTCGACTCCGCCGATGTGGTCGTCGGAGAAGTTCGTAAATACCGCGGCGTCAAAGCACATTCCGGCAAGGCGGCTGTGCTTTAGTCCGATTGACGACGCCTCGATTACCATAGCCTTACAGCCGGCGTTTATCATATCGCGCATCGCCTTTTGAATTTCGTAGGATTCGGGAGTGGTGTTGTCGGTTTTGTAGGTGTTTCCGCCGTATACAATGCCGAGCGTGCCGATTGTTCCGGTCTTGATTCCGGCGTGCTCGAAGATTTCGGCAATCATCGCGGCGGTGGTTGTCTTGCCCTTTGTGCCGGTGATCGCGACGGTCATCAGCTCATTTTCGGGAACACCGAAAAATTCACGGCTCGCAAGCGCGAGCGCAAGGCGGGTGTCGTCCGTCCTGATAACGGCGACGTTTTCGGGAACTTCAAAGTCGAGCTCGTCGCTGATAATCAGCGCCGCCGCGCCCTTTTCAACCGCCGACTGCGCGTAATCGTGGCCGTCGGAGGTGTAACCCTTTAGGCAGAAAAACGCCGTGCCTTCCTTAACCTGTCGCGAATCGTAAATCAAATCCGAAATTTCGGGATTGATACTATTTTCAGCCGTATATGAAACGTCCTTAAGTATGTCCGTAAGCCTCATAATAACATCTCCTGTTTTCATATTATATATTGATTATATCAGCATTGAAAAAACAATACAACAGAAAAGTGAAAAATTCACCGGGTTTTGCAAAAAATGAGTTTATTAGTGAAATTTCACTAAAAAATTTTCAAGAGATTTATTTTGCCCCCTGATTTTGGGTTTTCAGAATTAAACGATAGGTGCATTTCCTCAATATTATTGTCGGCGGTTGAGCATTTTGCACAACAAATCTACGTGCAAAGTGCACAATCATCAAACGTATAATTTGTAAGAAAAAACAAAAAATAAAATTCGGCAGGTAAAATTGTACAAAATTTCGGGCAAATTTTAACAAGTTAGATAAAAAGTACAAAACCGGTTGAAATTTGCTTGGTTTTTTGATATTATTTAATTAGTGGAACAGAAGGCAATTTGTGCAATTTGCTCCATCGGACAAAAAATTTTTTTGAAAGAGGGAATTTTCCAATGAAAAAAATTCTTGCAGTTCTGTTGGCAGGAATGATGGCTGTTACAGCTTTTGCAGGCTGTGGCGGCGGCGGCCAGAAGACAGAATCATCCGGCTCGGGCTCTGAAAGCGGCGATTCTACAAAAGTAGAAGTTAAAGAAGGCGCTATCGTTGACGAGTCAGTTTTCGGTGACGAAAACAACATCACACTTAAGGTATGGGCTCCTGATAAGGCTGTAAAACTCGTACAGCAGCAGGTTGAGGAATTCAAAAAGGCCTATCCCAACAAGACATTCACAAAGATTGAAGTAGTAGCTCAGGGCGAAGGCGACGCAGGTACACAGCTTCTTAACGACGCTTCCGTTGCTGCCGACGTTTTCAGCTTCGCTTCAGACCAGCTTAACAAGCTCGTAGACGCAAAGGTTATTGCTGAGGTTGCTTTCACAGACTACGCTAAGGAGACTAACGTAGAGGAGACAATCACTGCAGGTACAATCAAAGATAAGCTCTATGCTTATCCCGAGACAAACGATAACGGTTACTATCTCGTATACGACAAGACCGTTGTATCAGACGAGCAGGCTAAGACACTCGAGGGTGTTCTTGAGGCTTGTAAGGCTAAGGGCAAGAAGTTCATCTTCAACTGCGGCGACGGCTTCTATGCTTGCACATTCGCTTTCACAGGCGGCGTAAAGATTGACGGCTTCGAAGAGGACGGCGTTACTCAGAAGTTCACACAGTATGATGAGGCTACTGCTATTGCTACTCTCCAGGCTTTCTCAAAGCTTATGCACGACTACAAGGGCACATTCACATCTCTTGACGTTGCTCAGATTTCTTCAGGTTTCTCAACCGGTACTCTCGGTGCCGGCGTTGACGGTTCTTGGAACACAAAGGCTGACCAGGACGCTCTTAAGGACAACTTCGGCGCAGCTAAGCTTCCTACAATCAAGGTTAACGGCAAGGACACTCAGATGATCTCAATGTTCGGTTACAAGTATATCGGCGTTAACGCTGCTTCTAAGTTCCCCGCAGCTTCTCAGATTCTCGCTCTCTACCTCTCAGGCGAAAAGTGCCAGAAGGAAAGAGCAGAGCAGCTCGGTTGGGGTCCCTCAAACAAGAAGGTTCAGGAAGATCCCGTTGTTACAGGCAGCCCCGTTCTCCAGGCTATCATGCAGCAGTCCAAGAACGCTTGCGTACAGGTTAACATCGCTCCCACACTCTGGAGCCCGATGGGTAACCTCGGTAACAAGATGATCGCTGACCAGACCAAACCTGACGACGCTGAGTACTTCAAGAAGCTCCTCAAAGAGACAATCGAGAACATTCAGGATAAGGGCTAATCCTTAATCATCAATTAAGTTATCATTTTTCAGGCTTCGGGGTACTCTTTAAGGGTACCCCAAGCCGACCTTAAAAAGTTTACGTTTTCTTTGCACCAAACGAATAATGTTTTTTATTATAGAGGAAACGTAAAAAGCATTATTAGTTTGGTGTACTATAATAAAGAAGCGCTGAGGCTCGCAGCCCGAAAATAACGACCGGCGAGGACTAAGCCGTGGAGTTGACGCGGTCAACGGAACGGATTAGACGAGTGGAAGTTATTTTCGGAACAGCGGAGAGCAGCGAGGCGTGACAGAGAGATTCAAACTTTTATTTTAAGGAGAGCTTATATGACATTCGTTGAATATAAAATGCTCAATCCGTTTCAAAGGTTTGGTTACAACTTTATGAAGTTCTTTAAGGGTATTCCCGGTGCCATCGGCCGTTTCTTCAAGGCTCTCGGCAGAGGAATTGTCAACTTCTTCAAGGCTATCGTTAACGGCTTCAAAAACTACGGTGTAACCTTTGTTAAAGGTGACTGGGCAACTAAGTTATCATATTTGATCTTTGGTGTGGGCGACCTCTCCAAGGGTAAAATTTATAAGGGTGTTTTATTTTTCCTCTCCGAAGTGCTCTACATACTGTACATCACGTTCTTCGGCTGGCAGTACATTTCAAAGTTCGGCACACTCGGTACGGTAGAAACACACACTATTCAAAAGGGTATCGTTAAGCAGCAGGTATTCGGTGATAACTCAATGCTTATCCTGCTTTACTCGGTACTTACCATTGTTATCACAGCTGTTATTTTCGTAATTTACATTGCGAACATCAAGGACGCTTATAAGCATCAGCTTATGAGAGAAAGAGGCGAAAAGCCCACTACTCTCAGAGAAGACGTAAGAGACTTCCTCGACGGAAAGTATCACATCACTCTTCTTTCTTTCCCTGTACTCATGATCAGTATCTTCAACATTCTTCCTCTTATCTTTATGATCCTGATCGCGTTTACAAACTACGACAAGGCTCATATGCCCCCGGGCACATTGTTCACATGGGTAGGCCTTGACAACTTTACATCACTGTTCGATATTGTAAACACACCTAAAAAGGCTAAAACCTTCTTAGAGCTGACTGAGTGGACCTTAATCTGGGCGGTAGTTGCTACATTTACCAACTACATCCTCGGTATGATTGTTGCTCTTATGATCAACAAAAAGGGCATCAAGCTTAAGGCTCTTTGGAGAACACTTTTCGTTATCACAATCGCTGTTCCGCAGTTCGTATCTCTGCTTCTCATGAACCAGATGCTTCAGACAAACGGCGCGATTAACGTACTTTTAACAGACATAAGTCAACTATTCGGCGGAGGCAAGGTCGAGATTCAGTTCCTGAACAGCTCGACGCTGATGGCGAGAATGACGGTAATTATCGTAAATATCTGGGTAGGTATTCCGTACACGATCCTTTCAATGTCAGGTATTCTTATGAATATCCCTGAGGACTTGTACGAATCGGCCCGTATCGACGGCGCAAGCCCGTTCAAGACATTTACGGCGATTACTCTTCCGTATATGATTTTCGTAACAACCCCGCAGCTGATTACACAGTTTGTTGGTAACATCAACAACTTCAACGTAATCTACCTGCTGACGGGCGGCGGACCTTCAACCGAGGCGTATTACCAGGCAGGACGAACGGATATCCTCGTCACGTGGCTATTTACCCTGTCGATGTCGTCTCAGGACTACGGCTTAGCCGCCTCGATTGGTATTCTTGTATTTATTGTTTGCGCAACCCTGTCGCTTATTATCTACAACAATTCCAAGTCGATGAAGGATGAGGAGGCGTTCTCATGATTAAAAGTTATAAATTCAGAAGAGGGCTTGCTAACACCTTAATTTACATTCTTCTCGCCTTGCTGGGCATTATCTGGGTATCTCCGTTTGCGTACCTCCTTATGCACTCATTCCGCCTGGAGAGTACAATCACAGTACCCTACCTTATTCCTCACGAGTGGACCTTCCAGAACTACATTGATTTGTTCAACGTAGGCTCGGGCGGTTCGTCAGCCATCAACTTCCCCAGATGGTTCCTTAACACACTCGTTGTAGCTATCTTTAGCTGCATTATTTCAACAATTTCGGTTCTTATGGTATCATACGCTTTCAGCCGTCTGCGTTTCGGCGCTCGTAAAAAGCTCATGAACGTTGCCATGATCCTCGGTATGTTCCCCGGATTTATGACCATGATCGCTATTTACTACCTGCTCAAAGCTATGGGCCTTGCTCAGAACCTTGTTGCTTTGGTTATCTGCTATAGCTGCGGCGCAGGTCTCGGCTTCCAGATTTCAAAGGGCTTCTTCGATACAATCCCCCGTGCTCTCGACGAGGCGGCTACAATCGACGGAGCTACCAAAAACCAGATTTTCTGGAGAATTATTCTTCCTATGTCAAAGCCGATCGTAGTTTACACGGTATTGACATCCTTCATCGGCCCGTGGTGCGACTTCATCCTTGCTAAGATTATCATGGGTGATAAGCGCGACTTCTACACCGTTGCTATCGGACTTCAGTCCATGGTTAGCCCGGAATTTATCAACGAGTACTACAAGCAGTTCCTTGCAGGTTCGGTACTTGTTGCGGTTCCGATTACCCTGCTCTTCCTCAAGATGCAGAAGTACTACGTAGAAGGCGTAACCGCCGGCGGCGTAAAGGGTTAATCTGTAAAATAACAAATAAGCTCTTTAGGGCGGCAGTCATCGGCTGCCGCCCTTTAAACTTAATCGCTTTAGAAGGAATAAGCTATGAAAAAAAGAATTTTATCCGTTCTGCTCTGCGCCTTGATCGCCGCGGGCTGCGTCCTCAGCGGCTGCTCGCCCAAGGATCCCGTTGCCGAAAAGGAGGCAAAGCAGTCAACAGACAAATACCGCAATTTCTATGAGATTTTTGTTCAGTCGTTCTCGGACTCCGACGGCGACGGAACAGGCGATTTGCAGGGCATTATCAACAGGCTCGATTATCTCAATGACGGCAACCCCAACACCGGCGACGATTTGGGAATTGACGGCATTTGGCTCACTCCGATAATGCCGAGTAAATCCTACCACAAGTACGACGTTGAAAATTACTACGACATCGACCCGGCGTTCGGCACGCTCGAGACCTTTGACAACCTCATTCAGAGCTGCCACGACAGG
>Ga0256405_10010267_pt1 | contig 12440 bp, 9 predicted proteins | sample RumenRJG_02DNA_FD_189096 | JGI IMG/M metagenome (GOLD analysis project Ga0256405, IMG submission 189096) | Bovine rumen microbial communities from Lethbridge, Alberta, Canada - RJG_02 | ecosystem: Host-associated > Mammals > Digestive system > Stomach > Rumen | place: Canada: Alberta | collected...
GAAAGAATCAATAGAGGAATTTAATCCAGAATCACTTACTAATTCATATAATTGTACTCCACATCCAGGATTCTGGATGAGCGCAGACGGAAAGACCCCTCTTGATTGGAGCGCAGATTGTGCATATGGAATGACCCTAAATGTTTCGTCTGGTATTGTTACTTGGTATAGACATTATATGTCTTCGTTAAAAGCTGGAGCACAATTTGAAGGCAAATTCTATATAGTTAACAAATTTACAGGTAAGGTTTGTGAACTCGTATTTAATATTGCTTATGTTGACTCACGTCAGGAAATTGAAGTTGTTGGAACAGAAAACGTAGAAATCGTTCTTAGCGAAGAGAACTTCAATGGTGACTACTACACCGCAGCAAATGACTTCGCTAAGGTATATAACGCATTGAACTTCGGAGCAGAATTCTATCCTACAGGTACATGGCTAGGACAGAACGAACGTGGCAAATTCACCGTCATTCCTTCGTTCGAAGGCGAAGATGCCGGTTTCGATGCAAATGGTGTATTTATTGCCGAAGGTGTTGACGCAATTGCTGCATTCGCTGTTGGTTACGACGCAGAGGAGGGTGCTTTCGTAGCAAATGTATTCGACGAAATTACAGATGCTACCAAGTTCTCAACTAAAGTTGCCTACGAATATGATGGCAAGCGCTATGTATTCAACATCAAGATTGGATCAGCTGCTGCACTTGCAATCAGCAATGTCAACTCAGAAGTTAAGAACAGTGATGTTTACGACATGAGCGGACGTCTCGTACGTAAGGCAAATCAGTCAGCAAACGACCTGATGCGCGGAATCTACATGATTGGCGGCAAGAAGGTCATGATCAAATAACTAACTTTATAACACTAATTAATGAGGGAGCATCGAGTCATTCGGTGCTCCCAATTTATTATATCCACAACCACCTGATTATCTGATTGAAATCAACGCTTAAGTTTTTTCAGAAAACCACTGTGGATCTTTTTAAAAAGATCTGTGGTGAAAAACAAAAAACACTGTAGTGTTTTTTTATGTTTAACGATGTTGTTGTGTACGTATGCCAATAACAACTCAAATACTCAAGTTTGCAGTCGTAAGTCAGATTACTTATTATATGTTATAACGACAAAAGAGGATGTAACACCGTCGGCAATAGAAGTAGCAAAAACATGTATATTAACACGGTCGTTTTTTGGTCGTCCGTTGCAAAAGGCTTTTGCCTTATAGCGAATAGTCTGGTGAGAATCAATCATCAAGTCCGTGCTCGGAGAAAACACCATTGTTTTTGCATTCTCTGCATCATCAATACTCAAAGTCGCAGCTACGATATGATCTGAAGTGTTTGTTACTTCGTAGATAACATTGATGGTTTCATACTTTGAGATTCTGCCATCACCGTCTTCATCTTGATATGTAAGATTGCTGATAACAAGTGGACAGGCTGAATAATTTGTACTGAGATCATCATACGACGACTCAGAAGTGTCAGCCTTCCTCATCTTTTTGCCAATATAAGCAGAAGTCTCTGCTTCACGTTCGCTCTTGCTGGAAAGACTGTTTCCGACAGCGGCTCCGACAATTGTGCCGACAATACTACCAAGCATTGCCTTTCCCGGACCGTCATGACGGCTGGTTGCCATCCATCCGATAGCCTCGCCTATAGTGCCACCGATTTCTGCACCGGCCATAGTTCCCAAATATGAGCGAGAATCCATAGTTCCGCAACTACTCATGCTGCTAAACAACAGAGTAGATGCCAATGTGTAGGTTGTAATCTTTTTCATAGATATAAGTTTATAGTTATACTGTTAAAGTGTTATTTCTCAAGCCAATCATCTATAAGTTTGCGGGCTATTGACATCTTATCGGGGATGTTGGGAATGTTGTCTTTGGAAAACCAGCCGCCATTAGACAGTTCTTCATCCTGAAGACTGATCTCCCCGCTTACATATTCAGCCGTAAAACCAATCATAATGCCACAAGGGTAGGGCCATGGCTGTGAGCCGAAATACTTGATGTTGCCGATTGTCAATTGGGTTTCTTCCTGTACTTCACGTACCACACATTCCTCAAGTGTCTCACCTGTTTCCACAAATCCTGCCACCAGACCGAAATAGTCCTTACGACGGAAATTGCGAGCGTGGACGAGCAGAATTTTTTCGGGTTCGATTATATCGCCTCCATCACCTACGACAGCGGGGCGAATGATGCGGACAATGATTGCCGGTGCTACTTGCGGCCATATTTCCTTACCGCAGTTGGTGCATCGTTTGGAAATAGCGGTATAGCGCTTCATTGGTGCTCCACAAAAACCGCAGAATTTTGTATTTGAATCCCAATAAAGCAACTCCTGTGCCTTCCCGGCGAGAAGATACATATCCTTACTCAATACATGAAACGACGCTCTGAGATCCATCGTTACCATACCAAGAGGAAGACCGTCTTTCGGAGGAGTTGTAATGCTGTATGCGGTGCATTTTTCACCGTTGAAATCAGGCAATTCCTGCAGAGTTGTCCAAGGTTGTACAGCTATAGGAGGTTCTTCAGCCTGTGGTACAGAGTACTTGTTTCCGTCTTGCTGCAAGATTATGTTGTTGCAGATGAAAATGAAATAATACATAAATGAATTATGAATTAATAATCATGTCGCTTAGCTAAATTAAGGACTTTATCGATTTTGTCAGGCAATGGAAGGGAAGCGTCAATCCAATTGATGTGAATTCCCCGTCGTTCCATTCCACGGAACCAGGTCATCTGGCGTTTGGCAAATTGGTGGATTGATATCTCAAGTTGACTGAACATCTCTTGATAGGTTAGTTTACCTATTACGTGCAATGTTAAGTATTTATATTCCAAACCATAATATATAAGTTCCTCACTTGTTACTCCAAGACTTAGCAAATAACGTATTTCATCCAACATTCCATTTTCGAGACGAGTTTTCAAACGTTCGCTGATGAGTTTTCGTCGCAGATCTCTATCTATATTCAATCCTATAATTACGTTGTCCTTAGCAATACCCTGCAGAATCTCCGTAATTCTTACATCCTGTTCCAATTCCTCGGAAGGATTATCGGCATAGAACTGCTCAATCTCTATGGCACGAATGGCTCGTTGCGCAGTATCCACGTCTGTTGTATTATGAAGAGTCTTGAACTTGGAGAGAATATTCGTAAGCTCTTCGAGTGATTTTCCTTCTAATGACTTTCTTAATTCAGGGTTCTGAGGTACTTCAGACATCCTATATCCACGCAAGACGCTCTCGATATACAATCCTGTTCCTCCACAAAGAATCGGGAACTTATTTCTGTTGGTAATATCCAAAAAAGCATCGATGAAATCGTGCTGAAAGCGAAAAACATTGTATTTTTCACCAGGATTGGCTATATCTATTAGATGATATGGTATGTTTACACCATTGACTACATAATCTTCAATATCCTTGCCTGTTCCCAAGTCCATACCCCTATACACCTGGCGGCTGTCAGCACTTATGATTTCTCCATTGACAACAGCAGCAAGATGAGCGGCGAGAGTTGTTTTGCCACAGGCAGTCGGTCCTAAAATCGTTATCATCCAAACAATAGTTTACGTTCTTTTTCCTCTGCGGTCTTCACCCATGACTCAGGCACGAAACGCCAATGATTCAGAGGTTTGGGATCCAAAGATTGAACTTCGTAGATATAGTTCATCATATAATAACGAACATCATGCTCCGTATAGCATATAATCCGTTCATCAATTTCTTCTTTCGTAAGCCCTGCACCCTTGGTGAGCAGTTCTCCACCTCCATTTACCCGATAGGCAGTCATGGCAACGGTGTAATAATGATCAGGATCAAACGAAGAGCCGTCTGCCATATTCTTAATCTTAACCTTTTTGCCTTGCGGCTGTCTTAGATCAACTTCGTAGCAAATACCTGCAGCGGAATCAAAATTGAAAATGAAATTCGTAAAACCCATACGATCCGGATTACTCTTCATAGGGCTTAACAACAGCATGTTGTCATCAGGGCTGTGCATCTGGTTTGTCCAGTTAGCATAGCTCATTTCCAGGTAATTCTTAATCTCGCTTCCTCGCAGTTTCAGAGTATAAAGCTTGTCTTCAAACCTGTAGAGATTAAACAAGTCACTTACATGAACTTCACCTGCGGCTATTGAAATATTGAAGAAGAGTGGGGCACAGAAGCTGATATCAGCTCCAGATATCCGGAGTTGCAACTTCTGAATAAGGTCGATATATGCAGAACAGCCAAAATACGCATCTGTGATGTCCACACCAGAAATAAATTGTCCGATGCGTTGCTGGACAAAATTACGTACAAGATAGAACTCACTCTTGAAATGCTGCATATACTCACTTGAGTGTGAATTCTTGATGGTGCCGATATAGCAGAGCTGACAGTTGATATCATGCTTCTGCACTAGACCAGAAGCATCCAGGGAGAACTTAATCTTAATCTCCGCAACGGAATGGGCATAGCTTCCCGGATTGACGCACATGACGCTCTTGCCTGAAGGACTCTCTATTTCCTCCATGTGGCTTGCATGGTCGTGACCATAGAGCACCAAGTCGAACCCATCAACTTTCTGTACGGTTTCGCGGGTGGCATTCTCACGATATTCAGGTGTGACTATGCCTTCATCCAGCCCGGAATGGAACAGACCAATAATAAAATCAGGATGTTCGTATTCCTTAACGTAATCAATCCATTTTCTGGCACTCTCACAAATATCCTCAAATCGCATTCCGCTCCATACGCGCTTAGGAATCCAGTGTGGAATAGCAGGTGTGATAAAACCTATAACGGCAATACGTATTCCACTTCTGTACAGAATTGTATAAGGTTCAAAATATGGTTCGTTGGTCTCCGTATTTATTGCATTTGCAGCAAGGATAGGAAAATTACAATCACTTACGAACTTGTCATATATCTCATGACCAGTCTCAATATCGTGATTGCCTATCACACCAACATCGTAGCCGATAAAATTACAGATATCCGCCGCCTTATGCCGTGCAAACATATCCCGAGGAGGGAACTTGACAGGGAAGGGAAAGTCAGACGGCTTTTGTCTGGAAACGTAATTAAAGAAATAGGAAGACGGTTCTCCCTGCAACATATCACCACCATCAATCAAGATGGTAGAACCGGAATCTTTCTTCACCTGCTGAGCCACAAAAGCATGAACACGCTGCATACTCCCTTTGCCCCATCTATTGTGACGAAAGTCGTATGGAAAGTAATTTCCATGAATATCCGTTGTAAAAATTATGTTTATTTTGCGTGTTTCCATAATGCAAAATTACATATTATTTGAAAAAATCGCTAATTATCCATGAAAAATCATATAAAATAGGAGAAAACAGATGAGAATTTGTAAAAAAAATGATAATTTTGCAAGGTAATATACACATCAAGAACATAATATGGCAACAAAAACAAATAATACAAAACCAAAAAGCTCATCGACAAGAAGTACGAATTCACCGAAGAAATCGGGAAGACAATCAAAGCAGGCAATTAATGACGAATCAATACCACGTTCGAAGGTAATTAAATTCATCATTGGTTTGCTGATAATTTTCTACGCCATCTTCCTTATAGTCTCATTCTCCTCATATCTATTCTCTGGTGCAGAAGACTATAGTTTATGTACAAGTGAGTTTCCGGAAGGGATGAAAGTATCTAACGTTGGTGGAAAACTTGGACTTTACTCGGCATTCTTCTTTATTAACAACGGATTCGGTCTTGCTTCTTACCTCATTCCAGTCTTCCTGATTATTTCAGGACTATATCTGATAGGTTCCATTAAGGTCAGACTATTGCCAGTATTCGTCAAAATGGCTATAATGATGATTTGGTTGAGCTTTGTTTTGGCCGTAATAGCAAAACTATTGCCGTTCACTGAAGACAGCCACATCTCACTGGGTGGAAGCCATGGAGACTTTATCCATGCGAAGATATCTGATGTAGTCGGCGAAGTTGGAGTATATTGCATCCTATTGCTGACCACTATTCTGTATCTGGTTTACTATAGTGTATTGACCATTGACTCTATTGTAAACAGTATCAAGAAACTCAAGAAAGCAAAAGAGCTGGCACTGAAGCTGCGTTTGCGTTCTGAGAAACTGCTTAACAATGAGGAATCGGAGGAAACCGATGCGGAAAAGGACAAGAACAATTCACAAGAATCAAAGCAGCAGAAAGTTTATACCGATCCACAAAGATCCACAACATTTGTTTACGATGCCCAGGGTAATCTTATCTCTGAGAATGGCGAAACAAGCACAGGAGATATTAACGGAACAAATGTAACAGACGAATCTTCTCCTTATGAAAGCCTTGATTCACAGACCATAAAAGTCGACTTTGACGAAAGCAGAACAGACAATGTTACAAATGGTGATTCTTCAGACGATCTGGCTAATCAATTTGATCAAATTGTTCAGCAGAACACTCAACAGACGTCAGACAGCGGAAAGACTGATGATTCTGACGAACCACAATTTGTGATTGATTCTCCTGTTGAAACTGAAGAGGGCGACGGCAACATTGAACGTGGTGACATTCTGACTCCCTACGATCCCAAACTTGACTTGTCGCACTATCAGTATCCAACACTCGATTTATTAGAGCATAGTGATGACAACGCCCCGAATGTTGACATGGAGGAACAGAATGCCAACAAGGAACGAATCATACACGTTCTCAAAACTTTCGGTGTGGAGATTTCCAGCATCAAAGCTACAATCGGTCCTACTATTACACTATACGAAATCACTCCTGCCGAGGGAACACGTATCAACAAAATCCGTAACCTGGAAGATGACATAGCACTTAGCCTTGCCGCAGAAGGAATTCGTATCATAGCTCCAATTCCAGGCAAGGGGACCATCGGTATTGAGGTGCCAAACAAAAAGAAGTGCATCGTGTCGATGGAAAGCATTCTCAACAGCAAGACATATCAGGAATCAAAAATGGAACTCCCTTGTGCTATTGGAAAGACCATTACCAACGAAGTATTCATGGTTGACCTTGCAAAAGCACCACACATGCTTGTAGCAGGTGCCACAGGTCAGGGTAAGTCTGTTGGTTTGAATGCCATCATTACTTCTCTCCTTTACAAGAAGCATCCTACAGAACTCAAAATGGTGATGGTTGACCCGAAGAAAGTTGAATTCAGCGTCTATGCACCAATCGCAAACCAGTTTCTCGCCAAACTCGAAGACGAAGACGAAGCCATCATCACAGACAACCAGCGCGTTATCAAAACTTTGAACGCTTTGTGTAAATTGATGGACGACCGATACATGCTGCTTAAGAAAGCATCAGTCAGAAACATCAAGGAATACAACGAGAAATTCAAGGAAAGAAAGCTCAATCCAGAAGAGGGACACAACTACATGCCTTATTATGTTGTAATCATCGATGAATTCGGAGATTTGATTATGACTGCTGGCAAGGATATCGAGTTGCCAATATGCCGTATTGCCCAACTTGCCCGCGCTGTGGGAATACATATGATAATTGCTACACAAAGACCAACCACACGCATTATCACAGGAACAATAAAAGCAAACTTCCCTGCACGTGTAGCATTCAAGGTTTCCGCAATGATGGATTCACGTATTATCCTTGACCGACCAGGAGCCAACCAGCTTATCGGACGTGGAGACATGCTGTATCTGCAGAGTGCCGACCCTGTACGTGTGCAATGTGCTTTTGTTGATACGCCAGAAGTAAACCGAATCTGTAAGTTTATCAGCGAACAGCCTAAGTTCCCATGCATGACTTATCTGCCTGAGCCACCTATGGATGACGCAGACGGAGCTGGAGGCAAAGACGTTGATATGCAAAACCTTGATCCTATGTTTGGAGAGGTCGCACGTATGGTGGTTTCAAAGAATGCAGGATCCACATCAAAAATTCAACGAGAGTTCTCTATCGGTTACAACCGTGCAGGTCGTCTGATGGATCAGTTGGAGAATGCAGGAATCGTAGGCGCTCAAATGGGTTCCAAACCACGAGAAGTCCTCATACAAGACCTCATTACTCTCGACAACCTTCTTAGTTCGTTAGGTGCCAATTAATTCGCCCTTAAACAATTAAATCCTTAAATTCTTAAACTCTTAAACCATTAAACTACTTCCTATTTTTCATATATGGCAAAACATTCTGTTTGCAAGATAACACTTCTCTTTCTGGCATTGTTTACATTCAGTTCCGGCATTTATGCTCAGAACGCCACTAAGATACTTGATACTGCAGCTGCGAAATACAAAAAAGCTGGCGGAGTCAAAATCAATTACACATACACACTTGGCTCCGAGCACGGGACGGGAGTCCTGAAATCAGACGGAAACAAATTTGTCAATGATACCGGAAATATCATTGTGTGGTTTAACGGGAAATCCCTTTGGACTCTGGTAAAAGAAAATGAAGAGGTTAACCTCACTAATCCAACAGAGAGTGAAATAGCCAAACTAAACCCTAATTCCTACCTTAATCTATATAAGAAAGGTTATAAGGCTTCTAAGGGGAAATCAACATCTGTGTATCATGAAGTAATCCTCCAGGCAACTTCAGCCAAGGCTACAATTCAGAAAATAACCGTCAAGATTGACAAGAAAACCTACCAGCCGACCTACATCCATCTTACCGGCAAAGGTTTGAACTCTGAAATCAACATAACCCAATATCAGACATCTCAAAAGTTCTCTGTTGGTACATTTACATTCAACTCAAAACAATATCCTGATTACGAGCTTATAGACTTACGATAAAACAGAACAAAAAGACATGGAACATATTCGTTGTTTAATTATTGGTTCAGGTCCTGCTGGTTACACAGCTGCCATATATGCCAGCCGTGCCAATCTCAACCCCGTTCTTTACGAAGGCATACAACCAGGAGGCCAATTAACCATAACTGATGCTATTGAAAACTATCCTGGTTTTCCCGAAGAACTGTCCGGATCAGAACTGATGGACCGTATGCGTCAGCAAGTCGAGAAATTCAATGTGGATATCCGCCCCAATATATGCGTAAAAACAGACTTGAGCAAAAGCCCTTATCATTTCTGGTTTGACGACAACTCTGAAGTAGAAGCTGATTCTGTAATCATAGCCACTGGCGCTTCTGCAAAATTCCTCGGTTTGGACGACGAGAAGAAATACATGGGGCAGGGTGTAAGTGCCTGTGCAACATGTGACGGATTCTTTTACAGGAAACGAGTTGTTGCCGTTGTAGGTGGAGGCGATACCGCTTGCGGTGAAGCCATCTATCTTGCAGGTCTTGCGTCAAAAGTATATCTTATTGTTCGCAAGCCATATCTTAGAGCATCAAAAATCATGCAGGAAAGGGTGATGAACAATCCGAAAATCGAATTGTTGTTTGAAACTAACACTCTCGGCCTGTACGGAGATAATGGGGTAGAAGGAGCGCATCTTATATTTAGAAAAGGTGAAGCAGACGAACGTAAATACGACCTGCCCATTGATGGTTTCTTCCTAGCAATCGGTCACAAACCAAACACCGACATATTCCAGCCTTGGATAGAAACAGACGAAGCTGGATTCATCAATACTATTAACGGAAGTCCACTTACGAACATTCCGGGAGTATTTGCCGCAGGAGATGTGGCAGACCCTAATTACAGACAAGCTATAGTTGCTGCAGGCAGTGGTTGCAAAGCAGCAATGGAAGCTGAGAAATATCTTATGACCATCTAAACAATAAATTATAGTAAATTGTTATCTTATTTTAATAACAATAAGTAAGACAATGGATTATAGCAGAGTAAAACTCTTATTTCACCTCATAAGCAAAAACCAGAGAACATCGATGCGCAGGCATCCGCTCATGAGCCAGAACAAGGCCATGAAGATATTCGTATATTTATTCATGGCTTTCTGGGCTGTATACCTCATTTTTATCGGTTGCGCAATGGCTTTTGCCCTCAAAGACACAAAATTTGAAGCATTCGATTGGATCAATGGAGGCATGATTATTTTCCTAATCATTGACTTCTTCACAAGATTCATTCTTCAGGAAACTCCGGCACAGGAAATTAAGCCGTACAAATTGCTGCCTATTCCTCAGAAATTCCTTATCAATGTATTTCTGATACGATTGGCACTACGATTCGACAATCTATTCTGGTTTTTCTTCCACCTGCCATTCGCAATTTTTGCTGTAACCAAATTCTACGGATTAGGAGGATTGATAGGTTACACTTTGGGATGGTGGCTGATATACGTACTCAACGGATATTGGTATTTGATATGGAGAACGAAGATACAGCGAAACATTGCCTATCTTTTGATTCCTGTTGTCATATACGGAGCATTGCTCTTCTTCGGAGTTGTATATGAAGATGTTTCATCGTTCATGTTCAACTCCTGCATGAAACTTGGTAGAGGTTTTATCACCTGGGAAATAGGGTCATACCTTATTCCTATAGCTTGCTCTGTCGTTCTGTTCTTCATTAACCGCAGAATGCAAGAGAATTGCCTGTACAGAGAAATTGCACAGGAAGACAAATTACACAAAGTGAAGTCTGCACAGATGAAATGGCTTAATAGGTTCGGAATCATCGGTGAATACTTGAAATTGGAAATAAAATCCGTGAAGCGAAACTCCGTGGTTCGTACACAATTCCTTTCAGGTGTGCTTATCACAATAATGTTCTGCTGCATTTTTGCATTCACAGGCATATACGACAATCAGCCGTTTATGAAGACTTTCATCTGTGTATATTGCTTCTCTGTTTACGGCACAATGACTCTTACCAATGTGATGGGAGTTGAAGGAAACTACATAGATTTTCTCATGTCGCGAAAGGAATCTGTACTATCACTGCTCAAGGCAAAGTACTATTACAACTGCATCATGATTATTATGCCGTTGCTTATAACGCTTATGCCTGTTTTTCAAGGTAAAATCCTGCTAATCGAGACCATTTCATGTGCATTCTTCTCAATGGGCTGTATTTTTCCGTTCTTGTTCCAATTGGCCATATACAACAACACCACACTAAACCTGAACCAGAAGATGACCAGAAACAATGGACGTAACACAAAGACACAGATGATATTCTCATTTGCAGCTCTCTTTGTTCCAATGATATTAATGCATGCTCTGATAGTAGCATTGGATGTAGTAACAGCATCATGGATAATGCTATTGTTGGGATTGACCGGCGTTTTGTGCAACGGATTATGGCTACGCAACATATATAACCGCTTTATGTTGCGCAGATATGTGAATATGGAAGGATTTAGAGACTCAAAGCAATAATACAAATCAATTATTATGGAATTATCATTAGAAAATGTTAAAAAGACATTTGGAGAAAAAGTCGCATTAGATATTGACAATTACGTTGTGCATGATGGTGAAATCGTTGGCTTAGTTGGCAACAACGGTGCAGGAAAAACCACCATGTTTAGAGTTATATTGGACTTAATCAAACCCGATTGCGGTATTGCCAGAATCGGCGGTATTCCGACAGCTCACAGTGAAAAATGGAAAGAAGACACAGGAGCGTATATTGACACAGGCTTTCTGATTGAGTATCTTACTCCTGAAGAATACTTTGACTTTATTGCCAAGGTAAACAATATAAATTCCAGCACATTACAACAAAGGCTGAAAGTTTTCGACCACTTCATGAATGGTGAGGTATTGGGTACCAACACATTGATAAGAAACCTATCCGCTGGAAACAAACAAAAGGTGGGTATCATCGGAGCAATGCTTCATCAGCCACATCTACTCCTGCTCGACGAACCGTTCAATTTCCTTGATCCGTCAAGCCAACATGCCATCAAATATCTCTTAGAAGGATACAATAGGGAGACAGGGGCTACCATTATAGTCTCAAGCCACAATCTTGCACACACACTTGACATCAGCACCAGAATCACACTTCTCGAACATGGAAATATTATTAAAGACCACGATAAAGACTATGCGAATTTAATTGATGAAATCGAGCAATACTTCATACATAATTCGTAATACTGCTTTTATATTATTTGCGGCGTTTATATTGTCTTCATGTCGAACTCATCGGGAGAATTTCAGCGATGATGACATATATGGAGTCAACATGCGTGAGTTGGCACGTGCAGGATTAAAACTCGGATTTGACGTTGACGAAACAGACGATTGGCCACTCTTAATAGAAGTAAGCAAATGGATAGGTGTGCCTTACCTTTATGGAGGCAACACCAAAAGAGGTGTTGACTGCTCTGGATTAACCACGCAGGTATTTAATACTGTATATGGCATCAAATTACATAGGAGAAGCATAGAACAATACACAAAGGATTGCAAGTCCGTAGCTCAAAAACATCTGCAAATGGGAGACTTGGTGTTTTTTGCCACAGGCAGTTCCCAAACAACTGTTTCTCATGTAGGAATATATCTCAAAG
>Ga0256405_10010268_pt1 | contig 12439 bp, 12 predicted proteins | sample RumenRJG_02DNA_FD_189096 | JGI IMG/M metagenome (GOLD analysis project Ga0256405, IMG submission 189096) | Bovine rumen microbial communities from Lethbridge, Alberta, Canada - RJG_02 | ecosystem: Host-associated > Mammals > Digestive system > Stomach > Rumen | place: Canada: Alberta...
TCCCATCCATGGCCGCTTGATCACCAAAAAAGTCTGACAGGATGAATGTCAATAGCACCGTGGAATACCGCAGGTGGTGCGTCAATCTCCAAGGCTTGGAATCCATTGGAACGCGCCAACGAGGATATGCGGCGAAAGGCTATTGATATTCATCCCGCCAGACTTATAATTCAAGAAGCGGTCATGGATCAACAATACTGTATTTATTTTATCTCAATTCTGTAGCTTGCCTCAAACTCTGCTCTCGGTGCCAGTTTGTTGCCGTATTCTCTCTCAGAGAGGTCTCCGGAAAAGCCTACTCGATCGCACCTTCCGTACCAGGGCTCGATGCAGACAAATGGTGCGTGCTTGCCAACTGGGGACCAGACGCCTACAAGTGGTGTATCAAAGCTGACCTTGACGAATGGCTGGCCATCAGCAGACACTATGCTTATGGCGTCGGTCTGATTATCCTCTATTACCAGGGCGTCTTCTGCAAAGAGTTCATCTGACATCTTCAGAATGCCGCCATCAAGCTGGAACTGTTTGGTCTTGTCTGAAAGGCATCCTGAGCCGTCCCCTGCCACAACATTTGAATGGAGGCTAGAAAGCTCTTTTCCTGCCTTCTCAAACTTAAGGACATCTGTGTCCAGATCGCAGTTAAATGCTGGATGAGCGCCAATTGAGAAGTAAGCTTCCTCTTTATCGGTATTTACAACCTTCCAGATAACCTGGATCTCTTTCCCTGAAATCCTGTATCCGCAGTGAAGTTCAAAGGCAAATGGGTATCTCTCGTGGGTTTCTGCGTTGTCACAGAGCTTGAATTCTATAGAATCATCAGTCTGAGAAGCCAGCTCAAAATCCATGTCTCTGGCAAAGCCGTGCTGCCCCATACTGTAGGTCTTGCCCTTATATCTTGACTCTTTTCCAAAGTAGCAGCCAACAACCGGGAAAAGAACCGGTGATGTCCTGCCCCAGAACTTAGGATCTGCCTGCCACAGATACTCTCTGCCGTCGTCGTTTCTAACAAGGGACTTAAGCTCTGCGCCGTGGTCCGAGATCTTTACGGTAATTTCTGAATTTTTGAGCTCGTATATCATTTTTTAACCCTCCAGGCTGTGAAATTTCTTTTGACGTATGCCATATCCCAATTGTACCACGAATGCGCCCATTTTCCGCCACGTTGTGCTATACTTTTCACTAGAATCGCAAATATAAGGAGCTACATATCATGAAAAAGATAAATCTTAAGAAATACACTGATTTCATCGTTAAAGAGACCCTTGATCTTCTTAACATCGACTCCCCGACAGGCTACACAGAAGAGGCCTGCAACTGGGTCAAGAATGAGTTTGAATCCCTTGGATTTAAAGCTCACATCACCAATAAGGGCGGCGTTATCGTTGATCTTACGGGAAAAGACAAAAAGAACGGCATTTTACTTGAGGCCCACGCCGATACTTTAGGCGGAATGGTGGCTACCATCAAGTCAAACGGAAGGCTCCAGCTCACCAATCTTGGCGGTATGAACCCCAATAACGCAGAGACTGAGAACGTTCGCGTAGTGACCAAGTTTGATGGTATCTACGAGGGAACTTTCCAGCTCAACAACGCTTCTATCCATGTAAACGGCGAGTACGACGACACCAAGCGCACCTGGGAAAACTGCGAGGTTGTGCTTGATGAAGATGTTAAGACAAAAGAAGATACAGAAAAGCTTGGCATTTCTGTTGGTGATATCGTATGCTTTGAGCCAAATGCAAGGGTTACAAAGAGCGGATACATCAAATCCCGCTTCCTTGACGACAAGCTTAGCGTTGGAATCCTTCTTGGTCTTGCCAGGTACATCAAGGACAACAAGATAACTCCAAAGCGCGCTCTTTACGCCCACATCACCTGTTTTGAGGAAGTTGGACACGGCGGATGCGGAAGCGTTCCTGAAAACTGCACAGAGGCCATTTCAATCGACATGGGCTGCGTAGGCGAGGGGCTTACCTGCACAGAAAAACAGGTATCCATCTGTGCCAAGGACAGCGGCGGACCTTACAGCTACGCCATGATACAGGGTCTTATCAAGGCCGCAAAGGACAGCGGTGCTGACTACGCTGTAGACATCTATCCACACTACGGAAGCGACGTTGAAGCCACTCTCCGCGCTGGAAACGACCTTAAACACGGCCTTATAGGCGCTGGCGTCTACGCTTCCCACGGGTATGAAAGAAGCCATAAGGACGGCGCTGAGAACGTCTTACGGCTTCTGATCGCATATGCATTATAAGAACCACTAAAACTGTATATTGGGCTCTAAAAAGACAAGCAGCTATTAAGATTCCTGTCCATTTATGATCTGTAGCTGCTTTTCTACGCCCACAAGGTGCTCCTGGCACTTTGTGGCAAGGATTGTTCCCTCGTTGTAGAGCTTTATCGAGTCGTCTAAGGAAATATCCTTTGTTGAGAGCTTCTTATTGATCTCCTCAAGCTGATTTAATGCTTCGTCTATGTTGAATTCCTGATTTTCTGCCATTTTAAACTCCTTTATCCTTCTGATTTTATGATCTCATCTACTGTTGCAGCGATCTGTCCGTCGTGGATCCTGATGTTTACTGGATCTCCCTTCTTGACGTCATCAACGCTGACAATAGGCACATCACCAGTTGTGATGTATCCAAACCCCCTTACAAGCTTGGCTGTGGGCGATAGCCCGTGAAGCTCTGTGATAAGGACCTTGCAGCGGGTTTTCTTAGCTTCAAGTATCACCTGGATCTTCTGTTTAAGCCCATCTGACAGTACAGTAAGCTTTTCTTTTCGCTCTTTTAAGATCCGCACAGGATCATGGCCCTCAAGCTTGGCCTTCTGGGTCTGTAAAAGAAGCTTTCTCTCATTGAGGCGGCTTCTCATATTGTCGCCTATTCCGCGCCGCAGCTGCTCTAAGCGGTGAATCGTGGTCATAATGTCAGGAACAGCCTCTTCTGCAGCTTCTGAAGGGGTTGCTGCGCGCTTATCCGACACATAATCAATAAGGGACCAGTTACCCTCGTGGCCTACAGCCGAGATTATAGGCGTTTTTGCCTCATAGACAGCCCTTGCCAGAGCTTCGTCGTTGTAGGCAATAAGCTCTTCGTCTGAGCCTCCGCCCCTTCCAACAATGATGGTATCAAGTCCCATCTCGTCCAGGGCCTTTATGCCCTTAAGGATGGTGCTCACAGCATTTACGCCCTGTACGTTTACGTGGTACAGGATCAGCTGTATATAGGGATTTCTCTTTTTAGCAACCTTCTCGATATCATTCCTTGCCTGTCCGTTCATGGAAGTGACAATCCCCACCTTCTCAGGGAATTTAGGGATAGGCTTTTTATGTTCTGGGGCGAAAAGACCTTCTGCCTCAAGCTTGGCTTTCAGCTCAAGGTACTTAAGGTTTGCTTCTCCTGCGCCCATGTCTGCAATCTGCCTGACGATGAGGTTTGTTTTTCCGCTCTTTTCTGAATAGTTAAGGCTTCCGGCGATGGCTACCTGCTTTCCCGCTTCAAGCTGGAATTTCAAGGCGCTCTGAGCTGTGCTCCTCCACAATATACAGGAAAGAAGCGACTTCTCGTCCTTGATGTGGAAGTAATAATTGCCGCTGTTAGGGCCCTTGTAGTTGGTAACCTCTCCCTTGACCATGATGTTCCTGAAGGCAGGATTCATCTCAAACTGGTCGGTAATGAGGTAGTTTATCTCAGATACGCTCTTATACTTGGCGTAAGGGTCATCAGCCTGCGCCCCGGATGTGCCCGCAGATCCAAAGCCCGCCAAAGTCACAGCCGAAGGCGCTACCGGCGCTCCAGCCACTACATTATCTGCGCTTTCATCTCCACCTTCCTCAGGGCCGTCGTACCAGCGCTTTAGCTCCTCTGTAAGGGCTGTGCAGTACCAGTACTTCCCTTCCCAGTTCCACTTGGCACCATATGCTTTTGCTTGATCTTTCTCCCTGTAAGGGACATTTAATCTATAACTCAACAGCTTTCTCCGTAACAAAAATGATATGTTTTATTATAAAAAATAAGGCGACCTGCATCAAGCAAGCCGCCCTACCTTTATCTTATTATTTAATTTCATCTGTGGTTCCGTCTTTTTTGACAACTTCGAGCCTGCATCCAAGTCCAAATGCTGCAACTGATCCGGCGATCAGTGCCCAAGGTGCTGCTGCAAGTCCTAAAAGTCCGCCGACAATACCAACATTTACTGGAACGCTGAATACAACCTCGTCGCCCTTCTTGATCTGGATTCTGTCAACGTTTCCCTCTTCAACCTTCTTTTTAAGCTTATCCATCATTTCCTTGATGTCATCGCTAATATCCTTGGTGTCAGGAGAAATCAGCTTGATTGCTGCATCAACGTCTCCATCTGTCTTGACAAGAGCTTCCTTTGCTGCCTTGTAATCAACCCCTGTCTGCTCCATAACTTTTTCTACTGCTTCTAATGTGATCTGCATATTTCTATCCCCTTTCTTTTTCAAAGTTCTGTGTTCATAAGCAAAACTGATTTTTCTTTGCTATATAGACATTATATATACGTTAAGCTGGCGATTACATAACAAAAACAGTAAAAAAAAGAACTGATCTCTCTCTTTTTAGAGAAAAACCAGTTCAACGGGGTATCATATGTCATCAGCCAACATCTTTCAAGGAATCCTCAAGAGTATCTCTGATCTTCTGAAGATCCATCATGTACTCGATCCTCTTTTTGATGTTGCATATCGCGTAGTACAGCACTCCGCAGATGGCCAGTGCTACAAATGCTACGCCAAACTCGAAGAAGTTAGTTCCCTGTACAAGCTCCCTAATGACATTCGCTGCTGTAAAAAGAACTGACAAAAGCGAAATATATTCAATTCCCTTTAAAACAATCTCATTTCTGATGGTAAATATCAGCATTGAAGTCATAAGAAGTGACATTCCTGAGCAGATTACAAAAGCAATTCCATTATACATAGTGTTCACCATTAGCGTTGTAGCCTTGAGTCCGTGATTTGCAAAATATACAAGACCACTTACGCTCCCTATTAGCATTGCTACTCCAAGTACTAAAGCTGTTATTCCTAAAAAGATAAAGCCAAGTGCAATATCATCAATCTCCCTTAACCTAACTATTTTCCCCTGCATGATTTTTCCCCTTGTTATTTTCCTTAATCGTTTTCGTTATCTTACACATAATTATACGGTTCATAATTATAAAAAGGATAAACTCCCTATAAAATAACCGGAAAGAAAACTGTAAGAATTGGTTAAGAAAGACGAAAAAAGAGCAGGAACTATGCGGTTCCTGCTCTCCTAGGATGCTGTTAACACTGATAAACACTACGTTTCATTAGCACATAGTGCCTTTTCCTATGACATCACCTGAAAAAGTCTTGCCTTCAACTTCTTTTGTACCGGACTTAGTCTCCTTGTAAACAAGACTACCTGCTTTTGGAGCCTTGCCCTTTTGAACAGTAGAACTTGCCTTCGGTTTCTTTCCTGTAAATAGAAGATTACCAGCTTCCAAGCCACCTGCTACGTTTTCAAGTGCGTCATCATTAAGTGCACCATTTAAATCTTTATCTATTCCCATTGCCCTATACCTCCTTGATATATGTCTCTTTGACTCTTTATACGAATATCTTTAAAATGTGGCAGAACAATTCTTATATACAGATTATACAAAAAAACGTAATATGTATCTATATTTATATTTTGAGGAGTAAATAATTGAGTAATACTAAGGTTTATGAAACTGTAAACGACAAAAAAAGGCGTGCTGTGCTGGTTGGCGCTAAGATTGGGCGCGTAAGCGACGAGGATTTTGAGGTTGGAATGTATGAACTTAAGGGCCTTGCCAAGGCCTGCGACATCGATCCTGTGATGAATTCCACACAAAATCTTGCAGCAGAGGACTCCGCTACATATATAGGCTCAGGAAAAATTGAGGAAATAAAGGCTGTCATCGAGATGTACGACATCGATACCGCCATTTTCAACAACACTCTTTCACCATCCCAACTTGCAAACTTATCTAAGGCCCTTGATGTTGAAGTAATTGACCGAACAGGTCTTATTCTCAATATCTTTGCTGAAAGGGCAAGGACCAGGGAAGCAAGGCTTCAGGTGGACTATGCCCAGCTTAAGTACATGCTCCCAAGGCTTGTTGGCCTTAGAGCAAACCTCTCAAGGCAGGGAGGAGCTGGAGGTTCACTGTCCAATAAGGGTTCAGGTGAAAAGCAGATAGAGCTGGACAGACGTAAGATAGAAAAAGAGATGGCTCTTCTTCGCCGTGAACTTGAAGAAGTTGAAAAGACAAGAAAGCTTCAAAGAAACAAGCGTTCATCAGCAGGAATCCCTCTTGTTGCCCTCGTAGGCTACACAAATGCGGGAAAATCCACCCTTATGAACAAGCTTATCGATGAATACGGCGGAGATCTTGGTCAGAAAGTCTATGTTGAGGACATGCTTTTTGCAACCCTTGACACAACTGTCAGAAAGCTCGAGACAACCAGTGGCAGAGCCTTTCTTTTATCTGACACAGTTGGCTTCATCAATGATCTTCCCACTGACCTGGTCAACGCCTTTCACTCAACCCTGGAAGAAGCCCTGTTTGCGGACCTTATCGTGGAAGTGATAGACTCGTCAGATGAAAATTATATTATGCATTCAGAGGTTACGCAGAAGACGCTCCTTTCGCTTGGAGCTGGCAATATCCCCAGGATCACTGTAATGAACAAGGCTGAGAAGCTTGAAAACGTTGAGATTCCCCTAGTAAGAGACGATAAGATCTTTATTTCTGCCAAAAGCGGAGTTGGGATCAGGGAACTTGTAAATCTCATAGAAAAGAAACTAAATGAGTCACTAAGGCTCTGCACCTTAAAGATCCCATATGATAAATCCGGCATTGAAAGCCAGATAAGAAACAGCTCCCAGGTTGTATCCGTTGCCTACGAAGGAGACGGTATCACCATGGAAGCTTATCTTAGTGCTGAAAACTACGGTCGTTACAGCGAATATATAGAATAAAAAATAGGGCCTATTTAAGTCAGATTAATTTACACAACCGCCAGAATATCGCTGAAACTATCAAGATGATAAGTGCATTTGGAGTAGTCTTTTGCGCTGCCAAGCCCTGCACTGGCAAAGCCTCCTGAAACTGCAGCATCTATACCAGCCTTTGCATCCTCTACTACTATGCACTCATCATTTCTTAAGTGGAGCATTCCTGCAGCTTTTATAAACACTTCTGGATCCGGTTTGGATCTGGATATGATAGTTCCATCAGAAACATCATCAAAGAAGTTTGAAAGTCCTATTCTCTCCAAAATATAGGCTGTGTTCTTTGAAGATGATCCAATAGCAAGTTTAAGGCCCTTTTCTCTCAATTTCTCAAGAGTACTCCTGACTTCATCAGTCACATTTCTTTCATTCATCTCGGACAAAAGGTCTCTGTACAGCTGATTTTTCTTTTCCATCATCTGTGTCTTCTCTTCTTCAGAATATGTCCTTGAGGCCTTTTCTAAAATGATCTCGAGACTTTCTGCTCTAGAGACACCCCTGAGTCTTTCATTTATCTCTTTATCAAAATATATGCCTTCATCATCTGCCATCTTTTTCCATGCCTTGTAGTGGAACTCATCTGTGCTGCAGATAACTCCGTCAAGGTCGAATATAATTCCTTTAATTTGCATATCAGATATAGTCCTTTCCACACAACGGATCGATCGGGCTTACTCCGTAAAACTTTGATCTTCCCATTATTTTTTTCAAAACCGCATCCACAAAGTCTTCATTTCCACTGTATGCATTGATGTAAGTACCTATCATAGGTGCATCAAATAAATGGTAGGGATAAGCAGTGGAAATCATCATCATCGGAATTTCAGCTGCATGCCATGGCGCATCATCTCCAAGGCCAAACACCACGTTCCAGTTCAGCCTCAGCGTGGTGTTATTTGAAGCATTCTCCATATTGCAAACATATAGATATAGATCAAAGGACTCTTTCATCTCAGTAATACTTCTGTACATTTCATGCAAAAGAGCCTTTTTCTCATTGCTAAGAGCCGAAGGATCCATAAAATCAGAAGGTACTATGCCAACTCTCCGGTCTCTTACAGTAACCTCAAACCCTTCGGCTGTAAGCTTATCCTTCCACATTTTCACAAATGGACTATCCGGATTATTTTCCTTGTCTATAACATTTAAGTAGATTCTTTTGTACTTCTTAGGGCTTAGTGGCAAAAGAGCTTTCTCATCACGTACAAGTGTCACTGACTTATCCGCAACCTCTTTAGCCCAGCTCCTGTGCTCTGTGCATCCGACTACCGAAAGAGCATCTTCTCCCGGAACAAGTCTGCCCTCTTTCTGCTTTCTGTGGAGCCCTAAAGAAGCTTTGGTAGCGAGGATCCTCAGTACCGCCTCATCCAACCTTTCTTTTGACAAAAGGCCATCCTCAATTCCTTTTAGAAGGAATCCATAGTCCTCCTCAAGACTCTTGTTAAAAAGTATCATGTCACAACCACATTCAATAGCAGCTGGAATTGCCATATTTCTTGGCATGGCACTGGTAAAGCCCACCATTGGTGTGGCATCTGTTGTGATAAGCCCATTAAACCCAAGGCGTCCACGCAAAAGGCCCGTTATAAGTTCTTTGGAAAGAGATGCAGGCATGAGCGTGCTTCTTCTGTCAGCTTCCTTATTTATCTCTTTTACATATGCAGGCTGAGCGATATGTCCTACCATCACTGTCTTTGCGCCTTTTTCTATAAGATTCTTATAGATATATCCAAAGCTGTCATCCCACTCTTTTACTGAGAGTGTATTGACACTGGTAAGAATATGCTGATCTCGTTCGTCAATCCCGTCCCCAGGAAAATGCTTTATAGAAACTGCTACATCATTCTCACTAGCAGCATCCATATAGCGGGATGCAAACTGCACTATCTTCTTTGGATCATCTCCAAAAGTTCTCACATTAGTAATTGGGTTATGAAAATCCTTGTTTATATCAACAATTGGCGCAAAAGACCAGTTTAACCCAAGCGCAGCCCCTTCTTTACATGCCACATACCCCATTCTGTATCCATTCTCAGGGTCATTTGTTGCAGCGACTGCCATAGGTTTTCCAAAAGAAGTTCCCTCTATAGCAAGGCCATCACCACCGCTCTCGGTATTAGCAGCGATAAGCAGAGGAATTTTTGCAAGAGACTGGATTTTCCTATGGGTTTCCTGTATCTCTTTTGCCCTGCCACTCCTGTACATCATACCGCCAACACCAATGCCGCTTACAATGCCTTTAAGGACATCTTCATCGCTACTAAATCCCATGGGACAAAAGACCTGTCCGCATTTCTCCTCAAGGTTCATTCCATCAAAGGTTTCTTTTACCCATTGGATATCTGTATCATCAAGGAAAAAAGGATTTCCCTTATAATCAATTTCTTTTCTATCAAATCTCATCAGTGCTCTCTCTTCTCAAATCATTTAAAGAACTTTCTAAGGAAATATGCAGGGCCACAGCTCCAGGCATGACAGTAACTGTTAACTATAGTTCCACCATATGGAGATTCATCAGGATTTTCCGGGTTGTAAAGTTCCCAGAAGGTATCTGCACCATTTTCTACCATTCCGCCCCAATACTGCCTCATAAGACTATGTGCCTCATCTTTTTTTCCAAGTTTTAACAGCGCATCAATATAGTTATGATACATGTATGGTGTAACCATCTTAACAGCAGCATCATAGGCCTCAAGCTTTCCAAGCAGTCTTTCAGCAGCCTTTCCATCTACAGCACCGCCAAGTACCATCCACACCTGCGACGCATAGGATATCTGTCTGTCACTGCCGCTGACATATAATCCAAGCTTATCGTCATATAAAAACCTGTTGGCTCCGTCTCTGACCTTGATATAAAGGGCTGCATACTCTTCTTCAGCAAGAACATCCCCTGCACATTCGGCAAGTTCTATTGCTGCTTCAAGAGCATAGAGCAGGATTCCCTGAGCTGCAGCCTGTTTATTAAGTTCAAGATTCCAGTCTACAAAACACCATCCAAGAACATCCAGATCCTTTACAACACAGTGCTCATCCAAGCCTTCTTTTGCCAATTCAATCTGTCTTTTACATACATTCCATAGATCTTTTACTGCTTCCATATCCCCTGTTTCTTTGTAATAATCACGAAGGATCGCTACAAAAAACAGAGAGTAGTCGTACATAAAGGTGTCATCCACTTCCGGCTCAGGCTCTAAAAAGATGCAGGCTCCAACCCTTCCATCTTCCTGAGTAAGTGCACCAAACAGGTACAGACAGGCTTTTACCATGTCATTCATCCTATAAGTCACATAATTAGCAAGAGCCTGTATCCTGAGATCTCCAATCCACAGTCTCCTGTCTCTCTTAGGCCCGTCCTCAAAGATAGTCTGCATGCAGTCTTTCAGGGTATTGACTGCTATCGTATCTATCCTATTGTCAAGGGAATCTTCTATTTCACATGTCAGAAGATCTTCGTCTCTGGCTGACGTAACTGCCCTTACTTTTGCATCTATGATCTGCAGATCAAACTTTGAACTGATATCCGAAACTTTGATCCTGACGTATCTGAAGGCGTACCTTCTCGCTAGATCAAGCTTTGAAGGAACCACATCAACCTTCACCAGTTCTTCCTGTATCCATGAAGCACTGACCCATCCATTGTATGTTGACGCATCCTCGAATAGCTCTATTTCCCGCTCTGCAAACTGTATCTGAAGCAAAACGGGAGCGTCAGCATGGGCACCTACGTTTTTAAACTCAAGAGACAGGTATCCAACAAGATGTTCTCCGAAGTCCAGTATCACCTCATCGTTCTTCTTGAATATCATGGTCCTAAAGTCAGGCAGAATGGCTGTATTTATTCCGCTGTCGTCTCTTGTAATACTTACCGTTTCTGATACAGAAACCTCTTTTTCATTTATCTTTGGGAAAAGAGCTACCGCCTTTTCTAATAGTGTTAAGTCTCTCATGCTTTAATTAATCTCTTTATCATATCTTTATTGTTCAAATAGATCAGGAATACAACCAACAACACTGCATTTATAATTGACTGCATAGTTGCATTAACAGTATTGGAGAATACTGCGAAGGTTGAATTTAAAAGCGACATACAGATGGCTGCAAGAAGAAATCCTATCTTTTCGTTGGTAAATCTTCCGATGTAGCCAGATATAAACATGGGAAGGAATGCAGTAAACATGATCGCAATACTTCCAAAATTCAACTGCCCTCCGTTAATAGTGGTATTCCTCGCCGCATTAAGTGTTCCGACAATTCCCATCAGTCCGCCACAGATCCCGTAACAAATAAGGGCATTTTTCACTTCATTGATTCCCGTTGCAACTGCCACTTTCTGACCGGATTTGAGGGCATTGTAGTCATATCCAAAGGCCGATTTGTCAAAGACAAATATCATAAAAGCAAGAACTACCAGTATTATCAAAGCCGCATAGATCCAGGTCCCTGTAAAGCCTGACATAGACTGATTCTGTACTTCGGTCATGACATACTTACCGCCTGTAATGGTGTACATGATCCCTTCATATACCAGAGTCACTCCCAATGAAACTATTATTGGAGGGAGCCTCAAAATACAGTAGGTAAGCCCTGAGATCAATCCCAGGATCACTCCTGACAACAGCGCGATCATCAACATAAGCGCCGCTGAGCCTCTACCCCCAGAGAGAATCATGTATGTAACTTTTGCTCCTATGACAGCTGACAACGAAGCCATAGATCCAAGGGAAAAATCAAATCTTCCGCTGTTTAGATTGATGGAGAGAGCCATGGTTGTGATCATCACAATAGCTGTATAAACTATGAAATTGTCAAAGCTCTTCATATTCGATATCACACTCTGTCCATTAAAAAGGCAAAGAGCCTGTAATATTACCAGCGTTGCCACAGGTATTGCCAGTGCATTTAAGATTCTCTTTGGGGTACTCATTGTTGTTCTCCTTATTACTTACTCTCTACAAGGCTCTTAACATCCTGATAAGTAACCTGACTTCCTATAATTCCGTCAAGTGTTTCTTTGTTGTAGATGGGTGTATCACCATTGTCATTAACAAAATATTCATCAAAGCTGGCTTTATCTGTTGCTACCAGATAGCCCTGGTTAAGTGATACTGCATTTCCTTCATCATCTCTGATCACATTTCCATCAACAGCATCTACAACCAGCGCAAAAACAGGTCCAATTGATGATGAATACTTGCCAGCAAGATACTTAAGACTTCCGCTTTCCATTGACTGACTGTTCATAGCTGTGAAGGAATCAATATCAGCGAAAGGTATGATCTCCTGAGAAAGTGTCTGTGCAAAGAATGTTGTTGCCATTCCAACTGAGAGGAACGCCTCAGGTGCCTTCTGGATTGCTGCATTGAGCTCATCTGTAGTTGTGTCTCCATATCCCTGAAGATAAG
>Ga0256405_10010269_pt1 | contig 12439 bp, 15 predicted proteins | sample RumenRJG_02DNA_FD_189096 | JGI IMG/M metagenome (GOLD analysis project Ga0256405, IMG submission 189096) | Bovine rumen microbial communities from Lethbridge, Alberta, Canada - RJG_02 | ecosystem: Host-associated > Mammals > Digestive system > Stomach > Rumen | place: Canada: Alberta...
ATCGGTGGATATTGCTCCAACACCACCGAAGGCGTCAACCAGGATCACTCCCATGATGGCGGTGAGGAATTCCCAGTCCTCAACGACAGAGGTTATGACTGGTGGACCGGCACTGGGGCAGGCAAAGGCAACCTCGTTATCGAAGATGGTTCCTACTGCGCCTCTGTCGAGCTTACCGTTGGTACCTGGCTCGATACATTGAAAGCCTAATTCATTCCTTTCAATCACTTTATGCTTAAAGAATAAGGTCGCAAGAGGTGCCGCCCCTGCGGCCTTATTCTCTATTTAGGAGGCAACTCATGACACAAACTGAAACCCGGAAGGTCAGTAGCTTCACCAAATTGGTGACCAAAGTCACCACTTGGCTGACCCGTCCGGAAAACGTCATCCTGTTGATACTCGGCGTCATCCTCTCCTTCGCAGTCCTTTATCCGTTATGGTCCGTCATCCAGAACTCCCTTACCGTTCACGCGGGCAAGGAAAGGATGATCGCGGTCTATCAGGAATATCCTTACGAAGGATTATCGACGTCGAACTGGCACTACTTGATCACAGGACCTTATGCTGAGAAGTACCTATGGGAGCCACTTGGCAATTCTTTGTTGCTTGCGACGCTTAGCTGCGTCTTCGCCCTACTCTTCGGCGGCATCGCGGCGTTCTTAGTCACCCGCACCAACATGCCATGCAAAAAGTGGATCTCCACGGTCTTCATCTTCCCCTATATCATGCCACAGTGGACATTAGCGTTAGTTTGGAAGAACCTCTTCTGGTCGGCGAATGTCACCGGCGGATCCAATGGCTTGCTCGCTTATATCAGCAAAAGCGCGATCTGCATGCCTGAATGGTGGTGCCGTGGCTTATTCCCCTGCGCGATGGTCTTAGGTATGCACTATGCGGCCTTTGCCTATATCCTTATCGGCGGCATCTTCAAGAACATGGATGCTTCCTTAGAAGAAGCTGCAACAATCCTTAATACCCCGAAATGGAAGATCATCACCCGCATCACTATCCCAATGATCGTCCCAGCGATTCTTTCTACTATCCTTCTAGTCTTCTCTAGCGCGGTTGGTTCCTATCCTGTCGTTCACTATATCGGTGGCAAAAATTTCTCGGTTCTTGCGACCTCTTATATTGAATTACGCGCGATCACCGGCGATGGCTTTGCCGCGATTATCGGCATCATCATGCTCATCATCGGCTTCCTCATCCTCATCGTCAACCAGCTCTCCATGCGTTCTAGGAAGCAATTCATCACTGTCTCTGGCAAATCTGCCCAGGCCACCAAAATCAATCTTGGCAAGGTCTTCAAGTGGGTTTGCGCGATCATCTTGATCCTCGCGACGATGTTTACTTCCTTCCTACCGATCTTCTCCTTCACCTTAGAGACCTTCGTCAATAACCCAGGTGACTATAGCTCCTTCACCACAAAGTGGTGGGTGTATCATGAAAATGGCGAAGTCGGTATGTATGGAAACTATGGCATCTTCTACAATGTGGCCTTCTGGACCAGCTTCCGTAACCAGGCCATCGTCGCCATCGTCTGCGCCCTTATCGCCGGCTCCATCGGCTTCTTGGTTGGCTATGCAGTATCCCGCAAGAGAAGAAGCAAATTCTCCGCTTATGTCAACGGCATGTCCTTCTTCCCCTACCTCATCCCAGCCCTTGCCTTCTCGGTTGCCTATTATTCCTTCGGCTTAGAGGTTGGCTTAGGCGGATTCGTCGGCACGATGATCCTCATGATCCTCTGCGGCTCGGTCAAATACATCCCATTCTCATCCCGTTCCTCCTTATCGGCCATGATGCAGCTCTCCCCGGAAATCGAGGAAGCGGCCGTCATCCAGGGTGCCTCTTGGTGGAAACGCATGGGACGCATCGTCATTCCAATCCAGAAATCGGCGATCATCTCAGGATATCTATTGCCCTTTATCACCGGCATGAGAGAATTGAACCTCTTCATGTTCCTAGTCAGCAATAACGACCAATTGGCAACCACTTCCCTTGCCTATTATGATGAAATGGGTCTGACCCCATTCTCATCCGCGGTCAACTTGATCATCATCGTCTTCGTGTTGGTCGCGAACCTATTAGTCAACCTATTAACTGGTGCCTCGATTGATTCCGGCATCGGAGGAGATAAGAAAAATGCCTAAAATCACACTTGAACACATCAATAAGAAATGGGGCACCTATTATGGCGTCGATAATCTCGATTTAGAGATCGCCGATAACGCCTTCGTGACCCTGCTTGGGCCGTCTGGCTGCGGCAAGACCACCACACTCCGCATGATCGCTGGTCTAGAGACCCCTACCACCGGTAGGATCACCATCGGCGACACCGTCGTTTTCGACGCGGATGCGGGCATCAATGTCCCCGCCTCCAAACGCCATGTCGGCTTTTTGTTCCAAAACTATGCCTTATGGCCAAACATGACCGTCTACCAGAATATCGTCTTTGGTCTGAAAAACGTCAAGGAAGAGATGGAGATGTATGAATGGAAATTGGTCCGTTTAGCGGACTTCATCCGCATCTTAGGAAAGCCTGAGAAAGTCGTCTCGCTCATCTATGACACCAAGGATAAAGATGGCAACATCAAGATGGAGTCCGCGATCCTAAAGATCACCGACTTCTTCGAGGTCTCCTACCCAACCGCGAAGAAAGTCTTCAAGCTTGGCTTAGAGAAAGAAGGGGCCGATATCAAAGGTATCGCTGCCGCTGCAATCGAAAAAGCCAAAGCGGAGATGGATGCTATCAAAGCCAAATATGATGCAAGAGGCATCAAGCTTGATGATCAGTTCCGTATCCTTGATGCAGATGGTAAGCCTGTCATTAAAGAGCGCAAGCTCTCACCAGAGGAAATCGACCTTAAGCTCCGCGCTTCTGCCCGTACGCTTAAAATCGGCCAATTCATGGATCGTTATCCAGCTGAGTTATCTGGTGGCCAGCAACAACGTGTCGCCATCGCGCGTACCCTTGCCCCTGGACCGAAAGTTCTCTTCATGGACGAGCCATTATCCAACCTTGACGCGAAATTGCGTCTAGAGATGCGCTCTGAGCTCAAGCGTCTCCATATGGAAACCGGCGCGACATTCGTCTACGTCACCCATGATCAGCTTGAGGCCATGACGCTAGCGACCAAGGTCTGCTTGATGGATAACGGCGTCTTGCAGCAATACGATCCACCACTTGAGATCTATCATCGCCCAAATAACCTCTTCACAGCCGACTTCATCGGTAACCCAGCCGTGAACCTCATTGAAGCTAAGGGCAAACTCAATGCGAAAGGTCAGTTCGAATTTGAGCTCCTTGGCGGGCATAAGGCCATCTTCATTCCAAAAGATGAAGGTTTCGATCTAAGGAAGAAACGCGAAGAACTCGCTGCCAAAGCGCGTCCTCTCACCGCGGATAAGTCCAACAAAGATGGACCATTCCCATATAAGATCCCACTCATCGAGCAGCCGATCGATGTTGTCGATAACCCGGTCATTGAAGATGATGACTTCGTCTTAGGCGTCCGTTCCGAATATATCGGTATCGTCGAAAACGGCAAACTCCACGCTGAAGTCTATTCCGCGATGCCTACTGGTAAAGAGACCACAATCCGCATCAAAGTTGGTAACTTCTTGCTCACTGGTGACGTCTTCGGCGCGATTGATTACCCAATCGGCACGAAGGTCGATCTCTCCTTCAAAGGCGAGCATATCATGCTCTTCGATCGGAAGTCGCAGAAGCTTCTCACCTTAGGTGAACTCAAGATTTGCTAATCTAGCAGCACCACTTCAATACCCCACACTGCGCATAACGGTGTGGGGTTTTTGTATAGATATCGGGGATTTGCAAGTTTATTTTAATTATCAATCGTTCTATTTATTGTTAGTTTCTAAGATGAATCTATTATCGAGCCCTGACAAATTGGCATATATCAAAATGTTTTATATGACAAATTGGCATATTGATATTGCTTTATAGTGACAAAGTGATATATTAATCAACGAGGATAGAACAATGACCTTATTAGAATGCAGAACGCAATATAGACTATCGCAGGCGCAGGCAGCAAGCAAACTTCAGATGCCTGTCCGTACTTATATCAGATACGAAAAGGAGGATAGTTATGGTGATTCGCTGAAACGCGCGATGATGATTCAAAGATTAGTAGATCAATGCGAAATCACAGAAGACAAAGGGCTTTTAACGATAGAGCAAATTAAAGATGCGCTCGTTTCATTGTTTGAGCATAGCTATAAAGATCAAATTGAGTTCTGCTACTTATTTGGAAGTTATGCAAAGGGTTATGCAAAAGAGAATAGCGACGTTGATCTATGCATCTTGACAACATTGTCAGGCTTAAAATTCGCTGGATTAAGCGAAGACATACGATCTGTGCTTCACAAAAGGGTGGATCTAATTAGATTCTCAAACCTTAATGATAATTGGGAATTACTTGGGGAAATTATGAAGGATGGTATTAAAATTTATAGATAACAAAAAAGAACGATCGTTATTATGCGACAATCATTATTGAACATATCGATGCTATAAAGGGTTACCTGGCAAACAAATCCTATGAGGAATTTATTCAGGACAGTGAACTGGTGGATGCCGTCATGTTTCGCCTCATTCAGCTGATAGAGAATATCAAATGTGTCTCTGATGAATATAAGCAAAAGAATAGCCATATTCCATGGGGCAACATTATGGGCTTTAGAAATGGCATCGTGCATGAATATGGCAAGAAAGATTATGTCATCGTTTATGAGACCGCCACGCAAGATATCGATGAATTAAGAGAACTATTCATGGCGTTGCTTTAAAGACGTTGCACTTTGAAATTGCACTTTAGATTTTAAAAATTCCATGATTTGCAATGTTTTTTAGGTTTTGATGTTTCTCAAGTGCAAAAATAATATCGATTTGCACTTTGGAATTGGACTTTGGAATTCCCACTATTGGTTCTTCGTTTTAACTGTATATTGATCAATTAAGAGACATAGAGCATCTGTTTTAATATATAATCAACACATGGATGAATATATCAGAGATTTCAACACCCGCCGCATCATCGGTATCTTAGACCATAAGAGTAACGGCGATATCTACGCGATCGATTTCGATACCCGCATGATCTTAGGTATCTACCGTGCTTCTACCAATGACACGATAGAGTTCAATACCAGACAAGTCGTCGCGAAAGGCAATGTCGTCGTATCCTTTATTTATAATAAGCCGAGAAGATATTAGAACCGTTACTATGGCAAGCAATCAAGAATACCTAGAATATGTCTTAGATCTTCTTAGGAGGCTCACTAATATTACCTATAAGAAGATGATGGGAGAATACCTTTTATATAAGGATGGAATTCTTTTCGGCGGCATCTACGATAACCGCTTCTTAGTGAAGATCACCCCTGCTTCCGCTTCTATTGGCTTTAAAGAGGAGATTCCTTATCCAACGGGCAATATGATGTACCTCGTGGATATCGAAGATACTAGGGCATTAGAAGAGCTAATCCTAGGTATCGTAGCAGATCTATCCAAGTCATGAAGAAAAGGCGGCTATTGCCGCCTACTTTATTTGCCTCTTAGAAAGAGAAATAAGGTTTGATGTTATATTTGAGTTCCACATGAAGTGGGATCTTTTTGCCATCCATCTCGAGAATGACATCTTGATCGATGATATCGCCATGTTTCAGGTTCTCGATCTCGAAGATCATCGCGCGGTGGCCTTCACTATCGTGGGTACGGACGCTGCAGGAACCAATGCCTTTGAATGCATCGGCATCTAAGACCCATTCATCGATTGGGCTATTGCCAAGTTCCTGGGTACGGTAATGCGTGCCTCCATAAGGGTTGATTGGAAGCTTGATCCTGCCAAGAGAAAAACCATCACCAGTGATGCAGATTTCGATTTCAGGATCGCCTTCGATATATGTATTACCCGAATTAACGGGGGAACCACCCAATGAATCTTGGTCCATAAGTATATGCTCCTACTTCTTACTTAAAGTATAAAGTAATTGAAGGTTTGCAACAATAGGACAATGTCCTATTTGAAGGATTTTGTTTATTATTCATCGATTGAACGCCTAAAAAGCATAAAGAAAAGGTGATGTTTTTGCTAATGTGGATAATCAAGCGACTTCTTTATGGCTAAACACGAATGCACCGTTTTCTAAAGCCGTGTAGTCATATTTGGCTGAATCATAAATAGAATTGTATCCACTGGCGCCAAAGACCATGACGTTATCTCCATATGCATCCAATGAATAAACACTAGAAATTAAACCAGTATTGAATAGCCATATAAATAGTTATGACCAGACGAATATGTATTAAAATAAGGCCATGAGAAAACAATACTGGCCTTGGATGATACTTGTCTTTGGTATCATCGGCATCGCTTATGGAACGCATCTACTGATCTATCATTGGACCAATGGCCAGGAGCTTTCCATTTGGTCCTTAGTGTTGCTTGTCCTTGGAGCCATTGCCTTGGCCTTTTCCGTCGTGTTGATGATGATGCGTTATATTGCGAAGAAGAAACAGCCTGTTGTCCAGCCTGTGATTGAACTAGAAACCGAAGAGGAGAAACCAATCATCGAGGAGCCCATCCAAGAAGAAGAGCCACAAAGCAAGCCTCAGGAGGAACAGCAGCCTGAAAGTAATATAGAAGATGAACAAGAAGAAGACCAGCTGAGAGAAGATGAAGAAGAGGATGATTATGAGGAACCGACACCTCGCCCGATCCCAAACCATTATCAATCGTATTCAACGGTTTATGTGAAGAAAGTCGGCTATGGCCCAATTGTAAGAGTGGAAGGTAATCGTATTATCGATATGCGCAGCAACACCTATTACCACCTTGAGAATGGATTCCTCTATCAAGATGGTTATGGAACGCGTTATGAAATACGTGGCAATCAAATCAGAGATGCTTTCGGTGGCTACCTTTATGAACTCAGCGGTAGCAATATCAACAAGGTCTTCGGCGGGTTCTTCGCTTCTATTTCTGGTAACTACATCACGACCTATAACCTATCCGATAAATTCGAGATGACGGATCCTTTATCCAAACAACAGTTACTCGCAGTCACCGTACTAATCTTTGAAAAATACTAAGAATCATGAAAGATTTGCAGGGATTTCGTTAATTTAATGACGAAAACACTAGATATCCATCGTTTCTAAAATAAAATAACATCATGAAAGAAGAGACGCTTCAGAATATCGATCAGGAGCAAGGCAAAGATCTTGCCACTGCTTCTAGAGTCATTGGAATCATTGTTTTCACATTGACGATGCTAGCATTAACTACCGCTATCATCAGTGATTTCGCTATTTTTGCCGAACAAATTTTGACGATCGTCGCAGGGTTCATCATTGCCTGCATCATGTTCATGGTCTTTCTGATCGCCTTCTTTCTCTCCGTCATCTTGGTCTTCGGTGTCTATCTTATGGACACCTATGGCTTCTGGCCATTGACACTTTCATCGGTAATCTACCAGCAAGCCTTGCATGATGCTGCTATATCTGATGAACAGATTGCCGTATTACTTGCGATCCGCATGATTCTTCTCGTTGTTTGCATCGTTTGCTTTATCGGTGCGATTGTTTCTTCTATTTTAAAGAAAATGGCAAAAAAGCGGGGTTTTGTAGGGAAAACCAAAGGCACCACTGCTTTTTCTACCCTAGCTTTAATCTTCTCAATCTTTGGTATCGCCCTATCCGCGTTGATTCTATTGATCGCTTCTGGCGTGGTTGGTTAGTTTATTTTTTAGAGGCTTGAAAGGCCATTAAATAGTCTTCGGTCTTGGACCAATATTTTTTGCCCCAATTTTCAAAAGACCATTCATCCATATAGGGATTGCATTCGTAATCGATATAATAGATTAGATCATCTTTGGCCACGAAATTCGTGGAATAATAATCGATGTTGAGTCCTGCAACTTTTGCTAATCTCGCCATCGACTCTACTTGAACGATATAATCCATCTTAACCTTATCTTGATGCACTAAATCAAAGATGATCGGACCATCGATGAATTCTTTGACGATGCGCTCATGCTCGATATCCACTTCCACTAGTAACGGGATACGGATACCCGCAGCAAGCAAAAGCTTATAATCGCGCATCTCTGCTTCGATCTTATTGCCGAACTGGTAATACTCGCAGGGTTCATGATGAATCTGTTTGAGGACATAATAACGATCCTCTTTTTCAGCAAGATAAGAGTATCCGCCTTTGCCCTTACCAAGTTGCCTTAAGATTACATATTCGTGACCATTGACTTCCATGGACGTTAGGCTTGATAAATGCTTTTCGTAGAACAGATATCGATGGCTGATATCAAAGCCAAGTTTGGTATAGAAAGATGAATCAGAAAGGACATAAACGCGCCTTGCACCTAAGCCTTTCACGCGCTTACAACCTTCCATTAATAGGGTTTTTGCAAAATTTTTGCCGCGATATGCAGGGATAACGCATACTGGTTCGATATAGGCATCCTCGGTTTCATGGTCAAACCAAAGGCCGCAGAAAGCGACTTTCTTGTTAACGGAATCCACCATCGATAAGCATAGATATGGGTCGGTGTGTGGATGGTGTTTATAAGGGGTTAAGCCCTTTAAGAAGGCATCGTAATCCTCGCCATGATCAAAACCTTGGTAGATGAGCCACTGCAAAGCTTCATATTCTCTAGAGGGAATGATTTCTTCGATGTGATAGCCATCTGGAATTATTGGTTCTTTGACGTTCTTAAGATTTAGAGATAGCAATGTCTCATAGTCATCAGTCTTAGCATAACCAAGCCTCGTTATTATCTCGGCTTTCTTTGAATCATCCTCTGCAACCGCGATACGGATACCATTATGATCGATGAGGTAATTGGAAGCATACTGGATTAGACCTTCATATTGATCTTCATACGCTTTCAGAGTAGCAACGATCGCTTCCCCATATCTCATGTCATAGAGAGCTACCCCTACTACTTGATTATCATCAATGCATAGCAAATTAGAATAGAGCAATGATGCATCATACTCAGGATGAAACATCATCCATTCAATCCTTGCCCAATGGTCGTTATGATATTGGTCGCTTTCATTATTTAAGGTCATGAAAAAAGAAATCAATCGATCATAATCACTTCTTTCATAATGCTTAAATTCCATAAAAACCCTGCAATTCCTATATAAATCAACAATTCTTTAGATTTCCTTAATATTATACCAAATCATCTCTTATACCCAAATGAATAGATAAAAGGACCTTAAATAAAGGTCCAAAAGAATAAATAGAAATAACGATTATTTGCTTGTTTCTTCGCCTTCGATCATCTTTGGAAGGGCATTGATTTCCATGATGCCATAGAGGATGAACATCGCTAAAGATGCAACAGGAATATTATCAACGCTATTTGGATTACCTAGTGGAGAGAAGAGCAAATTAAGCAACAAAGCAAGCAAGAACATCATGCCAAATAGATAAGTTAACCTCTTCAAGATCGCAACATCTTTGAATTTGGAAATGATGTAAACGACTGCGAATCCAATCGCAGCAGCAAGAGAGAAGATGGCAATGACCCATGCGGTAGGACCAGCTACGTTTGCGGCAGCAATTAACGTAAATAAGAAATTGAGGAACATGAACGCTGGGAAAGACGCGATAACAATCATGTCTAAGATATCTTTGGCTTTCTCAGGAAGCTTGTTGGCAAGCAATACGCCGAAGATACCATAAAGGATGTAGAAACTTGCAAGGGTAATGCCAATGATGCCTTAAGCGATGGCAACACCACCACCCATGAGCAAGTTCAAATAGATCAAGAACATCGTCGCACCGAAAATAACAGCCAAATAAGGTTTTAAAATGTCTCTAAGTTTTTTCATAGATTATCTCCTATTGCATATAGTATACCTATCTAATCGCTAAAAGCGTAATCAAACCTTGCAAATGGTATGTCAAAACAACTAAACTTTTCTTAGCAATCATGAAGATTTTCAAGCAGCTTATCATCCTCATAGCATTATCATTGCTAGGATCATTATGTTCCTACTTATTGTCCTTAATCCATGTGTCCTTCCCGGGTTCATTGATTGGGCTCATATTGCTTTTCATTTGTTTGCTAACAGGGCTTATCAAACAACACCATATTGAAGATGTCGGGATGTTCTTCATCAATAACATGGGCATCTTCTTCGTGCCTGGTGCGATCATGATCCTAGATCGTATTGAGATGATCTCAACGTTATGGTGGAAGCTTCTCATTATCATCCTTGGTGGTTTCATCGTCTCTTTCACCGCGACCTATTGGGCGGTGCGTTTGACCTTATTCTTGCAGGAAAAGCACCGCAAGAAGAAAGAAGGCAAAGTCGAAAGCGAGGTGCAACCATGATTGAGCTTATCACCTCGCCACTTTGCTATGTCTTTGTGACGTTAGCGATCTATTTCCTCTTCGCTTTCTTGCAAAAGAAAACCAAGAGTCCTTTATTCAACCCATTACTATGGTCCATCGTCTTCGTGATTGGCTATATCTTGCTAATGGTATTCGCTGTTAATGGCAGTATCTCCAAAGAAGCCATCTCTAGCCAAGTCGCAGCCTATAAAGCAGCCTGCAATATCTTTGATATCATGCTTGGCCCAGTCACGGTCTCTTTGGCATTGCCATTATATCTAAACCGTCATGTGGTCAAAGAGAATTGGCTTGCAATCCTCGTGGCATCACTAGTAGGTGTGGTTTCTTCTATTCTTACAGTTTGGGGATTAAGCGCTTTATTAGGATTAGAACAAGACATTATGTTCTCGCTCTTCCCAAGAGGTGTCACCACTGCGATTGCAACGGAAGTCGCTAATCTATTGGGCGCAAGCGAATACACTTCCTTAACGGTTACCGTCGTTGCCTTAACTGGTGTCGTCGGCGCGGTCCTTGGACCACTGCTTATTAAACTATTTGGAAGTAAGGATGATGTCATTGTGGGATTAAGCTTAGGGTCTGCATCCCACGCCATCGGCACATCTAAAGCCTTTGATTATTCTTCTAAAGCTGGCGCGATTGCCTCTATTTCCATCATCACAAATGGTCTAGTAACCGTCCTTCTAGCGATCATCGTTAAACTGATCGTTGGTTAATCAATTTACCGCTAATCCGTTTCACGGCAGTCATTCGTTGTGCTGCCCAGGTTTTATGCTGTCCGCATGATGATTATTTAAATTGTTTTGAAGAGCAAACCATTATTAATATCAAAACGACTAACGTATCACAAAAGGCGGTCGTGCCTATCGTTGTACGATAAGCAACAAGACCGCCTTATTGAATCATGAATGCGATGCCGTAATCAGCATCATAATCAATTGTGGTTAGATGTAATTAGCTTGCGTAGGTATAGGTTGCAATGCTTAAGAGAGCATCATTAGCATCATAGGCAATAAGGGTAACAAGCACATCATCTCTGATTGTCATATTATCTGCATTGAACACATAATGCTCGCCACTTGTGTAGTACGGATTAACATACTCCGTGTGTTCAACGATTGGATCGGTAGCCTCGGCCTTTTCAATCCAGTCATACACTTTGACGTGAGCCTCAGCTAATTGCTCAGGAGTCATCTTCATTGTGTAACCAGCTCCACCACCAGCGGCCATTCCGCCAGCGGAGAAGGAGAATGATAACTCATATCTCACGGCATCTGTGACAGGAGTTAAGACGAATGCTCCGTCATTGGTGGCCAAGGTTGAACTGCTAATGCTGTTAACCAAACCGCCAGTCAAGGCCTCCGCCGAAGCGATGCGATCATTGAAATCAGCATCAGAATACTGTGACAAATTCATTCCATTGACGATGTATCTATAATTAGAATCGATTCTCGTTGTGAAGAGGTTGTTTCTAGAATAAGAGGAATGCTGACAGATGTTGCCTTGGTTGGAACAATTGGCAAGAGTAACGATGACATCATGATTGAGATAGCCTGGATTGGATATGAACATTGCCGCTTCTTTGTTTGTTGAAACAATAGTGCCAAAGTTGTCACAACCAGAAATATCAATCGTAAGGACATTACCATAGGTTCCCATGTTACCTAAATAGACGGATTTATAGCCCGTTCCAATAAGGTTTGCATAGTTATCAACATTCTTAATGGTAATATTGGCAGTGCCATACAAAATATAAGAGAGAAGCAAGCCGTTATTATTAATAGTAGTGCCAGTGACAGAACCAGACATGGTAATGTTTTCATACGTCACATCCACGTTGCCAGAATTAATTCCAGCAACTTGAGCTGCAACAGTATGACTACCGTTTACGATTTTCGTAGTAACAAATCTCAAATTGGAAATAGAGACTTCGCCGTGGATTAAGCTGAAGATAGCGGTAATACCATCATCACCAACGTCTCCTTCTGGAGCGTTCACAGGGGTTAAGCCGGTGAATACGTGATTATCG
>Ga0256405_10010270_pt1 | contig 12437 bp, 13 predicted proteins | sample RumenRJG_02DNA_FD_189096 | JGI IMG/M metagenome (GOLD analysis project Ga0256405, IMG submission 189096) | Bovine rumen microbial communities from Lethbridge, Alberta, Canada - RJG_02 | ecosystem: Host-associated > Mammals > Digestive system > Stomach > Rumen | place: Canada: Alberta...
GAGCGCGCCTACGAGATTGGCAAGAAGAACTATATCGACGGCGGCAACAATCAGGTGATCCTGATCACCGACGGGGACCTGAACTTCGGGATCACAGACAAAGGCGGGCTGGCCGAGCTGATCGAGACCAAGAAAAAGGACAACCTTTTCCTCAGCGTGATCGGAACCGGGCTCGGGAACTACAAAGACGACAAACTGGAGACCCTCTGCAAGCACGGCAACGGAGTCTACCGTGTCGTGAACAACCTGGCGGACGTTCGCAAGAGCATCGATGAAGAATATTCGTCGCTGGTCAACATCATCGCCAAAGACGTCAAGGCGCAGGTGGAGTTCAACCCGCAGGTCGTGGAGTCCTACCGGCTGCTGGGTTTTGAGAACCGGGAGATCTCGCGCGAGGATTTCACTGATGACACGGTGATCTCCGAGCCCTTCGGTTCCGGCGGCTACGGCGTCGCGGTGTATGAACTCAGGATGAAGACAGGGGATGCTCCCGTGGAGAGCGGGCTCAAATACAGCCGGCTCGTCACCACGGATTCGCAGGAGCCGGCCACCGTCAAAGTCCGCTACAAACAGCCTTTGGAAGACGTCTCTCATGAGCTGGAGAAGGTGCTGGAGACCGCCGACGCGTCTTATACCGACAACCTTCGCCTTGCCTTCATCGTCTATGTGTGCGCGGAAAAGCTGCGCGGTTCCGATAAGATCAGCGAGGAAGAGATCGACCTTGCCAAGAAGCTTTATCAGGAACTCGGCCTCGCGATCAGAGAAAAGAACGCCGCCGACCTTTACAAGCTGGAAGGCGTCCTGGATAAGACCCCGGAGGAACTCGGTATCGGGATCCGGGAAGAAGAGGAGTTTGTCTGGTAGGGACTATTGGTAGGGTCTATCGGTAGGGTCTATCGGTAGGGCCTATTACGCGAAATAACCGGCATTCCTTATTTCAACGCTTTCATGACCGGGTTTTAAGGAATCTTGCTGCTCGGCAGATAGTATGGATTCCTCTGTTCCTTAAAATGACCAGATATACTGGTCGTTTTAAGGAATCCGGGGTTGAGCGATCTCATTCGAGACTCTCCCGGGAAGGCGAATTATTGATAATTCCTTATTTTAACGGATAAATGAAGGCAAATTAAGGAATGCCGGTTATTGGCCATCGGCCATGTTTACATCTCTTGACTGAAATGCCACCCCTTCGTCCCATGGTGTAGTATAATAAACCCAGAAGGACGGGCAAGGCATGAAAACGGTACTGATCATAATAGGAATATTCATTGCGCTGGGATTGTTCGGTATGCTGTTGCCGGCGATCATCGCAGCAGGGGTCGCATGGCTTCTGTTCACCTCAGGTCACATCATCTGGGGGCTTATCGTCTGCGGGTTCGGGTTGTTCGCGGAGGTCCTCTATATCCAGGGTGTGTTCCTGGACGGCGGTGGGGAGCGCCATCACTATGACTTTGACTCTGATGACGATGGCGGCCGGACCGGGATCTCCTGGCCGCAGGCATTCACCGCGCTCTATATCATAGATCATTTTCGGAATAAGGACGATTGATTGGAGAGGGATCTGAACAGGCACCCATACTTCACTCCTTTAAATACACAAAAAGTACACAGAAACCTGTTGCAATTTTCTGAAAATATGATATTATACTGTTACCGAGAGGGAAGCGCCTCTCAGATAACATATATACCCGAGATACACGGGGGCGTGGCCTCTGAAGATCCTGAGAATCGGAGGGCAAAGCGAGTGCGGATGAGCACAGCGGATGCCGGGCGATGAGGAAGAGCAGGAACGAGAAGTTGTGAAGATGAGGCGAACGCATTGGACGCGAAACGTCCGGACAACTGAATAAGGATGTCAAAGAAGACAAAGTAACCGGCGAGGGAGCCTGGAGATGATCTCGGAAGTAGTGAGATCGGGCGAGAAGAGGCCGGGGAAAGGAGATCGCGTATGCGGAAGGTATTAAGATTTGACAGATAGTGGGCTGTGGTAGTCGAAGAAGCACCGCAGCCCATTTCTTTTCGTTTTTGTAGTATAATAGACCCATGACAGAACAAACCCTAAAAGACGCAGACATCCGGGAACCCTTATTCAATTACCTGGAAGAATACTACGGCAAGGTCCGTTTCCTCGAAGAGAAGGTCACCGGCCGTGCCCGCGCGGACATCGTCATGGTTCTGCCAGGCCGCGTCTGCGGCATCGAGATCAAGAGCGACGCCGACACCTACACCCGGCTCGCCACACAGGTGAAGAACTACGACAAGTACTACGACCAGAACTACATCGTGGCCGGCTCCACCCACGCCTGGCACGTCGCGGAGCACGTGCCCGACTACTGGGGCATCATCACAGTAGAGCTGATCAAAGGCAGGGTCGACTTTTACCGCGTGCGCGAAGCAGGGCCCAATCCAAAAGCTGGACTGAAGCACAAGCTCAGCCTGCTTTGGAAATCAGAACTCGCAAACATCCAGGCCCGTAGCGGCCTGCCAAAATACACAAACAAAAGCAAGAAATTCATTGGAGAGAAGCTGATCGAGCGAGTGCCCGAAGACATCCTGCATGAACAGATCAGCGAAGAACTTTTTGAACGGGACTACACGACCCTGTGAGCCGGATCTCCAGATCCCCCGCCCACAAGAGAGCAACACGAATGCATGACATGAACAAAAAAACCCTGATCATACCGACCGCGACCGCGTCGGCGCCGGCGTTGCGCCGGCGCCTGACCCTGATTCTAGCCATAATCCTGGCCCTGACCCTGACCCTGCCGCTGCTCAGCGGCTGCGGCAAGCCAAAGGTCGTCGGCGTCAAATCCCTGGCCGCGGCCAACATCTCCGCCCAGGCAAAAGTCAAGAACTACCACATGGACGGCACAGTGGATATGGACATCGCGCTGGATCCTGAGCAGCTGGCCCAGACCTCCGAGGATCTGGCCGGCCTGCTGGACGCGGTGGACCTCAAGCTGCCGGTGGAAATGACCATGACCGCTGACGCGGGGACCGACACAGCCCACGTCACTACAGAGGCCGGCATCAAGCTCTTCGGCAAGTCGGTGGACCTGCAGACCGCAGAGCTCTACATCGATATGAAGAACCAGGCAGCCTTTGCAAAATCTGGCGATTCCGCGGAGTGGAAGAAGACGGACTACCAGGACCACCAGCTGAATCTAAAAGAGATGGCGGGGGGCCTTGCCATCATCGGCAAGACCGTTCTGGAGAATGCCGCTTTCGAGGAGTCCGATGAAGCCTACACCCTGACCATGCCGGCGGAGAAGGCCGGCGATCTGATCGCGGACATGCACCTTCTTGAAAGCGTGGACGTGGGCATCGCCGACGTCCGGGACATCACTGTAGAAGGCGGGCAGATCATTTACAACGTGGACAAAGAGACCCTTCTGGTCAACACGATCGAGCTCAAAGACGTAGACATCCGGGGCAAGGGAGTCTACAAAGGAGCCTCCGTCGACCTGAAATTCCCGATCAACGCAAGCTTCACGTTCAGCCGCTACAACGAGCTGGAGGAATCGGAATACGCCATCCCGGCGGAAGTGAGAGGAGAATAATGACACCCGAATACTCGAAAAAATATTGAATTATAAAAGTTTTTCGAGTAGAATGTCATCGAGGAGGATTACGAGATGATCATCGGGAGGCCAGTTTATCTTGAAAAACTGAAAAGATATAAAGATAAAGATCTGATCAAAGTCATTACCGGAGTCAGAAGATGCGGCAAGTCTGTTTTGTTGTTTGATATTTATTATAAGTATTTGCTGGAAAGCGGGATCGATGAGAATCGGATTATCCGGATCAATCTGGAAAACGATGTAGACAAGCTGCTGCGTAACAGCCAGACTTTGCATCAACATATCACAGATTTGATGTGTGGTGAAGGACGTTATTATGTCATGATCGATGAGATCCAATACGTGGACGGTTTTGAGGATCTGGTAAACAGCCTGAAGAACAATAACTGTGATGTATATATAACGGGATCCAATTCCAGGATGCTATCAGGTGACATATCCACAGCGCTTCGGGGAAGAAGTATTGAAATTAAAGTGCATCCGCTTTCTTTTACAGAATACTACTCGTATGCAGGCGGAGATAAGAGATCCTGCTTTAATGATTATCTGAAATATGGGGGATTCCCATATGCCGCGACAGAAGACGATGAACTGAGCAAAACAGAATATCTGAAGATGCTTGAATCAACTGTTGCCACGAAGGATATCATCGACAGGTACAAACTGAGAAATCCGAGTATATTTGAGGCTGTATATGATTTTCTGTGTTCCAATAGCGGCTCACTGGTCAGCGCAAAAAAAATCTCAGATACCTTAAAGAGCAATGGATTCAAGTCTGTCACACCGGACACAGTCGGGAATTATCTCACGTATCTATGCGAATCATTTTTGTTCTATAAAGTGTATCGCTACGATATCAAAGGCAGGGAGTATCTCAAAACCCTGAACAAATACTATATCTCGGATATGGGGTTGCGAAACGCACACTTGAATTACAGGCAGATCGAAGTCACACATGCTTTGGAAAATATAGTGTTTCTGGAATTACTAAGGCGAGGATATTCCGTTGATATCGGAAAGAACAGGGATAAAGAGATCGATTTTGTGGCACAAAACAGCAGAGATACGTTTTATATCCAGGTGGCTTACAGTATGATCGATCCGGAAAAACGTGAGCAGGAGATAGGGTCGTTCCGCAAACTGGATGATGGGTATAAAAAAATAGTGATCACGATGGATGAAGATCCGTTTACTATCATGGAAAACGGTTATAAGAAGATAAATGCCATAGACTTTCTGCTCAATGAAAAAGCACTGGAGGAAGCATGATAATAGTACAACCGACCGTTTTGCTTTACAATATACAGGAAGGTGAGCGGGCCGAAACGATCCGCAGGTATCTGGCCGGCGCGGGGATCCGGATCATCGACGTGCTCCCGGCAGAGTATATGCAAAAGCTGGGAGCATTGCTCGGCCTGCCAGGTTTTGCGAAAGATGCTCCGCCGAATATGGGATTCAGCTTTCCGGAGGAGCACGCGCGGATGATGGCGATGGAGAAAAAGGGAAGAAAGGAGGCAGCAGAATGAGAAGGATCGTGATGTGCATATGCATTCTGTGTTTCACATTCGGAATAATTTGCGTCAACGTGAATGCCGGTGAGAAAACAGAAGAGATCAATATTAACCTCGAAGTCACATACTACGCAAGCGGTGACGCTCAAGGTGATTTTGATGTGAATGTATATTTTGATGACGAGCTGCTGTCCACCATGAAAAAGGGAACAGTCCTTCACAAGGATGTCAAAACAAAAAAGGGAAAGCACACGATCACATTTAAAAAAGCGAAAGATGAATCAGTAGAGAAGGCCGATAAGATCGATATCGAGGACGAAAAGTACATAGTCTACAGCATCCATACCAAACAGAACAGGATCAGAGGATATCGCTGCAAAACAGATATGCAGATCCTTCAGATCAAAGATCATCCCAAGTGCCTTCAGGAATATGGTGTTGGCACAGATGCATGGGAGTTTTACAATCACAAGAGAGTTTCATTTGCCGATGGCGAAAAGGATATTATCCCCGGGAACATCATTGCGAAAGTGGGCTGGAATGATTCAGATCGGATCAACAAGATATGTATACCTGTAAGCTCAGTCGACGGCATTGATAAATACGTAAAAGATGTCGACTCGGCGATCGAGTTCGCCAAGGACTACATCGACCTGAAAAAACTGGCAAAATATTATACCTACAAAAAATCATTCGTTGTCAAAGACACCAATAGTAAAGCCAAAAAATACGTCATTAAATATGTCAGGAATGACAAAGGCAAGAAAAAGGGCTACTCCAAAAAATTCATAGTCGAGATCAAGAAGGACAAAAAAGGAAAAATCAAATCCATAAACATGCTGCCCAAAGGAACACGCAATTATAAAGACTCCAAAAAGAAAGAATGGAAAAAGAAACTGTAATTATAGAACAGGACTGCTACTTGAATAAGGTGATTTGGTTAAATATCAGTATATTTCTGTATCAAATCCGGAAGTACCGTGTATTGAACTAATAACAAACATACAGGAGGCATGCCCATGAATATGACTATCAGAAAGATATTGGTGATAATAGCGATGCTGGCTGTTGCAGTTTCTTTCTATCCGACGGACACATACGCATCATCTAAAGCCGTAAAATCAACCACATACACTAATACATTGAAATCCGGGAACTATTCATACTGTACCAACGCTCACAGGCTTTTCAAAGTCGATCTGAAGAATAAAACGGTCAAGGTGATGGCAACATCAAAGGCTGGCTATATCACTTGTATGAAAATCAGGAAAGGGTATCTATATTATGCGGAAATAAGCCAGTACGGTGCGGACTGCTTAATATATCGAATCAATCTTAAAACAGGGAAGAAAGCAACTCTTGCCAGGAATACAAAGGGTGATTACGCGATAAAAGGGAAGAAAATATATTACAATTATGCCCAGATAATCAATAATGATATTAAATATAAAAAGCGGGTAATGAAGCTCAATGGGAAATCAAAGAAGTCAACAAAATATAAAGTAAAAATGAAAAAAAAGATGTCAAATGCAAGTGGATATCTGGTCGTAGATGATTATGATTCCGACTATAATAACTGGAGCGACGAAACTGTCAATTACTATCTCAAAACACCAAACGGTTATATTTTCCTTGAAAACTTTTATCTGGTGATATAGTGAGACAAAACAAGGAGGGCACCATGAAGCGTTCATCAAAGAGCATGATTTTTATTCTGATCCTGGCCGTAGCAGTAGCTTTCAGCTTTGCTGTGCCTGCGGAATCAGTATCAGCAGCGTCGAAGACAAAGAAGATGTCAGTATATGACTGCATCAAATCCGGGGATACCGTGTACTGCACTAATGATCACTACATCTTCAAAGTAGATCTTAAAACAAAGAACGTTACGATCCTGACCGGCGGTAAATGCTATCCCAATATGCTGAAGCTGAAGGGAAAGTATTTGTACTATCGCGACAGTCACCAGGGATTTGCTGTGAAAGGGTATACCGGGGAATTGTACCGCATCAACGTCAAGACAAAGGCTAAGAAAAAGCTGGCATACGCCTCGTATTACGCCATCAAGGGCAAAAAAATATACGTCAATGCAGACAGACTCAAAGGGGACAAGGTCAAGACATCCAAACGGGTCATGAAGCTGAACGGCAAATCAAAGAAGAAGACCAAATACAAAGTAAAGAATGTGTACAAAGATACAAACGTAAGCGGCTACTATGTAACGGACGATGTCGACTGGGATGATTATTACGATCAGCCGGCAAATTACTACCTGAGGACCCCCAGCGGTTACATCCTCCTGGAAAGCCTGCCGTATCCGATCATCTAAACACTTGCAATCAAATAACCGATCAAATAACCACCCTGAGCCCCGAAGCCCAGGGTGGTTTCGTTTCTGAGTCCTATCTCAACTAAGCCTTATCTCAACCGATAACAGGTAATATACTCACACGGCTCATCGTATACCAGCTGCTTGCCGCCGATCACGCGCTTGCACTCAAGTGATGCCAGCCCGGCGCCAACGTTGCCGAAGGTCGGCCAGTCTTCCCACGTAGGCGCGGTCCATTCGATCGTTCCGTCGCAGAAAGTAATGTCCGGCTTGCGGATGTCATACGGATAGTCATCCGGCTTCTCCCATTTCGGCAGGATCGTCGGATATTCGATGGCAGGGGTGGTGAAGTTCTGCCCCGGATCATCCCCGTATTCCATGACCTCCGGGATGTATTTGTAATGCATCTTGCCGGCGCTTCTCATTTCGTTCTTGATCAGAGTGTCCAGATCCGGAGCCGGTTTGCTCACATCCAGCGTCAGCTTCATGAACTGGAAATTCCATGCGCTGGCCAGCGCGATGTATTTGTTATCGTTATGCTGGATCGGCGGGATATCGCAGTGGAGTTTGCCATAGCCCATGGTGTCCCGGCCGCCGATGATCGGGTCGGTATGGTTCTCGAACATCGCCAGGACCAGATCACCGTCCAGGTCATCCCGCTCGCCCTTGAAGTGGACCGGAACATTGATGTTGATCAGATTGTAGGTCTTGCCGTTCAGCCAGCCCAGGTTGGTAAACTCACAGACCGAAACGTTCACAAATGGATCATTCAAAGTATAGCAGTCCGGGATCATTGCCTCCAGTACGTCCGCGTCCGTCTCATAAGTCAGGCTGGCCACGTTGACCTCGCCAGGCTGGAAGTGGTCCCGCATTCCTTTGCCCCCTTCAAAAGGCTGCTGCTGCATCCACGTAGGACCGAAAAATACCGGCATCACATATGCTTTTTCAGGATCGATTTTCAACGACATATCAAAACACCTCCGTTCATAAGAATTCATCGCTTATATTAGTATTATACACCTGTTCCTCAGGTGTAACACATTTTATGTTCGAGTGTAAAAAAGTCAAACATTGAATTGCGATCTGATGACATAACGAGGAGGTCACTATGAAAGGTTCATACAAAGGTCTGGCTTTCGCACTGATCCTGGTCGTAGCAGTAGTTTTCAGCTTTGCTGTACCTGCGGAATCAGTATCAGCTGCCTCAAAGACAAAGAAGATGTCGGTGTATAGCTGCATCAAATCCGGAGATACCGTATATTGCTCTAACAATAATCATATTTTCAAAGTAAATCTCAAAACAAAGAAAGTTACGATCCTGACCGGCGGGAAATGCTACCCTGGTAACCTGAAGCTGAAGGGCAAGTATCTATACTATCAGGACATTCAGCAGGGGTTCGATGAAAACGGGTATACCGGTTATTTGTACCGTATCAACGTTAAGACAAAAGCCAAGAAAAAGCTGGCAAACGCGTCGGCCTACGCTATCAAAGGCAAAAAAATATACTTCACCGCAGACAAACTCAAATCGGACTATAGTTTCAAAACAATCAAGCGGGTCATGAAGCTGAACGGCAAATCAAAGAAGAAGACCAAATACACAGTAAAGAATGTGCACAAAGAAACGAACGCGAGCGGCTACTATGTAACAAACGATATCGACTGGGATAATTACAGTCAGCCGGCGAATTACTACCTGAGGACCCCCGGCGGAAACATTCTCCTGGAGTCCCTGCCGTACCCGGTCGTCTAAACACTTGCGATCAAATAACCAATCGAATAACCACCCTGAGCTCCAACGCCCAGGGTGATTTCATTTCTCGGGTTTATCTCAACCAGTCATCTACCCCCTGAAGGAAAGTCCCTACCGTTTTTTTCGGGAAACTTGTCTGAAACGGGAAGCAGCTACCATTTTAAGTGAGAAACGCTGTTTTTTTGGTAGCGGGATCGTTAAGTGAGAACAGTTGATATCCTTGGGATGACTTGTTTGCTCTCATTATTTCCATAGTAGGGATAAGTTTGTTGTCGAGAAAGGCCGGGGTATCTGATTCTCACCCCTGCACGATATTTTCTGCCGGTTGCCTACCGTTTTTTCCGGAATCTTGTCTGAAACGGGAAGCAGCTACCATTTTAGACAAGAAACGCTCTTCTAGCGGTAATCTGCTCATGTGATCGTCACAAAAGCAGGGGGTTTTTTGGGACATCATCCCTGATATCCTATGCGCAAAAGAGACAAGGATGATAATGAAAGGAGTCTCGTTTCTGTGGGATCAAAAGTTGAATATCACCATTCAAAAATGGTTGTTGAAAAAGGGCCTGTTCTGTTAAAAGGGAGTTAATAAGCTTCTGGCAAATTGCACAAAACAGGTATATAATTAGGACACTTTCAATTGACAAAAATACGTGAGCATATGCTTTTGTAGAAGGGAGAACAGACTTCTATGAGGAACTTATTTATCGTATCATTATTTGTTATTATGACGTTTTGTTTTGCTGCATGCGGAAATGAGAATGCTGTCGATCCTACAGAAGAAACAAGTAAAGAAGTCATAGAAGAAACCAGTGGTACTACTGTCGAAGAAACAAAAGCAGAGGTGGAGCCACTAACCGAAAAAGACTTCATAGTGAAATTTGATAATGAGTCAGAAGAAATAGATGAATTATCACTGCTTGATGAATCAGAAGATGACTACTCATTCCAGGCTTGCTACTATGATCCTGAGTATGACGAGAGCAAAGAAGGTGTAATTAAAACCCATAGAGGTGTTGTCTTGGGCGATTCAAAAGAAGTCGTTGAAGAAAAGTATGGAGACGGAACGTCTGGAGATTTTGACACTGATAATGATTATTGCTATGAATACTCAAAGAATGTTTCTTTCGATGATGATTCAGGAGACACTGACGTATCGGCAGTCATGAGAGCACAATGCATTTCCTATGAAAGATATACTTTCAAAGATAAGTATACGATATCATTCTACTTTGACGAGGATAATGAGGTATCCTGGATCTTTTTCACAAAAAAATAATACATGAAATAATCATAAATCAGGAGGCAGTTATGAGTACAAATATAGTATCAAAAGTGATTACGACTAGTATTATCGCATTAGTTTTAACTGTATCTGCTTTTGTAGTATCACAACCTGCTTATGCTGAAAACACTATTGCTATCACAGATCAGAGTCTTACTATCGATGTGGACTCTACCGTAACACTCTATTTGTCCGGTCAAAGCACGGATGCTGTAAGCTGGGAATCATCCAATACAGACGCGGCCACAATCAAGTCATCAACAAGCAGAAAGGCTGTAATAATTGGTGTCGGAAAAGGATCATCGAACATTATTGCAACAGATGAAAATGGCAATAAAGCAACATGTACAGTTACTGTTAAGATGCCCGATTTTGAGATAACGAGTAATCAACTGATGGTAGTTGAAGGAACTACTAAGATAAATGTAAATGTTGGATCAGCCGTAGCATGGAATTCATCAAACAGTGATATAGTCAGTATTCAAAACAATGGATCGTCATATGCTACCATAAAGGCTGAAAGTGTCGGCACAGCAATTATTACAGCAACTGATAAGTATGGATCAGAAGCGAACTGCACTGTAAGGGTAAGGCAAGAGCGATTTGCAATTTCGCTTAGGGCGGTGTGTGATTCATCTGGTAATGATTACGATACGGTGGATTTTTCCAGTTATTGGTTGCCGCAATATCAAGATGGGTGGTGGGATAGCAATTACGATTATCATGACCCATTCAGTTACTATGATTCATTATGGTATTATGAGGCGAGTCCGTACTACGGAACAATTACCAAATGCACGTCTGGGAACGAAAAAATAGCCTCTATATCTAAAGTCGATGGGACTTACCAGATTTATCCTAAAGGAGTTGGAACAACAACAATAACGTTTACTGACCCGTATGGGGAAACTGAATCATTCACTTGTAAAGTAACATTGGATTACTTTATTGGGAAAGAAACCCAATATGCCGATGGCGATAATCTTGGGACATGGAAGCGGGAAGCTTACAGGAATAACCTATGATTCTGCTAAGGTGACAGCGATAATCAACGGAAAAAACTATTCGGGTAAGGCTGACATCAACGGGAACTATAGTATATCTGTGCCAAAATACATAAAGCTTAATACCGTAATTACAATAAAAGCATCCCAATATGGAGTGACCAAAACTGTTAAGCGAACCGTTGTGAGTAACAGGCCTCCAGGATCTGCAACATATGAAACTAATGGAAGAAGCTTAAAAATGACAGTAAAGAATGTACATAAAGGAGACTACATTAAGATTAAAGTCGGGAAAAAGACTTATACAAAGAAAATCAAGAAGGATCAGAAAAAAATAAAGTATACCGTCAAGACAAAGAAATTAAAAAGAGGAACGAAGGTAAAAATAACCATATTCAATATATTCAAGCAGGAGCTGATCTCAAAATCCTTTAAGATAAGATAGCAAAGATCAGCCTGGAATACGATCAACAAACTAACCACCCTGAGCCCAAAGCCCGGGGTGGTTTCATTTTTATTCTTACGCAAAAGCTGGTCATTTCGTTTCATAAAAAGTGAGAAGCAACGGGTAACGAGTGACGGTAAGTAGTTTCCGGGTACAGTTGCTGGCACCAGTTTAGTGTAAATGGATATAGATTCTATGGTATAATTATTACATAATGCAATGACGATATTTCAAAAATTGTACATGCAAAGTAGTAACCGAGAGAAGGAGGCAACGTATGTATGAAACAAGCTACAGAGGAATCAGATACTGCTTTCAGGAAGACTGTCTCGTTCTAAACGATAAAGTCATAGAATATAAAGAAATGAGCAGTATAAAGCATCGTGGTGGTGAAGATCCGGCTTTCATTTTTGAATATCAGGGGAAGCAATTTGCAATGCCATATCCCCCGGAAGAATTACAGGAGATTCTCCCTTATATGAAGAAGGCTTCAAAGATGACACCGCCTTTAAGCTCATCGGAACCGGTCCCTGTT
>Ga0256405_10010271_pt1 | contig 12437 bp, 14 predicted proteins | sample RumenRJG_02DNA_FD_189096 | JGI IMG/M metagenome (GOLD analysis project Ga0256405, IMG submission 189096) | Bovine rumen microbial communities from Lethbridge, Alberta, Canada - RJG_02 | ecosystem: Host-associated > Mammals > Digestive system > Stomach > Rumen | place: Canada: Alberta...
GTAACAATCCCTTCGTCGTCTACTTCCATGACGAGTTCGGCATGGCCCTCTTGACGAGTTGTAGGGGATATAACTACTCTATCTTTCAAATATGTCACCTCAATTATAAATTAGAAACTAACATTAAGTATATATGTGTATTATTATTAATAAGTATCTTCAAAAAATACAAATAGAAATATATATAAAAGATAAAAATCTAAATTTACTTATTATAATTAATTAACTTGAAAGGAGGGAAAAAATGGATAAAGCAAATATTATCATTTCAATAATTATTGTATTATGTATCGCAGCAGCAGTTACTGCATACGGTATAACCAATAGTGACAACCCAATATTCTCAGATTTATCCAGTATGGGTGCAAATGATGATGCTGGAAATGGAATTGGGAACAGTACAAGTTTAAATAATGGATCCTCATCTGTAGCAACTACAGACGGCAGTTCAAGTTCTACTGGATCTGGATCAAGTAACTCTGGCAGTTCTTCTGGAGGTTCCTCCTCAGGTAGTTCTTCAAGTGGAACTTCTTCAAGTAGTGGAAGCTCAAGTTCCGGCAGCGGAAGTGGAAGCTCAAGTTCAAGTTCTTCCAGTTCAAAAAGCACACAATTATCATACTCAACCGCTAAATCTATTGCAAGCGATGCAATTTTAGAAGACGGATGTTATGCTGGAAGCGGATATTATTCAGGCGGATACTGGTACTTTACAGTATATGACGCAAACGGAAATGCTGTAGACAGCATTGCTGTTAATGATGCAACCGGAAATACTGAAAGAGCGTAAGGATTAATTTTAATCCTTTCTTTTTTTATTTTAAAAATAGATAAGTATATATAATACAATAAACATATTTATTATTGTTGTATATAAGGGCCCGTAGCCTAGCTGGATAGGGCGTCGGACTTCTAATCCGAAGACCCCGGGTTCAAATCCCGGCGGGTCCGTCCTTATAATTTCTCTTTTTGAAAAAAATTTTATTATATAATAATTTTATGGGCTTGTAGCCTAGTCTGGAAGGGCGTAAGACTCCTAATCTTAAGATCGAGGGTTCAAATCCCTCCAAGTCCGTTTTTAAAAATTATCCAATGTGACCATTTTAGGTTTCTTAACTTCTTTTTTAAATAAGATTTGACCGTATTGACCGCCACCGCCGGGAACAATCTCAACCGTATCATTTCTAAATGATTCAATGGCTCGGGCAACATCAGTATCGATTTTTTCAATGTCCTTTAACTCCACATTAATCAAGACATCGATTTCGGTTGAAAAACTATCGATTAACTTTTGCCATATGCCCTGTACAAATTTGGTTGTAACACCCTTGTCATGAACAGATGAAATCAATTCAGCCAAAGGCATCAGATGCACATACTTCGGCCTGAAATCAGGATGATGAGGCTCCTTAAAATCAGATATTTCAGATATTCTGAAATCCACTCCTTTTTTGATTGTGCCTCCGCATGAGCACTTCATCTTATTTTGCCTTGCGATTGCCGGATCAATTAACTTGTGGCATTTGGTGCATGCAGTCATATGATATTTTCCCAAATTCGGCACCATCCCATAGTTTGCCTTAATATCCCTTTTTTTAAAAGCCTTTTTAATTGAAGAATAAGACATGTCCTCAAGCTCAATTTGATTAAACTCACGACCCAATCTATGAGGCCACGGAGAGTGAGCATCAGAATTAGTTAAAAATACAAAGTCCTTAAGTTCGGATATCGTATCCGCCATATCAGTGTCTGCTGACAATCCCAATTCCACAAAATCCGGCTTGGTGCCATAACAATCATAAATGCTATCAAATGACTTATACATTCCAGTCCAAGGAGTGAATGCATGAGCAGGACCAATCAAGCAATCATACTCATGAGCCAAATCCAATAGTTCAGCACCTCCAAGTTTTGTTTTAGGCCTACCGTCGACTGCCTTATTCTTAGATGGCAATTTATCTGAAATTTCACGGGCAATATCAATATCAGGCATTATTATTACATGATGAATTCTATTCTTGCCCTCAACTTCCGTTGTTAAAACAAAACTCATTTCATCAGCTGAATATATTCCGTCACCCTCATATTCCGTGCTTTGGGAAATAATATCCAGCCATTTTGGATGCAACCCGTCACCGGTTCCCAACAGCTGCAAACCTTTCAACTTGGATTTTGGAGCCATATTTTTAATTAGCATGTCTTTGGATGATGCCATTGAAAAACAGCTGTGAATGTGAAAATCAGCATTTACTAACATGATTAACTGTTAGAAACTTGTATTATTTAATATTTTTTTAATGCTTTCAATAGGATATTTATCTCTTTTGGGAGTTAAATCCACGCCAATCTCAGACCTTGATTGGAGATTTTGTAAAAAAACGTTTGTCTTATCGATTAGGCTTATAATCTTTTCTTGCGTTGTCGGATATTCAAGTTTTAATGTTGGAATATTCAAATCATTTACAATTTTTACAATCAGGCTGTGAGCGTTGTTGCAGGAATTTCCTCCAAACAATATCAGCTCATTTAATGGACTGTACAATCTTTTATAATCATGGGGGCGTTTTCCAATAATTATTGCAGCATCAGCCTTATCTACAATCCTTGAAAATAAAAACAGTCGTGATTTAACCCCTGAAGGCAATTCACTTGACGAATATTTGGTAATTAAATTATCAAATGTCAAATTCCCCTCGCATATGTCCATATTGTCATACCTTGAAAAATTAGATGGAGATAAGTAGGTATGCCCATTCTTTTCGATTAATGGGATAACAATCATCGAAGCGTCGGGAATAACAACAATATTCATGAAAAAAAGTAAAATAGATATTGGATTAAATTATCCAATATATCTTAAATCATCAGCGTTTCCAGCATTGGCTTTATTAATCATATCCTGTTCCATTTGTTGAGCCTTAGCAATCATTTGTCTGGTTTCTTCAGCTCTTTCATCTAATTTATCAGTATTGATTTCAAAATTAAGCAACAATGCTAACTTTTTTAATAAAGCTTCAGCAGCTTCAGCATCAATGAAATAACCTGGAGTTTCACCCATAAGGCAGGACCCTTGAATTCCTCTGCGAACTCCCAATCCTAAAAACAAACCGGAAGCCCCAACGATTCCTCCATCATTGGATCTTATTTCAACTTCAGCCTCTTTTAATAATTCAACATTAGCTTCACTGGTAGCCGCTCCAAAGACTTTCGGATTTTCAACAGGCTGTGGAGAAGTTACCATTCCACCTAAAGTGAAAATTCTATCAATATTAAAATCAGAAACAAATTCCAAGATTTCCTTGCAAACCAAGTATTGTCCTTCAGGAGATAAAGCTTGAGTGTTACCTACTAGAATAATTAAATCCAAATTGTCTTCGCCAACATCCCTTAAGTAATATAACTCATTATACATGTTTTCAATAATCCCTTCGTCTTTTACAAGAACTTGAGGCGGAAATGTTGGAGAATAAATTTCAGCAAATTTGGTAGCGCCTAACTCATCAATCATATGGTCAGCAGCTAGCTTGCCCACATGTCCAAGACCAGGTAACGCTTCTATGAAAATAGGATTTTCCAATTCAACTTCTTCCAAGACATTTATTTCAGTAGTATTCATTTGCATTACTCCTTATTCATCGCTTCTTTTTTTAATATACGCCTGTATTTACCGTATTTATCCTCAATAGAAAATTTAGGAGGATAAATTACTTTAAGTTGCCCGCCACATTTAGGGCAAGCATCTTTTAAAGTATAAATCCCACAATCAGGACATTTATTCATTTTCATATTCATATGAATCTAATTATCTAACTCTCTTAAGAATGAACCGTTACCGCCAGATTCTTCAACAACAGCAATACATCTTTCAGCAGCTGCCTTGAGAGTTTTTTCTGCCAATATATAATCAGTAGATTTTACAGTAATTCTGTATCTTGGTGCACCAACACATTGAACCCTGATTTCTTCCTCTTCATCGCCATTATCTTCAGCGGCTTTGAGAGCTGAAATGATAACATCGACACCGTCAGGAACAAAAGTTTCAATATCTACATAACCGTTGATGTGAACTTCAGGAGGAGTAATATTCTTTTGAGCTACTTCAGTAATAGCATCAGCCCAATCTTGAGGGATTCCTTCTTCAGTTAAAGATTCAGCACCTTCATCAGAAGCGGTTTCAAAAGCACCATAAACATCTCCGAAGATGTCCATGAGTTCATAACCCACTTCATCGTAAGCTTCATCTAAAGTCTTATCTAATGATTTAGCAGATAATTCTAAGAATTTTTCAGCTTTTTGTTCAATTTTCCAATGTTGGATTTTTTTAGTTCTTTGATCTTCACGGATTCTTTTTAAGGAAGCATCAACATGCCCTTTTTTAGGGTTAACTCTTAAAACACGGCAGACGATTTTTTGATTTTCCCTAACGTGGTCTCTGATATTTTTAACCCAACCAGAAGATACTTCAGAAATATGAATAAAAGCTTCTTTGCCCTGATATTCTTCTAATTTAGCAAAAGCCCCATAATTAAGAACTTTATAAACTGTACCTACAATAAGTTCTCCTTCATCAGGCCATTCTTGACTTTTTCTTACCATATTCTCACCAACATCAAATAAAAATAATTTTAAAAAATAGTAAAAAATAAGTTAAAAACTAAAGTATTTAGTTTAAAACTTTTTCGATGTGTGCAGTAATTTTAGCTTTAGCACCACGAGATTTAACGAGGGTTTTACCACAAATAATGCATTTTACATCGGATGCTGCACGGTCAAAAATTACTTGTTCATTATCACAATCTAAACATTTAACTTTTAAAAAGTTTCCTCTACCTTTACTAACCATGTTAATCACCTTATTTAGCTACGAATTCAGGTTTTCCTGTTCTGAAAGATTGTTTGATGTGAGATTTTCCACATTCTTTACATTTAAGTCTTAAGTCTAATTTTTTAACAGGTTTGTTTCCAGCAGGTAAAGGCCTTGGGTAACCTCTGTAACCAGCAGTTACACGTCTGAATTGTCTTTGTCCCCATGTTAACTCACTAGCTTTTCTTCTTTTAGCAGTGTGAACTTCATGTACTGTATGTCTTTTACAGTGTGGACAGTATGTTCTTTTTTCTTTTGGTATTTTCATTATTTCACCGTAAATTAATAAATCATTGTAAACCTATCTATGAATTTATCTAAACTCAATTTATATCTAAAAAACGTTAGAGATCAAACTACCTTGTAACGCATCAAGTCTACATGTAGCAGAAATCCAAATTATAAAAAAATATAATTTTTTAATATCACAAATAGATACGATTAGTATATCTATTTATTAAGTTATTTAAAGGTAATGGAAAAACACTAGATTTTGACCTTTCGACCCTTTCTGTTTTTGAAAAATATTTTCGCATTAATCAAAGGCAAGGTCACTATATCCTGTGGTCTGAATGGTCCGTAAACCTTCTCATCAACCCCAACAATAGCTCCAACCTCGTCAAAAACAAGCATTGTTACAAGTTCTGTTTCACGAGCTACACTTTGGGATTCAAAGTCCACAAATTCATCTGCATCATCAAATGCATTTGGATTATCCTCAATATTTTCAACCGGCTTTGGTTTAGGCAGATTTACAGGAGGCTTTTCCTCTGGCTTGACTTCCTTTACTATCGGTTTCGGTTTGATTATCTCCTCTTTCGGCCTTTCGACAGGCTTTTCAGGAGTCAGTGTATTGGTTTGGGTTTCAATCGGTTTGATGATTGTGGTGCGGCCCTTTTCCTTTTCATCCTCTGACAAATCCTCAAGGGAAATGTTGTTCCTGTGGTTTTTTAAAGTGTCAATGAGGGAATAATAGAATTGCTCCTCTTCCGGAGTCAGGTTCAGAGGAGTTGTGTCCACCAAATCAAATTGGGGTTTTCCGGTAAACAGATGGTATGACCTGTGAATATTCAGGACAGCTGAATTGGTTATCTTGGTTTCCCTTCTCTGACAGATGTCAGTGGCAATAATTTGAGCTTCCTTAAGTATTGCAGGGGCTTTTGAAAATGGATCGTTCATTGCTTCACGTTTCAGCATGTCCATATACTCGTGCATATCATTGTAAAAAGTCTCATCTACACGAGATAATGTGCCGTTGTTACGTTCCTTCTTTTGAACCTTACGTAAAGTTTGATAAAATTCATCCACTTAATACCATCTCGAAAAACTAAATTTAAAAATAAAAAAAGAAGAACCGATGAAAATTAATCATCTTGTTCTAATCTAGGAGCAAGTAAGAAACTGAGTTTACCGTCACCAGTCACCATGTTAAGTGTTAAGCTTAACGGCATGTCGGTACCTAAACTGATTTCCGCTTCCTCTGAAAACTTATCTGCTTTAAGCATTTCTCTAATCTTATCCAAAGAGAATAAAGCTTTTTCATGGGATTGAATGTTTTCCCCATGAAGGTACTTGATGCTTGCATCACCAAATTCACCATCTGCTGATGCTATAAAGTAATCTTCATCCACTTGCAATGCAATTTTATCTGAAAAGATGTCAATATCGTTAATACAATCTTTCAAGATAGAGAAACGTACTTTGAATGTTGTTGGGTGACTAATTTGAGGTGGAGTAGGGTTGTCATACTCGATATCAATTAATCTTATTTTGAAAGTTCTGGTTGCGTCTCCTTCAAATGTAATGATGAAGTTTCCTTCATCCACAGACATTAAAACTCTGTCTTGAGATTTTGCACGTTTAAGAACTCTCATGAACTCATCAGTGTCAATGTTGATCTTTTCAGGTACATCACAAATGTATTCATCGAATAAACTTGCTTTAAGTTCTAAATGTACGAAAGTTATGTGACTACGGTCCAAGGCATCTAATCTCATGCCTTCACTGTCAGTTTGAATCTGTACTTCATCTACAATTGATGAAATAGCATCAAAACTGGTTTTTAATATACTAGAATCACTTAATTCTGCTTTAAACATAAATAATCCTCTTATAATATAATGATTTAATATATGTTTTTTCTATATTATAATGTTTATGATTAGATTAACCTACTCATTGCATGCCCTTTTCATGCCTGAAACATACTCTCTAATATGTTCTGTTGCATCATCACCATATTCCTCAATGATTTTAACGATTGCACTGCCAACAATTACTCCATCGGCGATTTTGCCTATTTTTGAAGCCTGTTCGGAAGTATTGATGCCGAAACCGACTGCCAGTGGCAAGTCTGTAACTTCACGAATATCAGACAATATGGCGTTTAAATCTGTTTTTATTTCAGAACGCATTCCTGTAACTCCCAATGATGAAACGACATATATGAATCCTATTGCATCATTAGCAATCATCTGTATTCTCTGCTTTGAAGTTGGTGCAATCAGGGAAATAATATCCACATCGTTTTCACGTGCGATGTTTCTTATCTCACCTTTCTCTTCAAAAGGCACATCAGGAGTGATTATTCCATCCACACCCAGTTCAGCGCATTTTTTAAAGAATTTCTCATAGCCATAAAAGAATACCGGATTGATATAAGTTAGAAATACCAGTGGAATGTCGCTTTTTTCACGTACACGGCGAACAATATCAAATACATCGTCAGTTGTAGTGTCATGCTTTAACGCCCTTACGTTAGCGTCCTGAATGACCACTCCTTCAGCCATAGGGTCGGAAAACGGTATTCCTATTTCCACCAAATCACATCCGGCCTCCTCCATCGCCAGGATGAATTCCACAGTCTTGTCAACTGTAGGGTCCCCTGCAGTTAAAAATGCTATAAATGCTGTGTCATCCTTAAAGGCATCAGGTATTCTACTCATTTAAATCAACTCCCCTGTATTCTGCAATTGATCTGACATCCTTGTCTCCCCTTCCGGACAGACAAATCATAATAATATCATCCTTATCCATTGTCGGAGCTATTTTCATGGCATATGCCACGGCATGTGCACTTTCAATAGCCGGGATTATTCCTTCCATTCTTGACAAGTATTCAAAGGCGCTGACCGCTTCCTCATCAGTAATCGGAACATATTCGGCACGGCCGGTATCCCTCAGGTATGCATGTTCCGGTCCGACGCCCGGATAGTCCAGACCTGCTGAAACTGAGTATACTGGTGCGATTTGACCTGAATTGCTCTGGTTGAATACTGATTTCATACCGTGGAATATTCCCACTTCACCCATTGTCAGCGCAGCGGCATTGTATGGTGTGTCTATTCCCTTACCACCGGCTTCACAGCCTATCAGCTTAACATCCTCATCATCTATGAAGTTATAGAATGCTCCCATAGCATTGCTTCCTCCCCCTATGCATGCAATTACTGCGTTTGGAAGTTTTCCTTCTTTTTCAAGGAACTGCTGGCGTGCTTCCTTACTGATGACTGCCTGGAAATCCCTTACCATTTGAGGATAAGGGTGAGGTCCCATTGTTGAGCCTATTACATAATTAGTATCCTGAACTCTTGCAATCCAATCACGAAATGCGTCATTGACAGCATCTTTCAGGGTTTTTGTTCCTGATTTTACCGGATGCACCTTTGCTCCAAGCAATTCCATACGATAAACGTTTAATGCCTGTCTTTTAGTATCAACTTCACCCATGTAGACTTCACATTCCATGTCCAACAATGCTGCAGCTGTTGCTGTTGCAACTCCATGCTGGCCGGCACCGGTTTCAGCTATCACTCTGGTTTTGCCCATTTTTTTGGCAAGCAGGACTTGTCCTAAAACATTGTTTATCTTATGTGCTCCGGTGTGGTTTAAATCTTCACGCTTCAAATATATCTTGGCCCCGCCAAGGTCCTCTGTCATTCTTCGAGCATAATACAAAAGAGACGGCCTTCCGGCATATTCCTTAAGCAATGTATTGAGCTCTTCTATAAATTCAGGATCGTTCATGTAATGATTGTACTGCTCTTCAAGGTAAATCAGTTCATTCATCAAGGTTTCAGATATGTATTGACCACCGTATTGACCATATCTTCCTTTACTCAACTTATAACCTCCATTATTTCTCGTATTTTATTTTCATCTTTAAATCCGTTAACTTCAAGACTGGAACTTAAATCAACTGCATAAGGATTGAATTGGTCTATGGCCTCATTTATATTTTGGCTTGTTAATCCTCCTGCTATGAAAAAGTCCTTTTTTAAATTTTTTCGTATAAGATTCCAATCGAATGTTTTTCCGCTGCCCCTGCCGCTGTCAAACAGCAGATAATCGGCTTTGGAATCGTCATATTCTGTTATGTCAATTCCATCATACATTTCAATTGCCTTTATGATTTTTAGTTTACAGTTAGTTTTTTCTTTTAGATTCAATATAAATTCTTCACTTTCACTGCCGTGAAGCTGAACCATGTCTATTGTTCCATCGTCATACAATTCCAATATCTCTTCGGCAGTGGAGTCTACAAAAACGCCGACTGCAGTAATATCAGGGTCAAGATTATCCTTTAATCTTCTGGCCAAATCGTGTGTGACTTGCCTTTTGCTTTGTGCGAATACAAAACCTATATAATCCGGCCTGTAGCGGTTTGCGATTTCAATGTCCTCCAATCTTTTGAGTCCGCAGATTTTGATTTTAACCATTTTTCAGCTCCGAAATCATGGCCTTCTTATCATCACTTTTCATTAAAGTTTCACCTATTAAAACTGCATCGACATCATTTTCTTTTAATCTGATGACATCTTCCGCTGTTTTAATTCCACTTTCTGAAATAAACACGACATCTCCACTGACACATCTACGTAGATTGATACTGTTTTCGATATCAACTGTAAAATCAGTCAAGTCACGATTGTTGACACCAATTATTTCAGCACCGACAGTCAATGCACGCATGATTTCATCACCGTCATGACACTCGACAATGGCTGAAAGACCCAGATCATGAGCCAAATCCAGAAATCTCTTCAGCTGAACAATATCAAGAATACTTACAATCAAAAGGATTGCAGAAGCACCCAATGCCTTGGCCTCCCAAATCATGTACTCATCAACAATGAAATCCTTTCTCAAAACCGGAACATTAACCTCCTGTGAAATTTCCTTCAAATAATCATCAGACCCCATGAAAAAATAGGGTTCGGTCAAAACTGAAATGGCTGAAGCACCGGCCTGCTCATACTCCCTTGCAATGTTTAAATAATCAAAATCCTCACTTATCAGGCCCTTTGAAGGGGAGGCCTTTTTCACCTCGGCGATAATGGCAATATCATCACCCATCAAAGCTTTCTTAAAGGGGAATTCTTCAGTGATTTCCATAAGTTTAACTTCATTTTTCAAATCATCCAATGATATGATGCCTTTTGCGGTTTCAACACGTTCCTTTGTTTTTTCAACTATCTCATCCAACATAATAATCATCTGTTTGTTACTTCAATAAATCTCTCAAGCTGCTTTAGCGCAAGTCCTGAATCAATTATTTCACCAGCCAGTTCAACCCCTTCCTTCAGGGATTCGACTTTACCTGAAACATACAATCCCGCAGCGGAATTCAAAAGCACTGCATTTCTTTTAGGCCCTTTCTCACCCTTCAATATGGCCATGGTTATTCTGGCATTTTCCTTGGCGTCCCCTCCGATGAGATCACTTTTGGATGCCAATTCAAATCCGAAATCCTCAGGCAGGATTTCATAAATCCTTGTTCTGCCGTTTCTAAGTTCACTTACAAAGGTCTTGTCGCTGACTGAAATCTCATCCATGCCATCCATTCCATAAACTGACAGTGCGGATTTAACGCCCAAGTTATTTAATACATTGATTAAAGGTTCTACTAATTCTTTTTCATAGACTCCCAATACCTGCATTGTTGCACCTGCCGGATTGGTCAGAGGCCCGAGGATATTGAAGATTGTCCTTATGGAAAGCTCCTTTCTCACATTAGCAACGTATTTCATTGACAGATGATAGTTCTGAGCAAACAAAAAGCACAGGTTGATTTCCCTCAGGCATTCTATGCTTTTTTCAGGTTCAATGTAAATGTTGACTCCAAGTTCCTCAAGCACATCCGCCGCTCCGCATTTGCTTGAAGCCGAACGGTTTCCGTGCTTTGCCACCGGAACGCCTGCCGCAGATATGACGATTGATGATGTTGTTGATATGTTGAATGTGTTTGAGCCGTCCCCTCCGGTTCCGACTATTTCAAGCACTTCCTTATCGTTCAATAGCCTGACGCAGTGGGCACGCATTGCCTCTGCTGAAGCGGTGATTTCATCAATGGTTTCTCCTTTCATCGACATTGCCGTCAGATAAGCGCTCATCTGCACTTCACTAGCCTCACCACTCATGATTTCATCCATTGTCTGGTAGGCTTCATCATAAGTTAAATCCTGATGTTTATATACTTTTAATATTGCTTCTTTAATCATAAAATCCCTCTTTCAACTTTTTCCAGGAAATTTTGCATTATTGTCAGTCCGTCTGGAGTCAGGATTGATTCCGGATGGAACTGCAGTCCATAAACGTTATGTTGCCTGTGCTTTACCGCCATGACTTCACCGTCATCCCTTGCCTTTGAGATGATTTCCAAATCATCCGGGACCGTGTCTCGGGCCAGGCTCAGGGAATGATATCTTCCAACGCTTATCTCACTTGGAAGACCCTTGAACATGTAATCATAATCCAGGCTGATTTTTGATGACTTTCCATGCATCAGCCTTGCTGCATGGGAAACTTCACCGCCAAATGCTGCGCATATTGCCTGATGACCAAGGCAAACTCCAAGTATTGGTATTTTACTGTAGAATTCCTTTACAACATCAATGCAGATTCCTGCATTTTCAGGCCTGCCCGGTCCGGGAGACAATATGATGCATTCAGGGTTTAATTCCTCAATCTCCTCAATTGTCATCTTATCGTTTCTAACAACTCTGATATCCGGATTGACCGTACCTATTAACTGGTACAGATTATATGAGAAACTGTCATAATTATCTATTAGAAGAATCATTGTAAACCTCCATCAGCGATTTTCAATGCATTCATTACGGCCGCCGCCTTGTTTAGGCATTCGTCAAACTCATTATCCGGAACGCTGTCGGCAACTATTCCTGCTCCTGAACGTATGAATACCTTGTTGTTGCGTGCGAAAGCTATTCTGATTAAAATGCAGGTATCGACATTGCCGCTTAAATCAACATATCCTATGGCTCCGCCGTAGATTCCTCGCTTGTTGTCTTCCAGTTCATTGATTATTTCGCAGGCGCGTATTTTCGGTGCGCCGGACAATGTTCCTGCCGGCAGGATTGAATCAATTGGTGAGAGAAAGTCCAAATCATCCCTTAGAACTCCACTGACTGTTGATCCGATATGCATCACATGGGAAAATCTCTCGATTGAGAGGTATTTATCGACATTTACCGTACCGATTTTAGAGATTCTTCCAATGTCGTTTCTTCCCAAATCAACCAGCATATTATGTTCCGCCAATTCCTTTTCATCACTC
>Ga0256405_10010273_pt1 | contig 12436 bp, 10 predicted proteins | sample RumenRJG_02DNA_FD_189096 | JGI IMG/M metagenome (GOLD analysis project Ga0256405, IMG submission 189096) | Bovine rumen microbial communities from Lethbridge, Alberta, Canada - RJG_02 | ecosystem: Host-associated > Mammals > Digestive system > Stomach > Rumen | place: Canada: Alberta...
TTGGCAGCCGATGGCCTTTCGCCCCATGTAGTGTTCCATCTTGCCCTTGTTGAAGAGGGCCACGGCCCTCATGGCGGTGTCGTTGGCCTGGTATGCCATCTGCTCCAGCTTCCTTTGGTAGTAGTCCATCTTCTGCAGGTTGTGGGTGCTGTCGTAGCAGAGCAGCACCATGCGGATGATTCTCATCTGCAATCCTGGGTCGCGTGCAGCCTCGTCGCTGTAGAGCACGCGCTTATAGAATTTCAGTGCCTCGAAGAAGTTGCCTTGGTTGAGGAAGAGGTCGCCTTCGATCTTGTCGGCGCGGTGGGTGTCGATGCGCTTCTCGCTGCGCAACCGGTTGAGGGTGAGCAGGGCGCGGTTCATGTCGAAGAAGGAGTAGGAGTATATCTTCTCAATGGCCCGCTTGGTGGCGGGGTCGGTCGTGTCGGCCGGTCGGCACACTGTGGGCTGCAGGAGCAACACCAGGGCGAGCGCGGCCCTGAAGCCGTACCGGCTGAGCCAGTGCCAAAGGAGCGTTGGGAGAGGATATTCTGTTGCTTGGTGAGTCATCGATTGTAGGATTTGTTGTGGTGGCCGTAGCTGTCAGGCGGAGGCCCTTCTACCTGCTTGCACACTGCAAAAATAGTAATTTTTTCGGTCAACCTACCCATTGGACCTAAAAAAATCATTCATTTGCTGTTATTTCCTGCCAAGCTCCCATCCGCTTCCCCGCCTCAGCGTTTCCGTATGAATGGAGTAGAATCAGTCTGGGCAGATTCATGCTCTCATTGAAATCCTTGAGTCCCAAAGCATGCCCAAGGCACCATGCTCGGATTTATTTAGGTGTACGGCACTACGACGGTCTCTGTGGCGGACTCGGCCAAGGTGCCGCTGGCATGCCGTGCCTGTTTGGTTTAAAACTCCATGCCGGCGCCCTTTTCACCATGTACTAAATTTATAAAAACTTTTAAAGAACTATGGCAACAAAGGCTATCAACAATCATTCCTATGATCGCAACACCATCAAGGCAGGCATTCTCCACTTTTGTGTAGGCAATTTCCATCGTGACCATCTCAAATTTATGACATCACGTCTGTTAGAAGATTCCCTTACAGCATGGATGGCGGATCTGCGGTGCCATGATTCTGCCGGGCGACGAGAAACACTACGAAGCACTGAAGGCTCAGAACGGCGAATATACACTGACCGTCTGCGGACGCGACGGCAATAACGAGGTGTATCGTCTGGGAGCACTCGTAGAACTGTATTGGGGATATGAGAACAAAGATGCTATCTTCAATAAAATGCCAATGCTGAAAATCAATTAGTTACATGAGATATACCTGCGATGTGGGTTAAGGCCGCGTACTCGGTGAGGGTGTGGGAGTGAACTGAAGTTGGTTGGCGTTTGTCATGTGATCGGATGGCATTCGCCATAGAAGCGTGTGGCGTCCGCCACAATACATGGACAGTCCTGCTGAGAGTCGTCCGTTGCAAGGGATTGTGCTTTTGTCGTCTGCCAGCTGAAAAAGATAGTTAACAACGACAAAAGAAGGATGTTGCTCTTTCGATTCATATTTGTTTTGTTTTAATCGGGATGCAAAGGTAAGAACTTCTTGTTTTTTTACAATACCCAAATATAGTGAAATCCTGGAACTATGTACGGGCCTAGTGGGTGGTCTCTATCCAAATACAGTGAACAAAGGGTGCGTGCCCGGAGTTTTCAAGTTTAGGGGCTGCCGGCTGTACGGAGTCGTGTATCCGGTATTCTCCCGGAAACCATGGCGCACGACGATTTAAAGCGGTGATTGGCAAGCATCGAGAAACGGCGATAAGAGGCCAGAAACCAGTTTTCTATGCCGTAGAGATTCATGCGGCTCATGGCTATGGCAACAAGTAACACACAGAAAACCATCGTTTCTCTCAACTCAAAGCTGGAGCAGGATGAGCTTCAGAAGTTAAAGAAGCAAGTGGAAGATCTCAAGAAAAAAAAAAGGCGATGCCTTGAAAAAAAACAACGACAGCTGGTCAAAGCAAGATGCCAAAAAAAAAATCAAACAAGCTACAGCTACTGTCAAGACGTATAAGTCCAAAGTCGCCCAAACCATCAACACGCTCTCCAACATGGGCACGGCCAGTGTAGGAGAGGTGAAGGCGGCCATGAAGCAGCTGAAAAAGTCAGACTCTTGCCGGGTCGTAGGCGAAGAAATCCACATAACATTGCTTACCCTTGTGGAGCCGTGGAAGGGTAAACTGAACAATACATTTTGATGAAATAAGCTCTTTGTCTAAGTGAGACATTTTTTTTACATTGTTCGCACTCCGCAACCAATGCCACTGAAAAGTGTCGTCTGAAAAGTGTCCGGCATGAAAACCGGAAAACGTCCGAAGTGCTGATTATCAACGACTTCGGACGTTATAGTTGCGGAGGCAGGATTCGAACGTGCGACCTCCAGGTTATGAGCCTGGCGAGCTACCAACTGCTCCACTCCGCGATGTTTTTACCAATTTTTTTGTGATTGGTCTCGTTCTTTTTTGCGACTGCAAAGGTACATACTTTTTTGCTAACTACCAAATTTTTTTTGAGTTTTTTTAGTTTTCTCCTCGAAAAGCTTTATTTATGTCCGTTTATATAGATAAGTCAGATTCCTGAATGTTGGGAAGAGATATGTTATCAGTACCTCAAAGAAAGATATTTCGTCGGCAGTAGAATCGAATGTACTTTTAGATGGCGTTTTGCTGTTAGTAGCCTACTGCTTTGTGTATTAACGGAAGCTGATTTCGCTCTAATACTTATGCTTTGAAGGCTAATGTAGTTTTATTGTATCGTTTTTTTGTTTATTTTTGTTTGTTATTAGAAATAAAAGAGTTATTTTTGCACACGCAAATCAGTATGTGCAATTTTTTCTATTGGGAGGTTGTTTAGATTATGTCGATATCAAAAACAAGACAGAAATTAGTAGATGTGGCTCGCCAGTTGTTTGCGAAAAACGGATTGGCAGGTACGACAATGAATGATATAGCTGTCGCCTCGGGCAAAGGGCGCCGCACCCTTTACACCTATTTTAATAGGAAAGAGGATGTCTATTTTGCCGTGATAGAGTCCGAATTGGAGCGGTTGAGCGATAAACTTGATGAGGTTGCAGCAAAGAAGATTCGTCCTCAGGATAAGATAATAGAACTCATCTATACCCATCTGAGTATGATTAGAGAAACTGTGGTCAGAAATGGTAATTTACGTGCGGAGTTCTTTCGTAATATTTGGACTGTTGAGAAGGTGAGGAAGAATTTTGATGAGGATGAGATAGAAATCCTCCGCAAGGTATATGCTGAAGGCAAGGCAGATGGCGAGTTTGACATTGAAGATGTTGATCTTGTTGCTGATATTACGCATTATTGTATCAAAGGTCTTGAAGTGCCATTTATTTACGGACGTCTTGGGCATGGACTGACAGAGGAAGCCAGCAAGCCTCTTGTGACAAAAGTTGTGTATGGCGCGTTAGGAAAAAGGCATTGAAATATACTAACCGTAAGGTTTATCCGTTACAATATAAAGAACATCATTTAACATTTTTGAAATAATGAAATTATTGGAAGGCAAGACCGCGCTGATTACAGGCGCGGCACGTGGCATTGGCAAGGCCATCGCGTTGAAGTTTGCTTCTGAAGGAGCGAATATTGCATTTACAGATCTTTTCATCGATGAGGAGCATGGCGGCCTCGCCACCGAGCGTGAAATCGCAGCCTTGGGTGTAAAGGCCAAAGGCTATGCCAGCAATGCAGCCGATTTTGCTCAGACAGAGGAGGTTGTAAACAAAGTGGTGGAAGAATTCGGCAGTGTTGACATTTTGGTCAACAATGCTGGAATCACCAAAGATGGTCTGATGTTGAAGATGACAGAACAGCAGTGGGATGCTGTGATAGCAGTGAACTTGAAGAGCGCTTTCAATTTCATCCATGCTTGCACTCCTGTTATGATGCACCAGCGTGGTGGCAGCATCATCAACATGGCATCTGTTGTTGGAGTCCATGGTAATGCTGGCCAGTGCAACTATGCTGCTTCAAAGGCAGGTTTGATCGCTTTGGCCAAGAGTATTGGTCAGGAGATTGGCCGTCGTGGTGTCCGCGCCAATGCCATTGCTCCCGGATTTATAGATACGGCCATGACCCAGGCGCTCCCCGCCAATATTCGCAAGGAGTGGGTGGATCGTATTCCCCTGCGTCGTGCCGGTAAAGTGGAAGACATCGCCAATGTGGCTTTGTTCTTAGCTTCTGATTTGTCAAGTTACGTTTCTGGACAGGTCATCCAGGTGGATGGCGGCATGAATATGTAATTTGCCGTGAGAGTAGTCTACGAAGACAATCACATCATCATCGTTTTCAAAGAGGCAGGCGAGATCGTCCAGGGAGATAAGACTGGCGATGAGCCCCTCTCTGAAAAGGTGAAGCAATACATCAAGGAGAAGTATCACAAACCGGGGAATGTCTTTCTCGGTGTCGTGCATCGGCTTGACAGGCCCGTATCCGGGCTTGTGGTTTTTGCCCGCACCTCAAAAGCCTTGACCCGAATGAATGAGATGTTTCGGAAGGGGGAAGTCCATAAAACCTATTGGGCTATCACGCAAAACTCGCCGTCAGCACCGGAGTCACTATTAGAGAATTGGCTGGTGCGCAACGAAAAACAAAACAAGAGTTATGCCTACGATCATGAGGTGGCTGGCTCAAAACTTGCTAAACTTACATACAAGGTCATCGGCAAGAGCGACCGCTATACGCTCATAGAGGTGCATTTGCTCACGGGGCGGCATCATCAGATACGATGTCAGTTGGCACATATGGGTTGTCCTATTCGCGGGGATTTAAAATATGGGGCCAAGCGAAGCAATTCTGATGGAAGTATATCGCTGTTGGCACGCCATATCGAGTTTGTGCATCCTGTTTCGAAGCAGAATCTGTCTATCGACTCACCTTTGCCCGAGGATATCTTGTGGCATGTGATGAGTCCTGTTGAATGAAAGAATATGAAGAAAACCCTAAAATGGATTTCAATAGCCATTTTAGTGCCAATATTGTTCATTTTGCTATTGGCTCTATTGCTTTACCTCCCTCCCGTTCAGAATTGGGCTGTAAAGCATGTGGCCGAATATGCTTCGAAAAAAACAGGTCTTGAGATTTCCGTAGGTCACGTAAACCTCGAATTTCCTTTAGATCTTGGGTTGGACGACGTGAAGGTTATTCAGCCCAACGACTCTCTTCCTCAAGTCAAAGATACTGTTGCCGATGTCGGCCATTTGCTTGCCGACGTACAATTGTTGCCACTGTTCAAGAAGCAAATTCAAATTGACGAATTTGACATTCGACGGGTAAAAGTCAATACAACCAACTTCATTCCTTCTGCGCATATTAAAGGGAATGTGGGTAGAATTAATCTACAGGCCCATGGCATAGATTTGACAAAAGAAAACGTCAATGTAGACAATGTCATTCTCCAGGATGGAAACTTGTCTATATTTCTGAGTGATACGGTTCCCCCTGATACTACTCCAAACACCAATCACTGGAAGATCAACGTCGCTCAGATGAAGATTGACCGTACCCGGCTCGACCTCCACATGCCCGGAGATACCCTTGAAGTGAAAGCCGGAATGGGTGATGTCGCGTTGACAAATACTCATTTTGATTTGTTCAAGGGACTTTACAAGGCTGGACATATAGATTGGAAAAATGGGTGGGTCAACTACGACAACAATTTCGAAATTAAGCAAAAAGGCTTGGATTTCAATCATCTCGCTTTTGGTGATATGACTCTTGTGGCTGACTCTTTCAGCTATTGCGATTCACGGCTCGACATTATCCTTCGTGAATGCAGGTTGAAAGAGAAGTGTGGATTGGCGGTGGAAAATCTGACAGGACCATTCGGCTTAGACAGTACGCGCCTATGGCTGCCGAAGCTTTTTCTCCGTACCCCAGAATCGGAATTGCAGGCTCAGGTTAATATGGACATGGATGCTTTTGCCGATCATCATGCTGGAAAGTTGAATCTTGTTGTTCACGGCTACATTGGCAAGCAGGATCTCTTGCTTTTCATGAAAGGTGCCCCAGAGCCTTTGCGCCGGCGTTGGCCTAATGCTCCACTTCGTATTGATGGAGTATTGAAGGGCAATCTGCAGATGGCTAAGTTTGCAGGCCTCAGTGTCAGTCTACCGTCGGCATTTAAGTTTCAGGCCAATGGTTACATTGCCGGCCTAATGGATCCAAAACGGATCAAAGCTAATGTTGATCTTAAGGCGACTACTTATCATCTGGATTTCCTTACGGCTTTGCTTGATCCTTCATTGATGCAGACCATACGCATACCAGTAGGTATCGGCTTTAAAGGAAATGTCCGCGTGGATGGCTCAATATATGCTTCGCATTTCCGGCTCACGGAGGGTGGGGGATATGTGGCTGGTAATGGGCTGTTTGATGTTAGCCGAATGGATTACCATGCTGATCTTGTTGCAAGCAAGCTACAGTTGCAGCATTTCCTACCCCACAAAGGATTGACGCCATTTAGTGGTCACGTTGTTGTTAAGGGTAGTGGCACGGATATTTTGTCTGCTCGCACCAAGTTGGATGTGAAATTCAAGGTTGACGATTTCCATTATTCCGGTTACAGCTTATCTGATATCAACGGTATGGCCAATTTGTCGGCAGGTCGGCTGCATGCCCAAGTAAATAGTCACAATCCGTTGATAAAAGGCATGATAGGTTTGGATGCCCTGACACAAAAAAGGTTTATGAGAGGTACGCTGACGCTGGATTTGTCACATGCAGATCTCTTCCGTCTGCATTTTGCTGATCGCCAGATGACTTTTTCTGGATGTGGGCATATTGATTGGGCTTCAGATTTCAAACACAATTATAAGTTGAATGGTGCGTTGGGTGATATTACGTTCAGCGACGCTACACGCGTCTATCGTCCTGACGATTTGGTTTTCGACATTCTATCACGTCGCGATACTACCCACGCCTATGCGGACTGTGGTGATTTTCACATCAATATGAGTGCCCGAGGAGGGTATGAGAAACTTCTGGCCCAATGTCAGGGAGCTGTCAAGGAAATTCAACGCCAGTTTGACCTGCGCACTATCAACTTGAAATCTCTTCGCTCTCGTTTGCCTTTGTGTGATATCTCACTCATCAGTGGTGGGCATAATATGTTTATGCGTTTTCTGAAAGCTTATGGGTATGAGTTGGACAGTATCAACATGAACCTTGCCTCATCGCCCGTATTGGGATTGAACGGCAATGTGGACATCAACCGCCTGATTGTTGATTCCATGCAACTTGACACTGTTCGGCTGGCCGTAGTATCTGATACGTCCACCACTCATTACACCTTGCAAGTACGCAACAATTTAGACAACCCCCAGTACGTCTTCAATTCCATCTTTCAAGGAGCAGTTCTTTCCAATGGACTTTATGTGCAAGGGAGCATATACGACCGTGTCAACAGACTTGGCGTACAACTTGGTCTTTCTGCCGAGATTGAGAAAAGGGGCGTGATGTTCCATCTCTATGGCGACAACCCCATATTGGGTTACAAAGAGTTTAAAGTCAACAATGACAATTACTGCTTCCTTGGTAACGACCGCAGGGTTTCGGCCAACGTGACGTTATCAGCTTCCGATGGCCAAGGTGTGCAGCTCTTCTCTGATGATGAAGATTCCACGGCATTGCAGGACCTGACGCTCACCCTGCATCGTTTCGATTTGGAAAAAACGCTCAGCGTTTTGCCCTACACGCCCAATGTTAAGGGAATCATGGACGGGGACTTCCATGCCGTCCAAACCCAAGAAGAGTTTTCTGTTTCGAGCACGGTCTCTGTGGAGAACATGATCTATGAGGGTTGTCCCATGGGCAATATCGGTACGGAGTTCGTCTATACTCCATCGGTCGACGGTACCCACAAGGTGAATGGTTTCCTCTATCAGAATGACCGGGAGATTGGTTATCTCGATGGAGTGTATGATAAGCGTCAGGGCGGCTCCATAGACGCGACCTTTAAAGCTGAGAAATTGCCCCTGGAAATACTCAACGGCTTTATTCCCAACCAGCTTTTTGGCTTCAATGGATGTACCGAAGGCCAGCTTAAGATTCTGGGTAAGGTGACAAAGCCAGAGGTGAATGGCGAATTGATTTTCGACTCCTGTTCTGTATTCAGCAAGCCTTATGGTGTAGAGATGCGCTTTGCCGACGACCCGGTACGCATCGTGGGCAGTCATTTGCTTTTTGAAAATTTCGAGATGTTTGCCCACAACGACAGTCCTCTTGATATTTTGGGTAGTTTGGACTTCTCTGATCCGAGTCATATGACGCTTGACATGAAGATGCAGGCCCGTAATTTCTTGCTCATCGACAGTAAGGAAAACAATCGCTCGGAGACTTATGGTAAAACCTACGTCAATTTCTTCGGAATGATGAGTGGCCCTGTTGAGTCTTTGAAGATGAGAGGCAAGTTGGATGTGCTTGGAGCTACCGATATGACTTATGTCTTGCGTGATTCTCCCCTGTCTGCTGACAACGAAATGGAAGAGCTTGTGACATTCACGTCGTTCAGCGATACTGTAGCTGAGACCATCGCACGTCCTCCATTGACAGGATTCGATATGGATCTTGGCATCAGCATTGACGAGAATGCTCATATCGTCTGCGCACTCGATGACGAGCACACCAACTATATCGACATTGTCGGTGGTGGCGATCTCCGCTTGTCCTATTCTCCTTCCGACAATCTTATGTTGAGTGGCCGATACACGATCAGTTCTGGCTCGATGAAGTATTCGCTGCCAGTGATTCCGTTGAAGACTTTTACCATTCAGAATGGCAGTTATCTTCAGTTCCAGGGTGATCCTTTCAATCCAGCCCTGAGCATTACGGCCACCGAGCGCACAAAGGCCTCGGTGGAGTCGGGCGGAACTAATTCTCGTATGGTCGATTTTGATTGTGGAGTGGCCCTGTCAAAGACCCTCGGAGATATGGGCGTGGAGTTTATTATCAACGCACCGGAGGATATGACCATCAGTAACCAGCTTAATACTTTGTCGAAAGAGGAACGTGGGAAAATAGCAGTGACGATGCTTACTACCGGCATGTATCTAACGGACGGCAACACGAGCCAGTTCTCTATGAACTCAGCGTTGAGTTCGTTCTTGCAGTCGCAAATCAACAACATCACCGGGCGTGCACTGCGCACCCTCGATCTCAGTTTCGGTGTAGATAACGCTACGTCGAAGAGTGGGGCTATGCAGACCGACTATTCATTTAAGTTCTCCAAGCGGTTCTGGAACAATCGGCTCAACATTCAGGTAGGCGGAAAAGTATCCACGGGGGCCGATGTAGAGAGTAACGATCAGACATTCTTTAACAACGTTGTCTTTGACTATCGTCTCGACAATAATAGTAGCAAGTACCTCAAGCTTTTCTACAATCGCGACAGCTATGACTGGCTTGAGGGTTATGTCGGCAAATATGGAGTGGGATTTGTTTGGAAACGTCGTCTGCGTCATTTCAAAGATCTGTTCCGCTTTAAGGATACTGAGGATATCCTGCCCATGCTACGCGATAGTGTAAAACAAAGTGATAAACCAACGAGTAAATGACAAAACTATACTATATTTCCCCGTCGCTCTTCCTGCTTGCCTTTTTTCTGTTTGTCACTTCGTGCAGTAGCACAAGTGGTCTGGAAGAGGGCGAACAGCTCTATACGGGGTTGAAGAAAATCAACTATGCCGATTTCAAGAGTGATACCCATTCGGAATATGTAAAGGCCGAGGTTGAGGCTGCCCTCGCCGCCGCGCCTAACGGAGCGCTCTTGGGAAGTTCTTACTACCGCACGCCTTTTCAATTGCGATTGTGGATGTGGAATGCCTTTCACAGCGATTCTACTGCATTGGGCCGTTGGCTGACACGAAGTTTCGGTCGGGCCCCAATTCTAATGAGCCATGTTAATCCGGCATTGCGTGCGAGCGTAGCCCAAAGCGTCCTTCAGAAGCATGGTTATTTTCAGGGCCGAGTAGACTATAGTTGTATCACGGGGCGAAATCCGAAGAAAGGGAAAATACAATACGAGGTAGCGTTCAACCGCCTCTATACGCTTGACACTATCCGCTATCTCAATTTCCCACCGGAGGCCGAGCAGATTATCTCTCGCAGTATGTCGTCTACGCTGCTTCATCAGGGCGATGCTTTTGACGTCTCTGTTCTTGATAAGGAGCGCCAGCGGATTTCCACTCTGTTTCGCGACAGCGGCTTTTATTACTATCAGCCTGGATATTCTTCCTATTTTGCTGACACCGTAAGCATTCCCGGAAAGGTTCAGGTGCATTTGCAGATGGCCGACAGTATACCCGAAAAAGCCCGTCATAAATGGTATTTGGGTAAAATACAGGTGATGCTCCGGCGTAATATCAGAGATTCACTTACCCAGGTTCTTCATAGACGCAGTATGGATGTGCTTTACAGTGGTCGAAAACTTCCGTTGAGGGTCGGTGTTATAAGACGTCAATTGAGCCTGAGGCCTGGACAACCTTATAGCCTTTCGGCCCATCAGTCATCGCTTAGTAGTCTTTCTACAGGTGGGTTGTTCAGTCTTGTCAACTTTGATTTCACTCCTCGTGACTCTACGCCCCAGTGCGATACGCTCGACTTGCAGCTCAATTGTGTCTTCGACAAGCCTTATGATTTTTACGTGGAGTCTAATTTTACGGGCAAGACCTCGGGACGCATGGGACCAGGACTCGTCGTCGGCCTCACCAAGCGCAATGCTTTCCACGGCGGCGAGACTTTCGACCTCAACCTTTACGGTAGCTATGAGTGGCAGACGGGACATAGATATGAAGGCTCCACATCGAAGATGAACTCTTATGAATATGGTATGGATGCCTCGCTCACTATTCCGCGTTTTCTATTGCCTCCGGGTTGGAAGTTCTTCCGCCATAAATTGCGCAACCGGCAGACCGTAGTTAAGGCATCGAGCGATGTCATCAACCGGGCCGGTTACTTCAAGCGTCACATTGTCTCTGGCGAATTGACCTATAGTTTTCAGACTTCACCTCTCGCTCTGCATGAGTTTTCTCCACTGATCCTGCAATACGACTATATGCAGAGTTCCACTGCCAAATTCGATTCTCTTCGTCGGGCCAATCCCTATCTCGAAGTGTCCATGCGCGATCTGTTCGTGCCCCAAATGCGCTATAGCTTCACGTGGCAGTCCTCCTCTGTCAGTCTGAATCCGCTTCGCCTGCAGGCCACTGTTTCCGAGGCCGCAAATATCGTGTCGTTGGCCGGTATGGCATTGGGTCACCCATGGTCTAAACGCGACAAGCAGATGTTTAAGAATCCCTATGCCCAATTTGTCAAGATAGAAGCAGATTTGGTCAAGTCTTGGGCTTTGTCAGCCCATTCGTCTCTTGTAGGCCATCTTGCAGGAGGAGCCATTTTCTCTTATGGCAATTCGTCGGCTGCTCCTTATAGCGAGCAGTTCTATGTGGGCGGTGCCAATTCTGTGCGTGCCTTCAATGCCCGCTCTATAGGCCCGGGCTCTTTCACAACTCGCGGTGGCCAGTCGTCTTATCTCGACCAGACAGGAGATCTCAAGTTTTTAGCCAACCTCGAATATCGTTTTCCCCTTTTCTCCCATCTTTATGGAGCCGCCTTCCTCGATGCTGGCAACATTTGGGCATTGCGCAACACCGTTTCCCGTCCGGGGAGCCGGTTCAGGCTCTCTAACGTTTTCGATGAAATGGCTCTCGGCACTGGCGTCGGATTGCGCTACGATCTCGACTATTTCGTCATCCGTATTGATTGGGGATTGGGCATTCATGCCCCCTATGATACTGGCAAGAGCGGCTATTTCAATATGCCGCGGTTCCGCGACAGTCAGACTTTGCACATTGCCGTGGGGTATCCCTTCTGATTTTTTCTAAAACTTAAATATTTGTATCATGATTAGATTAAATGGTTTTTTCCAAGTAAAAGCTGGTGTCTCTGAGGCTCAGCTGAAAGCCTTGACCGACGAATTGGTTGAGAAGTCGCTCAGCGATGAAGGCAATCATGGCTATGATTTGTTTCACAGCTCAACGCGTCCAGATGTGTATTTGTTCTGCGAGACATGGGAGAGTGAAGAGCTACTCAATAAGCACTCCCACTCAGAGCACTTTACGCGTCTGGTACCGCAGATCGAGGCGCTGACTCTTGACGGACTCCACCTCGAGCGATTTGATCGTTAAGGCATATCATCCTGCTCTTCAGACCATGTCTGCACGGGGCAGATTTTTTTAGTTTGTCCCCCCTCACCACCCCTTCGGGCTGCCACTGCTTGGCGACATGCCCGAAGGACCTTTATTTTTCCTTTTCATGTCCAGCCCTTTGCCAGATCTTCTGTCCCACGTCCCAGTCTATTATCCCAACGGG
>Ga0256405_10010274_pt1 | contig 12436 bp, 10 predicted proteins | sample RumenRJG_02DNA_FD_189096 | JGI IMG/M metagenome (GOLD analysis project Ga0256405, IMG submission 189096) | Bovine rumen microbial communities from Lethbridge, Alberta, Canada - RJG_02 | ecosystem: Host-associated > Mammals > Digestive system > Stomach > Rumen | place: Canada: Alberta...
CGCTCTTGATGGTACCCTCAGTAGCCAGAATGCCTACATGGCGGCTCTTGGTCAGCGAACCTATCACCTCGGCCGTAGGGCGGATGACGCCAAGGACGCGGCGGTCGGGATCCCATCCTGGCAGGTCGTTCTGCTGAATGGTGCGCAGGGCCTTGGCCGACGCCGTGTTACAGCCGAGGATGACGAGATGACAGCCCATCTCGAACAGGCGCTGTACGGCCTGGCGCGTAAACTCATAGACGACATCGAAGGAGCGCGGACCATACGGCGCACGGGCATTGTCGCCGAGGTACAGGTAGTCGTACTCGGGAAGCAGCTGGCGGATGCCGTGCAGGATGGTCAGTCCTCCGTAGCCGCTGTCGAAGACGCCGATAGGGCCTGGCTTACTTGAGAGCATCCGTAATCATCTGGTTGATATCCTCGCCCATCAACGGATGGACGAAGGGCGCTGCATTGGCGTCGGTATTCACAATCACGGCAAAACCGTGCTCAAGGCCTATGCTATTGAGCACCTCGTTGAGCCGCTCTTTCAGGGGAGCCATCACCTCGGCCTCAGCCTTCTCTAACTCGCGACGGCTCTCGTTTTTGAAGGCGATGTTACGCTCCAGGAGTTCCTTCAGCTCCGTCTGCCGCTTGCGCAGGATGGTCTCCGGAAACTCACGCTGACCCTCCAGGAACTCCTCGTACTTCGTATTAAAATCCTGCTCCACCCGCTGCAGCTCCGCATTGTATTGCGCCCTCAGCTCGCTGAGCTTCTGCTGCGCCACAGCATAGTCAGGCATCGCCTTCAGCACCTGCTCGTAGCTGAAATAGCCAATCTTAAACGACGGTATACTGTCCTGTGCCGAAACACACAACACTGCACACACGCAAACTATCGATACTAATAATCGTTTCATACAGTCCACAAACTTTTAATCATTGATTGCTGCAAAAGTACAAAGAATAAATGAACTGAACAAATATTTACCCAAAAACTTCACCCTCACCTCTTACACCTGGCACTTAACAGTCTGAAAATCAGGGGGTATTTTTTCGAGTTTGGTGACACCTATAGTCGCACCAAAGGTGACACCAACGGATTATGGCCGACCGTGAAACATTTACGAGAGGCCGTGAGAATTTTACGGGAGGCCGTGAAATTTTTACGAGAGGCTTGTACGTTTTTGGCTTTTGACGTGAAACATTGGCGGTAAGGGTTGGTGCGACACCTGGTGCGACCATTGGTGTGGGCACTGGTGCGACCACCTACCGCTGCAACTGCCTGATAATCAGTATCAGGTGCGCTGGGTGTCACCAACTTTCGCCATTTCGGCTGGAGCGTGCGTACACGTACGCGAAGAGCCCGTATCTTTGCACCGCCATTCGGCACTCCGACCATCTACCGCGTGGTTGTCGCAGTCCACTACGCCATTCCCCTTGGTGGCGATATGCTAAAGGAAGCAAATCCGCTCCTGTATGGCTGATTGCAAGAGCGGGCTTCCTACTTACCTTTCACAAGGCTTGTGAAAAACTTTTTTGCTCTAAAACCTTTTTCTTTCAGAAAAAAGTTGTATCTTTGTAGCGTCCAATAGCCAATAGCCTATGATTGATGAAAAGAAGATAGCACAGTATAAAATGGAAATGGCAGAACATGCAAATGTTGTCGCCCAGTATTTGGGTGCTCTGATAGGTGGCAGATTTGTGACACGGGAGCAAGCTCGTGAGATGGCAGATTATGTTTTAGCACAAACAAAGAGGAACATAGAAAGTTGCCCCCTTGCCTCTCAAGAAGAAAAGGAAGATGAGATACGTAGAAGGGGATTCCTAATGAATATGTTAAAATCGCAGATGGGGTAATGTTTTTCTTTAATTGGTTGTGAAATTTACTATCATTTTAGTATATGGAAGAGGAACAGTCAGAAAGAACCATTAATCGACACTACATAGGTGTCGTAAAGGAAATTAACGGAAACTTAAAGCACATTGAAGTGGACATTCCACAGGATAGTATTCTCATTGAAGAAATTGACGCCATGAAGGAAAATGAGAATCGTACGCTCATGGATGTTCAACAACGATTTACCGAATCTTATCCTAAAGAGCAGTATTATGGGCGGCATTACGATTATTTGTATCCAAAGAAATACGGCGATGCCTATGTAAGTGGAGCAAGTTACCCACGCATTTTAACCTATGAGGAATATAAAGAGGAACTTGCTGAACATGAGAAATGGATAAGAGATTGGTATATCAAAGAGGTAGATGAGGTAAAGAAAGAATTGGATGCGCTAAAAGAAGAGTCCGAGGAAAAATGTAATGCGCGAGTAGAGGAAATCGTTGCGAAGAAAATGGCAGAGCATATTAGTAGCCGAAGAAAGCATTTCGAATACAAAAGATTTCTTTACGCAGAGAATTATACTGCAAAGCTAAAAGAAATAAAGCAGGACTCAAATGTGAAGATGTACTCAACTGACCAGATTGGCTGGAAGGAATTTGAATATAAAGCCAATGATGATATTACTGTCTACGTTAAGTCGAACTTTGGATATGGTAGTGCATCCTATTTCTTCTGCAATCTGAAATACAAGGACATAAACATTCTTCCTTATACAGCCATCATAAAATATTATTATGTACAGATGGTTGATTTCATTCGCTGCACAAGAAGATATGCTATAAGGCGTGATAGCTGGGATGAAGTTTTTAGCTTCGCTACAGTGACTGGTAATCTGGCAAAGAATGAACCAGAAAAGTTTGTAAAAGAATGGATTATTAATGAGGTAGAAGAAATGATGCTCGGCATAAGGAAAATTATGAGTAGTCCAAAAGAAGAATTAGAAAGATATTTAGGCTTCAAGCGAAGTATAGATATTGGGGCATACCATATCTTCAGGAATTGTACCACACAGGATATCAAAGATTATGAAGTTCTTCCACAAGAAAAGGTAATTGCATTTAAGGCAGAAAAGATAACGGGCTGTTTGCTTCTCCTTGACAATTTAAGAAAACTGACAGAAATAGCGCCAGTCATTATCCCGTATATTGAGGAGATTGAATTGATGAATTTTCGTATTCAACCAGAAATAGCCTTACATATTGAAAGTCTTGTAAAAGACATCAACAGACTAAATACTGATTTAGATGTAGTCAAAAATGAAATTAAGTTATTAGAACCGACTCTGGAACGCCACAAAAAGGCAATAGAGGAAGTCAGAAAAGAAATGAATAAAAAAGCAAATGAGGGCAAGGAATATCCTACGATTGAATATGGTACGTATGAAGCTGAGCAAAAGTATAGGAATTCCAATCCTGAGTATGTGAAGTTTAAAGAGAAATATGATGAGCTAAATACAAGGAAAGGGAAGCTACAAAAAAGAATAGAAAGAAGAAAAAGATTTCTTGAAATACTAAAAAAATGTAAGAAACGAATCAAGAAATATCTTAATGCTGATGGAATCACAGAGGAAATGATTCTATGTAAGTATGGCCCCACACCAATAAGAACAAAAGATACATATATTGCTTTGGGAACTATTATTGAAGGTTCTATTGTTCATGCGGATAAGTGTTCTATAATCATAAAGTCTGAAAACGAAGATACTGCATATGTTCATCGTTCAATGTGGGGAGAGTACTCGATGACAGAGTTCAATAAAGGACAAAGGGTTAGAGTAGAAAAAATTGGATATGATGATAAGCATAAGAAGCACATTTGGAAGATCTTGTCTGTATTTTATGCAATGTGAAAAACAAAAATAATCTTGAACTCATTCATTTCTACCAAAAAAAATAGTATCTTTGCAGAACAATATAAGAAAACAGAAAATGGCAAATTGGTCTAAAGAGAGTTTACCAAGAGAGAACGGGGAAATCGTTCAAATGCAGATACCGGGAATTGTCTCTGCAAGTCGGAGTACAGATATTCCTGCTTTTTATGCTGATTGGTTCTTTCATCGTTTAAAAGTAGGTTATTCTGCATGGACAAATCCATTTAATGGAGTTAAAAGTTATGTATCATATAAGAATACTCGATTCATCGTATTTTGGTCAAAAAATCCTAAACCCTTACTGGATCATCTTGATTTTTTAAAGGAAAGAAAAATTGGCTGTTATATTCAATACACCCTTAATGATTACGAAAAAGAAAAGTTGGAACAGGGGGTTCCCCCAATAGATCAACGTATAGATACCTTTAAGAGGCTTGTTGATAAATTAGGTAAAGGAGGGGTAATATGGCGCTTTGATCCACTAATTTTGACAGATGATATTAGCATAAATAAACTCCTGACAAAAATAGAGAAAATAGGCGACCAATTAGTAGGCTATACGGAAAAGTTGGTTTTCAGTTATGCTGACATCATCAGTTATAAAAAGGTGAAGGCTAATCTTGAGAAAAATAGTATCCCATATCGTGAATGGACGGAGTTTCAGATGCTTGAATTTGCCCAACGGCTATCAGAGCTCAACAAAAAATGGAATTATACATTAGCAACTTGTGGCGAGAAGGTAGACTTGCAAGGATTTGGCATTGAACACAATCACTGTGTAGATGATGCTTTAATTATTCGTCGCGCATACAAGGACAAAGTCCTAATGGACTTTCTTAAAGTAAAGACGTTCCCAATGCCTACAGGAGACCTCTTTGGCAATACTGAGCCATTGCCAACTGATGCCATTATTCTACCAAATAACACATATGCAACTCATGGTGATAATCGCGATAAAGGGCAGAGACTTTTCTGTGGCTGCATTGTTAGCAAGGATATTGGGGAGTACAACACTTGCCCTCATTTATGTGAATACTGCTATGCAAATTCAAGCAAGGAAATAGCAGTAAGGAACTGGAAGGAACATAAGAAAAATGAATTTGGAGAAACTATTAAAGGTTGAAATAATGACTATAGATGAAGCAATAAATGAATATCCAAATTGCCTATATTATAATAAGCAATGGCATATGTTGGCGCAAAATGGTGATATAGACAGCATTGTCAATATCGGAACAGATTTTTTTCGTTGCGAAATGATGGATTATGCTGTTACATGTTGGCAGTATGTAATTGATCTTGGAAAAGGACCGGCCGAGGCATATTCTAATCTTGGAGTCTGTTATTATTATGGTAATGGAGTTATTCAAGACTATAAAAAGGCTGTTCAATATTACCAAAAAGCAGCAGCGAAAAACCATCCTTTTGGAATGTATAACCTTGCTGTAGCATGTGAGCATGGCAACGGGACTCCAAAAGACCTTGAGAAGGCTATTTATTTTTACCGTATAGCCGCTAGTCATAATATTGGTATGGCATATGATGCTTTAAGGAGATTGGGAGTGGGAAATGATGTTGTCGTGAATAAAGACGATTTCTCGATAGAAGGATTTATTGGCGATGAATATTTGAGAATTTGTTCTCAAATTGCAGAATATGAAGACGAGTGGTCACATTGTAATAACAATAACAAGATGAATGTGACATTTGTACCTTTTATCTACAATGAAGAACTCAAAAAGGCAATTGAATTTAAAGATATCATTCAGTTAATTGACAAAGCCATCTCAATGAAGCCATCGGCTGCATTATATTATGCAAAAGGTAATATGTATCGCTATAATGGTGACGAGGATATTGCTATTGAATGTTACAAGAAAAGCCTAGAATTAGATACAGATGATTATCAGGCATTATGTAACTTAGGCATTATGTTTTATAATAAAGAAATGGATCAATTGGCACTTAATTGTTTTCTTAAATCAGCGGAAATACACCCGTCTTCTATAGTATACAGAAACTTAGGCAATGTCTATAAAGTTTTAGGAGATTTCGAAAAATCTGAGAAGTTTTATCAAATGGCTTTGATGGTTGAAGACGATTGAAACATTGAATAAAAATGATACATATGGCTGGATATTATTTTAGATTACCTCCAATACCTCAATTGACAATTCCACAACAAGGAGCAGTTCAAGAGCCAAAGCAAATAGCTTTATCTGGTGGTCCTGGAACAGGGAAAAGTGTGGTTTCTTTATGGAGGCACATTAGAAACTACCAATCTACACCTGAAAAGAAAAGCATGCTGTTAACCTTTACTACAACATTAAAAGAATATTTAGTTGCTTGTTGCGCTTCTGTTGTAGATGAGGAATATCCCAACGCAGGAAAATTATCCTCAAGAAATGTTGGAACTTCAATAAGAAACACAGAATTGGTTCATCAAAACATATTTCCTGAACTAATTATTGACGAAGCCCAAGATCTGTCTGAGGAATATTACACAGGCATTGCTTCTCCTGTTTCCTATGGCGCTGATGACTCACAGATATTGTATCCTAACCATTGTTCAACCCAAAATGAATTACAAAATCTTTTCCCAAACAATGTGTTATATACATTAGATAGGAACTTCCGTAATTCTCAAAGGATTATGCAATTTGCAAGAACGTCATTCCCCTTGGCAAATATTCCTATTCCTATTATACAAGGACTTTCTGATAATGTTGGAGAAAAACCAACTTTACTCATTGCGGACACATTTGCAAAAAAGAGAGACGCCATAGTTCGTATTATTGATTCTTTCCGTGCTGATGACCACAACATCGCAATCTTGGTTCCTTGGAAAGACGATGCGAAAGCATTTGAGAAAAATGTTATGAAGGCTAAAAATATCAGTTATAGTATTTACTATGAAGATAAGAATGTGTTTCCAAAAGGTTGTGGAAAAATAAGTAATGTTCACATAACGACATACAAATCGGCAAAGGGCTTGGAATTTGACACGGTGATTATTCCAAATTTCGATGACATTGAAAAATTACCTTGGTATGTTAAAGAGCAGGTAAACATGGATGCCAATGATATTAACGAAATGGAGAATACTATTAGCCGTCTTGAAAATTTAGGAAGAGAACACAATATAATAATTTCAAAAGAAGCGACCCTCGACGGCAGATTTAATTTGTTGTATGAGAAGTTAATGTGCTCTTGGGAGGATATGTATGTTGCCTGCACACGTGCAAGAAGTAACCTATATCTTTTTAGTAGAAAAGATTTCCCTGAATTAAACAGTGTAACAGAAAAAGAAATATTATAATATTATGAGTAATTATTATTTTCCCATCAATTCATCTTCATTGGCTCATTATTTTGGATCTGCAATCATTAAGCCTGCAAAGTATTTTAATAACAAGCCATCAGATATTCAGGACAGGTTTGACAAATTTCTATTGTTTACCAATAAATTCGGAACGACAGAGACAGATTGCTGCTTGGAAATTGTTTTAACCGATGAAGAGAAAAAAGAATTGATCTCTATTAGTGAAAACTGGTTTTTGTATGATGTAAATCCATTACCAATCACTAGAATCCGTAAAATATATTTCTCTGATGTTGAAAAGAGAGATGTTACAATTACCAACATTAAGATGAGTACTGCATATGTACCTGATTTTTTGGTAGAGCTGCATTCATTTGACAAGAATTCATCTGAGTCCATTCAGATTCCTCAAGATTGTAATGGAGTTAATTTGACAGATAAAATTAAAAGATTTGACAAATTCTTAGGAGCATTAGCCTTGATGAAGACAGCTGGCGAGTCCTATATGAATTATTCCCCAAACTACATTCCGACGTTGTCACTATTCAATTCATTAATTAAAGAGCAAATCAGTCTTGTTAAGAATTCTGATTTCAAGAATAGCTATCAGGGGATATTTACAAGCTCTAAAGGATTTGATAGAGTGCTTCCCTATCTTAATGCGCATGTTGACGAAGAAGTTCTTTATAAAATTGCACGTGAAGAAGGGCAAGACATTAAGAAAGACAAGATAACACGCGTTATTGATATAAACAGTATAAGCGATAATAGTTGGACTTACACTATCGCCTTTTTAAATACTTATGGTGTTGAAGACGAAGCAAGAAAAAAACGAATTGATGGGCAAATTCAATCTCATTTTTCTGGTGTAAAAAAAGAAAAGGCTGAAGGCATTGCCCTTTGTTATGGATATAATAGAGGGTATTCTGTTTTTTCTAAAGATTACGGTATGGACGAAAAGGTATCGTATAAATATAGATTAGATAGCCAATTAGATTATTATACTATTGAGTCTGTTTACCAATATGTATTTAACGAAAAGGTGGCTTCTGTATTCCCCTATTTAGACGAATGGTGCCCCAAGCAATCATTAGGACATCCAAAGAGAAGAACAGACTATATAATACTTGATAATATAGTAATTGGAAAGAAAAGACCAAAAATTTTCTCAGACGAATGGTGGAATGGCATATTTCCTAGATTTAAGGAATTTGGCCGTTTGGCTAATGTGTTATTTTGTTTTTTCAAGGAAGTGTGCGAAGAAATGAAAGAGGATATTAGAGAAGAGCAAGAAGAAATCATTTCGACATATGAGAATAGAATCAATAAATATAACGAACAAATTGATTGCTTGACGAAAAAACTGAATCAGCAGACAGAAGAATTGAACTTGTTGCGACAAAAGGTTGGTAATCCTAACAAAACTGATAATAGGTTATCAGATAGTAAAAATGTTGATTTGAACAAGCTAAAATTGCCTGAGTTAAAAGATTTGGCAAGGAGAAAGGGCTTAAGTATCCCGTCAAAAGCCAAAAAAGATGATATAATAAGGTTATTGCAAAATATAGAAACTTCTACAAACGACATATTTTCTCAATCAAATAGCTAAGAAAAATGTTTTCTCAGTTAATCGCGAATAGTAATACAGCCCTATCTTTGAGCAATTTTATCAGCAACAATAGTCTGTTGGTTGATGAATTCGCAAACTCGGGCATTGAGAACCAGCGACAACAATTACATTTGTTTGAGGAGTTTGTACTACTCGGCTCTAGAGTGAGAATACTTGATTCCTTGGATTTTTCTATAAGCCAGAATCGAGCTTTCATCGCAATTCTTTTTGACTATGCAGAAAGGGTAAATGCGTCAGCTGCAATATTACAATTATATCAAATTATCCAAAGGCATGGTCTTGATGTTGGTTCTCGTTTAAAGGCATCCATGCTTTATTTGTTTAACATTCCCAACAATCAGGTATTAGTTAATCGATTTGATGAGATATGCGCTCAATTGCAAACTGCTATTGAAGAAGAAGATGATGATGATAGCAAGGCTATTGCAACATTTCTTAATTACTATTCTTCAGTCGTAAATAATACAGCCCCTCATGTACAATTCGCGCGAGATTTGCAATTAAAAGCACAATCTTCAAGTAATACATATCCTTTTTTACAGCATGAAGATATAATAACCTCTCTATCGCTTGATATCAATCAAGTTGAATTGTTGTATTCAACCATTCAAGCAACAATAGACAGATTATTAGGGAAACAAAAAAGACTATCTGTATTATCCGAAACGGATTTTATTATTGAGTCAGATTCTGACTATTCGAGATTATTATCCTTGACTCCTAAAAGTTTCAATAGAATTAGACAAATCTCTGTTTCGAAGATTGCAAGTTTACAAAACAGAGAAGAGATTTTCCGTTCACTTGGTAGAGGAGTTGTAATTCTTGAACAAGAAGGACAACTTTATTCATATATGAGTAGCTATGGATTAATGCATAAGGCAAAGTTGGTGTCAGCATTAACCTATTTTCCGTTTGGGGAAATAAGAGAAAGCGACATCGAAATTTTTGATTGGAGTTGCGGTCAAGGAATGGCGAGCATGGTTTTACTTGAATATTTGGGAGATCATAATATTCAATTAGCAATTAATAGAATTACACTCATAGAACCTTCTGAGATTGCTTTAAAACGCGCTTCACTTCATGTCAGACATTTCGATTCTGAGGTTAAAATTAAAACCGTTTTAAAAGACATGGATTCACTCTTGACTAATGATGTTCGTAGTAATAACGAATGTATTAAACTCCATCTGTTTTCTAATATACTTGATGTTGAGGCATTCTCTATGCAGCACCTAATTAATTTAGTCAAACAGTCCTTTGGCGGTTTAAACTATTTCGTTTGTGTGAGTCCCTATATTAATGATGTGAAAACTGCAAGAATCGATTCTTTTGTTAATTATTTTAGACAAAACGATTCCTTTTCGCTTATGCATCAAGATATTGCTATTCGAGGTGAGTGGATTAATAATTGGACCAAATTAATTAAAGTATTTAGTGTTACTTTACCATAACTGAGTATTGGTTTTCGAGAAAAAGTATATCTTTGCAAACGATATAAAGGAATTGAGATATGACGAAAGAAGAATTGTTACAGAAACTATCGGAAATAGAATGGGACGATTTTGAGTGTAAAGCGGCCCAGGACAAACTGCCTGAGGATGTGTGGGAAACGGTATCGGCATTCTCCAACACCTCTGGCGGATGGATAGTATTCGGCATTAAGCAGCGAGGAAAACTGTTTGAGATACAGGGCGTGAACAACGGGGAGAAGACGGAATCGGACTTCCTGAACACTCTGCGCAATGGGCAGAAGTTCAATATGCGGCTGTCTGCTCAGGGACAGAAATACAACTTTGACGGGAAGTTGGTGCTGGCATTCTTCGTGCCGTCGTCCATCGTGAAGCCCATATACTTCGGCAATCCTATCAATACTTTCATCAGGACTGGCAGTGGAGACAGGCGTGCTACTGAGACGGAGGTGATGGCAATGATGCGTGATCAGGCTTTTGGCAGCAAGAGTGAGCAGGTGGTAGAGGGAACAAGTCTCGATGACCTCAACAAGAGTTCGCTGGAAACGTATAGGAACCAGATTCGTAACGAGAATCCATCGTTTCCCTACAAGAACTTGCCTGATGACCAGTTCTGTGATAAGGTGGGCATCTCGAAAGACGGTAAACTGACCATTGGTGGTATACTGATGTTGGGCCAGCGTGATGTGGTGCAGAGACATGTGAGCAATTTCTGGATAGACTATCTGGAGATACCTGGCAAGAGTCTTGCGGATGCAAGAGTGAGATACACATATCGTATGCCAGAACAGGACAACATCTGGGAGTCGTATCAGATTATCCTCCAGCGACTGCGAAACTTTGTGGATGCGCCATACGAAGCTCATGCTGACGGTGTGGGAGCAGAGGATGAGTCACAACTGTATGCGCTGAGAGAAGGGCTTACCAACTGTTGTGCCCATGCAGACTATTTCAGTCCGATGCATCCAACAATCAGGGTGTTTGCTGACCGCATTGAGTTGCAGAATCCCGGCAGGTTTATGTTCCCGCTGTCTGAGCTACGAACTCAGATTCATTCCATTCCTCGCAATCCGAAACTGATCAAGTTCTTCCGCTATGCCAAGTTGGGAGAGAATGCGGGCTATGGCATAGACAAGATGCTGGCGTGGGAAAGACTGACCAAGGGCAAGGTTGAATTTGCCAGTGATTTGGTAAGTTCGACTATCACTTACTGGTTTGGGGAACAACCTAAGGAACAAGTTAGTGACCAAGTTAGTGACCAAGTTAGTGACCAAGTTAGTGACCAAGTTAGTGACCAAGTTAGTGATCAAGTTCAGAGGGTAATAAATGTGATACGAGATCGTGTGTTCTCTATGGAAGAATTGATGAAAAGACTGAAAATGACAAGTAGAAGATACGTTCGTGTCAATATATTAAATCCTGCCATTGAAGGAGGTTACGTCCTTCGTTCTTATCCAGACAAGCCAAATCATCCCAAACAGCGTTATTACCTCTCAGAGAAAGGGTTAAAGTTGGTAAAATAGGAATTTAAAAGGCAGAAGAAGAGTAAAGAGGTGAGAAGGTATATAATTGGTGTTATATTGCTGACTTGTGTTGTTGGCATTTATTTCGGTCGGGAATCAATGGTAAAAGAAGTGACGAGGACGGTGACTGTTCACGATACGATTTACCGTGATACCCTTGTAGTGACAGTACCGAAACTGGTGTTCTATAACGAGAAATGGGTGAGGAGTCAGTTTGAGAAGACAGACTATAAGCTTTGGGAGAATTATAAGGACGGATACAAGATAGAGTACCCCAGTTTTATGTGTCGAACGGATTTGAAGAACCCTGACGAAAGGAAAATTGAATTGGAATTTCATGGCATTACCATGTCTTGCAGGGCTTACAATGACAAATACGATATGACTGTGCGAGAGAAGTTTGAGGCTGTAGGTTTGTCGGCTGTGACAACGTCGTTGGCTGACAGTTCGTTCACATTGGCAGGGAGCTGTGGTGAGAACAGGCTGTATTTCGAGAAAGACATCCTGCTGAGGCCCCGCACATGGATGTACCTCCGCGTAGAATTTCCTTCGGAACTGACGTGGGCCGTAGACCCACTTCTACATTATGTAAAGGACTTCCAACCATAAAACATGAAAAATGCCTGCACCGACTTGTCAGTGCAGGCATTTTAGCGTTAACGAGATGTATTACTTCAAGCCGAGCTTCTGCTTCACCTGTGCGGTGACGTCGGTAGAGAGGGTGGTGCTGATGTAGGGGATGC
>Ga0256405_10010275_pt1 | contig 12436 bp, 12 predicted proteins | sample RumenRJG_02DNA_FD_189096 | JGI IMG/M metagenome (GOLD analysis project Ga0256405, IMG submission 189096) | Bovine rumen microbial communities from Lethbridge, Alberta, Canada - RJG_02 | ecosystem: Host-associated > Mammals > Digestive system > Stomach > Rumen | place: Canada: Alberta...
GAAACCCATATTTATCTTTGCCGAGAATGGTCATGCTCACTTACCAGATTCCGGAGAGCATTCGGCAGATTGCTATGCAGGGTGAGTTTAATGAATTTGACCTTAATGTGTTTTTCTCTGCAAAAGTGGAAAAGGGTCAGAAGATCGAAACTGCACGCTTCACATATGAAAATGAAGTGAATAAATGGGTACAGCTGATCCGGGGTGCATATCTTCCCTCAAACGTCGATGACATGAAGTTGGGGCAGGATCGGCGGCCTCCGATGCCATATTCTGACACAAGATTGCTGAATGTGCTGACACACACATTGTGGTTCCTGCCAAACGTAGCGTCATGCTATGCCATGTATAATCTGCTCATGGAGGATAATTTCTTCCGGGATTACAGCGTCATTGTATGCGCTGGAACTAAAGCGGGTATCGGACTCGATGCTCTGCAGCCTGTTCAGAACGCCATGGGTAATCCGCTGGCCACACGAACAATCACCCTGTCCTGCGGTAAGCTGACCACAGGTGTCACTGTGAAGCCGTGGACCGGTGTGTTTATGCTCCGTAATCTGAAGAGCCCGGAGACATACTTCCAGACGGCATTCCGCGTTCAGTCTCCTTGGACGATCACCGACGAACGTGGGAATCAGGAAATTATGAAGCAGGAGTGCTATGTCTTTGACTTTGCACTTGATCGCGCTCTGAGACAGATCTCTGATTATTCTTGCCGCCTGAATGTTAATGAAGATAACCCGGAAAAGAAGGTGGCAGAGTTTATCAGCTTCCTGCCGGTGCTCGCCTACGATGGATCTACAATGAAGCAGATCAGCGCCCAGGATGTTCTGGACATTGCGCTTGCAGGAACCTCCGCTACGTTGCTTGCACGGCGTTGGGAATCTGCTCTGCTGGTTAACGTTGATAATGATACCTTGACTCGGTTGATGAACAATCCTGCGGCACTCGATGCTCTTATGAAGATAGAGGGCTTCCGTTCGTTGAATCAAGATATCGAGACTATTATCAATAAGTCTGAAAAGGTTAAGAAGGCAAAGAAGGATCAGGAAAACCTGACAAAGAAAGAGAAGAAGGAGCTCAGCGAAGAAGAAAAGGAATATAAGTCTCTTCGTAAGCAGATTCAAGAGAAGCTGATCAAGTTTGCGACTCGTGTCCCGATTTTCATGTATCTGACGGATTACCGTGAGCGGACTTTGAAAGATGTCATCACACAGTTAGAGCCTGGGCTTTTTAAGAAGGTTACCGGTCTTGATGTGAAGGATTTTGAAATGCTCTGCACAATCGGTGTTTTCAATGCCAGCCTGATGAACGACGCGATCTTTAAGTTCAAACGATACGAAGATGCCAGCTTGTCTTATACGGGCATTGATAAGCATGAGGGCAAAGATGTCGGTGGTTGGGATACCGTTATCAAACGCGAGGAGTATCAGAAGCTCTTCTATAATCAGCAGGCAACGATGGAATACAAAATGCCGGTTTCTCAGCCATCCTATGTGAGTGAAGAAACAGCCACATATGGCACAAAGAAAGAGGAACAGCCTGTCACTCCAGTACGGACAGAAACAAAAGCGACTCCAATAGCTGGTGGAACAAAGCCGCAGCCGCGTTCAATAACGAGTCAGTATGGAAAACCGCAGACACAGTCCTCTCAGCCGAAGAAGGAAGAGACATCAACAACAGATACACAGAAAGAGATAGAACGTCTTGTAAGTCTTGTTGTTGAAGGGGCAGTAGTGAAACATAAAGCCTTTGGCAATGGAACAGTTGAAAAGATGGATAAGGTCAAAAAACATATCCGCGTCAAGTTTGAGGTTGGTGAGAAGACCTTCCTGTTTCCGGATGCATTCCTTAAAGGTTATCTAAGCATATAATAAAAAGAGCAGCACTTACCTTTCCGGTAGGTGCTGCCCTTCTTTCAATCCTTCTTGTAAAACATCGTCTCATACCCGTCAGCCCGGAGCAGGAGCCCGGGTATCCACGGAGGGGTCCTCCCCATCTGCTCACAGATCGCTTGCAGGGAGACATCCTTGCTGGCTTCGATGATCAGCTCATCGTGAATGTGACCGACAATAAAGCAGTGGCTCAGGGTCTGCATGGCATAGGCCAGGATATCCCGGCTGACAGCCTGCACGATGTTTTCGGTGAACTTCGGACCGTATGATTCGATCCGGGACCACTTTTTTTTGGCATCAATCCCCATGTAGGTGACGGACTCACCACCGAACTTGTTTTCACCGATCCGGGGTTTCACGTAGGCGAGCTTTCTGCCGGAGGGCAGGGTGATGAAGAGCATCCCGTTCCGCATCACAAACTGTACGCTGCCGACCTTTGTGGGGATACGTAGCTTGATCGCGGTCTTTACCGCATTGTCGACCTGCCACCAGTAATCTACGATATTCGGATTGGATTCCCGCCACATGCTGACCAGAGGTTGCAGCTCGTCTTCGGACAGTCCCATGTCAAGAGCGCCCATCGCCTTCAAAGCGCCGACACTGCCGCCATAGCCGAGGGCGAGCTCCGCGATTTTGCCCTTCTGCCGGAGGTGACCGTTTACGCCATGCTTCTCAACTGGGACGTGAAACATCTGACTGGCGCTGGCGCAGTAAATGTCGCCTCCGGTCCGGAAGACCTCTGCCCGCCACTTTTCACCGGCAAGGTGTGAGAGCACACGAGCTTCGATCGCACTGAAGTCACTGACGATGAACTTGTATCCGGGTCTCGGTATGAAGGCTGTTCGGATGAGTTCCGACAACACACCGGGGACGGAGTCGTACAGCATATCCAGCATTTCATAATCACCCTGCTTTACCAGGTCCCGCGCCTGCTCCAGATCCTCCATGTGATTCTGGGGCAGGTTTTGTAATTGAATGAGCCTCCCGGCCCATCGGCCACTGCGGTTGGCACCATAAAACTGAAACATCCCGTGGCAGCGGCCATCGGTGCAGACCGCATTCTGCATCGCCTGGTATTTCCGGACGGAGCTCTTTGCGAGCTGCAGCCGGAGCGAGAGCACTTCTGCCAGATCTTCCGGTGCAGTTTTAATCATTTCCTGTACATTCTTCTTACCGAGAGACTCTGTTTCCAGACCGTTCTCCGCCAGGTATCCTTTCATCTGTGTGACCGAGTTCGGATTCTCCAGACCGGTCATTTCCTGCATCCGGGTCATCAGATCTCCCTTCGAAATTTCATCAATCCGGATCGCCTGCTCAACGACAGCCGGATCGATCATTATCCCGCGATCGTTGATTTCCTGATCCAGATGGTACTCATCCCATACAAAATCCGGCACCGGGTAGTTCCGCAGGCGCTGCTGGATCTGCATTTCCACTTCGACATCTCTCTGATTATATTTCTTAAACAGCTCCCATTTCTCCGACGCGTGTTCCGGCAGGTTCCAGTCCCGATCGGCGGTTCGGCTGGGGGTGCAGAAGTACCGGATGAGCTCTTTGCCTTCCTTCAGCTTCTGCTCCTCAAAGCCCAGCACGGCACCGACCTTCTCAAGGGAGAGCGGCAGGCCGTTGTAGGCAGCCCAGACCATCGTGCACTTCCACGCTGCCGGGTCCAGGTATCGCTGTACTGGATCACCCTCTATGCTGTAGGTGGAGAAGTGCTGCGGGTAGTTCCGGCGCAGCCAGACCGACAGGCAGACGCGCTCGAACGCGGCATTGTATGCCCACTTCGTGACCGCATCGTCAGAGAGGGCAGCGACGATCTCTTCCGGGACCGTCTCACCGCAGGCCAGGTCATAAACGACGACAGGATTTCCATTCACAGACACACCAAACAGCAGGATATCAAAGTCTGGTGACTCCGCGTACTTGTACGCACCGGCTTTGGTGATATCGACACTTGATTTCGTCTCAAGGTCTAAAGACAAACTCTTGATTTCCATATTAATTCCTTTCAAAAAGGCGGCGGGTGCTTTTCCACCTGCCGCCCGCTACGTTATTCAGTTCTTGTTTCTGTGGATTCTTCCGACAGTTGCTCTTTGCGCTCCCTGCGCTTTTTTCTGATTGCCTTGATACTTTGAAAAGGAGAACCTGGATACCGGATCAATGGAGTCGGAGCTCCTGCTCTCGATCATGAGTAGCCTCGCTGAGAGCGAGTCAGTTTCCATTTCAGAGAATGAAAAGTGGAGCATCCGAAACCGATATGAAACCGGATCGTTCAAAATCGGATATGCACCTTACGGGTATGCGGTGAAGGACGGAGAGTTCTTCATCAATGAAGAGGAAGCCAAGTGGGTTCGGTTCATTTTCGCAGAGACCTTATCCGGGAAGAGTACCCACAAGATTGCAGATGCTCTGAATGAAAAGGAGATTCCAGCCCGGAAAGGAAATCACTGGACATCCACAACGGTGCGCGGCATCCTCCGGAATGAGAAGTACGTCGGGGATTGCATGTTCCAGAAGACTTACTCCGATTTCCGTTTTAAGCGGCATACCAATAGAGGTGAGCGCGATCAGTTCTACATGGAGAACCATCATGAACCGATCATCAGTCGGGAGGATTTCGAAGCGGCAGACCAGATGCTCCGGCAGCATGCAAAGGAAAAGAATGTGGCAAAGGGCGATGCAAAGTATCAAAACCGGTACCCATTCACGCAGAAGATTGTCTGTGGGGAGTGCGGATCACCCTTTAAGCGGCGGATTAACAGCACTGGGACGCTGAAGTATCCCGCCTGGGTCTGTCGGGAGCACATCGAGCACAAAGAGAACTGTTCCATGAAGTTTGTGCGGGAAAGCGTGCTCGAGGATGCCTTCGCAACCATGATGAATAAGTTGATATTCGGAAGGAAGGAAATCCTGCAGGACCTGCTGGATGCCATTCGGAGCCAAAATCATAAAGCCAGCCTGCGCCGGATGAATCAGATCGACGATGCGCTCGAAGGCATGACAGAGCGGCGGCAGACACTGACCACGATCGTGACGAAGGGCTACATCGATCCGGCAGCATTTACGAAGGAAATGAGCGACCTGCGCGCAGAGGCGGCAGCGCTGGAAGAAGAACGGGAAAAGCTGACAAAGGAAATCAACGGCGACATGAGAAAAACGGAAGAGCTCAGGGATATCCTGAAGTTCACAGGAAAAGGCGAGATGCTTTCCGAATTTGATCCCGACCTCTTTGAACGGTTTGTAGATCACATCATCGTCTGCTCAAGGGAAGAGATTATCTTCCATTTGAACTGCGGACTGAGCCTCCGTGAAAGGATCGGATGATGGGACGAGGACACACACCATTTGGATATCGGATTGAGAACGGCGCTGCGATGATCGTACCGGATGAAGCGGAGCAGATCCGGAAGATCTATGCCGGGTACCTTGCCGGGCAGGGCTTTATCGAAGCAGCCAGGAATGCGGGATTGACCATGCAACATAGCTCAGTGAAGCGGCTTCTGCAGAACAAGCATTATCTCGGGGACGAGTTTTATCCGGCAATCATTGACAAGAAGACCTTCCATGCTGCGGAGGCAGAGCGCCAGCACCGACTGGAGATTATGGGGAGAAATTACAAAACAAGGACTGCAACGGAAGATCGCAAGGTGATGACACGGTTTTCCATGAAGCCGATGACACAGAAACCCCAGGACCCTTATGAGCAGGCAGCCTATATTTACAGCCTGATTGAAAGTGAGGAATAACATGGCAACAATTACAATGATACCCGCCACAAAGCGGGTCGGAAACAGAGCTAGAGAGGAAGAAGCGCCCAAATTAAGAGTGGCAGCTTACTGCAGGGTCTCCACTGATACCGATGAGCAGGCCACCAGCTACGATGCTCAGATTGAACATTACACAGAGTACATCAAGAAGAATCCGACCTGGGAGTTTGCGGGCATATACGCAGATGATGGTATTTCCGGGACCAATACCAAGAAGCGCGAAGAGTTCAATCGCCTGATCGACGATTGCATGGGTGGAAGGATCGACATGATCGTTACAAAGTCAATTTCAAGATTTGCCCGGAACACGCTCGACTGTCTGAATTACATCCGGCAGCTCAAAGACAAGAATATCCCGGTTTATTTCGAGAAGGAAGGAATCAACACGCTGGATGCGAAGGGCGAGGTTCTGCTCACGATTATGGCATCCCTTGCCCAGCAGGAAAGCCAAAGCCTTTCACAGAACGTCCGGCTGGGATTGCAGTACCGATACCAACAGGGAAAGGTCCAGGTCTGCACAAACCGGTTCCTCGGCTACGACAAGGATGAAGAAGGGAAGCTCATCATCAATCCGGAGGAAGCCGAGGTGGTCAGACGCATTTTTCGGGAGTACCTGGAAGGGCGGAGCTACTACGACATCGGCAAAGGGCTGACTGCTGACGGGATCAAAACGGCAGCGGGCAGCGACTTCTGGTTGGCGTCTACCCTGCGGAAGATTCTCCGAAACGAGAAATACATCGGGGATGCCCTGCTGCAGAAGACCATCACCACGGACTTCCTGACAAAGAAACGAGTGGCGAATAAAGGTATCGTTCCACAGTACTATGTGGAGGGAAGCCACGAAGCGATCATCCCGAAGGAGCTTTATATGATGGTGCAGGAGGAGATGGTCCGCAGAGCCAACCTGGAAACTGGTACCGGGAAGAAGAGAATATACAGTGGAAAGTACGCGCTGTCGAGTATCGTGTTCTGCGCTCACTGCGGTGACGTTTTCCAACGGACCCACTGGAACGTGCACGGCAGGAAGAAGATCGTGTGGCGCTGCGTCTCCCGGCTGCACAAAAAGGACCGGGATTTCGACTGCCCGGCCAGGACGGTGACGGAGGCGGACCTTCATGCTGCGGTGGTGGCTGTGGTCAACGAGGTCCACGCGCATCAGGATGCATACCTTCCACAGCTGAAGATCAACATTGAAAAAGCTATCACCAAAAACAATAACGGACCGGTGGCGGAACTGGACGGGAAGATTGCAGAACTGGAGCAGGAGATTCTAAAGAGAACCAGGGCCAGGCAGGACTGCGACGACCTGGGGCAGGAAGTAATCCGGCTCCGGGAAGAAAAGTACCAGTTGCAGCTCGAGGATGCTAACAAAGAAACCCTGCGGCAGAAGATTGTAGAGTTGGAAACGGTGCTGGCCGGGATCAACGGGAAGGCTGAGGAATATGAGGATGCCCTGGTCCGGAAGTTGATCGAACGCATCACGGTTTACGACGACTACTATACCGTTGAATTTAAATCCGGAATAGAGATCGATGTACGGCTGTAAACCTGTCCATCACGAGGCGCTCCCCTGCGGGAGCGTCTTTTACGTTTAGGGGATGGAAAAGGAGGAAAGAATGTGGTATTGTGATTAAGTCATAGGTTAATCAGGAAAGGGAAACAGATGCTGCTCAACAACGTCGAATCGGATCTGAAAACACGACTTGAGAAAGAAGGAATCACGCAGAAGGAGCTCGCCGGGCAGATCGGTGTGTCCCTTCCCTATGTGAACCGGATTACCCGCGGCAGGGAGCAGCTTGTCAATAAGACCTTTTTGAAAATGATGGATGAGCTCGGCTACGATGTGGAGCTGACATATAAGAAAAAGGCAACCGAGTGATGCTTCGACAACTCGAAGTTTGTAAGGGAGATCCTCGATATGATAGGCAAAATAATAGGAGTCTTAATAACTGGAGGAGTAGGTACCATTATTGCTGTTATGGGTTGGTTGATCTGGAAAAAAGAAAAACTTTCCCTAATGCATGATTATCATGTCAATAAAGTCTCTGCGGAAAACAAGACGGCGTTTTGTAGGCTGTCAGGAATTGGTCTTATTGTAATAGGAATTGGGTTGCTGATATCTGCTGTAATACTTTTCGTGACAGATTCTGCTTACAGTTTTCTATGTTTTGCTGTTTGCTTTGTAGTGGGATTAGCCATGTTAATTACTGCTGGCGCAAAGTACAATCGTTAAATTCACGTTTCTCGACATGTTTGGGCGAACGGGCAAATCTACAAAAAAGGCTCGATATGTTCTTTTGCCCCGATCGGACGAACAGGCAGAGGAAATGGGTATCAATCTTATTTCCTCGTGCCACGTTGAGACGGTATGCTGCTTGTACCACCAGAAAAAGGACTTCATTTCAGTGCCATATGAGCCGAAGGATGCGAACTATCTACAACACTAAAAAGATTGTCAAATCGGGACTCGTGGGGGGATTCGTTATTGGAAATTCAGATGATTCAAGAAGGACATATCCTATGGGATAAGACAATTTCGTTTGCCCAGTCCTGCTCATGGAAAGCTGGACCTTACCTTGCAGATCGTATGAAGGTGAATTCATTTAAAGGTTGGGAACGTGTAGTTGTTGCCGTTGAAAATGAAACCATAGTCGGCTATTGTTCATTCTCTGAAAGAGATGAATTATCGAATGAATATGATTATTCACCATTTATTGGTTTTGTTTTTGTCGATGAACAGCATCGGGGCAAGCGAATATCAGAGAAGATGATTCGGCAAACCTTATCCTATGCAAAATCCATTGGATATCGAACGGTTTACATCATGAGCGGAGAACATGGCTTATATGAAAAATACGGTTTTGAAAAGATCGGTGATTTTCATACGATATATGGAACAACAGACCAACTGTTTCATATTGGACTGTAGACAGTCAATTCCAATCTGTCGATATGTTCCTTCTTGAACATTCTGATGAGACCGTAGTATTGATGACAAGAAATACATAACAGGAGGCTGAAAAAGCCTTGTTTTAAGGGATTTCCGCGATCCGGGGTTGTTACGCTCCGGGGTTGCAGAGATCCCTTTTTTTTGTTTGCGGAAACATATCGAGGCTTTGGTTTTCTGAGGGTTGTGGCTACTATTTTGTTGTCAGAGAAATGTAAAGGAACCTTGACAGAAAAGATGCCGTCAGATATATTGAAAATGTAAAGGACCCTTGTCAAAAATGAGCTGGAGGTGATGAATTGGAAAACCGTGTAGAAAAACTGCGAAAGGAACGCGGTTTAAATCAGGAGGAATTTGCCAAAGCAATCAGTGTTTCCAGGCAGACGGTCAGTTCAATTGAAACCGGAAAGTACAATCCATCGCTTGATCTGGCGTTTACCATAGCGGATTTTTTCGGAATGACAATCGAAGAAATCTTTATTCATAAGGGAGGTGTCAATAATGAAAAAGAGCTATCTGAATAGGGGCATTATATGTGTACTTGCAGGCATTTGTTTTGTTCTGGCTGCAGTTTTCACTGAGAGTGTATTTGATGGTCTGCTCTGGGGTTTTGCCGGAGGCGCTTTAGGACCGGGTATTGGATGGATCATCCAGCATTTTTACTGGTCTGCTCCGAAAAATCAGGAGCGATATCAGGAAATCAGGGAGCAGGAAGATATCAATCTCCATGATGAACTGAATGAGAAACTGCGCGACAAATCGGGCAGAATTGCATATAATATCGGATTACTTATAATATGCATTTCCGAGGTGGTATTCGCTATTCTGGGAAAAGCAGGAATAATAACCGACAACAAAATCATAGTGCTGTATCTGTTCGGACTATTTGTGTTTCAGATCGTGACCGGTATTGTGGCGTATCGTCAGTTGAGAAGTAAGTATTGATTTATTGTCATAATCGGTTGCATCGAAGTGATGTAGGCATTTGATGGTGTACGGAGATAGAGATTATGAATAATAGTGATATTGTGCTGTTTGAAACAAAGGATAGCAGTATCGTTTTGCCAGTTCGAATGACAGGTGATACGGTATGGCTGAATCGAAGCCAGATGGCAGAATTGTTTGAAAGAGATGTCAAAACCATTGGTAAGCATATCAATAATGCTCTTCGTGAAGAAGTTGACTCTTCAACTGTCGCAAAATTTGCGACAGTTCAGGAAGAAGGAAACAGGTCTGTTACTCGAGAGATTGAATACTATAATCTGGATATGATCATCTCGGTAGGATACCGTGTGAAATCAAACAGGGGCGTGGAATTCCGCAGGTGGGCAAACCATGTGCTGAGACAGTATATTTTACAGGGTTACGCTGTGAATGAACAAAGGATCAATCAACTGGGTGAAGTTGTGCGGCTTATGAAGCGAACCCAGGATTCCTTGGACAGCAAACAAGTGCTGTCTGTCATAGAACGTTATAGTACAGCGCTGAATTTGCTGGATGCCTATGATCATCAAAGTCTGCAGCGGCCGACGGGAACGAATGCGGCATATGTGTTGAGCTACGAAGAATGTCGTTCAGTGATTGACCGGATGCGGTTTGGCGATGAATCAGGATTATTTGGAAAGGAAAAAGATGATTCCTTTAAAGGAAGTATTGGAAATATTTATCAGTCTTTCGGCGGGCAGGAGATCTATCCGACGTTAGAAGAGAAGGCAGCAAATCTTCTCTATTTTGTGACAAAGAATCACAGCTTTTTTGATGGGAATAAGAGAATAGCGGCGACAGTATTTCTTTATTTTCTTGACTGTAACGGGATTCTTTATGATGAGCAGGGAAACAAGCTTTTAGATGATCATACACTAGTTGCGTTGACGATCATGATCGCGGAATCTCGCCCGGAAGAGAAAGAAATGATGATCAGTGTTATCATGAACTGCATTTCTGAAGCGGGAAAACTTTGAAAAAGGCTTACTTTTCAGTCGTTGGATATGTTCCCGCAAACAGGAAAAACGGTAAAAATCCCTCGATAAGTTCTTGGAAGCCAATTAGCGAGCAGGCACAGGGAAAGGGTATCAATCTTATTTCCTCGTGCCATGTCGAGACCGTCTGTCTGCTAACACATAACGGATGAAACGAAGCTGAATTAGCCTGAAATCAAGGGGTATTTAGAAAATTTTCTAAATATCCCTTTACTGCATTATGCTGAAGGTTTATTATCTATTTAGAAGAAAATCTAAATAGGCTATTTGAAGGAGGATTAGGATGGCATTTGCGGAAACGTTTAAAGCCCTGTCTGATCCGGTGAGACGACAGATTCTTGAATTGTTGAAAAAAGGTCCTCTTTCTGCCGGGGACATAGGATCACATTTTGAAATGACAGGCGCAACGATTTCTTATCATCTCAAGATCCTGAAGCAGGCAGACCTGATTTTTGAGAGCAGGGAAAAGAACTTCATATACTACCAGCTAAACACATCTGTATTAGAGGAGATCATGCTGTGGATCTCAGGACTTAATGGAGGCAATTCTGATGTTGAAAATCCCCCTGCGTAAGGTATTGCTTGTTACGCAGCGTCATGTTGTAGGATGCATGGCGAAAGGAGGCGAAAGCTATGTCAAAATACACAACGGGAGAGATGGCAAAGCTCTGTGGCGTCACTGTCCGAACGGTTCAGTATTATGATACCAGAGGCATCCTTATTCCCAGTGAGCTTTCCGAAGGTGGAAGACGGCTCTACTCAGAAGACGATCTGAAGCGTATGAAGATTATCTGCTTTCTTCGGGAACTGGATCTTCCCATCGACGCTATCTCTCAGATTCTGAAGGAAGAGCATCCTGAGAAAGTGATATCCCTGCTGATTGAACAGCAGGAAACGGTTCTTTCGGATGAGATTTCCGAGAAACAGGAAAAGCTGGAAAAACTGCGTGAACTGAAAAATGGGCTGAAAGGCAAAACAGACTTCTCTCTCGAAACCATCGGTGACATAGCCGTCATTATGGAAGGTAAGAAAAAGCTGAAAAGAATGCGCCGGATGATGATCCTGACCGGAATCCCGGTTACAGCGCTGCAATGGTTTTCCATCATTTTCTGGATTGTCAAAGGCATATGGTGGCCGTTCATCGTCTGGGTACCGGTGGCTGCTGCCTGGGGTACAGTGGTCAGCCGTTACTACTTCAATCATGTAAAATACATCTGCCCGGAATGCCACGAGACATTCAGGCCCACGCTAAGGGAAGCCTTCTGGGCGAAACATACGCCGACAACCCGCAAGCTGACCTGCACCGGATGCGGTCACAAGGGCTTTTGCGTGGAGATTTGGGGAGGTGAAGAAGAATGACGGAGTTCGAGAACATCGTTATTGGGAAAAGCAGCATCCCCGCCCTTATCATTACGATCATTCTGATGATCGCGATCCCTGTCGGCTTCTTTGTCTATTGGCGCAGCAAGCATAAAGAGCAGACAAATATCAGCTGGCTCATTGCCGGTGCTGTTGGGTTTATCGTTTCTGCCCGCATGTTGGAACTCGGCGTGCACTATGTCTGCATTATTGTGAACAATCCGGTTTCTCGATTTATCAACGGAAACACAGTAGCTTTCGTCCTTTATGGAATCACTATGGCTGGGGTTTTTGAGGAATGCGGAAGATATATAGTTCTGAAAACCATCATGAAAAAGAACCGCACTCGTGAGAACGCGGTCTTGTACGGTATCGGTCACGGCGGCATCGAGATTTTGGCTATCCTTCTGCCGCTCATGATCACCTATCTTGTAATTGCGGTGCTGTTTTCTCAGGGAGACGTGGAACACGCAATCAGTTCCCTGA
>Ga0256405_10010276_pt1 | contig 12433 bp, 12 predicted proteins | sample RumenRJG_02DNA_FD_189096 | JGI IMG/M metagenome (GOLD analysis project Ga0256405, IMG submission 189096) | Bovine rumen microbial communities from Lethbridge, Alberta, Canada - RJG_02 | ecosystem: Host-associated > Mammals > Digestive system > Stomach > Rumen | place: Canada: Alberta...
ACAAATTCTTCCTCACCATGCGGATTCTCGACCAGCACACCAAGTCGGCGGGCGGCTTCGACGGTGTCCGCCAATGGAAATACCAGCAGGGCATGGAGCGCGACACCATCTACATCAGGAAGGCAAATGAACAGACGAAGAGCGACTACGACCTCAACTTCCACATCGACCTCGAATACCGCAAGGCCACGCTCACCGAACGTTTCGGCAACTATGTCATCACCTTCACCCAGCCCAAGACGGCAGGCTCTCCCAAGAAAGTCACGATGACCATCAGCGGCAAGGACTACCTCTTCCGTGAGATGGAGACCAGCAACGAGGGCACCACGATGACGATGCGACTCACTCACTTCCGTGTCGGTGTCCCCGACGACATCTTCTCCTTCGATCCCAACCAATACCCCGACGCCGTCATCATAGAAAGGGTAGAATAAAAATAGTGATGAATCCTCGACCTAAGCCGAGGATTCTTTTTGCTAATACCCCATACAAGATGTGGCACCCAGTGCAGTCAGGATCGCCGATGCGATCGATGCAATCAACTGCACAATAAACTTAGTTGTCTCTTTCTTACTCATAAATTCCTCCTTTCTTTTTTACCCTTTTACCTTTTTACTTTTAATTTAATACTGGGGGCAGCCCTAGGCTGAACTGCCCCCAAGATTAATCAATTACCGCCCTCGGGATAATCGTCCTCAGGATCTGATGGGGTAGGGATAATGCCGCTGCCACCGCTGGTGTTTCCGCCACCATTACCTCCGGTCTCTTCGGTTCCTGAGCCTGTCGAAGGATTCTCGTTATCCTCAATATCCCCCGAATCGCCACTGGTCACACGCTTCAGCACGTTACCATCCTCATCGAGACAGGTAATCTGGATTGAGGTGTTCTTCAGCTCGTCCTTCACATCCACATTCGGGGTGAAGATGATACGACGCACGCTAATCAGGTTAGCCTTCACATCCTCCAGTTTCTCGACAGCCTTGGAGCGAACCCCGAAGCGCATCGTGCCAAGACCAGGCAGGGGGATGGAGTGACCTTCCGTTGCCCAGGTGCGGATCACCTCGCCAGCAGCATCCCAAGCTGCCTTGATCACACCAGATGAGATACCTGAGTGGGTGGCAGCCTCCTGGAACACCTTCTTTTCGGTGATGGGCACGTAGAGGTCGGGACGCATCACGAACTTCTTACCCGGGTTCTTACCAATCTTTACTTCACGCAGTTGTGCAATAACTTTAATAGCCATAATACATTTGTTTGTTCGAATAGTTGAGTAATGTTAAAGTTTTTCTTTGTCGCTTTCAAGCGCTTTTAGAGGCACTATTAAATTAAAATCTTGCTACCATTAATGCGCGCAAAATCTAGATTTAAATCTAGCAAAATTTCTCCTTAATCATGCATCTGTGCGTCTTTCATAATGACAGTGCAAAGGTACAAAAAATTCCAATACAAACCAAATTTTTTTCGAATTATTTTTCGATTATTTTTGAGCAGTTTTCGAGGTGCAACGAGCAACTTAGCAACACGCAACATTTCGAAAACGTCAAAATCAGGAGGAAGTCTTTATATTATATATTATATTATATATATTATAATATATATAATATAATATATAATAAATATATAATAAAATTGAAATTCACCTTTCTCCCCCAAATTCACAATTCTCAAATGGTGCATGTTGCAATGGTGCGCGTTGCGCTAAAAAGTTTTCTGAATGTAGCAAGGATGTAGGAAGAATAGAAATGATATTTTCTGGCCCAAAGTTTTGGTAGAACGAAAAAATTGCCTTATCTTTGCATTTGATCAATAACAAAACAGCCTATGCCTGTAGATAAGCAAGTACAATTAAGGTATGAGGTCTTGAATAAATGCTTCCGAGACCTCTACAGAGAATACACCATCGACGATCTGGTTGATGCGTGTAATAAGGCTATGCTTAGGGAGTTCGATATGGAAGATGGCGTTTCCAAGCGGACTGTTCAGAATGATATTGCCAATCTCCAGATGCCACCTTATAATATTCGCCTTGATGAGAATCTGAAAAACGGACGTAAGCGTATCTATAGGTATTACGACACCAACTTCACTTTACCTCAATTCCACATGAACGACAGCGATCGCAATAAGATTCAGGCTGCTGTCAATGTGCTCGAGAACTATGGGGGAGAGCCTCTTCTGGACTGGGCGCGTACGTTGCTGATGCAGATCGAGAGTGGACTGTTTGGCAGCGATTCCTCTTCTGTGGTGTCTTTCCAGTCTAATCCGGATCTCAAAAACATCTCGCTCTTTGGCGATCTGCTGCAGGCCATTCTTAATAAGAAGGTGCTGAAGCTCACTTATGCCCCCTTTGGCAAAGACGCTTATGAGGCTCGCATCTATCCATACCACCTGAAACAGTTCAATGATCGTTGGTATCTGATAGCCCAGGCATTTGGCTACGACACATATGGCCATTATGCTTTAGACCGTATAGTGAGTTTTGAGATGATCGATGTGCCCTATGTGGAATCCGAGGTAGATTTTAGTGAGTATTTCGATGATGTAATAGGTGTCACGGTGCCAGAGCGATGGGAGCCAGTAGATGTGCTCTTGCGCATAAGAGACCATCGTTATAACTATATCAAGACCAAACCGCTTCACCTGACTCAACGCGAAGTAGGGAAGGAAGATGGCTATACCCGTGTAACCATCAATGTAAAGATCAATAAGGAGCTTATCGCGCTATTGCTTTCCTATGGCTCCGACGTAGAGGTGCTTTCTCCAGCCTCCCTCAGAATAATGATGAAGAATGAAATTGATGCTATGAGTTATAAATATTAGGAACTACGCAAAAAACCTGCACACTATCATCTTAATTTTGCGGACGATATGTAGTTCGTTTAATTTAAATGATTGTGTGATGAAAAAATTATTGCTTATTATGATCATGTTGGCACCAATGGTTGTTGATGCCAAAAAGAAGGTAAAGTACATACCTGTTTATGATTATTATGTGACTTCACCTCAAAATTTGAAGTTCAAGTCTTTTGAGGATACCCGTGTTCGTTTCACATTTGAATGGCATGAATACAAGAACTATTGTATTTCTGTTGAAATAAGGAATAAAACAAACTCTCGTATCTATGTAGAGTGGGAGAATGCTAGGATTGATAATGGTCCAATCTGTTTTAGGACGGATACGTATGCAAATTATCAGGATCCCAAACCTGATGAGGTTATCCATGCAAAAGCTTATACTAAAAAAGAACTAATGGAAAGAAATAATGTTGGATATGACATAAAATTTTTTAGAACCAGCTTTTTACGTGAGCCTGGAGACAAAACTACAAATACGTTAATCATTCCTATTAGAGTGGGAGATAATGTATATGATTACAAGATTGATGTAAGCCTCTTCCTTGAAAGGCTCATTCCCAAATGATATAAAGGTCACATAAAGTGGCCTTATTTTTTGCAGATTCAGAAATAATCGTTATCTTTGCACATTATAATGAGTAAAGACTATATGTATAAGATCCAAAACAATATTTTTTTGCAGAAAAGAGGAACTATGCAGAAAACTTGCATAGCAGGATTGTACCTTTGCAGCGGAAATCAAAAAGATGTTGGATTTTTAATTTGATATGCGTATGTTGAAGTTTGCTGACTTGAGTATTGATTTTAAGAGTTTTGAGAATACTTTGAGTTCTTACCTGAAGTTATTCCCCAACTCTTATATGCCTTTACTTATTATGTATCTATCAAGGGAAGGACTTCTTGAGATAATAAATGGGGCGGATGCTAATGATTCAAGAGTCCTGTTGAGTGTAAAAAAGCATGATCTTTTAGAATTATTGAAATCCAATCTTTCAAAGGCTGGTGATTTTAAAACTATGGAGGATTTGTATTTCAAGGCATTTGGCATAGAGTTTAATAAAAAAGATTGGGTTAATAATTATGATTGGGGGGTTGTATTTGCAATTGCGGAAGTCTTGAAGTTAATACTTAAAGATGTGGACTCATTTTCATTAGTTTATCATAGCAATGGAAATGAGAATATTGATAAAGTTGTTAAAATACTTCTATCTAATAGTCGTCAGGCAGGAGAAACAGCAGTTCTGTGGTTCTTCTGGATGATCTTTATGAAAAAAGTTCCAGTTAAGCAGCATGGAGACGATGAGTATGTAAATCAAGAAGGAATAGAGTCCTTTGAAATGACTCTCCAGCGCACATCTGCATATTATGGCAGAGTAGAATTTATGCAGCCCTTGGAATTGACTCGTATTATATTAAGTCAGTATAAAGGTGGCTCTGTATATAATCCATTTGCAGGTGTAGCTTCTTATCATATAGCGATGAGCTATGGGTTAAGGAAACAGAGTGAATTTATACATTATGACAAACCAATTCTTGGTAGAAATTCTTTAGGAGACAGTTATTATGGTGAAGAAATAAATGAGTTGACCTGGGCAATAGGTAAATTACGTTTGATGTTCTATCACATGGATAGCGCCAATTATATTCTTAGCGATTCAACCAAAGAATTCGAAGGGAAGATAAACAATATTCTTACTACGCCTCCCTTTAATCTTCAAATTATCAACGAAAAAGGAAATAAAGAATTTGCTGATCATTTTGTGATTCGTCGGGGAGTTGAAATGTTAGCAGACAATGGAATGATGGCCATAGTTGTTCCAGTTTCTTTCTTAAGTCGTAGAGATACGTTTGATATCAGGAAAGATTTGGTAAGCAAGCATCTTTTGACTCACGTAGTTTATCTGCCAGAGAATATTTTCTCTTTTACTAGAATCAGTACTGCAATTCTCCTTGTACATAAAAATACAAAGAAAGAGAGCTTAAAATTTGTTGATGCTACAAGTAGAAGAGCTAATATTTACGGGCTCAATGTTGCTGCTATCTCAAATTTGATTGAACACGATGTTTATCCAAAGCGTGAAGGAGACTTCACTTTTGGTGAGTGTAATTTATGTGATGAATTGACGCCTTCAGTCTTCAATACCTGTATTAGTTTTGAGGATTATGGTAACATTGCTGCTAACGATTATGATCTGTCGCCATCTTACTATTTCTCCAGCTATATTGATATTCCAGAAGGGTTTAAGTTGGTGCAATTCCATGAGTTAGTTTCTGCAAAGTCACCTGCCAACATTTCAAATGAGGTTGAGGGGAAGGTTCTTTCAAACAGTAATTTGGCTAAAGATTATCAAATGCCATATGTCGACATTGACTCTTTGGATAGCAAGGTTGTTAATAGAAACTTTAAACTTTTGGAGAAAAAGTCTTTGCTCGTATCATCAATGAATGAGCTTAAGCCTTCAATTTATGTCCCTTCAGGCGTTAACGTATATGCCTCTCCCAATGTGTTAGCTTTCTATCTAAAAGATAAAAAGATAAATGCAGATTATCTAGTGGGAGAGCTTTCGAAAGATTATGTAAGGGAACAGCTTCGTCTAAGAATTATGGGATCTACTATCCAAAGAATAAAATGGGATGATATTCTGTGGCTCAAGATTTTGGTTCCTGACAGCAAGGATTTCCTAAAAAAAGAAAAGGACATTGCAAATACGCGCAAGGATGACTATCTGGAGAAGATGGGTGTTGAACTATCTGATTTGAAAGATAGACGTCATGACGAGTATGTCAAGATGCTGAGACAGCGCAAACACCGTATTCAGCAAGTGATGAATGAGTTCGCACCAGCTTTTTCTCTCCTTGATAAATGCAGAGAAAAAAACGAGGGAATTCTTCACGATGATGATATTGTTTCAACCAGAACAGGCGAGACTGTTAGTAGCTATTTTCAGAAACTTCATGTTATTTTGAACAAAGTAGAGGATCTTGTTACTAATCTGGTGGATAAAGAAAACTGGGGTAGTTCATCTATGGTTAATATTGATAGCTATGTGGATGATATTCCTCAGCATCACCTTTCTGATAAATACGATATTCAGGCACTACATGACCATGATGTGTATATCGAAGAAGAGGGAGAGACCGCTGATTTGAATAATGATAGGTTTATAAGTGTTAATCCAGATGACCTAACCATCATTTTTGATAATATTATTGCCAATGCCTCTAAATGGGGATTTACAGATTCTATTCGACGAGATTATCGTATTCGAATATATGTCTCTGACACTACTATTGATGGAAAATCCGCTGTTAGAATATGTATTTCTAACAATGGTAGCCCAATTCATCCAACTGTAGACAGAAAACGTTTCTTCGACTGGGGCTATGGTTCTGGTACAGGTATCGGCACTTGGCAGTTGAAGGATATTGTGGAGCATTATGGTGGTTCTATCAGACTGAATGAAAATCCTGAAGAAACATCAGGCTTCGTTACGGAATATGAGATTGTTTTACCTTTAATAGATGATTAAGGAATATGGGAGATGAAGTAAGATTGAATGTTCTTTGGGTAGATGATATGCCCACTGATGAGTTTATGAATGAGGCCTATGAATATGGGCTTTCTATAACTCCTGCGAAATCAGTAAATACAGGTCTTTCTTTATTAAAGGATAAGTCAGCTATTTGGGATGCCATCATTCTCGATGCTAATTGCAAAATCACAGAGGATGAGCAAGAACAGCCATCGCTCAAGGCGCTGAAGGAGGCTGTCAATCAGTTGGTGCATATGCGAACCGAAATTCCTTGGTTTGTATATACTGGTGGCGATTACGAGGGTGTTGAGCACCTGGAATATATGATTAAGGAACGTTCTTATGATGACAGGCTTTATTATGAAAAACCCAAGCAGCGCTATGAACTATTTGAAAATATTAAGAAAGCTGTAGATAATAGTGAGGCTTATTTAGTCCGTCAAAAATATCCTGTTGTATGCAATTTCTATAAGGATTACGATTTGGTGGAACTTTTGATGGAATATAATAAAGATGATTTTGATACAGATACTTCAGTGCCCAATAGAGTTCGTCAAATTATAGAGTGGGTGATGAGATATCTTGAAGGTAAGGGCCTCTTGACAATTCCATTCACAGGGTCTAATATCGCCAAGTGCAGCATGGCTCTTAGTGATATACATCAACTTGTGCCAATACAGGTGGCTCGCTCACTGCATTTTTGTGTAGATATTTGTAATGATGGCTCTCATGACATGGAGGTGTCTGCTAATATTGTTAGTGGTGATGCTCCGTATCTGAACAAAAGTATAATCCTTAATCTTCTGAATATTCTTCATTGGTGCCCTTCAATGGAAAAATATAATAAAGAGGAACTAAAGAAGAAAGTGGAATTCTATATTCAACTAAACAAGGAAGAAAAAGAAAAAAGAAAGAAGAATAAATAAATCCATCTACGCAGAAAACCTGCACACTTAACTCGTACCTTTGCAGCAGTAAGTTATGATGTTTAATTTAAATTCTTGTTGCGTATGAGTGAGTCGGTTAAAAATCTGTGGTATTTCTTCTTTGCCTTCTTAACTTTTGGCCTTTGGACTATACCTATTTTGATCGTATTGGTAGGTGTCGTCATTTTCATTGAACACAAGTGGCCAGGCTTCTATGAGAAATATTTGCGTTAAATACCGATAAAACCAAGGTTTTATTTGGGTAATTCGGATTTTTGTTGTATCTTTGCAGGAAAATATAAAACTAGTAAAATGGCAAGTAACCTGAATCAAAACTCATCGACTATCACTGGCGATATCAAAAGCCGTATAGATAAAATATGGGATACGCTGTGGGCTGGAGGCATCACAGTGCCTGTTACCATCTTGGAGCAGCTAACATATCTGTTCTTCATCAAACTGCTGGATGACAAACAGCGGCATGAGGAGAGTAATGCAGTAGAGTTTGGCTATGAGCTTGAAAACCCTCTGTTTAAGAAGGGTGAGAAGTGGCTGAACCCTGAAACTAATCAGGAGGTCCCCTATGAGGATCTCCGCTGGTCGGTATTCAAGGGATTCTCAGCCCAGAATATGCTCCACCATGTGCGTAATAATGTATTTGTGTTTATCAAGGGCATTGGCAAGGAGTCAGGTTCTGCTTATAGCCGATATATGCAGGATGCCGTTTTTAGCATTCCAAAGGCTGACGTGCTGCAGAGTGTTATTGATGATATCGACCTGCTGGATATGGAGGATGCCGATACGATGGGCGATGTCTATGAGTATATGCTGGCCCGCATGTCGGAGAAGGGACAGAACGGCCAGTTCCGCACGCCTCGCCATATCATCCGTATGATTATCTCGATGGCAGAGCCTAAGATTGATGATGTGATCTGCGACCCTGCGATGGGTAGTGCAGGATTCATCATGGAGGCAGCTCGTCAGATTTACGATAAGAATCGTGCTACTATTCAGACCAACGACGATGTGCGCAAGCGCTATTACTCCACCATGTTTAATGGCTTTGATACTGACCAGACGATGCTTCGAATCGGAGCGATGAACATGCTGTTGCATGGCATCCCTACGCCTAACATCAAGTATCAGGATTCGCTCTCTGAGGATAATACCGACCAGAGCCGTTATACGCTTTGTGTGGCCAATCCGCCCTTCTCGGGCAAGGTGCTGAAGAGCACGATTAGCAAGAGCTTGCTGTCAATTGCCAATACCAATGCCACTGAGCTGTTGTTCCTGGCGCTATTTGTGCGCTCGCTGAAGGTGGGTGGTCGTTGCTTCTCAGTGGTGCCCGATGGCGTGCTGTTTGGTAATGATAATGCCCACATGGCTATTCGTAAGGAGCTTGTTGATAAGCAATGTCTGCGTGCTGTGATCTCTATGCCGGCTGGTGTATTCCAACCTTATAGTGGTGTAAGCACAGCCATTCTGGTATTCACCAAGACGGATGCAGGTGGAACGGATAACGTGTGGTTCTACGAGATGCGTGCTGATGGTTTTACGCTGAATGCCAAGCGTACTCCTACGAATGATGATGATATACCTGATTTGTTGCAGCGTTGGCAGAACTTGGATGCTGAGGCTGATCGTACACGCAAGGATCAGAGTTTCTTTGTGCCAGTTGATGAAATCCGCCAGAACGAATACGACCTGACCTTCAACAAGTATAAGGAAGTGGTGCGCGAGAAGGTGGTTTACGACGATCCCAAGGATGTCTTTGCCCGCATCGAGGCCATCGAGGCGCAGTTTGCCGCCAAGCAGCAGGAGTTTAAAATCAAGTATTTGTAATTGTGCAAGCACTGCTTGCAAAATTGACCTATAACAATGATAGAAAAGAATAACGAAATAGAGAAGAACAATCAGATCATTGAGACAAGAGCTGAACAACTGGCTAAACGCATTGAGGCATTAGTCGTTGATGCACGTAGGCAAATTGCGTCAACAGTCAATGTTGCCATGGTTTACACCTATTTCGAAGTGGGCCGATATATTATTGAGGACGAACAAGGTGGAAAACAGCGTGCAGAATATGGAAAAGGAGTCTTGAAAAGAGTCTCTGCTCTTCTTACTGCAAGCCTTGGTAAAGGATGGTCGGTTGACACTTTGGAAAAGACACGACGCTTTTTCTTGACATTCTCAAAATCCGCTACACCGCAGCGGATTTTGGCAGAAGGTGAGAATTCCGCTACAGTGCAGCGGAAATTCGTTTTGTCATGGAATCATTATCAGATACTTTCTCATGTCGATAATCCTGATGCTCGTAGTTTCTATGAGATAGAGGCATTCAAACAACAATGGAGCACCCGATATCTGCAACGTCAAATAGGCAGCGGACTCTATGAACGCCTGGCACTGAGCAGAGACAAGGACGAAGTGATGCGACTGGCTACGGAAGGGCAAGTAGTTGAAAAGCCATCAGACATCATTAAAGACCCGCTAGTCCTGGAGTTCTGTGGCTTGAAGCCTGACGCATCCTATAGCGAGACAGACCTTGAAAGTGCTATTATCAGTCGCCTGCAAGACTTCCTGCTGGAGATGGGAAAAGGATTCCTATTTGAAGCACGACAGAAGCGATTCACTTTCGAAGAGCGTCATTTTTATATTGATCTTGTACTATATAACAGGTTACTGCAAGCGTATTGCCTTGTGGACTTAAAGATGGATGACCTCACCCATCAAGACTTGGGGCAGATGCAAATGTACGTCAATTATTATGACCGCTATGTGAAGGAAGATTTTGAAAAGCCCACTATTGGTATTCTTCTTTGTGAACGTAAAGACGATGCTCTTGTCGAACTCACATTGCCCAAGGATGCTAACATCTATGCTCAGCAATATGCAATTTGTCTGCCTGATAAAGCACTGCTTCAGCAGAAACTACGTGAATGGATTGCAGAATTTAAGAACAAGGAGGACGAGAAATTATGTTAGATAAGATTTATGACATACTTTGTAAAGTCGCTATCGTATCATTTATACTGGGCTTAATATTAGCCTGTAAAGGAACTGTGGACTGTTTGGTATATTCCATTTATCTTTTGATGATTTGTGGGGTGGCAGTTTTCATAATGATTTGTATTAGTCTATATCAACATAGGAATGATCCTCCATCAATATTCACTGGAGGCCCTTTTAGTTAGTTTAATCATTGTTTATTATTACCAAAACTTATGGATAGAAGTAAGTGGGAATATAAGAAACTTGGAGAAGTAGCTAAGTTTATAAATGGTGATAGAGGAGTGAATTATCCTTCCCAATCAGACTTTGTGGAAGTTGGTGTACCATTTGTAAATGCAGGCCATTTAAAGAATAATGCTATAGACTTTTCTTCTATGAACTATATCACAAGAGAAAAGTTCGACAAACTTGGTTCCGGTAAGATACAGAAAGGCGACTTGCTGTTTTGTCTTAGGGGGTCATTAGGTAAGAAAGCTATAGTTGATAATATAAAAGAAGGTGCTATTGCATCTTCGTTGGTTATATTAAGGCCATCTGCAATTAACACTCGCTTCCTGTCATATTATTTGGAAAGTCCTCTTATCAATGATGAAATTGAGAGAAGTAATAATGGTAGTTCTCAGCCAAATCTTTCTGCAAAAAGCGTATCGCAGTTCTTAATTCCTATCCCCAAGTACGAAGACCAGCAGCGGATTGTGGCGGAGTTGGATTGCTTGAACGAAATGATTGCTTTAAAGCAAGAGCAGTTGAAGGAGTTCGATAAACTCGCTCAGTCTATCTTCTATGATATGTTTGGGGATCCTATCACTAATGAAAAGGGATGGGAGAAGTCTTCTTATGGCAATGAGTTTGTAATAGGAAGCGGAGGAACTCCTTCCAAATCTGTGGCAGAATATTGGGAAAAAGGTGATATACCTTGGATTGGATCTAATATGTGCCAAAACTGTGATATTTATGATAATGATGGTAAATATATAACCCAACGAGGATTAGATAACTCAAGCGCAAAGGTTTTAAAGAAAGGTACAATTTTGATAGCACTTGTTGGAGCAACAATAGGTAAAGTGGGATTGCTTCATAAGGAGATGGCAACTAATCAAAATGTTGCGTATATAAATGCGTGGGCATCTGGTGTCTTTGATCCAACCTTTGTGTTTTATCATTCAATGAAGTTGTATCAACTTTTTTTGAATTTAGGTAATGGTGGATTTAAAATGGCGAATCAAGGGTTCATAAAGGAATTACCTATTATTCTTCCCCCTCTCGCTCTGCAGCAGCAATTTGCTGAAAAGATTCAAGCGATTGAGGCGCAGAAGGAACTGGTGAAACAAAGCATTGCTGAAACTCAGCAGTTGCTTGATAGTAGAATGGATTTTTATTTTGATTAAGAACTAACCCACAATCATATGAAGAACTTCGACTACCTAAAAGAACTGCCGCTATTTACGACGCTGTACACACAGTGTGATAGAGCGGAGAGTTGTTGCAAGTCTGATCCAGACAAATCGGCAATGGCTTGCAGACGTTCATTAGAGTGGACTGTAGATTTGATCTACAGGGTTCAGCACTGGGAGGTATCGCCCCGTGCAACGCTCTTCGAGAAGGTGAAGGACTCGAAGTTTACTGAGTTTATTAACTCGCGCGACTTGATGCAGAAACTACATTTTGTGCGTAGTGTGGGCAATCGTGCTGCACACGCAGGCGGTGTGTCGAAGAAAGATTCCGAGTACGCTGTACTGGATATCTACTATTTTGTGGGCGACGTGCTGATGCTGTTGGGCTACATCGATCGTTATCCAAAGTTTGACAAGTCGCTTCTGCCTGGTAAGGGCACACCAGTGATGGTGGTATCTACCAGCGAAGAGGCAGCACAGCAACAGGAAGAGGCTGCTAAGGAGGCCAAGCCTGTAACGACTCCTGCATCGCAGGTGGTTGTGGCGCATAATCCTGAGAACCTTTCAGAGGCGGAAACACGCAAAATCTATATCGATGAGATGCTGCGCGAGGCAGGGTGGGAGATTTCAGAGACTGACAATGCTATCGTAAGCGGAAAAGCCTGCATTGAGATTGAGGTGCATGGTATGCCAAACCCATCGGGCATCGGCT
>Ga0256405_10010278_pt1 | contig 12432 bp, 14 predicted proteins | sample RumenRJG_02DNA_FD_189096 | JGI IMG/M metagenome (GOLD analysis project Ga0256405, IMG submission 189096) | Bovine rumen microbial communities from Lethbridge, Alberta, Canada - RJG_02 | ecosystem: Host-associated > Mammals > Digestive system > Stomach > Rumen | place: Canada: Alberta...
CAGCCGGGAGCGGTGATCAGAGCGGACGTCGCGGGGAAATACTTCTGCGCGGTGTTGCTCGAATCGACGTACTCCTCGTCCACGGTGAACAGGTTGAGACGATGCCCGCCGACGTTCAGCCAGCCGTTGTAGACAACGCCGTCGTACTCCGTGAGCTTCTGGTCGATGGCGCCGAAGTTGATGCCGCTGTTCTTGTCCAGCAGGTCACGGATGGCCTGAATGCTGAGCACGGAATCAGCGACGTCGGAGCCGAGCACCAGATCGGAGGCAGGCAGGCCGCGGCGGGTCAGCATACGGCACATGGCCTGAACACCGGCGCGGAAGTTCGCCTCGGACGTCCAGTAGTTGGCGCCGATGCTGTAGGTGTGATCGGAGCTGCTGTCGTAGAACTGGACATGCTCGGTCTCGCCCTGGGTGTCGTCGTCGACGTAGGTCTGCATGGTGCAGGCGTTGTTGATCATGACCTGGGCGGCCATCCACTCCTCGCGGCGGATGATGCGGAGGTCCATGTCGGTCATATCGTCGCGCAGCAGGCGCGCGGCGCGCTGCGCGGGCGTGGAGTTGGCGTAGATCGCCTCGCCGAAGCCGCGCTTTTTCAGGTCGTCGAGCGTGAGCAGACGGGACGGCGCGATGTAGGCCGGCTCGTACTCGTGGATGGCGTAGCCCCTGCGGTCCATCGGGATGTCGCCGGCGCGCTGGGACACGAACGCCGCCATCTTGCGGTCGCCCTTGCGGTACTCGGTGAGCACCTTGTCGCTCGCGAAGATGTCGCCTTCCTCGGTGGGGAAGTAGCGATCGCGGAAGAACGTCTGCTTGGGGACGATTTCCTCGGTGATCGCCTGCAGAGTGTAGGTGTCGAAGAAATTCAGAACAGCCATTGTTGACTACCTCCTTAGTTGGCGTCAGCGGCAGCCTTGAAGATGATGCCGCGCTCGCGCAGTTTGTCCTTGTCGTCCTCGGTGAAGGTGTAGGCGGTCTTCACCGTGCACTTGCCGAAGTCGAAGCAGCCGGCGATGTAGACCGCCACCTTCTCGTCGTTGGCGGTGCCGACGTCGATGTCGTCGCAGAGGATGCAGTCGGGCGTCAGCGTCTCGTTGGTCGCCGCGGTGGTGCCGAGAATGACCAGCTTGCCGTCACCGGCAGAGCCGGAGCTCTTGGCGAGGATGGTGCCGCGCTTCAGCGTCGCGGCCGTGCCGAGCTTGCGGATGGTGCCGCCGCCGACATTGACATGCGGGTCGAGGCCGGTCACGAGGCCGTCAAACGTCATGTCGCCGATCTTGGTGCCGAGTTCTTTCATGGATTAACCCTCCTTCTTCTCGAAGAGGCTGTGGACCTCCGCCCGCGCCTTCTTCATCTTTGCCTCGGGGGACTCGCCCTCGTCGGGATCCTCGTCCTCCTCGCCCGGAGCAGCCGACACGTCCTCCGCGCCGGAATCCTCGTCGTCCGCCTTGGCGTCCGCGAGGAACTTACTGCCGGCCTTCGCCGCCTTCTGCGCTGCCACCAGCGCCATTTCCGCCGCCGTGCAGGGCTTCTCGCCGTACTTGGCCTCCTTGACGATGGCGGGGTCAAACAGGGACGCCACCTCGTCGATCTCGGCCATGCGCTTGCGCTCTGCCTCGACTGCGGTGTTGACCGCTTCGGTGGTGTCAACGGCAGCTCTGGCCTCGGCCTCCACCTGAGCGACCTGTTCCGGGTACTTCTCCCGGAGCTCTTCCTTGGTCATAGAAGTTTCCTTCCTTTCGTCACCGGAATCTTCCGGCTTAATATTTGTCTCAACCGTGGCCGAGGCCTCGGGTGTGACCGTGGGGATATTGTCGGGCGCGAACATGCCCGGCGTGAGGTGCATCTGCTTCCCACGCACGAACAGGGAGCGCCCGTCCGCACTCGCCGCGATCTGCAGCGGCTCGGCGTCTTCGATCAGCTCGTCGGCGAAGCCCTTGTCCTTCGCCTCGCGGCCGGTCATGTAGGTGGTGTCCGCCATCATGTGGGAGACCACCGTCGCGGACAGGCTGGTCTTGCGCTGGTAGATTTCCACCTGCGCCTTGTCCCAGGCGTCCATGCTCGCCGCCTGCTCGCGCAGTTCGTCGGCGTTGTAGCCGCCGAACAGGAACGACCAGCACTTATGAATCATGATCAGGCTGGACGGATTGACGCGCACGGTGTCGCAGGCGCACATGATCAGGCTGCCGCCGCTCATGGCCACGCCGTCCACTACGCAGGTGATCGCCATTCCGTTGCGCTGCAATTCGCGCAGGCGGTTGTGGATGGTGATGCTCACGCCCGCGTCGCCGCCGTAGCTGTTCATCCGAATGGTGAGCGTCTTGCAGCTGGAAACCGCGTCGAGATCCTTCATGAACTCGTCGAGCGTGACGAAGTTGCCCTCGATCGGGTCGCCCCACCAGTCGGTGGGCTGCGACTCCACGATGTCGCCGTACATCGTCAGCTCGGCGCTCTGCCCGTCGACGCTCGCGAGGGCGTACACGGAACGCTGGATATTGACCGTTTTAGGTTTCGGCATTTTCGTTTTCCTCCTCTTCATCGGTTGGCGTCGCGGAGGTCGAGCCCTCCACGGTGATCGGGCAGCCCGCCTCCCGTTTCTTCTCGTTCTCGTGGGACACCTGCTCGATGTTGTCCTCCCAGTCGCCGCCGCCGAGCTCGCGCGTGATCTGCGCGTTGGTCTTGACGCCGTGGGAGGCGAGCAGGATTTCCGCCTCGGCTTCCTTCTTCGGGTCGAGGTGGCTTTGCACCGGTCCGATCCACTGCGCGCCGCTCCATGCGTCACGGAGCAGAGGATCGTCAAAGAAGCCCGGCGCCCTGATGCGGCCGAGCGCCACGGCCTCGGCAAGCCAAATCTCATAGACCGGCTGGCAGAAATCATCGACAAACCACGCGCGCCGCATCTTCATGGCTTCCCATGCTTCGAGCAGAGCGCCGCGCGCCGCAGAATACGAGGCGTCGAACTTTTTCAGCAGCACGTCGGAGGGGAGCTCCAGCGCCGCGCCGATCTGCCTGCACATGGTATCGAAGAAGCTCTCGAAGCCCGTGCTCGGCACGTTCGGATTGCCGAACTGCACCGATTCGCCGGTTTTCAGGTGGAACACGTTGCCCGGCCCCATCTCGTATTCGTGGTCGTCGAAGGACTCCGTATCGGTCGGCTCGTCGCCCGGTCCGCCCTCACCGCTGCCGATCTCGTCGAACGGCATCCCGGTCGGGCTGCTCTCGGTCTGTATCCACGCCGTGAAGAACGTCTGAATGAGCGCCGCCCACAGCTCGCTTTCGGTGTACCGGCGCAGCTGCAACAGCGGCTCGATGACCTGGGCGAGATACGGGACGCCGCGGTACTGATCCGGGCGCTCCGCGTCCATGATGTGCAGCACGTTCGGGAGCCCGGTGCGCCCGCCGAACGCAAGCACTCGCTGCCACTCTTCCTGTGCGTCAATCCATTCACGCGGGAAATGATTGCAGATGTGATAGGCGACCACGCGGCCGCTGCCGTCGACCTCCACGCCGTCATAAAGACGGTGCCCGGCGCCGGGCTTGCCCTCCGGCACCACACCCGCCGTGACGCCGCCATAGATCGCCCCGCCGATATAGCCGGACGGAGTGCTCACGCGGTCAGCTTCGACGACGTGCAGCCGCAGGGTATAGGGACAGAACGGCGTCGGCTCGGTGCGCTTGACCAGCACGACGCAATCGCCGCTCATCAGCCACGATTTCAACGCGAGCTGCTGCAAGGCGGCAAAGTTGTTCAGCGCGAGCGCGTCGCAACTCTGCCGGCGCTTCGCCCACATCCTGAACTCCGCGTCGGTCTTGCGCTGCCATTCCCGCGCCTGGTCCGGCGTGAGGCCGAGCACGTCGCGGTCGATGGCGGACTTCATCGTCAGCCCGACGCCGACGACCTTCGTGCGGTTGGTATTGATCGCCGACGTCGCCACCGGCGAGGCCATATAAAGCATGCGGGAACGCTGTCGGAGGGTGCTGTTGTTGCGGTCGATATCCTCACGCGGCGAGCCGCTGTCGGCGTTGAAGCCTTTGAGCGCCCGGCGCGTGGGGCTGGCTCCCGCGTCGCTGTACCCTTGCGCCTGCGGTCGCAGTTCGCCGGGCAGTTTCGCGCCGCTCTTTTTCTTCCTTTTAATCGCGTCCACCTCCCAGTAGGTTTTTATAATCGAACGCCCCCGCCGTGCGAAAGAAGCAAAGACACGGCGAGGACGTCCGAAGCAAAGCCCTTACGGGCGCTTGCCCTTACCAATCACGCGGCACGATGCCGACCGCCTTGCGCGGTCCGTGCCCATCGAGCGCAGCTTGCAGCTCGTCGATCTTCTCCTCGATCTTTTCCATCTGTTCCAGCAGATCGGGGATGTCGAAGCGGGTGAGCTGCCTGTCGTCGATCATGTACGACTTGACGCCGCCCTCGATCAGTGCGACGTAGGCGTTCTGCAGCTTCTCATACACGCCCTGCCAATAGGTGAGGCGCTGCTGGATAACGGTTTTCGATGCCATCTGTTCCACCTACCATTCGTCATATTGATGCGTTTGCCGCTTTGCTTTCCGCTTCGGCGGCGCAGTGCTCGGCGTGGGCGGCACCGCCACGCCCGGCACCGCCTGACCGCGCGCCGCTTTGAGGCGGCGGTCGATGGCGTCCAGGTCTTTCGGCAGCGCCTTGAATGCCGCGAGCGCGTAGTTCCGGCAGTCCAAAGGCTCGTTTCGCTCGTGCCCCGGGATCTTCTTCCACTGCCACGGGTGCGTCTTGTTCGGGTCGTAGACCTTCGTCTCCGACAGCAGGCCGTTGAAATAGGCCGGTCCGTAATCGTCCCGCTTCGGGAAGTGACAGTAGTGCGCGCCCGGCGTCTGCACGCGAAGATTGTCCATGATGATCTCCTTGCCGGAGTCGACGCCGATCTGATACTGCCAGCACGTCCCGACGTATGCGCCGTCCGGCGAGAGTATCCGCATCTTCTTCGGCGGGGAGATCAACGGTCGGTCTTCGCCCGGGATGCCCTTGATATCGAATACCTTGCGCCCTTGCCGCGCGTTGCACCGCTGGCGCACCTGCATCGTGAAGTGACCGCCTTCGTCCACAAAGGACATGGAAACGCGCAGCTTCACGCCGTCCGCAAATCGGAACTGCCGGTTGAACACCAGCTCGTCAAGCTGCGCCCAGGTCGCATCATCGTCCGGGCGTCCGTGGACGATACCCTTTTCGATGCCCCACGTCTCCCCGAAATGCCCGTGGCCGACGACCTCGTACTCCATGCGGTTGTCCTGCGTATCGACGCCGGCCGTCAGCAGCAGCACGCCGTCCGGCAGCTCGACAGGCGTCCCGTCCGTGTTCGTGCCGTAATCGTCGCGCCGCGCGAGAAGGCTGTCCTCGTCTTCGATGTCGCCGCGGTCTTCCCACAGCTCACCGAAGCAGGTGTTGTAAACGACCTGCATCTTTCGGGTGCTGCCGGTCGCGTTCAGAAATTTCAGGACGATGCTCTCCCATGTGGCCCACTGACTCACAAAGGCGTTGAGCCAAAAGGAGCGCGTGCCTTGCTCATAGGCGGCCGGATTTTCAGCCTCCCACCGCGCCGGCGCGCGCTTCATCGTCAGCTCGTCGGAGACGCAGCCGCAGCCGGGGCAGCAGTAATAGACCTCTTTGATCTTGTAGGTCTTCCGCCCGGCGACCTCCAAAGCGTCATACTCGAAGCGGATGTCCTGCCATTTGATCTCGTGATACTCGCCGCAGTGCGGGCAGCGGCTTTTCCACCGCTCCATCGTGCCGGTCGAATATGCCGCCTCGATGGCGCTGGCGCTCTTGATCGTCGGCGTCGAGACCTCAAACGCCATGCTGTTATAGAACGTGGTCTGGCGCGCCATTGCCAAATCCCACGGGTCGCCCTCGGTGCCAGCGCTCATGGCCCAGCGGTCGCGCTCGTCGCCCAGGACGTACCTGATCGGCTTCGAGGCGAGGGCGTGTGCTTCAGTGCTCCCGCACATCGTCAGGATGCCGCCCGGGTAGGTCTTCTGCAGAATGGTGTTGCCGCTCTCGCGAGCTTTCGGCGCTGCGACCTTGCCGCGCAGCGTCGGGCAGTCGCGTATCATCGGAGCGATACGCAGTTTGGAGTATTCCTTCGCGTCGATGGTCGTCGGATGCACGAACAGGATGGAGCCGGGATCTTGGTCGATGATGTACCCGATGCAGTTGTTCAGCACCTCGCTCTTTCCGACCTGCGACGCGGCGACCATCACGGTATGCCGCACCTTCGGGTCGGTGAAGGTGTTCATCACTTCGCGCAGATACGGCGTCCGCTCCGTGCGCCACGGGCCGGGCTCGGCGCTGCTCTCGGAAGACAGTCGCCGGTTTTGCTCCGCCCACTCCGTCACGGTGAGGTCTTCGGGCGGAAGCATACCGGCGAGCGCCTTTGCTATGACACGGTTGAGGCGCGCGGCGTCCTGCTTAGTCGTCATCGTAATCACGCTCCGACCATGCCATCCGCTCGCGCACCCGCTCCTCGTATTTTTTGGGGTCGTAGTGGTAATTTGCCAGCTCGCGCATGACCTTGTGGATCTCCTTGCGGATGATCTCCGACGCCTCCGCCGCGGTATTCACGGAGGCGACGTCCACAGCGAGCCGTCCGGGCAGCGCGATCAACGCGCCGCGTATCTCGAAAATCAAATCCTCCGTCAACGCGGCGACGTCCTCGGCGCGGTGCATCGTGCCTTTCAACTCGTCGGCGGTCATCTTGGCGATCATCGCCTTGCTGGACTTCATCGTCGCCTCGGACGCGCGGCGCACCTTTTCCAGCTTTCGGTCTTCCTCGTCGAGCGTGCCGACCGACAGGAATTTGATGTACTGCTTCACGGCTTCTTGGAGGTTGTACCGACCTTTGCTCACGGTCGAGATCGTCCCGTCTGCCGTCAGCTGCTCAATACGCCGCTTCGACAGGTCAAGCACCGACGCAAGCTCCGTGCCGCTAACCTCCGTGTCCGCCGTGATCTTCTTCACGTCAGACATATTCACTTGCTCCTTTCGCTCTGTGGAACGGGGAGGCGGTGTCGAGCCGCCACGCATCTGCAGCGTTGTCCGCGGTCGCTGCTTCCGCTTCTGCATCAGGCACCCCGTATATGAAAACCGACTCAGGGGAATTGCGCCCCGGCACCCGTTCAAGCCGTCCCAATATGCGGCATTTTTCTGTCAACGGGCGAGCAGCTTATCGGCCTGTCTGCTTATGGAGGTGCATGGGCAAGAGGCAACGGGCGAAAGCCGCCCCTGCTTCATATCGCACCCGCGCGAAACCGCGCGAGAGGATAACTAAAAAATAGCCAAATTCCTTATAGTGTTTTTGTGCAAAGCGTAGCGAAACACCTGATTTTGCCGTTTCTGACTACGCGAATTTTGGGGTCGACGCGCCCGCGAACGATGGGGTGGGGGTCTCCCAGTACCTTTTCGCCTCGTGAGCGCGCTTCTTTTGCCCCTTCCTCGCACTCAAAGCCGGGGTAGTGTCCTACACTGGCAAGATGCTTTGAGGCTGCTGCCGCTTCACGGAGGCAGCGAGAGCTATGCTCCGCTCCTACACATGGGCGTACACCACCGCGCGGCTGTATGTGTCGTGCCCCTTTGTCATGAGGGCAAGGAACTCGTCGCGGTTGAAGCCAGAGAGCCGGAAGACCTCCTCCGGCTTCATACCCAGTTGCCGCCCGATCTCGTTGACCGTCTTGCCTTCGTCGAGCAGTTTCTTGACGATTGCTTTCATGGGCTCCAGCAGATGCGTGCCACGCGCGCGGTTGTGCGTGATCGTGCCGTAGACGTCCGCACTCTCGTCTCCGTGGTGATCGACTACCACCACAGGCACCTTGCCGCCGAGCTTCGTGCGCAGCGGCTCCCGCCCCGAAACAGTCCAGCGGTGAAAGCCGTCGATCAGGGTATAGTCAGGTCGAACTACCAGAGGCAGGGTAAATCCATTTGTAAGGATCGACTGCGTAAGCAGCCGCAGGTTGTCCTCGCTGACCTTATTCGGGTTATAGTCATTCGCGTGCAGGAGATCGTGGTCGACCCATTGGAGGGATGCAAGCGGTGCGAACAGATCCATTTCCGCCATTTCTACTTCACCCCCTTTGTCTGGGTGTTGTAGTCGGTGAAGATGGACGTCCACAGCACGCGGAGGACGCGGTTCTTCGGGTCGCCGTATAGCAGCCCCTCGTACATCTTTTTGTAGTGGGCTTGCGTGGCGATGCCGTAGGTCTTGATGAACAGGCCGCGCCACCCGCTGATGTTCTTCATAGTGTCCGAGGCGATGGTGTAATTCTCGGGGTGGAGGAACAGGACGTCCTTGCACAGCGCGCAGTAATCCTTTTTCTCCTCCTCGGCCTCCAGCTCGCGACGCTTGCTCGTGGAGCGGCGGAACATTTCGCTGTCCCAGTACAGCAGCACGAGGTAGGCGTTCGGCTCGCGGCGCTCGATGCGCTCCCACAACTCATTGTCCGTCTCGGCCACCCAGCGGAGACCTTGCGTCGACATATCTCCGAAGAAGCAACAGAGGCGGAGCTGATTCTTTTTCACGCCCGCCTCATAGAGCCGCATATAGATGTCGGGAAATTCAAGCCCGCGCTCCTTGATGTAGAGCCAGACGTCCGAGTCCTTCCAGTCGTAGATCGGATAGAACTTCCCGCCGAGGGCCTTCATGTCGATGCGCGCGATGGCTTGCAGCCGCGTCACCGATTCCGCCGTACGCAGGCCGATCATCTGAATGCCGTCGTTGAACGCCTTGCCGCAAAAGGTCTGATAATTCATTTCGCCGGGGTAGTGCAGATACGGGCTGGACGTGATCGCGCGCTCCGGCATGTCCCGCATCCACTCTTTTTCTTTCCCCGGCTCCCATGTAATCCAGCTCTCGGCCGCGCTCAGGTGGTCGATGACCGACACCTGCTTGAACGGAAGGCAAAACCACAGGAATTTAACGCCGACGCTCTCAAAGTTCCGACGCCACCGCTCCGTGTTCTCGACCATTGAGGGGTAAAGCCCCTCCTCGTCGATGAAGATCACGGTCAACTGCTTCGGGTCGATCTCGCCGGCGCGGATAAGGTCATAGGTGAGCGAGGACATGCAAAGGCTGTCCTTGCCCGCGGAAAAACTGAGGTACACCTTGCAGCCATTGGAAAAGGCGTTTTTGATACGCCGCTTCGCGGCTTCGAGCACGTCCATCGTGCTTTCGAGCGTCCTTACAGGCATATCCGCTCACCGCATTTCGGGCAGATAACGACGCGCTCCGTCTGTGCGGGCGCTGCATCGGAGGTCTGCGCGGCCGGCGCGGGCTTTGCCGCCTCCGGCGTATGTTCCCCGGCAGGGCGTTCCTTGCTGCTGACGTTCTCGACCTCTCCGGCCTCGTACACGCCGTAGCTTTCGACCATTTCCGTGGCATCGCGCACCGAGGCGTTGAGCATTTCGAGGAGATCGGCGTCCCAGCCGGGCACGTCGATGTCGCCGTCCAGCTCGCGGATGATCTCATCGAAGATCGCCGTGTCGGTGAATCCGAGCTCGTACACGCGGTTGTCCGCGAGCATGAGCTTTTTCTTCTGCGCCTCGGTAAGCCCCTCCATCACATAACAGTCGCATTTCTCGGCGCCCATGCTCTGGAGCGCATAGAAAAGGCCGTTGCCGGCGAGGATTTGCCCCGTCTCGTCAACGACCAGCGGTTTGAACTGCCCGAACATCTGAATCGAGCGGACGTATTCTTTCAGCTGCTTATCCGTGTGACGGCGGATGTTCTTCTCCATCACATGGAGATCGGCGAGCTTCTTCTGCACGACCTTCATGCCCGCACCGCCTTCCGCTTCTCGACGGCGTTCCACACCACGGCGGCGAGGATGCCGGCGCCCACGAAGTAGATGCGCACCGAGGCCATCAGCGTCCACATACCCATCACGCCGAGCGGGATAAGGATATGCCACCCGGCGATCAGACCCGCGTTGACCGCAAGCCCCGCCTTCTTCCCGAAGGCGATGTAGATGCTATACATGGCAGAGGACAGCGTAGACGTGCCGATGATCGTAATGAGGATTGCTTTGAGCATGTTCAGCGCGGGAGTGAACTGCGCCCAGGCGAGCAGGAACACGACGGCCATGTAAATGCCGAAGAAGATGCCGCCGAGCGTGAACGCCTTGCGGACGTCCACTTTCTTCGTTCCGTCCTCGTTTTTTTCATTGTAGTCGAGGATTTTGAAGAAATAGGGGTAGGTGAACGGACCGGGCAGCAGCAGAATCGCTTTCCAGATCCCGGTCTTCATGCTCCCGGCGTCAGCGACCATTGGAATGACGTTGAGGCTGCCGCGCGAGTGGATCATCGCCGCGACCGTCACGCCCACGGCGAGCAGGTAGACCACAATCCAGCCGAAGCCGTCCGTCAGCACGTTGCGTATCATGCCGAAGCGGAACAGGATGACCAGGAAGATCACCGCCTCGACGTAGGCGATCACGATTCCGCCACGTTCACCGAGCGCGGTGTCCGCGAAAACTGTCTGCATCCCGTTCATGGAGAGCCACGATTGGAAAATGCACATCAGCCCGCACACCCACATCATCACCTTGGAGCAGAACACATCGCGCACCTTCGGGATTTTCAGCGCGCAGTATCCGAACACGATGCAGGCGGCGATGTTGCCGCTCACCCAGATCAGCGACGGAATGATGCCGTAGGTCTGTGTCATGGCGACGCCGTTCATCAGCGAGCCGATGCCCGCCCAGGTCGCGCAAATGCTCAAAGCGTAGTAAAGCAGGGGATTGCTCTTAAATCTGCTCTTGATATTCGATAACATGAAAAAATCTCCTTTTCGTTTTTGTGTCCGCCGCGGCCATCAGTGGCGAGCCGATGACAGCGCGGACCAGACCTCGCGCAAGGAGTGAACGCGAGGCCGGCGCCTCCTTTCCGAAAAGAATGGCGACCCTCCCCGTACTGGGGAAGGCCGCCCGGCTTTGATTGGGATTTTACAGTTTACACGGTAACGCATGGACCACGAGACTTCAAGCGCCATCGCGTGACATGTCGCGTCACCGCGCAATAGCCCGAAACGCTGCGCGCCGAAAAGCTACAGTTAAATTGGCGTCCCGTCCACATGGAAAACGCGGTAACATGCAGCTTTGACGCTGTTCTCCGTCGTGTATTTTCCGAGTATCTGCGATACCTCCTTCCACGACAGGCCGCGGGAAAACCGTAGCCGGAAAATGATTCGCGTCTGATCGTCGTCGATGGTGCTGACAAAGGACTCAAACTCTTTTTCCCTCTCATCGATGGCCCTCTGCAGATACTCGATCCTCGCGGAAAGGTCTGCGATCTCCACGGCCAGATCGCCGACCTTATCCTTGACGCCGGTACCGTGAGGCATTCCCGTCAACACCTGGGCGCCCGGACAAGCAGCGGACTCCAAAGACAGGCGTGTTTCCATTGCCTTTGAGAGCTTTTCCCGCAAATCAAATAATTCATTGAGTTGTTCGAGCGTCACCAAAGCTCACCCTTTCACGAATTCTTTTGCTTCCACGCATCCAGCGTCATTTGCTCGGCGCCCTTTTGGACGACGCTCACGCAGCGGACACGGCCTCCAAATTTTTCGAGATCCATCGCGATCAACTCCTTCACGCTCGGCGGGAGCGTGGGGGCGTCGACCTCAAACACAACCGTCAGCACCGAGATCACCCTTTCGGCATCTTTAAATAGTTTGTCTGCTTCACCCACGGATACCGTTCGGGGAACGGCACGACTTCGAGCTTGCCTTTGAGCGCGTCGGCGATCTCCGCGTCCATCTTGACCTGCTTAATATCCGACTCCATCCTCATGTGAAAGGCGTCGGCATACTCGTCAAGAATGGCCTCCATGCCGTGGTGCAGCTTTACAGAGCGTTCCGGCCCGAAGCCGTTGCGGTGCATGTAGATCATCGCGGCGTCAAATCCCTGCTGCTGTCCGCAGAGCGTACCATCGGAAAAGCCCTCCTTGTATGCCCTTTGCAGCAGCTCGGCCAGCTTATTCTTTCCCATAGGTCTTTACCTCCATCGGCTCCCCGCAATACGGGCAGAATTCATAGTCGCAGTCCCTCTTATGGAACGCCAGCTCGACGATCCGGCCGCAGCAGGGGCATTGAAATCTGTCGTGATAGTCCCCGTTGCCGATCTTTATCCACTCGTGTTTCTCGTTCATACCAGCGCCTCCACATAGCACCAGCTCTGCGGCGGCTTCTGCAAAACGCGCGCCGCATTGCCGCAGATTTCCTTGTGCGCGTCGAACATGGCGCAGCTCTCGCAGTACAGCCCGTCCGGGCACAGCTTTTTGAACGCCGTGATCGGCAAGAACTTATCGTAGAACTGAAGCTCGGATATGTGCCAGCCGTCGACCGTCGCGCGGCGTCCGAAATAATGGTGCAGCTCTGTCGCCGGAACGCAGCTCATGCCGGAGAGCCGCGCCAC
>Ga0256405_10010279_pt1 | contig 12430 bp, 17 predicted proteins | sample RumenRJG_02DNA_FD_189096 | JGI IMG/M metagenome (GOLD analysis project Ga0256405, IMG submission 189096) | Bovine rumen microbial communities from Lethbridge, Alberta, Canada - RJG_02 | ecosystem: Host-associated > Mammals > Digestive system > Stomach > Rumen | place: Canada: Alberta...
TCTCCTCCCGGAGAGCTCGCCCGCTTAAAGGACGTTTATCGCGTTGAGAAAATCGAACTTTATGTTGATGTCCTCGAACCACATCTTCCCGAAGTTGCACATCTTCCGAAGATTCTCAAGATACTGTGTCCCCTCGATGCACATCTCATCCTCCATCAGTCCGTCGAGCGATCCGAACTTCATCAGCACGGATCCTCCGTACTGCGATCGTATGTCGACGTGCTGCGCTGCGCCTCTCACCCACAGGAGACCTCCGTTCTTGAAGACGGTGAAGTACTGCCTCTTGATCCTGATCGACATGTAGGGGATGCTCTTCTTCGGGATCGGAGCTACGAAGGCGGCCTGATCCACGAAGCCCATGTTCTTATTTACTTCATTCCCGAGGAATTCGTCGACGGTCATCTTCTTCGACTTCTTCCTCTCCTGGAACGGCTCCAGGAGTTCCCAGGCCACTCCGGGCCCCGCACGGTGGATTCCCGGACCCAACAGTCCGTTGATGTGGAAGTACGACAGGATCGGGTTGTTCCAATTGAAGGGGTTGGCAAAGAGGATCATCCTGACCGGTTTGAGCCCCTTGTCCTCACGGCTCTGGACCGTGTCGTGCTCGATGGTCTTGATGATCGTTCTGATCGCGTCCCCTTCGCTCTCCACTCCCTGGAGCTTCTTCCAGGCCAGCGGGATGAATTCGTCCAGCCATACCCAGTTGAGGGTATCCGGGAATACCTCCTGTTTGATCCTGTTCACCGCTGAGATGTATCTGAAGAATCCCTTCACCTGATCCTTGTAGATCAGCGAGAATCCTTCCTTCACCGATCCGTCCCATCTGAAATCCGCAGCGTCATAGACCTCGTAATCCGCCGACTTCCGGGTGGAGATCAGCGGCTTTATCCAGTCGGAGATGGCGGACATCATGTCCCCTTCCTGACGGTAGAGGCACATGAATTCCCCGTCCTGCTTCATCAGGAAGTGCTTCGCATCGAAGCTCTTCCCGCGTCCCCTGTCCGACAGGACGATGTTGTACTTCGCGTTATATCCGAGGATCCCTCTCAGCGAGTAGTATCCCTCCTTAGTCATAGTCATCGAACCACCTCTGTTCGTCCAGCTTCTGACGGATGAATTTCTTCTTCACGTTCTTCGTCCTTCCGAGATCCTTCTCATCAAACCTTACATCCTCGAGATAGGCGATCTGGTCCTCGATCTCCTCATCGTTCTCGTAGATCATCATGTCCTTGTAATAGTCCTCGACATATTCCCTTCCGAACATCTCGAGCATCTTCTTCTGCTTCTTCAGCATTCTTTCGACCATCTTGTCGTATTTCGATTTGTCCGGAGTGAACGGAACGTTCGAGATCTCGTCCCACACGTTCTCGGCTCCGGCAGTCTTGTATACCATTTCGACCACCTTCCCGAAGGGCCCTGAGGTCCTTCCCCTCTGTCTCCAAGTGTATTTCGTGCCGTCGGTCCTCCAGTACGGCAGCATCTGTGCCTGAAGCTCGTCGTGCATCCCCGCGAAGGCGGATTTACGGTATCTGCCGTGATCCAGCTCCAGGTATCTCTTCAGTCCCCAGCAGCGGAATTCATCGAATTCCTCCGCACCTTCGAAGCTCTCGATCTCGAACTTCCCCAGGTTGTCTATTCCGCCGTGCTCCGTCTCGAATGCCTCCGGCCCGAGGATCTCCTTCGCGATGTCCGGAGGGCAGTCCGTGACCATGGAATCTGTATCGCACATATAGATGTGATAACCAGCCTCCGTGATCATGCGGCAGTGACGGACCAGTCTCTCGCGGGCATTCATCATCGCCGAGAATCCGATCAGGGCGCAGTATTCCGGATCGTTGGTCTCGCGGACGATCGTCCTCTTCCCCTCCGGATAGATGACCCTCTTCCTCCCTTTGGTCTTCGTGATCGTCTTCCCGTGGATCCCGCCGTTCATGAAGGTCTTCCACACGAGACGCTCGGCGGTCCCCTTCAGCTCCGGCTGGCTCTTCTTGTCGTAGCAGTATTCTATGAAATCGGCGAAGTCTCCCGTCTTCCTCTTCGCGAACCAGCATTCCCATATCTTCAGATCGGTGATGTCGTAGTTCAGCATCAGCTCCTCGAGATACGATTCGGTGATCAGCTTGTTCGTGCAGTGGCCCTCTCTCATCTTCTTGTTCCAGCGTCCGTGCATCTGGTTGTCGGGCCTGCGGCACTCCCTTCCGGAGATGGCCGGGATCCCGTTCTCCTTCATCGAGAAGTCGAAGTCGCATACGAACCATCTGAAATAATTCGGAGCATCCATCACCCTCTTCCATGAAGGAGAGTCGGCGGTGATCGTGAAGATCCTCCCCTGGAAGAGCTGTCCGGAATAGTACTCCTTCGGATAGCTCGATGAATAATCGTAGTGCCAGAATCTCCCCTTGTGTTCTCCGGTATCTCCCCATACGAACCCTCCGAGGAGATTCTCCTCGGCGAGATCTTGCTTTACACGGTCGAGCGGAGGATACTTCCTCTGGAAGTCGATCTTCGCGTACCTGACATCCTTCGAATCGGAGATGTCGATCTTGTGACGGTATTTCATGCTGAGGGCGGTCTTCAGTCCGTTGGCTGCGATCGTGTAGCTGCGGTCGTAGCCCTTCTCGATGATCCATCTGGCGATCATCGCCTGGCTCCAGGCATCCACCCGGGCGTATTCCAGAAATTGAAGACGGCGCGGATCGTCCTTCTCCATCATGTACCAGATGTTGTAGACATCGGTCTCTTCCTTCGTCCTCTCCATCCCGGAGAACCAGTCAGGATGATTCTTCCTGACGGAATCCGCAGCGGTGACCATGCTCACGGATCCCATCCTCCTCATGTCATCGGAGAACTTCAGGACCCTTCCGTAATGGTTGCAGAATTTCATCGCATAACATGCCTGAGGATCCTCCATCACCGAGAAGGTCCCCGGCTTCATCTTCTTCGCGTTCTTCCAGTCGACCCATTCATATCTCGTGCCGACGGCATGGAGGATCCACGAGTTCTCGTATGAGAGGTTGTAGCAGTGGCAGTCGCAGTCGAAGTCAGTATCCTCCCATAAAGCGAAGAAACGATCGATGGCATCCTCACCCTCGATCATCCTCACCTCGTCGATCCTGGCGGCTCCCACGGGGCACAGCTGGACCAATACGGTCCTGATCATCCCGTCCGGACAGAGTCCTGTCTCCGTGTCGTATGAGAAAGATGACGGCAGCGGCATCCTCTCACCTTCACTGGATCGAACGTCCGAGAGCCCTCTCGATCCTCATGACGATGTTGTCGTATCTCTCGTACTGGTTGTCCACGTCGGCGACTCCCTTCACCGGGTACATGTCGGTCCAGAATTCCGCCCAATCGAAATCGGCGAATTCGTCCACGATGCGGGCCTTCTCCGGAGTCGTCAGGGAATCCCACATGTTCGTCAGCACGTTCTGTCCGTTCTCTGATCCGACGGTGGTGGCATCGATGGAGATCAGCGTGTCGCGGAAGTCCCTCGCCGTCGTGAGCTGTCCGCTCTCGGACAACCATCCGATGGCGGCCTCGTTCAGTCTCCCGTCGATGTACATCCTCTCCCCGGCGATCCTCACTGCGAAGGTATGCGCTCCGGAGGGGACGGTCCTGTATCCGGCGGAATAGACTCTGGAGATCACCCTCCTTCCGCCCCTGTCGAGGTAACGGTTCACGGCTCCGAGGGCTCCCTTCCTCGCCCTTCCCGCGAACCTGGACGGAGTCAGCTTCGGCTTCTTCTTCCCGTAGACGGTGAATCTCGATCCTTCCGGAAGGAGATTCCCGGTCTTCCCGGGAGTGATGCTGATCTTCTTCGAGGGAAGGATGTTGATCGCTTTCTTCGGTCCTATGCCTGCCATCAGATCATCTCCTCTTCGAGCTCATCGAACTGATCGATGGCGATGATCAGATGATCGAGACTGTCCGCTTCGACATGTTCGTAATTCTGATTGAAGGCGACCCATATCGAGGATCTGTCCTTCGGAGCTCCGATGATCTCTCCCATGGAGACCCTCCATTCGCTCCTTCCGGTATTGATCGTGAAACTCATCAGCTCACCTTCTCGAAGTCTTCGCATGCCATGTCGTCGGGATCCTTCGCACAGTTCTGAAGAAGGCATTTGACCTTACGATGGAGATGCTGGCACAACTCATAGTCGTCGTATATCGTGTAAGCTTTCGAGAGTCCGCAGTCCGCGCAGGTGGCCGAACGGCGTTTCATCAGGTTGTAATCAAAGATCATAGTCGTAGCGCACATTCTCCCACCTCTGTTTGATGAATCTTCCGCATCCGTGATCGTACTGGTAGAGGATTCCGTCGAATATGAAAAGTTCGTCCTTCTTCTCGCGGACGACATCCTTACAGGTCTCGAGAATCTCGCTCTTCGTCATCGAATGCGTCATGAACCAGAATACCGAATGGTCTACATTCGGATTTATGACGATGAAGAAATGCATCGCCAGCGGGCCTTTCTCCCTGTTCTTGTGTTCCAGTCCGATGATGTGATCCATCTCAGCATCTCCTGTACATGACATAGTTGTTCCCGTAGCCGCTGCGGATCTTGTCCCCGGTGGGGATGATCGTTCCCCACTTCACCAGGTTCCGCAGCGCCTTGTTGATCATGGACTTCGTCCTGGTCTCCTCCCAGTATGTCCACTCCGGACAGATCAGCTCGCGGAAGATGTCGACGGAACAGAACGATCCGTTCATCTTCGAGACGATGTCGTAGACCTCGGTGATGGCGGGCGTTCTCATTCCTTCTTCCTCCTGTTCCATAGATCCTCCGCTTCTTTTTCAGTATCAGCGTGCGGTCCTTGTGCATGACATTTGGTGCATTCGACTACCCACGGTTTGTAATAATGTCCGACATGCCATGTCATCATGGTGAATCCATCGCAGAACGGACAGGATTTCAGTTCACTCATTCCGTCACCTCCCTCACCAGCGAGATCCAGTGCTCGTCCCTGCATTCGGCGAGCATGTCCTGCGCCCCTTCCGGAGTTATCCCGTCCAGTCTCAGGACGGGATATCCGCTGCGGTCGATGTACAGCTCGGTATCGACTCCGATGTCCCTGAAGGAGTCGATGATGTCAGCGATCCTTCCGACGGTCGCGTCGTGGATGAATTCGAGCTCCGTGATCGCGCTCATTCCTTCGCCTCCTTCTCGAGGATGTTCCACTCTGTCATCGGGATGACTCCGATCGGCGTATCTTCCGGTCCGATCAGCATGACGCTGTGATCGCCCACCTGTTCCAAGTATCTGAAGATGAATGCCGCACCGGTCTCGAGATCGATATAGGTGAACATCTTCGTGGTTTCGGTCCTCTTGATGGTCCTCGATCCTTCGTGTCCCCAGACGAGAAGCTTCCCGTCCTCGCATGCCTGAATGAATTCTTCCGAGTTCATGGATAATAGATTGTCAACATATTATTTAAAACAATCTGAAAAATAGGAAGGTCGTCCTCCGGATCTCCGACATGGGATAGGGCGCACGTCGGACTGAACTCGGAACCGGAGGACGTTTGATGAGGTTTACTGAGTGAAATCCTCAGCGTCGATCAGGTCGAAGTACTCGTTCTTCTTGCCGGAGATCCTCTTGACGAGAACGAACTCGTAGTTCGGGAATTCCTTCGGCCTCTCCATCAGGAGCCATTTGAGCTTGGAGTACACTGCGCCGTTCTCCCCGAAGTAGGTGAAGACCTCTCCGGTCTCGACGATCTCGATCGTGCAGAGCATGGAGTCCTTCGTTCCGTAGTCAGAAGTGACGTTCTGACGGTCCTTCATCTTCTGGATCCTGAAAGGTATGTTCAAAAGTTCCGCGTTTTTTATGATGGGGTGCATCTCCCCTTTGTAGTCATCGAAGACTGACATGTTCTTTTCTCCTTACGGACGGTTCATCCCGTTCGTGAATGATGATAAGAAAATGAAGATTAAATAGTTTGGGGATGGGAAGACGATCAGAGCGACTTCTTCAGCAGCTCGAGGAGCTTGATCTTCTCCTCGAAGCTCATTCCTTCGATGCCTGCCGCCGGAGCTTCTTCCGCCGGAGCTTCCGGGAGAACTTCTTCATCCTGCTTTTTCTTCTTCCTCTTCAGGAATGAGAAGACGGACTTCTTCACCTGAACAGGATCATCGACAGCATCCGACAGAAAGCGCTGAACGAGAGGATCCTCCACCTTCTCGAAGAAGGATCCGTCGGCCAGGGGATGGATGACATGCTTGTCGAGAAGGAGTCCGCCGATGAGAGCTCCCGCCACTGCCGCAGCTGCATCCTCCACCCATGTCAGGACATGTTCCTGTCCTACGATCCAGCCGACCGCCCATCCGATCGCCGTGGATGAGACGATCAGTCCGAGAAGTGCGAGACGGTATCCCATGTACCAGGAGGCGGTCTTCTCGATGCGGTATTCCTGGACGAGCCCGCTCTGGGGAGTGAGTCCGGAGTCCTTCAGGTTCAGGAGTCTCTTGTTCTCCTCGTCCCTTATGGCGTTCTTGTGCTTCGTGTACGCCGCGATGTACAGCGTCCATCCGAGGAGGAACGCTGCGACAGCTGCGGCGATGAGTCTTGTGTATTCGATGTCTAGCATTTGTTCACCTCAAAGTGTTGCGATCTGTGTTGATGTCCAATTCGCTCCGTCGAATTTGAATAGAAGCAATCTGACCGAATTGGTCGAATCAGCGATCAACTTGAGCTGTGCCTGAATATTCCCTGAAACGGAAGTGATCTGAATATCCCTTTCGTTCCCGGAGCTTCCTGTCACGATCCTTCCTGATGTTTGACTTCCGAAAGATATTCCGTTGGTGAAGTTCTTGGTAGCGGTAATGGACTGTGTGGAAGAAACGTCAACGAGATCGTTAGTGACTGCTACCGCTTCACCATTCACTATCTTGATGGGTTTGATGTCGCTGCCTATGTTCCCGGAACCCGCGACCAGGTCGCTGACGGCCTTGGCGGATGTCACTGCCTTCTCATTCGCCGCATCCCATTCGAGGATCCTCCCGTCGGTCATGGAACCGGATTCGGATCTGGTCATCAGCGGCTGCTCGTCACCGAGATCTCCCACACGTGCGACGCCGGCGTTGTCTATCACGAGACGTCCGTCGTCGGATCCGTTGTACTTCTTGACCTGGAATCCGGAGAACTGTCCGGTACCGAGTCCGGAGACGGCCCCGTCCCTCATCACGATGTAGTCGTTGGTGGTGAAGACCTGTTCCGCGTGCGTCTCGTAGTTGCCGCCGTTCTGGATGATGTCGCAGTCGGCGACGATCTTCCCGATGAACGTCTTGATCCCGTCGATGGTCTGGTCTCCCGTCTTCGTGACGACGTTGGTCAGATCCCCGTTGGGATCGATGTCCTTCAGGATGTTCATGAGTTCGTTGATCTCATCCTCGTGTTTGACGAGCCATGCGATCACGTCCCTGTTGTCGTATGCTTCTTTGAGCGATATTCTGGTCATGTCAGTCTACCTCAATACCAAAAGATGTTTAGGAAGTTGTCCTCGAATTCGGAGATGAACGACTGATCGATGTCGGTCCACTTCCTGAATCCTTCGTTGACGGAGTCCACGAGACCGTCCCCGGTGCGGATCGTGGTGATGGTCTCGTTCACCTTCGACCTGCTGCGGTTGTCGGCGTAGTTCTCCGATGCATTCGTGGCGTAGTCCGGAGTGTTCACCTGGGATCCGTCGGCGGACGTGTCACGGGTGATCTTCTCTCCTCCGAGCATGTCGTCCATCATCTCCGTGTCGTATTTCTCGTAAAGGGCATAAGCTCTCTCGTAGACGCGGACGATGCGGTCGAGCTTCGTCTGAAGTCTGATCTGCCATCTTTCGAGGGTCTCCTGGTTGATCATCCTGAAGGCGTAGCGCTCGTTGAACAGCTCCTTCAGGCGGTCCTTCCTGGCGATCACATGTGCGCAGTCGTCAGGGATCTCGAGATTATCGAATCCGAACCTCTGATAGTAGTCGGCGAGCTCCGGATCGTCCTTCCGGACCTCGATGTCCTGAAGGGTGGGGAGCCACGGGGCGTAAGCGTCACTGAACGGCATCTTCTACCTCCTGTTGGGTATCCTCTTCCTGTTTATTGAATTCTTCATCGAGGATCGAGATCACACTGATCTTCACGTTCCACATCTTCGAGATGCGCTCGCAGGCGACCTTACGGAGCTGGTATCTCTCCTGACGCTTCGCATAGACCATCTCGTCGTGGCTCTGGACCTCAGAGACGGATTGCTGCGCCCTCTTGGTGATCGGGACGCACGGGAATCCCACACTCTCGAGCAGCTGGCATTCGAAGCGGTCGAAGAGCTCGAAAAGAGCGGGATCTATCTTCACGTCCAGGTTCTCGATCATGTTGACCACCTTGTCGCCCAGGGAATTCATGAAGATCGCGGGACGGTGCTCGGCCAGTGCCAGGAAGAAGTTCTTCGCCGTTAGGACGTTGTCCTCCGTGACGTTGAAGATGAACGGCATGCTCGCCAGCAATTGAAGCTGGTTCATCGTCAGGACGTTGTCGACGAGCTCATTGACCATGTTGTCCACATAGTCGAAGTCGCCCTTCCCGAACAGGTCGTTCTTCATGATCACCGATGTCTCGGCGGTAAGAAGGGTCTGACGGATCCTCTCCACCTCCTCGCTGTACGTTCCCCTCTGGTTATCGGAATAACCGACGGGAACGGGATACCAGGAGGTCATCTTCCCGTAGATGTTGATGCCTCCCGACATCACGAAGGGGAGACAGTGGATCTGCCTCGTCTTCTCGTCCTTGAACCATACGCATTCGCCGTTACGGAACAGGAACTTCATCGGGGCGGTATCCTGGGACATGACCCTCATGTCCTCGAATTCATCGCTCTCGTACTCGAAGCGGAACATGCTCTCGATCAGCCCGGCATACTTCCGGGTGAGTCCTGCCTTCACCGCTTTCTTCAGTTCCTCCACTCCCGGAGGGGAATGGATGTCTGAACGGATCCTCTCCCATGATGGGACCAATTTCTTGCTCATATCAATCTTACTCCTGAAGCGAACTTGTTCCTGATCCACTTCTTGGCTGATACCGGGATGTCTCCCGTGATGATCAGATTCTGTATGTTGTAATATCCTTTCGGAGATGTCACCTTCAGCAGCGTGTCCGTCGACGGAAGGAGCTCGTCGACGGATACTCCGAACTGGCTCCTCGTGTTGGAGATCTGTCCGAGGGAATAGCTGTCGGGCTTCAGCTTCATCAGCGACGGACCCTTCTTCAGGAGAGCCGTCATCATCGAGGTGCTTCCCATCATCAGGGACGGGACCTGATTCGCCTTCAGGCGGTCGGTGAGCGCCTGCTCCGCGTCGTTCTGATAGAGCATCTCCACTCCGTAATTCATGAGACCGGGAACGGCTCCGGCGATTCCTCCCGCCAGCGCCCCGATGGGACCCACGGCTCCGAAGAGCGCTCCCGTGGATCCTCCGGATGCGGCGGACTTCCAGGCCCCGGCGTTGGACTGGACCGTCCTGGCCTCGCGGTCGTATTCCCTCTGGCCCGAATAGACGTACTCGGAGAGGGCGTTGGTATTGACCGGAAGCTGCGGAAGCGGAATGATGGATGTCATACCTTCGGTCCTTCCGAGGAGATCATCCTTGAAGGTGATGATCAGGAAGGCCGAATCCGCCTCGACGATCAGCTCGACATCGTATCCGGAGAACGACATCCCGTAGGGGAGGTCGAGGGCCTTGGATCCGTCGTTATCGACGACGATCCAATGCTCCTCCTCGGAGGATACCTTACCTGTCTGCAGGGTGAACGAGTTCTTCAGGGGATACCTTCCGCGGATGTCGAGATATCCGTACTGTCCGCCCGGCTGGACCATGATCGCGCTGGCATAGGAGATCACCAACGGATCGCCCTGGACTCCGTTACCGGACAGTGTGTTCAGCGGATAGAGGATCGGGCTCAGCCATATCCCGTTGATGGACGACGGCGGGATCTTGAACCAGTCATCGAAGAGACCTCCGAGGATGTTGTTGAGGTTCATCGTGGTCTTCGATGTACCTGCGACGGAGAAGGTGACATCGAAGGTCACCGCGTTCCCGGAATCGGCTATGAAGAGAGGCGCTGCTCCGTACTCGATGGTCGTCGTGTTGTCATTCGAGTTCGTCTTGTTGTACGAGAAGATCACCCACCAGATCTTCCCCGATCCGACCACTCCGCCGATGTTGGCGGTATGCCTGGGACATAGTTCGGTGAGAGAGGCGAGATCCGCCTCCAGGTAGCGGTACTGATAATTCTGGATGGGCGTGGAATCGAGATCCTTGAACGGTCTCCTCTTCACATGTCCGGAGCCGAAGGTGATGTTCTTCTTCCAGGTCCTCCATTCGTCTATGTGCCAGGAGATCACCGTCATCGGGAGCTCCCCGTCCGAGGAGATCGTCACGTCGGAGACCCATCCGTAAAATTCTTTCGGAAGGGATGAACCGCCTGGCTCATTGAATTCGTATGTCACTTTGAGATAGCTCATCTCCATGAGTTCGATGAAATATCCTTTCACCTTGATCTCGGAGAAGAAGCGGTCCTTCGAGGGACTGATCGGTAGATCCGGCTCGAGGACCATGTCGGGATTCACCGGATCGGCGGAATAGACGGCAGGGATCTCCACCGCCCCGTCGATGAATCCGGTATCCTTCCACAATTCGACCTTTGTTATTGCTGCCATGATACCTCGAGGGATTGAGGCGGTTTATACTCATGCCCGGGAGTTAAGGAGGTACGAGGGGCTTCACGGCTTGGCGAAGATGTACGCGACGTTGAAGAAGGGATTCTTCTGGAAGGCGTACTCGTAGGTCGTGAAGTAGGCGGTGGACTTCCTGGCGGGGTTCCTGAATGCCTCAGTGGTGAGCGTGTCGGGCATCGGAGTGATGTCGAAGGCCCTCGAATCGGCGATGATACCGATGAGCTCTCCTGCCTGCTGAGGAGCTCCCGCAGGGGTCGCGAAGTCGTCGACGTAGTCGATGGTGGGCGCGATCCTGATGAAGTTGGGGTTGAAGGTCTCTGAGTAGAGCTTCTTGAAGGCGGGGAATTCCACGTCCTTCTTCAGGGCGATGTGGACGCTCTCCGACTTCGTGTTGAACTGCGCCTGGTTGTACTTCGTGGATTTGAACGAGAACTTATTCTCCGCGAATCCCCAGATGGTCTCCACGATCTCGTCGGCGTATCCGGGATCGGTGGGAGCCGTTCCCATGACGTGGATCTGATCGTTCTGTGCTCCGGTGACATCTCCGGAGAAGTATGCCTTCGCTGCGACCCACATGTCATCGCGGTAGCATGCATTCGAAGCTGCCATGATCGCAGCTGCGACATCTCCGATCATCTCGGGAGTCTGCGCGAACTGCTTGATGTAGTAGTCGTTGAGCTCGACTGCGATCTGACGGGACAGGTTCTTCTTCGCGACGATCGCCTGCATCGAAGGGTTGGCGGCGTTGAAGAGATCCGTGTCGGGTGCGGCGGGGTTGTAGGCGCGGGATGTGATCTCGGCGAAACGGGCCGACATGACGCTGTCGCCCCTGGTGAGAGGTGCGCGCATGAAGCGGTCATAGAACGAGTTCTGGACATCGGGAGCGTAGATGTTCGCCCTTCCGATATCGGAGAGCATTCCTGTGTTGATCAGAGATGCGGTCGGAACGAAGTTCGCGAGGGATGTCTGATTGGCTACGAAGTTGGCCATCGTGAGAGGGCTGAACCTCGATGAGAATTGTGTGTCTGTGTTAGTCGGCATCGAATATACCTCTGTTGCGTTTTTCTATCATCTTGGACTTCTTCGAGAGCTCGATGATCCTCTCGGCGTAGAGCTCCTCCTCAGTCTTCTGAGGAGCTGGTTCGGCCGGCGGCATCTGAGCGGATCTGATGAGCGCCCGGTGAAGATCCTCGTTCTCCTTCGTCAGCTTGTCGATGAGATCGAGGTTCTTCTTGTTCTCCGTCTCGAAGGTCGTCTTCAATGTAGAGAACTGTTCCTGAAATTCGTTGCGGAGCTTGGTGATCGCATCATCTCCGGGAGTCGGCTCCCCGGTCTGCCTCTCGTCCTTGACGGGTTCCTCGGTCATGACTTCACCTTCGTCAGGGGAGCGGTGCGGATCGGGATCCAATACCCCTCCTCAGGGAGATCGAAGACCTCGGGCATCTCGCTCTTGGTCCACCTGATCTCCAGGTAGTCGTCGTTGTAACCGTTCTTGAAGGCATCGGGCATCTCGTATTCCTTGCCATCCTTGTCGATGGCGAAATACACGGGCTTCCCCGCCTTCGCATCATACCTCGCTTCGTAGCGGACAATTTCAATATCGCGTCTTTTCATGATCGCAGTCTCCATCATGGGAGATACCGCAGCAATACAGCCGACTGCCGTCATCCCTACCGTTCCCGGCGTGCATAGGATCATGAACCGCACTGCTGCGATCTCC